>ENA-UOUL01000521-UOUL01000521.1-bioreactor-metagenome-genome-assembly--contig:-NODE-521-length-64578-cov-5.723074_pt1 | contig 64578 bp, 51 predicted proteins | sample MGYA00249838_ERZ747220 | MGnify/ENA primary metagenome ERZ747220 (study PRJEB28778, sample SAMN05720191) | bioreactor metagenome | isolation source: Anaerobic biogas reactor | place: USA:Washington... | reverse complement strand
ACTTGAACACTTTCACGCTGCGAGAACACGCGAGCATTCCCGTGCTGCTCGATGCGACCCAGCCAGTGGGCTACATAAACAGGGCCTATTCCATCGGTGCCCGCGGCCGGGAAGGCGGGAGAATCCTGGGCCTGAGCCCGGGCCTGAACGAGTTCGTCATGGACCGGCACGGCAGAGCGACCAACGGCATGTTCCTCGACTGGTCTGTTCGCAGCGTCGGCCTCAAGGAACTCTATACCCTTAAGTGGGCCTCCGACTTCGACCGCGCCAACCGCTGGACGAAGGCCGGCGGCGTACAGCCCGACGACTGGCCGAAGTGGATGAGGGAATGCAAGGACTACTGACGCGTATTTCGTGAAGCGTGAAGCGATTGGATGGGAGTGGACAGAATGAGCCGTTGCGATTCGATCATTCCGAGCGGAAGGGCGCCGAGCCAACGACTTGGTCATCCCGAGCCCAGCAACCACCCCCATTGTCATCCCGAGCGGAGCAACGCGGAGTCGAGGGATCTGGCCAGCGACGTAGCGCGATTCCCATTCGCAGCCAGATCCCTCGACGCAGCCTGCCCTGAGGAACCCGAATGGGCTCGGGATGACAAAGTCAATCATCGATCATCAACAGTCAATCCCGCGGCCTTTACACTGATCGAACTGCTGGTGGTCATTGCGGTGATCGCGCTGCTGATGGCGATCCTCATCCCGGCCTTGCAGCGGGCCCGCAAGCAGGCCCGCGCCGTGGTCTGCCGGTCCAACCTGCGCCAATGGGCGATGACCCTGGCCGCCTACACCCAGGACTACGAGGGGCGTCTCCCCTCCGACACACACGGTTGGGTCGCTCTGTGGCTGTTGCGCGGTACGTTCATCGGCGCCATGGACCCCAACGCGAACCACGGGGCCCTTCACGGCTTCCACACCAGAGCCATTGCCCTGTGCCCCATGGCGGCCCGGCCCCGGCCCCCGGATCCCAATCGTGGCGGTTTCAACATAACGGTAATGACGCCCACCATGTTGTGGCGCATAACCGGAGAAAACGGGACGTCCACCGCCGCTTGGCAGATCCTCACGCCGGAGCCCCGATTCCTGGGCAGTTACGGATACAACACCGCCCTGTTCACCGGGTTCCGCACCGAGGCCCGGGGAAATTACGAGATACGCGACTTGAACACTTTCACCTTGCGAGAGCACGCGAGCATCCCCGTCCTCCTCGATTCGATCGACCCATGGCCCAACCTGCGGTTGGCCGATTCGACCCGTCCTAACAACTGGTCGGAAGGGGGCGACCGCCTGAACGCATTCGTCATGAAGCGCCACGCCAGGGAAACCAATGCAATGTTCCTCGACTGGTCCGTTCGCAGTGTCGGCCTCAAGGAAATCTGGACCCTTAAGTGGGCTTCTGACTTCGATCGCGCGAACCCCTGGACGAAAGCCGGCGGCGTCCAGCCCGACGACTGGCCCTACTGGTTGCGCGACTGTAAGGACTATTGACGCGTATTTCGTGAAGCGTGAAGCGATTGGATGCGAGAGGCTTTTCGGGCAGCGGAAGCTCGATGTCAAAGACAGTCTCCACGACTTGCCGCAGGTGCAGCGGGCCGGCCGGGGCCGGCCAAGAAGACAGGCTGAGGCGCCTGGGGGGTCGAACGGCGGGTTCATGGACTCGACGGGCCTTGGCTCTCCAGGTGGATGCGGTACAGTTCGAAGAACGTCGGGGCGTCGAGCAACTCGATCTTGGGGTTGATCTGCTGGATCGCGTCATATGTCCGCACGTACCAGGTGGGCGTCTTGAGGATGTTGCGGAACCAGTGGAACGGCGGATGGCCTTCCGTGCGGCGCTGGGCGATTCGCTGCACCACGTGGCGGGCGGCGTCGGCCGGATCGCCTTCGTTGACGTCGTGGTCGAACCGCAGGACGGGCATGCCCTTGTGCAGCAGCGAAGCGGGCCCGCCGGAAGGCACGATGCCGTTGCCACTGAACGAGGCATAACAGTCCAGTCCCGCTTCATTCAGCTCCGGCCCGTGCGCGTAGATGATGAACCCCGTGACGCTCAGGCCCCAGCGGTCGTAGAACGTCTTGCAGTGCCGCGCCCAGGCGTCCAGTCCGCAGGGCAGGCCGGAGACGCCGCGCGGCTCCTGGAGCATGCCAGGCTCGCAATAGCCGGCCCCGTTGTCAGCCGAGGCGAAGTAGTCGTTCGGTGTGGCGGTGCGGCGCATGTAGTCCATCGCCATCGGCGCCCGCCGGTCCAGCACCGGACTGATGCACCACATCATCGGCACCTGGCCCCGCGCCGGGTCGTCCCAGATGTCCATCGTCCGCTGGTAGAGCCAGGCGGCGCAGTCGTAGTCGCCGACGTAGAAGATCAAGAACTCGCGCCCGTCGAACTGGACCTGCCCATCCGCGTCGAGATACCCGCGCTCGGCGAGTTCTTGCCGCGTCACCCACTTCTGTGTGTATTCGGGCCGCATCGGAAAGTGCATGAAGAACGAGGCGTTGGCCATCGCACCGTAGCTGATCGCGTCGGCGTCCATGAAGCCGTTGTAGGCGCTGATGACCCGTCCGTATTCCCATTCGGTGGGCACCGGGTCATGCCGTCCGCCCGCGTCCCCATGCGTGGTGTATTTGTGCGCCCAGGGGACGAAGCCGCCGATGTGGATCATGTTCTCCTTGCCGCCGTGGTGGTAGGCGCTGAGCAACAGGGCCTTGAGCGTCTCCAGATCCGTCCCCAACTCCTGATCGGGGTCGTCGACGGGCGTCTCGTCGGCCCAGACACCCAGGTCGAAGAAAAAGGCCTTGCGGGCCACGAAGAAATCGTGGTTGGTCAGGCAGTGATGGTTCAACGCAGCGTTTCGGGGCTTCTTCAACCAGTACTGATCGAGGTAATAGGCCCCGTAGGCGCCGTCGCACCGGCCGGCGTCGAGATAGTTATGCTTCATCCACAGATAGGCGTCGCACTTGGCCGAGCCGGTGGAGGGCAGGTCCGTGCCGGGTATCCGGCCGGCGCCCGTGAACAGGGACGCCCCGTCGGGCCCGACCAGCCACCGCCGGACCGGCAGCGACCGCTCGCCCTCGACCAGCAGGCGGTACAAACTGCCCTCGCTTCGGTCGTAGCGGACCGGCAGCAGGTCTTCGACGCCGGCCACCGTCGAGGCGACGTTGCTGGTGGCCGCCACGTTCGGGTCGTAGACCACGAGGCCGCGAATGTGCGAGCGGAACTGCGCGATCAGGTCGGCGAGGGTCTCAATGCGCCGGATCGGCCGGCCGTGGAGCCACCCGCCCGGCTCGGACAGCTTCTCCAACCAGAAATGGTCGATGTTCCGGTTGCGATACCGGGAGTGGGCAAAACGGATGTAGAGTACCGGCTCGTGACGATTGACCAGCCCCTGCAAGGCGGCCACCGCGTGACAATGGTCCCACGCCATCTGCACCTGATCGGGCTTCTCCGCATCGATATCGAGGGTATACGTCAGGTCGTAAAGCCGGATCGGGCCCGGCTCGGCGCCCGAGGCCGACGCCACGAGAAGAAGCGACAAAGCGATCCAACGAGACACGAGCGTACCCCCCAATCTGACCTCTTCCTGCGAATGACCGGCGGTCCGCATGCACGGCCACCGCCCAGGGAAAGTCGGGGTGATAGGATTCGAACCTACGGCCTCCTGCTCCCAAAGCAGGCGCTCTAGCCAAGCTGAGCTACACCCCGAACGCACCAGGGACCCGGCGATCCGTATTATATCCAGAGGCCGGCCGGATGCAACAGGGCCGTTGCGCGCATGCAACAAATGCCGTTATCGGACGATCCGCCCGGGACGCACCACAAAAAAAAGTTGCATAATCCTTTGTCTTGCGGTAAAATAAGCAGTCTAGGAAAGTTCATTTCGGGGATGCCAAGTACGCCCTACCGTGCGTTCTTGTCGATGGAGATGGTGATTATGGCTGGCATGTTCTACTCACTGAAGGAAACGGCCGAGAAGCTCGGGATGACCGAAGACGAGGTCAAGCAATTGGCCGAAGACGGCAAACTCCGAGAGTTCCGCGACGGGTCCAACCTCCTTTTCAAGATTGAGGAGGTCAACGCCCTGCAGGAAGAGGCCCCGGATATGGACATGGACCTCGGTCTGGAGCCGGAGGAGGGGGGCGCCAGCACGCAGGAATTGCTCGGACTCGAGCCGGTCGCCGAAGACGTGGCCGACCAGGAACCCTCGTTCGGCCTGGAAGAGGAAGAGGCCCCGGCCCTGGAAGAGGTGTCCGACATGGAGCTTTCGGCCGACGCCGACGCCACCAGTGCGCTGGACCTTTCCGGGGAACTGACTGACGAGGAAGAGCCCGCCGAAGTGTCGGCCGAAGACGAGGACTTCATGATCGGCCTTGCCGATGAGGAAGAGCCGGCGGCTGGACTGATCGACAAGGAGTCGGAGATCTCTCTGGCCCCCGAGTCGGGGATCCTCGACAGCGAAAGCGACATCACCGACATGGACACCGCGCTGACCGGCGAGGGTCTCAATGTCCTGGGCGAATCGGACGCCGACTACGACGTCACCGACGATTCGCTGGCCGAGACAGTCGGTCCGGCCGGAACGAGCACCGAGGCGTCGCTCGAAGAGATCGAAGACGATGTCAACCTCGACAGTTTCGGCAGCGGCTCGGGTCTGCTCGACCTGAGTCTTCAGGCCGATGACACCAGCCTCGGCGGCATTCTCGATGAGATCTACACCACCGAAGGCGGAGAAGAGGGCGCCACAGGCGAAGAAGGCGACATGGTTGGCGACATGGCCGCCGAGGCCGAGCACGCCGTCGCCGACATTGAGATGGCGGCACCCGAGCCCATGATCGCGGCGCCGGCGGCGATCGCCCAGGCCTTTGTCGAGGTCGCGCCCGACGCCCAGAGCAACATGCTCGGCATCCTTCTGTTCCTGCCCCTGGCCGCCCTGCTGTACGCCGCCATCGTTGTCGTGGCCGCACACAGAGAGGTCATGCCCTCGATCCTCGAATCCATCCAGGGCGTGGTCTGGTACATCCTGGCCGGCGCGACCGTCGTTTCGATCCTCGTCATCGGCGCCTCTTTCGTCGTAGGCGGCGAGAAGAAGCCCAAGGCCACCAAGGCGCCCAAGGCCAAGAAGGAGAAGAAGGCCAAGGACAAGAAGGCTGCCAAAGAGAAACCCGCCAAGGCCGAGAAGCCCAAGAAGGAAAAGAAGCCCCTCTTCGGCAAGAAGAAAGGCTGATCCGGCGCGTGCCGTCAACATCCCGACGCTCTTCACAAAACAGGCCTTTCCCGGCGGTCCTGGGGGACCGGCGAGGATGACGCGCGTGTAAACCGCAGCACAGCGGATCGACGGCCGAGATCCCACCTTGAATTCCTATCCCAATGCCCCTATAATCACGCCACTCGGTGGAAGAAACGTTTTCCACCGATGTCGCCGGGATTGCCCGTTGCCGCCATATCCGGTGGCGGACAGAAGCGACGGCACGTGCGTGACGATGCGGCCGGCGACCCGCGGAGCCAAAGGTTGTGACACGACCAGGCCACCGGCCTGAGATGGAGTTGTGGGGCATGGATGAACTCGTCGATACGATACGACTGGGCGATTGTATTGCAGGAATGGATCGGCTTGCCGCCGGCAGCGCCGATCTGGTCTTCGCAGACCCGCCGTTCAATATCGGCTACCGCTACGATGTGTACGAGGACTCTGTCGAGCACCAGCAGTACATCGACTGGTGCAGCCGGTGGATCGGCGCGGTCTACCGCGTGCTCAAGGACGACGGGACGTTCTGGCTGGCCATCGGCGACGACTACGCCGCCGAGCTGAAACTCGAAAGCCAGAAGACCGGGTTCCACTGCCGCAGTTGGGTCATCTGGTACTACACATTCGGCGTCAACTGCGCCCACAAGTTCACACGGTCGCACACACACCTGTTCCACTTCATCAAGGACCGGGAGCGTTTCACGTTCCGCGACGACGATCTCGACAACCGCGTGCCCTCGGCCCGCGAGCTGGTCTACAACGACCAGCGGGCTAACCCGAAGGGCCGGCTGCCCGACGACACGTGGATCATCCGCCCCGCCTCGATGGCCGGCGAAATGGTCGGCGACGACGGGACATGGACGCCCCCATCGCTGGCGCCGCCGGCCGATACGGACCAGACCTATACGCTGCGTCCGCACGACATCGAGCAGGCGTTCGATCCGACGGAGGACACGTGGTACTTTCCGCGCGTCGCCGGAACATTCAAGGAACGGGCCGGCTTCCACGGCTGCCAGATGCCTGAGCAGTTGCTCGGTCGCATCATCCGCACGTGCTCGAATCCGGGCGAACTGGTGCTCGATCCGTTCTCGGGCAGCGCCACGACGCTGGCTGTGGCCAAAAAGCTGGGCCGGCGTTTCCTCGGGTTCGACATCTCGAAGGACTACGTGCAGTACGGGCGCGACCGGCTGGGCGCGATCCGCGTCGGCGACCGGCTCGACGGCTCGCCCGAGCCGGTCAAGAGCGCCCCGAAGACGGATCAGGGTAGAACCAAGGGCGGGTCGAAAAAAGCGAGAACGACACAAACCAGGCGCGACCGCCTGCGCGAAAGCGAACAGCGATACAACCGGGTCCAGCTCGAACTGACGCTGCAGGGCGTTGCGGAGGCCTTTCGACAGACACACGACGGGTTCTCCGCCGACCGCATCGTCACGGACCCGGACCTGAACGAGGCATTCGTGGCGGCCTGCACGACACGGGGCCTCGTTGGCGATGCACGCACGTGGAATACGCTGCTGTTCCGGCTGCGTAAGGCGGGCAAGCTGGCCGAGATCGAGACCGTGCATCAGACGGACCTGGCGTGGGAGGACTGCGACCGATACATCTTCGCCAGCGAAATTGCCTGGCAGAGCCTGCTGAACGACAAAGCAGCCGGAAGCCTCGACGAGATCCTGTGCGACCCAGTCCTGGCGGCCGAGTTCGACCGTCGCGCCGGGCAGTTCGCCCCCGGACACAAGCCGCTGGAATACCGCTGGGCGGCGCTGAAGCTGCGCAAAGAGGCCAAATATGCGCGAAGCCGGGCCAGCGTACTCGAATCGCTGCGGTCGCGGCCCCAATTCGGCGAGACCTGGTCGATAGACGATCTGAAGGCGGCGGCCCTGCCGGCAGGGCCTGGCCTGTACGTGCTCAGCCGGACCCCCACGCACAAGCTCTACGTCGGCGAGACGCTGGACCTGCGCCGTCGACTGACGCTGAAGCGATCCCAAGTCAAAGCATGGCAAGCTGTCTCCGACTCGATCGCCGTGCAGGCACTACCGATGGACTGCTCCGCAGCGGGAAAACTGACCTGGCAAAGCTGTTTTGTGAAGCAATACAAACCCCTTCTCAACTGCTTCGAACTTCGCTCGGCCTCGTGACATGTGACTTCTCGGGAGCCGGACGAGACGGCGATGAGGTGAACGATGGATCGAGATGGAAGTCGGTGTCATGGCATCACACGGCGCGATGCCATTCGGATGGCCGCTGCTTCGAGTTTGGCGGTGGCAATCGGCGGCGGGTGCGCAAGGGAGAACGCCAGGACGGATAGCCCAAAGGCCGATCCCTATGCAACGCCAGCGGAGCGGCGTAGCGCGTTCAACTGGCCGGAGGGCAAGCGGGCGGCGCTGAGCCTGACCTTCGACGATGCCCGAGTCAGCCAGGCGCAGGTCGGCATTCCGCTGCTCGACCGCTATGGCGTCAAAGCGACGTTCTACGTGTCACCCGCTCCACTTCAGGCCCACCTTCCGGCGTGGAAACAGACGCTGGCCAACGGTCACGAGATCGGCAATCATTCGCTGCACCATCCCTGCACCGGCAACTTCTCCTTCGCCCGAGACAAGGCGCTGGAGGATTACACGCTGGCCCAGATGGAGCGAGAGCTGAAGGAAGCGAACCGGGTCATCGAATCGGCGCTGGGCGTGCGGCCGACGACCTTCGCCTATCCGTGCGGCCAGAAGTTCATCGGGCGCGGGGCGCATCTGCAAAGCTACGTGCCGCTGGTGGCGCGGATGTTCCGGGCCGGACGCGGATGGATGGATGAGGCGGCCAACGATCCAGCCTTCTGCGACCCGGCCCAACTGCTTGGGATGGAACTGGACGGCCTCGACTTCCCGGCGGCAAGGAAGCGTATCGACGATGCCGCCACAAACGGCGCATGGCTGGTCTTCGCCGGCCACGAGATCGGAACGGGCGGTCGGCAGACCACCCGCACCGACACACTCGAAGCGATCTGCCAATACGCCCAGGACCCGAACAACGGCATCTGGATCGACACCGTCCAGAACATCGTCCGCTACGTGGCAGAGGCCCGCTGAGTCGCATCTTGCATATCAACCGAACTGGGAAATGAGACATGGAATCACAGGATATACATGTGTTCGTGTTCGACGGTCTTTCAGACTGGGAGACGGGGTACGCGGTGGCAGGGATCAACGGGCCGCAGTTCCAGAAACAGCCGGGGCGCTATCGTATCCGCACTGTCGCGCCGCACGAGGGCTCCGTGGTGACGATGGGTGGGATTCGGATACAGCCCGATCTGACGCTCGACGCGCTTCGGCCCGCCGATAGCGCGATGCTCATCCTGCCGGGCGGCGTTGCCTGGGACGAGGGCAAGCACTCTGAGGCGGTCGAGCTGGCGCGGGCGTTTCTCGATGCGGGCGTGCCGGTCGCGGCGATCTGCGGCGCGACGGCGGCCCTGGCGCGCGGCGGCCTGCTGGACGACCGCCGGCACACGAGCAACGCGCCGGAGTATTTGGCCGCAACGCGATACTGTGGAGCGGCGTTGTACGAGGACGCCCCCGCCGTCACGGACCGAAACGTCGTCACGGCTTCGGGCACAGCGCCCCTCGATTTCGCCCTGCACATCTTCCGCCTTCTCGATGTCTATACGCCCGCCGTGCTGGACGCATGGTACAATCTGTTCAAGACCGGCCGCACGGAGTACTTCGTCGCGCTCATGCAGGCCGCCGGTGCGCAGGACCAATCGGAGGGAAGAGAAGCATGAAGAAGAAGAAGAAGATCATCATCACAATAGTCACTGCGCACGTTATTGGCTGTCTGCTCGGCCCGCCAGACACGATATCGCAACTGATACTCGGCGTGATGACCGCCGCGGTCTGTGCAGTTCTGCTGCTGGTTCTTGCTCGATTTGCGTTCGTGAAGAGCGCCTCGCCGCCCATGCAAACACTCGTCTGCGTCCTGGTCTGCATGCTCTCTGTGCTGCTGGTCTTCTGCCATATGCTGGTGCGAAGGACGATGAGCCATCAGAGAGAGTTCTACGACGATCCGCCAAGTGCCTCTTCCGCTCCGTAGAGACACCAACCCTGGGTGCGGCCGCCGCACATGGCCGTTGACATCCGCCGGGCAGGTGTTACCCTCAGGCGCAGAGGTGCAAAGCATGGCGCCTGCTCGGCGCGGGCCCGAATGACCAAAGGGAGGACGACCTCATGCGACACATACGCATCTCACATCCCAACCGATCGACAAGGATTCTGGCGCTTGCAGCGGTCTTGCTGGCCGGTGTCGCCGCTGGGCCATCGCACGCACAGGGTCGGGTCCCGCTGACGTTCGAGGCCCGCACGATTGAGACACAGGCCGTGCTGTGGTGGGCCCGCGCGCCGGGCGACGTCGACGGCGACGGTCTGCTGGACCTGCTCTTGCAGGACAACAACGGCCACGGCGGCGTGCTGTGCTGGTACCGGACGCACGACAACGGGACGCGCTGGACCCGGTATCGTATCGCCGAGAAAGCCCCCAATGGTGGTCCATTTGCGGCCGGAGCGCTCGATGCCGCCGACATCAATCACGATGGACGCCTCGACGTGCTCGGCCTGGCCCATCCGGGCGAATGGAAACAAGCGGGCGCTCCGACGGAGATCTACTGGTACGAGAACCCGGCGCCCGGCGGCGATCCGGCCACCGACGCCTGGGCGCCTCACCACATCGGCTCGGTGCCCGCCTTCATCAAGGACCTCGCCCTGGCCGACTTCAACGGCGACGGCAAGGTCGATCTCGTGGCCATTACGTTCGTGGGCAACCGGTTCCACGTCTTCCGCCAGGATTCGCCGACGGCCTGGACGAAGGTCCAGGATTTCGCCATCCCGAACCTTCACGAGGGGCTGGACGCAGGCGATATCACCGGCAACGGCCTGCCCGACGTCGCGACGAACGGCTACTGGGTCGAGAACCCCGGCGCCGATATGACCGGCGCGTGGACCGTGCGCTCGATCGACGAAAAGTGGCACAACCAGACCGGCGACTGGTCGCGCAACGCGACGAAGGTCTTCTGCCGCGACATCACCGGCGACGGCCGGGCCGAGGTCTTCCTCTCGCACTCCGAGCGGGCCGGCTATCCCGTCGCGTGGTACCACGCCGAGGACCCGCGCCAAGGCCCCTGGACCGAGCATGTCATCACCGATACGCTCGTCGCCGTCCACACGCTGCAAGTCTTCGACTTCGACGGCGACGGACGCTGCGATGTGCTCACCGGCGTGAACAAGAGCCGGGCTCGGGCGCTGGGCGCGACGACGTTCCCCGCAGTCGTCTTCCGCAATCGGGGCGACAACCTCGCGTGGGACGAGATCCTCCTGAGCAACGACGGAATCTACAACGGCCAGGTCGGCGACCTCCAGGGCAACGGGCGTCTCGACATCTTCCGCCTTCCCACCCACGACGCGACGGTCTTCGAGGTCCTCGTCAACCGCTCGCCCCTGTTGCAGGATCGCTGACCACCGTGTAGCAGACGACTGATCCGGCCCCCTGCCCTCAACGCGGGCAGGTTTGTTTTGTTCAAGGGGCACGATTTGTTAGAATGGAGAGGCATGTAGGCTCGGTTGCCGTCAGGACGTGACGTCGCTTTGGATCCGACACCAAAGGAGCCCATCGATGAAACCACGGTCGATTCTCGCCTCAATACCCCTCTGGATACTCTTGATCCTCTTTGCATGTGCAACTGTCCCTGACGTAGTGCTCGCACAGGACCCGCCAAAGAGCTGCCAGGAAACGACGGAGCGTGTTCTCAAACCTTACCTGGATCACATGGCGGCGGCGGAGGATGCGGCGAAGCAGTACGAAGAGCACAACGCCGAGCAGATCAAGAAGATCGAGGAGCAGATCCGGCTGCGGCAGGAATCGCGGAAGGTCTTCGACGACACCCAGGCCAAGGAGAACGAGGATTTCGGCAAGCATATCCAGTGGGGCAACGAGGCGATTGCCGAGGCCCAGGCGGATGTGCAGAAGCGCTTGGCCGAGATGCGGAGGCAGGCGGTCGAGACGCGGGCCCAGGGGCGCGACGACCACGCGGCGGCGATAGAGGAGTCGGCAGCGAAGCTGGCCGCCGAACTGGCCGCCGGCCAGATCGGTTGGTACAAGAAGGAGCTGAACCGTCGCGACACCATCAAGGGCTGGCAGGAGTACGTCGCCAAGCAGACCCAGGACCGGGGCCAGCGCATGGCCGCCTACGCGGCAGGCGAGGTCTCTCAGTATATCCACACGTTGAACTGGCGCGCGACCTGGAAGGATGTGGAGGCGAGCATCACCAAACAGCAGGAGGATTTGGGCCAGGCGCAACGGCGCGCGTTCGCCTACTACCTCCCGGCGATCAATGGCCGCTTGACGGGAGAGGGCATCGATTCGCACCTGGCCGAACGCCGCGAGGAATTGGCCGACGCAAAGGCCCGCATCGCCGCCGGGACCTTTGTGCTGTACGTCCCGGCACTGGGGACGCGCATGGACCGCAACGGCGTGCAGAATCTCGTGGCCGAGGCCCGCGACCAGTACCGCAAGACGGTCAACGCCTGGTCGGCCAAGACGTATGCGAACTACAATCCCATGGCGGGTTCAAGGCCCAGCAATGGGGACATCGAGAAGACCATTGCCGAGAAGCGGCAGGAGCTGATGGACTTCCAGGCGGCCGGCGAAGACGCCCGAGTCTATGCGGCCGGGGCTCGTCGAACGAGCCGGGAGATTCGCGAGCAGATCGGGGCGGCCCAGGCCAAAGGCGACAACACCGCCTACAATCATTGGCACGAAATCCTGGCCGCCTGGAAGAAGGCCTGCGCCGAATGGATCGCGAACAAGCAGAAGGAGATCGATCGCTGGGAGGCGATCCTGGTCAAGCACAAGGAGATCCACACGGAGGACCTGGCCAAGCAGAAAGCGAACATTGACGGGCGGTTGCAGGATGCGTTGAACCAGACGCCCTGCGGGGGCGCCGGCGGTGCGGTCGATGCGAACGGGGCGGTGATCGACCGGCACCACAACCGGCTCGACGGGCTGAGCGAGTCGGACCAGGAGAAGCAGGATCGTCGGGACCGGTACGACGACCGGGTGTACGTCGAGCCCGACGGGACGGTGCACGGGGACCCGCGCGACGCGTGGATCAACGCGATGCGCGACACGGGGCTGTCGGAGACGCAGCAGCAATCGGTGGCGGAGAGGCTGACGATCATCCGGGGCATCCTGAAGACCAAGGACTTTTCCGACTGGCTGTCGGGCTTCAAGGACGCGGCGGAGATGGCCCAGGCGACGGCGGCGATCGAGGAGTTCATCCAGGCGATGGAGGGCATCGATATCCAAACGATGAAGAACGCGGATTTCTACGCCAGGCGCCGGGAGATTCGGCAGTTGCTGCCCAAAGTCAGCGAGGCACTGGAGAGCGGGATGCTCAGTCCGGGACGAATCCAGCGGTATATCGACGCGCTGGTCAAGAGCGGCAGCGGCACGCGGGAGACGCGCCAGCAGATCCGGATGCTGCAAGGGCTGCTGGATTCGTCGCAGGATATGAAGAACCTGTGGCGGAGCAGCGCGGCGTGGCGGAACCTGGCGCGGAATTTTGCGAACGAGGCGGCGGATGGGTATCGGAAGTTCGTTTCGGGCACCTCGACGCAGATCGCGCAGCGTATGGATGCTTCGTGGAGCAAGATGAGCAAGATGGACCGGGGGCTGCTGGTGCTGAGCGTGGCGGCGGCGAGCGCCGAGGCATACGATCGGATTCAGCAGGGAGCGGCGGCATCGGACGCGATCGCGCGCAGCAGCGTGAATTTCGCGATCGACCTGGCGATTGCAGGGTTCCCGATCACGGCGGCGGCGGAGATGGCCACGCAGATTCTGTTCACCTCCTATGGCTATGCGACGGGGGACGAGGCGTGGGCGGAGGGTACGCTGAGCAATACGAGCAAGTGGGTGGCGCAGCAGGCGCTGGACCAGGTGGCCGACGGAGCCGCCTATCTGGGCGAGGCGTCGGTGGCGCTGGAGCGGATGGTGTTCAACGAGCCCAACATCAGGGAGATCCTGGGCAACGTCGATTACGGTCGACTGCGTCAATCGCTGAGCCGGGTGGAGGACCAGATCGCCGCCCTGCCGCCGGGCCATGCCGACGAGGCGCGCCTGCTGCGGATGCGCGAGACGTTCCGGATCCTGATCCGTGCCAAACAGCAGGAGGCGTAACATCGATGCGGGGGACGCCGTCTGCCGCGTATCGGACCAGAGGCGCATGAAAAAGGACGCTTCGGATCATCCGCAGGTTTGGACCTCGGTCCACCGCAAGCGCCCCCCAGGTACAGGCCTGGTTGCTACTACACATAGTATACGGCGCGATCGCAGACCCCATGCGCGGACAAACGGCTATTATCCCATAGAAAAAACCTCAGAGGCCACCGCCTTTGGCTGTATTGCGATCCGAACGCATCGGCGCCGTGACCAATCGTTCGGACCGCCTGTGGACGCTCGCGACCCATGTCGAAGACGTCAGTCCCGAAGAGACCGCCAGAGGCGGACGCGAATTCTGCGAGAAAGCCATGCGAAACACCGGTTTGTAATGTGCCCGTGAGGGCACAGGGGATAATGCCTGACGGCATCACTACAAACAGGCGCCGGCAGGGGCGAGGCATGCCTCGCCGCTGCGGTTGGATGCGGGCGACGGCACCTGTAAGCGCATCAGGTGGGTTTTCGGTTTTGCTGACAGAACTGGCCCATAAGCTGCATGGCGCGAGTGGTCTTGTCGAGGGAGCCGTCGAGTTGGGCGAAGGCGTCGACCAGTTCGAGCAGGGCCGGATCGGGTTCGACGGTGCCGTACTTGTGGGCGGTGTTGACGATTCCGGCGTCGAGGCCGTACTCCATCGCCTTGGCGACGTAGGCCCGGCAGACGCCGATCTTGCGGCCGGGCAGATCGCGCACCGAATTGCTCACGCCCAGCGAGAAATGCGCGCCCTTGAACTTCGGGTCGTTCTTGATCTTCCTGATGGTCTCGAACGTGCGGTAGGTGTAGCCCGGCACGCCCGGCTCCATCGGCATGTCGATCGCCAGCGGGAAGACGGTCGAGTCGAAGAAGATCTGCTCGGGCCGGAATCCATACCGCCCCACCGCCTCGTCGAAGATTCGATGGGCCAGGGCGCAAAGCTCGTCGACCGAGTGTGACCCGCCGGGACCGGTGGGCTTGTCCTCGCTGACGAGCAGGCCGATGACGGAGAAGTCGTACTGCTTCTTGAGCGGCAGAACGCGGTCCATCGTGTAGACCTTGACAGAATTGATCAGCGGGGGTTTGACGGGCGAATCATGATTCGCCCCTACCCGGTACCATTCCTTCAGTCCTGCTTCGAGGACGTCGTCGTTGCTGCTGTCGATGCAGATCGGCACGCCGTCGCCCCAGCGATGCACGAGCCGGGTGTACTCGACCATCATCTCGACGGCGACCTGCGGATCGTCCTCGCCGAAAGCGTCGAGATTGACCGCGATGTAGTCGGCGCCGTCGGCGGCCTGCGACTCGATCAGCGCGCGGATGTAGTCGAGCTCCGGGCTGGGCTGGGTGTAGGCGTCGGGCCCCAGGTCCTGCAACCGGCGCATGGCCTGACCGGTCTTGGGGATCGAAGCGTGGACGGATTCGCCGATCGAGATTAGAGCGTTCTTCATCGTGTGGTCCTTGCCGAACAGATAGTTGAGAATCGAAGAGGAATGCTGCAATGCGGGATTGCGACGCGCGTTGATTGCGGCGCGCAGCCGCTCGCGTCCGCCCTTCTCGGAGGCGGCCGCTTCGTAGATGCGATTGCCGACGCATACCCGCTGGAGGTTGTTGCCGCAGTAGCCGTCCGCGGTGGCGTCGCCGCACGGGGCGTTGTCGATGCCCTTCTCGCAGTCGCCCATCGAACAGATGCCGAAGTTCTCCGGCAGAAAGCAGTCGCCGCACTCTTCACATTCGAACAGCGTGTACTTGAACGCCTTCTCGTTGGCGTTGAACAGCTTGTACACGAGGCCCTCGCCCTTGTCGGCGCCGAGGAACGCCATCGTCTTGCGAAGGGCGTGAAAGCCGGCGTGGTCGGGGTCGAGAAACGCGCGGTGCGAGAAATCGAAGAACCGCTTGCCCAGCGTCGGTCGCGGCTGCGACAGAGGGACCGGCCTGCCGCTGTCGTCGTAGAGATAGAACGCGTCTTTGGCGGGCCAGCAGAGGTTGTCTTTGAACGGCTCCCAGTCGGCGCCGATCTCGGCAGCGCGCTCCACGATCCGCGTGAACGTCGCAAAATCGTGGACGCCTCCGATGTCCACGCCGGCGGCGCCCATCGCCTTGTACATGGCCACCTGCTGTGCGGCCCGCTCGATGTGGTCGTCGAGTTTCTCGCTGTAGACCTTGGCGAGCAGTTCGTCGCTGACGAAGCAGCCGGGCAGCTTGATGTCGTGCATCAGGCGCGGCGCCGGCGTAATGGTGCTGAGCAGGTAAACATTGCCGATCACCGGAACGTCGATCCGGCGTTCCTTGAGATAGGTGAACAGCTCCAGGCTCTTTCGCCAATCCCAGCCAACCTGCGTAATGAGAAATGCGGCGCCGCAGCGGACCTTCTTTTCCATCTTGTAGTACTGCTGCATCTGCGTCGCTTCGCTGTACTTGAACGGCGAGACGGCCGCGCCGGCGATGAACTGGTGTACGCCGGCCAGGGCATCGGGCTTGGCGCCGAGATAGGCGTCGTGGTTCATCTTGCGGATCAGGCGCAGCAGGCCGATCGATTCGAGATCGAAAACCCCCTTGGCAGAGACGGGTTTGTCGCCTGTCAGCGCCAGCACGCTGGTGACGCCCGCCTTGCGAAAGCCGACCAGCGAACTGACGATCGCGTCGGCGTTGGCGTCCTTGCAACTACTGTGCGGCACGACGTCGAGACCGTCGAGCAGGCGGTTCGCTTCGAGAACGCTGATAATGGCGGCCGGCTCGAGGTTGGTGACGCCGCCAGGGTTCTGGGGCAGTGCGATCGCCGCAAAGTCGAAGCCCTTGGGCAGGACCGCCCTGCCGCCCTTGGCCGCCTCCTGATAGGCGTTGAGAAACCGCTCGATGGGCGCAAAGCTGAACCCCGGGCCGCCGACCAGCTCCGCCAGTACGAGCAGATCCGATCGCTGCCGCAGTTTCCGTCCCAGACTGTTATACTCCATTTCCGTCTCCGTTGGGTCCATGGTCCATTGCCGTGCCGCATCCGAGACACAAACGGCGCAAGATACCAAATGCCCCGACGCATTTCCATTCTATTCACAGGTACGGAGCAACGGGCCGGAGCGATGCAGTGTGCGGCGAGGCAACGGGAGATTCACTGGTTCTCCCAGCCGCCCAGGGGCGGAACGTCGATCGGCCAGGCCAAGGCCAGGTTGCCGCCCGGACCGAGCCGGCTCTCGCCCGAAAACGGGCCTCGCCGGCTGGCGCGAAGCTGATCGTCAACGGTGACCTTCTGTGTGTGGCCGTCGAGCATGACGACATAGGAATGGCCGGTGTTCAGATCGCCCTTGTGCGGGCGATGGCAGGTCGCAAAGGCATCGCCAAGATCGGAGTCGTCTTTCTTGAGTCGGTTTTCGTCGATGACGTACGTCGGAGCAATGTTCAGAGACGGCAGCTTGAGGGTCCCCGGCGGATCGTACTTGGTGCGGTAAATGCCGCTGAGATTGCAGGGAGTCGCCCATTGAGGTTTGACGCCGATCGGCTGACGTCCCTCCACATTGATGGCCCAGGAGTTCTCCCCGCCAAAGAGAAAGACGTCCGACGGGCTCCGCGTCACTTGCGTCTCGCGGTGGACCGGCCAGCGACGGAGCGTCCGTTCGTCCACGGCCCCATCATCCGATCCGCCCGCCGTGGTCAAGGTCACGCCGAGATGGACGTTCATGCCATAGGTGTATTGAGGCACGATATTGATGCTCGGATCGTGGGTACACCACTCGCAGTGATTGTTGCAGCCCCTCTCGATGTTGGCGCGCACGCCGATCTTGCAGCGTACGATTCGCGGATCCTTGAGGTAGGGCCAAAGCGTGCCCCGGATCTCCGGGCATTCGTGACGCATCATGGCGCTGTCGAATCCAATGCGGGCATCGTGCCAGCGGCAGCAGGCGGGATAAGGCTTGTATGGCAGGTTCGTCGGCCAGAACGAGACGCCGGAGTGGAACAAGCCGGCGGCATGCGGAAACAGCCCGTCGTTGTCGCTGGTGTAGGTCTTCATGATGATGCCGAGCTGCCGCAGGTTGGACTGGCAGACGGTCTCGTCGCCCTGGTCGCGCACGCGCCGCAGCGCCGGCAGACTCAGCGCCAGCAGCAGGCTGATAATCGCGACAACCACCAGAATCTCCACGAGTGTGAATGCCTTCTTCATGCGCGTGCGGGTTCCTTTATGTCAGGGGGGTAACTGATACAGCGGCGTTCGCCCGCGGGCGTCGGGCTTCAACAGGTCGTGCAGGATCGCCTGGCCCTCGGCGCTCGTGACGGCGACCCACCGATCATCTTTGACCCGCTTGATGAGCCGTCCCTCGGCCCAGGCCTGGAAATCCGTCATGTTCTGTGCGGTTGCCTTCGCCCCGGCGGAGGGATCGGGCCGTTCGAGAAAACCGACGAAGAGTTCCGCTTCGCTCGGTTCGAGCACGTAGCTGTACACGTGCGCCCGAAAGCCGGCGGGCCCTCCCTCGGGCAGCGGGCCGGACGGGGCCGCAATCGGACCGCCCTGCTTGAAGCTGCCGGTGAACAGCCGGCCCGTGTTGGCGTCGTAGAACCAGGCCAGGCGACTCTGTACAACCGGTGCCGGCCGCGCCGGCCAGAGGACCCGAATCAGCACGAAGCCGAGCAGCACTACGCTCAGAGATGCGACAGCAATCACTGCACCGGCATGTCGGTCGATCCACTCCCGCAAGCCCCACTGCTCAAACGCACTCTGTACGCGCTCCAGGCGATGTCGCATCTCGTACTGCAGCAGGTCGGGGATCTTCAACGCCATAGAACTCAGTCTCCGCTCTCGCCTTTGGAGGCACTGCGCCCCTCCAACGTGTTGGGATCGGGGGTGCGATGCACCGTCAGCACCTCGATCATGTATTCGAGGTCAGGGTTGTTCATCGAACCCTCTTCCGAGTCGGCGATCCGACCCTGGATCAGCTTCCGCGTGCGGTCGTCCTTCCAGTGAACCCAATCGCCGTGCCCGTCAGCGAACGACAGGTTGCATCCGTTGCGGTGCCGGTTCGTCAGGCCCTGCAATCCGAGCAACAGCGACCACGGGCGCCACAGCCATCGATCGTCGTCGAGCACCAGCGGCCAGAAACAATCCGAGCCTCGGCGTTCCTTGTCGATGAAGACCATCTTCGCGCTGGCGCTGGAGACCTGGTGCAGACGGACAAAGGGGGCGACACCGTCACGTTCGACTCCCCCCATCGTATTCGACAGGCCGTACGAGTTGGTCTGCTTGCCGTCATCATCGGTCTTGCAGAGCAAAACCTCCTCCGACTGGAGGTAGGCCTTGAGGTTCGATGTCCAGGTATTCGGCGTGCAGAGTCTGTCATCGTGGTCCGGTGCATACAGCAGCCAGGCCAGCATCAGTTGTCGCTGGTTCGCCAGACAGTGCACCTGCTCGGCCTGTCGATGCGCCTGGTTCAGGGCGGGCAGCGACAACGACATCAGAAGACAAATGATCGCCACCACGACCAACAATTCGACCAGGGTGAATCCGCCTCGAAGAAACCGTCCCGTCTTCCACCGTTTGCTTACCGTCCGCATGAATGACGACTCCGCCTCTCCTATCTCAAAAGAGACCCCCGGCCCGCATCGTTCGGCCGCACATCGCTGCGTATCGCTATTGGTTCGATCATATGTCCGTCGGCCGGAATGTCAACATAGAAAACCCATACCTCTCGGCATTGCGTGCACTTTGCGTTTGTAGGTAGATCTTCACCGGGGGCGCTGCAATCGACTTTGTCATTCCGACCGGAGCGCAGCGCAGTGGAGGAATCTGGCTGCGAATGGGGCATTGCTTCATCGTCGCCCCGATTTCTCCGTGCGGGCTTTGCCCTCATTCGAATTGACAGAATCCCTTCCTGGACCTGGCAGGAACCTGCCTGCAAACGTGAAGTGCCCCCCTCAGCATCGTGCGCGGCAACACCGGACGCAGTGGTCGCCGCCGGGGCGCGGAGGCAGCCGTCCACAGGACGCCGGATCGGGACCGAGACTTGCTATTTCGCAGGTGGCCTGTTAGCATGGATTCACTCCGCGCGCCACAGGATTGTCGGAAAAGGGACAGGATCGGACGAAATACATCGTTGGGAAACCGCATGAAAATGGCATAGACCAGACGGATTCCGATGGGCAAACGAGCAGAGGACAAAGGGCAAACCACCTTACAGGCCACCGACTGGACGGCTCAGGCGCTTCACGAACGAGTAAAGGAATTGAGCTGTCTGTACCGCATCAGCCGGGTGTCGGCGAGGTCCTTCGTCTCGCCGGACAAGGTGCTTCAGTGCATTGTCGAGTTGATTCCGCCGGCATGGCAGCACCCGGAAATCGCTGCCGCCCGGATCGTGCTGGACGGAAGGCGATATGAGACGTCCGGATTCAAGGAGGGCCATCGACGACAGGCGGCCGAGGTGGTCGTGGAGGGCAAGTGCCGAGGCGTAGTCGAGGTCGTCTACACCGAGGACAGACCCTGCCCGGAGGATGGCCCCTTCCTGAAGAACGAGCGGAGCCTGTTGAACGCCATCGCCAGACAGATCGCCGTCGTCGTCGAACACCAGCAGGCGGAGGAGGAGAGGGCCCATCTGCAGAAACAACTCATGCACGCGGACCGCCTGGCCACCATCGGGCAACTGGCGGCGGGCGTCGCGCACGAACTGAACGAGCCGCTCAGCAGCATTCTCGGTTTTGCCCAGTTGCTCCAGCGCAATGCGGCGCTGCCCGACGGCGGCCGAGAGGACGTAGAGAAAATCGTAACGGCCTCCCTGCACGCCAGAGAAATCATCAAGAAGCTGCTGCTGTTCGCCAGACAAACGCCCCCCTTCCGTGGACCGGTGAATCTCAACCAGGTGATCGTGGGGGCCATCGATCTGTTCCGGCACCATTTTGAGAAAGAGGGCATCGAGCTGGCCTGCGCGCTCTGTCCGGAGATGCCCCTGCTGGCGGGCGACGCCGGCCAGTTGACCCAGGTGCTGGTCAATCTCGTCGTGAACGCCGTTCAGGCCATGCCGGACGGAGGCCGGCTCCTCGTGCGAACGGAGGTGCACGACGGTCAGGTCGTCTGTATCGTGGAAGACACGGGAGTGGGCATGACCGAGGAGGTCCAGAGCCGACTGTTCCTGCCCTTCTTCACAACGAAAGAGGTAAATCAGGGAACCGGCCTGGGCCTGCCGGTGGTCCATGGGATCGTCACGGCGCATGGGGGGACGATTGAAGTCACAAGCGCGCCGGGAGCGGGAACGACCTTCACCATTCGACTGCCCATCGAGCCAACCCCATGCTGAGAGGACAGGCCGAAATCATGAATTCGCCCGATCGCCAAGAGACGATTCTCGTCGTCGACGACACCCCCAGTACGCTGGAAGTCCTCCAACGAAGCCTGACGGCCGAAGGGTATATCACCTACACCGCCCCCAACGCCATCGACGCGCTGAGCTTTCTCGACGGCAACGCCATCGACCTGGTCATCACCGACCTGAAGATGCCCAAACTCAGCGGCATCGATCTGATCCGGCATATTCGCGAGAACCACAAGAACGTCGCCGTGATGATGATCACCGGATATGCCACCGTTGAAAGCGCGGTCGAAGCCGTCAAGAGCGGAGCGGAGGAATACGTGTCCAAACCCTTCACCGACGCGGAACTCTTCGCGGCGGTGCGTCGAGTGCTCGACAAGCTCAAACGCAGACGCGAGGGGCCTGTGACCAACCGCGAATACGCGGAATTTCTCCCACAGACGGGCTACAAACCAGTCAACGGAGAGAGTCTCCCAGAACACTGGTACGCCGACGACGGGCCCCAACTATGTGGCTTTGCCGCGAAGTTCCTCGTGATGCGGCCGTGCCTCCGAAGCCACCTGTCCCACGGCCCTTCGGAGGGCGACGAAGCGGTCGGGCCCGTTTTTTTTCGGCTTTCCGATACAAAATTGCCGGCGCACTGCCAGTGGCAGTGATAGAATAAAGTGTTTCGGCCCTGATCCGGTGGGGCGTCACGATATGGGAGCAGAAGAAAGGAGAGACGTGTATGGTGGAGAAGACTTACAATCCTTACGAGAACGCACAGGCCCAATTCGACAAGGTGGCGGCCATCATCGGCATTGACGAGGGGACCCGGGACTTGCTTCGGCAACCTCTGAGGGAATTCCACGTCCTGATCCCCGTACACATGGATGACGGCAGCACGAAAGTGTTCCGAGGATTCCGGGTTCAGCACAACGATGCACGCGGGCCGGCCAAGGGGGGGATTCGGTTCCACCCGCATGAGACGGCCGATACGGTTCGGGCCCTGTCCATGTGGATGACGTGGAAATGCGCCATGGTGGACATTCCTCTGGGGGGCGGCAAGGGCGGCGTCATCTGCGACCCTCACAATCTGAGCGAATCGGAACAGGAAGGGTTGTGCCGGGGCTGGGTGCGGCAACTCGCAAAGGTCATGGGGCCGTGTGTAGACGTGCCGGCGCCCGATGTCATGACCAGCGCCAAACACATGCTCTGGATGCTCGACGAGTACGAGACGATTCACGGCGGCCGGTATCCGGGCTTCATCACGGGCAAACCCGTGGGTATGGGCGGTTCTCTGGGCCGGACCGAGGCCACGGGCTATGGCGTCATCTACATCCTGCGCGAAGCACTCAAGGACCTGGGGATCAAGCTGGAAGAGACCACCGTCGGTTTTCAAGGCTTCGGCAACGTCGCCCGATACGCGGGCAGTCTGTACAGCAGTCTGGGCGGCACAGTCGTATCCGTTTCCTGCTGGGACAACGGCGCCAAGCAGTCCTTCACGATCCGCAAGAAGGACGGCCTCGATCTGGAGATGCTGGCCGGCATCACCAACTCCTACGGCACCATCGACAGGGAGAAGGCCCTGGCCGCCGGGTGCGAGGTGCTCCCCGGTGATGAATGGATCAGCCAGGAGGTGGACATCCTCATCCCGTCGGCGCTGGAGAATCAGATCACACCGGCCAACATCAACCGAATCAGCAAAAAGGTGAAGGTCATCGTGGAAGGCGCCAACGGTCCGACGACGCCCGATGCGGACGAGCTGATCCGGGAACGGGGCATCTTCCTGATTCCCGACTTCCTGGCCAACGCCGGCGGCGTGACGGTCAGCTACTTCGAACAGGTTCAGTCCAACAGCAACTTCTTCTGGGAGAAGAACGAAGTGCTCGACCGACTGAACTCGCAACTGACCGCCGCATACCGGGCGCTCTACGACCTCGCCCAGAAGAAGAAGATGTACATGCGCGATGCGGCGTACGTCATTGCGATCAACCGGGTGGTGCAGGCGGTGAAGATGCGCGGCTGGGTCCGGTGAGCGGTGCATCGAAGGGCGACAACATCGCAGCAGGATGGGTGGCCGATGATCGACAGAGAAGAGACCAACGAACACCTGCTTGATCTGTTGCAGGAACGCGCCAAGGAGCTGAACTGTCTCTATCGGATCGACGAGATTCTCAGCGACGAGAGCCTGTCGTTGCCGGAGATGTTCGAACAGATCGTTGCGGCCATTCCGGCAGGATTCCGGTTTCCGGAGATCTGTCAGGCGCGAATCGTCTATCAGAATCGCACGTACCAACCGGCGGATTTCCTGCGATCCGGCATATCCGAGATCTCGAACATCAAAGTCGAGGGGAGCATCATCGGTCTGGTGGAGGTCCTCTACACGCAGGACGTGCCGCCGGTCGAGGACGGCTTCTTCCACGACAAGGAGCGCAAGCTGCTCAAGACGATCGCCGATCGCATCGGTCAGACCATCATGTTCCGTCACATGAGGCAGATTTCGTGTGACTGGCGGGCCTCCCTGCGCGACGTGAACGCCGATGTCAGGGCCGTGAATCCGCAGTGGAAGGTGATCGTCGATCTTCTCCTGCAGACCGATCCGGACATGCTGGTGCAGGTGTGCAGGAGAATGGTCAACCGTCTGTCGGCCCGTTCGCCGAAGGCATCCGACGGCAAACCCGCTCTGTTTGCCGCCAAGGCGCATCAGTGCTTCCACTCGGGAGAGGTAAACGCTCCGGGCGAGAAGATGGACACGAAAGAGCTGGCGCAGCTCAGCGAGGAAGTCTTTACCCTGGCCTCGGAACAAATGAGTGATCTGGAAATCTCCGTGAGCATCCAACGGTGGATCCAGGAGGAGAAAGCCAATTCGCTGATCAAGGCTGTGGACCGCATCGACGTGTCTATCGGCGAGATCGTTGAGGCGATCACCCGCTATTGCAGTATGGTGGGCCGAGACAACCAGTCGTCTTTTCCTTCAGAGCGATGGCTGGAGGTCGCCCTGATTCGCTGGTTCCTTTCGGACAATCCGGATTTTATTCGCATCGCGCGCGCCTTTCTGAAGATCGATGATTTCCATGACATCACGTCCCGCCTGATCTATCCGCCCGGGAGCCATGGGAAGATCGGCGGCAAAGCTACCGGGATCTTCCTTGCCCAGAAGATCCTCCATCGCGTCAGCGAGGAGATTCCGCTGCTTCGCTCGGTCAAGATGCCCAAGACCTGGTACATCACGACGGATGAGACCAGGGAGTTCCTGCAGTACAATGATCTGCAGGGGTTGAACGAGCAGAAGTACAAACCGCTGGAAGAGGTCCGAATCGACTATCCGAACATCATTCAGTTACTGAAACACTCACGATTCCCGCCTGGTTTCGTGAAGAGCCTCGCCATGGCGATGGATGATTTCGGAGAGGTGCCGTTGATTGTCCGAAGCTCGAGTGTTCTGGAAGATCAGGTCGGCGCCGCGTTCTCCGGGAAATACAAGAGCCTCTTCTTGGCGAATCAGGGGAGCAAGAAAGACCGTCTGGACGCCGTCATGGATGCGATTACGGAAATCTACGCATCGATGTACGGTCCCGATTCCATCCAGTATCGGGCCGAAAGGGGTATGCTGGATTTCCACGAGGAGATGGGCATCCTGATCCAGGAGGTGGTTGGTACGCGGATCGGACCCTATTTTCTCCCGTCGTTTGCCGGGGTGGCCTTCAGCAACAACGAGTTCCGCTGGTCGCCCCGGATCAAGCGCGAAGACGGGCTGATCCGTATGGTCATGGGGCTTGGCACGCGTGCGGTGGACCGCTTGAACGACGACTTTCCGATCCTCTTGTCCCCAGGGCAGCCGAAACTTCGTGCGAATACGACGCCGGACGAGGTCAAACGCTACTCTCCCAAACAGGCCGACGTGATCAACCTCGAAACCAACACCTTTGAAAGCGTTGACATCAACTCTTTTCTGCGAGAGTACGGCTCCCTGGTCCCGGACATTCAGGATCTCGTCTCGGTATGCCGCGATGGATACCTCGGCAGGACGTCGGTGATCGACATGGATTTCGAACGCGACGATCTGGTGGTCACCTTTGAGGGCCTTGCCGGCAACTCCGTCTTCATCAAGACCATCGACAAGATGCTCCAGGTGCTCAAGGATAAGCTGCAGACTCCGGTCGACATCGAGTTTGCATTCGATGGAGAGCATTTCTATCTGCTGCAGTGCCGTTCGCAAAGTTCCGGGGTGGAAAGCCTGCCCGGCCCCATCCCCAAGGACGTCGATCGCGCCAACATTGTCTTCTCGGCCAAGCGCCATATCTCGAATGGAACCATCGCGGACATCTCCCATATCGTCTATGTCGATCCGGACGGGTACAACGAGTTGCAGCACATGGACGATCTGGCGGCGGTGGGCCGGGTGGTGGGGATGATCAACGCGATGCTTCCAAAACGGCGGTTCATCCTCATGGGGCCGGGACGATGGGGGAGCCGGGGCGACATCAAACTGGGCGTCCAGGTCAGCTATGCCGACATCAACAACTGTGCGGCGATCATTGAGATTGCCAAGAGAAAATCGAACTACGTTCCGGAACTGTCGTTCGGGACCCATTTCTTCCAGGACCTCGTCGAGGCCAACATCCGGTATCTGCCGTTGTATCCGGATGATGAGGGGATCGTCTTCAATGAGCGTTTTCTGACGCGGACCCCGAATGTCCTGCCGCTGCTTCTGCCGGATTACGTCCGCCTCGAGAACGTCGTGCGGATCATCGACGTTCCGGAATCCGTCGATGGAAAGCTGCTTCAGATTGCCATGAATGCAGAGATCGGCGAGGCGATCGGCTATCTGGCGCCGCACGTCGGAGAGCAGGCTCCTCCCATCCGGGAGATCCTGGCCACCAAGACATTCGAGAGAACCGAGGATCTTCGTTTCGATGACAAGTTCTGGCGCTGGCGGTCCTACATGGCCGAGCGGCTCGCCTCGCGTCTCGATCCTGCCTGGTTCGGCGTCAGGCGCGTTTATCTGATCGGGAGCGTGAACAGTGGGACGGCCGGGCCCGGCAGTGACATCGATCTGATCATCCACTTTCAGGGGGACGCGGAGCAGCGGGAACGTTTGGAGTCCTGGCTGGAAGGCTGGAGCATTGCGCTGGCGGAGATCAACTATCTCAAGACGGGCTACACCTCGCAGGGGCTGCTGGACGCGCACATCGTCACAGACGACGACATCGCCAAGAGGACGTCTTACGCCCTCAAGATTGACGCGATCACCGACCCCGCAACCCCGCTCGCCGTGTCCGACCCCGAGGCAGAGTAGATGCGCCCAAGCGGCACGGGCAGAACTGCCGCTGAGATGCAGACCATCCCAGCACACTGGAATCCTGGCATGTTCCATCGCATCATGTGAAGATTCGCTGTATCCGAAATATCATCCTCTCCTGCCGACCCAGGGCAGACGGCCCGCTTGTGAGCATAGTTGCCGTTTCACCGCCTGATTTCGGCGATCCGGATGTCCTTGTACCAGGCCTCCGCGGGCGCGCCGGAATGGATCTGCAGGCCGATGATGCCGGTCTGCTCGAGCGATTCGTCGGGCTCGGTGTAGTCAACGGTCTGGACGCCATTGAGCCACAGTCGGACGCGACGGCCCTCGCACCGAATGACGTAATCGTTCCACTGGCCATGCCTGGCGATCCGGCGCCGTAGCTCTGCGTCGGGCTGCGCCAGAATGCGGTTGCGGCGAGATTCGTCGTAGAGGCACCCCCAGTATTGCTGGCCCATGTCGGCCTGGTAGCCGATCATCTCGTGATGGTTCGGGACTCGCCGGCTGCGGATCTGGATGCCGCCGTTGGCCTGGGCCGCGTCACCGAGCAGCTTGACCTTGAGCCGAAGCTCGAAATCACTGTACTCCCTCGTCGTGCACAGAAACTCGTTGCGAGGTATGCGCTTCTCCAGGCTGCCTCCGACGATCGCGGCGACTTCGATGAGATCCCCACAGGAGCCATCGGCCTGTACACATACTACGAACGACTGGCCCAGGGTCTGCGTCAATTGATGGCCGGCTGCCGGAAGTTCTCGCTGGAGTACATGTCCCGCGACGACCTCGCGGCACTGACGACCGAGGCGGCGGCGATCACCGATCTTCGCTACGTGATGGACGTGGACGAAGGACGCGCCGAGGAGATTCTCGACAACTGACGCCGAATGTGGCCGGTTAGCCGAAGCAACCCCCTATGACGACTCGGCGCGCCTCAGCGGACCGAGTCTGTCAGCGGTGCCGATGACGATGATCCGGTCGCCGTCGAGCAGCCGTTCGTTGGGACCCGGCGAGGTGAGCCGCTCATCCCCCCGGCGAATGCCGACGACAGTGACTCCGTAGCGCTGCCGAAACTCCAGTTCGGCCAGCGTCTTGCCCAGCCAGGCGGACCCGGGGTCGAGTGGGACATCGGCAATCTCGAACCGTTCGGGACGACCAACCGCTTCGACGTTCTCCATCTGGTTGATGAGACTCTCGGCCTGCTTGAGCACGCCGGGCGAACCCATCAGAACGATGCGGTCGCCCGGATAGACGCGGAAGTCCGGCACCGGCTCGTAGTAGGCGTGCCCGGCCCGACTGACGGCCAGAATCGAGACGCCCGTCAACGAGCGCAAGGGAATATCCCGCAGCCTCTGCCCGGCGATGGCCGAACCGGACCGCAGGCGGACCTCCTGAAAGGCCACCGGCCAGTCCACATTCTGCGGCAGAAGGTCCATCGCGTCGGTCAGGGCGTCCGCCGCCTGCTCGGCGGCGTCGCTGAACGGTCGAAGGATGACATGCGCCCCGGCACGCTCGTACAGGGTCGCCTCCGCCTGATCGGCCGCGGTCAGCGCCACTTTGCCCTGATATCCCCTGTGCTGGAGCAGACGCACCAGGGCCAGACTCACATCGCGCGAGCGCACCGTACTGACAACCCAGCGGGTATGTCCCAGCGGCAGTTGCTCGAACAGTTCGGGGTCAGCCATGTCCCCGTAGAGCACCGACACGCCGCGGGCCTGCCACTTCTCCAGGGCTTGCGGGTCGAAGTCGACGCCGACGATACGCATGCGACGCTCCAGAAGTCGTTCGGCCAGGCCGCTCCCATAGTTGCCCAAGCCGACGAGAATGGCATCGACCGATTCGGTCGGATCGAGCGTATCACCCGAGGCCTCCCGATAGGGATCCTTGCGCTCGAAGATCGTCAGCACCGGCGAGAGGAACTTGTATAGATGTTGGGAGTAGAGAATCATGTACGTCGAAGCGCTGATCGTGATGACGCCCACGAGCGTGATCAGCCCCATCGTTTCGAGCGGGATGTGGCCCAGGGTGACCCCCAGCGCGCCGACAATCAGTGAGAACTCGCTGATCTGGGCCACGGTCAGGCCGGCCAGAAAACTGGTGCGGCGCCGGTAGCCCATGACCCCCATGATAATCAGAACGATCAGGGGATTGCCGATGAGCACGAACGCCGACAGCCACAAGGACGGTCCGATCTGGGCCCCCACGGCCGACCACTCCAGGCGGGCGCCGAGGTCGATAAAGAAGAACAGCAGTAGAAAGTCACGCAGACTCACCAGCTTGGCGCTGATCAGATCGCGAAACTCGGTCGTCGCCAGGGAGATGCCGGCCAGAAAGGCACCGATCTCCTTGCTGAAACCCAGGCTCTCGCTGGTGGCTCCGAGCAGGACCGCCCAGGCGATGGCGAAGAGCACGAGCATTTCCTGAGACTGCGCCAGTTTCGCCAGCAGCTTGGGCAGAACATAGCGCATCAGCAGGCCGACGCCGGCCAGCAGTCCGACTCCCTTGACCGCCATCAACAGCGTCGTGCCGATCGCGGACTGGCCCTGGGCCAGGTCCGAGCCGAACGTCGTTAGAGCCACAAGGGCCAGGATGGCGGCGATGTCCTGTACGATCAGAAACCCCACGGCAATCCGCCCGTGCAACGCGTCGATCTCTTTCTTGTCCGAGAGGAGCTTGACGATGATGATCGTGCTGGAGAACGTCAGGGCCACCGCGACGTAGACAGCGCTGACCAGAGACAGGCCCAGCATCAGACCGATGACGAATCCGATCGCCGAGGTGAACAGAATCTGCCCCAATCCGGTGGCCAGGGCCACCGATCCTGTCGTGCGGATCAGATTCAGGTCCAGCCGCAGACCAACGATGAACAGCAGCAGAGCGATGCCGATATGCGCGAGCAACTCGATCTGCTCGTAGTTGCGAATCACCCCCAGACCCGCCGGACCCGCCAGAATCCCGCTCGCCAGGAACATGATAACCAGCGGCTGACGCAAACGCTGGCCGAGGATGCCGAGCACTGTCGCCAGACTCAGAATGATCGCGGTCTCGTAAAAGGTGCTGCCGTACACCATGGAAAGCATCGCTCACCTGTCGATTCGTTTCATTGACATACATCGTGCCGGCCCTGAGACTGTCCGGGGCCATGGCCAACTGCATGGGCGCCCATCGTACCTGCGTCCGGGGGTTCTGTGAAGGGCCTGCCCCGCCGGCCCGCCACGAGAAGGTGACGCCGCCGATTTTTCAACATTTTGCTTGAAGAAACGGGTCCCTTGCGAAGTCAATATACGCAGAGACCAGGATCACGGTCGAAAGTGGATTTCGGGGGGCCGGGAGTGGCCGTACGTTGGACAGTCTATGCGAACAGAACACCGCTGTGGCATGGGGCTCGTATCGGAGCCCGCGCGAGGCATTCGAGGCGGTCGTCAGGACGCATATGAAGGACGCCTACTTCATCGCGCTGGGCCTGGTCGGCAATCGCGAAGACGCACTGGAACTCTCACAGGAGGCGTTTTATAGGGCCTACAAGCACTTCGACCAGCTCAACGACCAGGAGCGATTCTTCCCGTGGTTTTACCAGATCCTGCGGAACCTGTGTTTCAGCCACCTGCGCAAGCGCCGGCTGCGGCGGGCCGAGAGCCTCGACGAGCTGGACAGCGAGCCCCCTCAGTTCGGGCCGGCCGATGCCTTCGATCCTGAGATGGTGGCCGAGAGAAACGAATCCAAGGACCGCGTCTGGCGTGCGATCAGCCGGCTGGACGAGAAGCATCGCGAGGTGATCGTGTTGCGGCACTTCCGCCAGCTCTCGTACGACGAGATGGCGCGGGTGCTGTTCTGCAATCGGGGGACGGTGACCAGCCGCCTGTATTACGCCCGCCAACGCCTGAAAGAGATATTGGAGGGTTCGCCCGAGACGGATGGCTTTGCCGACGGTTCTGCGGACGAACTCCGGAAAGGAGGTCAGAGGGTATGACCTGCCAGGACTACAAAGACTTCATGATGGGCTACCTGGACAACGAACTCGATGAGGCGCAGAAGCGGGCGTTCGAGTCGCACCTGTCCGGCTGTCCCGAGTGCCGCCGAGAGATCGAAGAATTCACGAAGCTCAAACGCATCACCGACGACGTGACGCTGGTCGAGCCGGAGGACCGGCTCTGGCAGCAGTACTGGGGCCGACTGTACAACCGCATCGAGCGCGGGATCGGATGGATGGTGTTCTCCGTGGCCGGCATCCTGTTGCTGATCTACGGCGGATTCACGGCCATTGAGAGTGTCATCAGAGACCCGGCCGTCGGCGTTCTGCTGAAAGTCGCCCTGCTGGCCCTGCTGACCGGCCTGGCGATCCTGTTCGTCTCCGTCCTGCGGGAGCGAATCTACTTCCGGAGCAGAGACCGCTACAAAGATGTAAGGAGATAGACCGATGCTTCTGGCAACGACGGAGACGATCTGCGGCAAGACCATCGTCCGGCACCTCGGCCTGGTGCGCGGCAACACGATTCGCGCCCGCAACATCGGGCGGGACATCATGGCCAAGCTGCGCAACGTGGTCGGCGGCGAGATCACCGACTATACGAAACTGATGGGCGAATCGCGCGAACAGGCAATCGACCGGATGATCGAAGACGCGCAGGGTCTCGGCGCCAACGCCATCATCGGGATCCGATTCTCGACGTCGGAGGTCATGGACAGCGCCGCGGAGATCCTGGCCTACGGCACCGCCGTGGTGGTGGAATAGAGACGTGACGCCCGCTTTGCCGAGCGGGCCTTTGGGAAAGGACGGGATATGGACTGGCTCAAAGAGTTCCTCAAACCCGAGTTGATCTGGTTCCTGGTGGGCCTGGTGCTGCTGGTGGCGGAGTTCATCGTGCCGGGTCTGGTCATCGCCTTCTTCGCAGTGGGAGCCTGGATCGTCGCATTGGTCTGTCTGGTGACGCCGCTGTCGCTGAACGCGCAATTGGGCCTGTTCATCATCTCGTCGGTCGTCTTGCTCGCAGTGGCGCGGCGGTGGGTCAAGGGTCTGTTCGGCGGGTTCGCCACAGACAAGCAGAATTCCAACGTCGATCTGAACGAGTACGTCGGGCAGCGGGCGATCGTGACGAGCGAGATCACGCCCAAGTTGGCCGGGCGGGTGGAATTCCACGGGACCCACTGGACCGCCCAGGCGGATGAACCGATCGCCGTCGGTGCGGTTGTGGAGATCACGCAGAAAAGCAGTGCAACGCTGAAGGTCAAGCCGGTATAGGCGGAATCGACTCCCCCCGGCGGAAGAACAGAAGCCCCAACTCCCTGATGACAGGAGAACAATCATGCTGGCGCAACTCAACATCAGTTCATTGACCGTGGTCCTGATCGGTGTATTGGTCTTTGCCGTGATCGTCTTCATCAAGACGATCCGCATCGTGCCGCAGAAGCAGGCCTATATCGTCGAGCGTCTGGGAAAATACGCCACGACCCTCGAAGCAGGCTTCCACGTGCTGATGCCCTTCGTGGACCGCGTCTCGTACCGGCACACCCTCAAGGAGCAGGCGGTGGACGTGCCGCCGCAGCAGTGCATCACCAAGGACAACATTGCCGTCGAGGTCGACGGCATTCTCTACATGCAGGTGGTCGATCCCAAGAAGGCCTCATATGGTATCGACAACTATCGCTTCGCCGCCACCCAACTGGCCCAGACCACGATGCGAAGCGTCATGGGTAAGCTCGATCTCGACAAGACGTTCGAGGAGCGCGACGTGATCAATAGCGCCATCGTCGAGGCCGTCGACAAGGCCTCCGATCCGTGGGGTGTCAAGGTCACACGGTACGAGGTCAAGAACATCATGCCGCCCCAGAGCATCAAGGACGCGATGGAAAAGCAGATGCGGGCCGAGCGTGAGAAGCGTGCGACCATCGCCGAGTCCGAGGGCGACCGCCAGGCCAAGATCAACCGCGCCGAAGGCGACCGGCAGGAGATGATCGCCCGGTCCGAGGGCGAGAAGCAGAAGCGCATCAACGAAGCGGAAGGCCGGGCCGTGGAGATCCAGCGCGTCGCCGAAGCGACGGCCGAGGGTATCCACAAGATCGCCGCCGCCATTAGCGACAAGGGCGGCGCCGACGCGGTGAACCTGCGCATCGCCGAGCAATACCTCAATGAGTTCGGCAAGCTGGCCAAGACGAACAACACCATGATTATCCCGTCGGATCTGGCCAACATCGCCGGCGTGATCAAGACGGCCACGGCGGTCCTGAAGACGCAGGCACCGGCCAAGAGTTGATGTGCCGCAGAGCAACCGCTTACGAAGGAATATGGCATCGTGAAAGAGCGACAATTGGATCCGGGGCACACGACTATACGCAACGCCCTGCGTATCATAGGGCCGATTATCGCACTGATCGGTTTGGGCTTTATCGTCGTGGGCATGGTGGGTTTCTTCCGCGCGTTCGGCAGCTTCGGACCGCCTAAGCACGCGTGGTGCCCGTTCGTGGGGATGCCGCTGTTGTTTGTCGGGATTGTGCTGTCCTCGTATGGCTACATGGGCAAGGTCATGCGTTACGGCGCCCAGGAAACCGCCCCGGTAATCAAAGATACATTCAACTACATGGCCGACGGCACGCAGGAGGGGATCAAGATGGTGGCGGGTGCCATAGGGCAGGGACTCAAGGAAGGTGGACTCGGTCCCGGCGGCGCGGCAACGAAGATCCGCTGCCACAAGTGTAACGCACTCAATGATGCCGGCGCCCGATTTTGCGACCAGTGCGGTCAAGCGATGGAGAAAGCCAAACCCTGTCCGCAGTGCCGGGAAATGAACGATCCAGATGCAAAATTCTGCGACAACTGTGGATACAACTACGGATAGAGGAAGATTAGATATCAAGAATCAAGATCGTGGAATCCGCCGAAGGCGGATGACTTCATCAGTTTTGCATTTTGATGTTTGCTTTTTGATTTGAACTACAGCATCAGGAGGCTCACGGCCATGATCAGCATGCCCAGGACGATGCCGCCGATGACGAGATGGCCGTGGCCGTAGCGGTGGGCGGTGGGCAGCAGCTCATCGAGCGCGATGTAGATCATGATGCCCGCGACGAAGGCCAGGGTGCCGGCCAGGACCGCCGGCGACAGGAACGGCATGAGCACGAGGTAGCCGAGGATCGCACCGACCGGCTCGGAGGCGCCGGAGAGGAACGAATAGAGGAAGGCCTTCTTCCGGCTGCCGGTCGCATAGAAGATCGGCACCGACACCGCGATCCCTTCCGGGATGTTGTGGATCGCAATGGCGATGGTGATGAAGACGCCCAGCTTTACGTCGCTGAGCGTCGCGGCGAACGTCGCCAGTCCTTCGGGGAAATTGTGCACGCCGATCGCCAGCGCGGTGAACACGCCGGTGCGCATGAGCTTGTGGCTACCATGCGCGACCCTCGGTGTGTCCATATCCTCGAAGTTGTGGGGGTTCTCCGGCTCGGGGATCAGCAGGTCGATCAGCGCCATGACGCCGATGCCGAGGAAGAACACCAGCAGCGCCCATTTCTCACCCATCGTTTCCATCGCCTCGGGCAGCATCTCCATGAATGAGATGTAGATCATCACGCCGCCCGACAGGCCCAGGGCGAAGGCGAGATAGACGATCTTGGGGCGCTTGATGAAATAGGCGATCGCGCTGCCGATCCCCGTCGAGAGACCGGCCAGCAACGTCAAGCCCAGAGCGATGCCGACATTTTCCGAGACCATACCCCCAATATAGCGGCTGCCACAGCCGTTTGGCAAACGGGTTTTCGCCCGCCTTGCGCGATCGCGGGTTTGGCCATTTCGCCATGCCGCCGGGGCGGTTACAATGACCGAACGTAGCAACCGCCATGGAATCTATGATTTGATCGCAACGGAGCAGTGGAAATGACCAAAGCCCAAGTGACCCATAGCTTTCTGATCCTCGTGGCCCTTGGCGCGCTCGCCGTTCGCCAGAGCGTCGCCTCAGATGCAGTCATATCGTATGTCTCGCCGACCGGAGACGATTCGTGGTCCGGTCGGCTGGCCCAGCCCAATGCAGATCGCACCGACGGCCCCCGGGCAACGCTGGGCGCTGCGTGCCGGGCGACCCGCACGTTGGGGACCGAGACGTCCCGGCGGATCGTTGTCCAGGCGGGCGAGTATTTCCTCAACGAGCCCGTTGTTCTGACCGAGAAGGACAGCGGGCTGACGATCGAGGCGGCGACCGGCGCCGACGTGACGCTGTACGGAGGCCGCAAGGTCACGGGCTGGCGCAAAGACGGGCCGGACTTCTACGCCGCGACGCTGCCCGGCGTCAAGGAAGGCGACTGGGACTTTCGCGCCCTGATCGTCAACGGCCGTTACTGCCCCCGCGCCCGGCTGCCGAAGACAGGTCGTTTCGAGCATCGCAGCGTCTTCGACGTCCGCTGGATGAGCACGACCGGCGGCGGTTGGCAACGCAAACCCACCGACGAGGAACTGACCACGCTGAAATACCGACCCGAGGATCTGGGTCCCTGGCTCGATATTCGAAACGCCGAGGTCACGGTCTACCACATGTGGGACGACTCGATGGTGGGCGTCTCGGTCATCGACACCGAATCCCATACGCTGACGTTCTCCAGTCCAACGGGCCATCCGGCCGGTGCGTTCGGCGTCAAGACCTACGTCGTCTGGAACGTTCGCGAGGGCTTGACCGAGCCGGGACAGTGGTATCTCGACCGCACGGCAGGCAAGGTCGTCTACTGGCCGCTGACGGGGGAGGACATGAGCGAGGTCAAGGTCATCGCTCCGGTCGTCGAATCGATCGTTCGCGTGCAAGGGAGCCGGGGCAAGCCCGTCAGAAATGTCACGCTGCGCGGCCTGAGGCTGGCGGCAACCACCACGCCCCTGACGGCCGGCGGCTTCGGCGCCGGCCGGTTCGACGGCGCGCTGTCGATCGCCAACGCCGAGGACTGTATGTTCGGCGACCTCGAAGTCCGCCACGCCGGCGGACAGGGCATCCAGGCGACGGGCACGAGCCTGCGAATCCAACGATGTCACGTTCACCACGTCGGCGCCTGCGGCATTCGGGCCAGCGGAACGCGTCTGGAAGTCACCGACAACCACATCCACGACGTGGGTCTGACGTATCCCAGTGCGATCGCGCTGCAGGGCGGCGGCAGAGACTCGCTCGTCGCCCACAACCACGTGCACCACGCCCCCTATTCGGCCATCAACTACGGAGGCCAGAACACCCGCATCGAGGCCAACCGAATCCACGACGCCATGCTCGAACTGCACGACGGCGGCGGCATCTACTGCTTCGGGGGCAAGAACCTCGTCCTGCGCGGCAACTATATCCACGACATCATCGACACGGGCGGCTACGGCGCCTCGGCCTATTACCTCGACGAACAGTCGGAGGGCTGCCTGGTCGAGGGCAATCTGTCCGTCAACGTCATGCGTCCAAGCCACAACCACATGGCCAAAGGCAACACGATCCGTAACAACGTCTTCATCAACGAAGGCGATCTGCGTCTGACCTGGCCCCGATCGTCCGACTATCGCTTCGAGAAGAACATCCTCTGGGCCACGGGTCGAATCGTGTTCGACAATCGCGAGGGCATCACCACACTGGCGGGCAACATCCTGTACAGCGTCGCCGGCAAGGTCGAATGCAAGAAGCTCGACCAATATTCCCAAACAGGGGAATACCCGATGCAGGCCGATGCCGTCAACGTCCTGGCCGACCCGAAGCTGATCGCCTATCGTGACGGGCAAGTTCAAATCGCGCCCGATTCGCCCGCACACGCCCTGGGCATCGAGCCGATCGACGTCAGCGGTACCGGACCCCGGCCATAGAATCGCCCTTGCCATTGAGAGGTTTCTCTGGACCGGCCATACAGTCTTTTTTGTGAAGGCCTTAACAGAAGCACAGCCGTGCAGTACAGGAGTTGGATCATGGCAGAAGAAGATGGTTCCCGCTGGTCTGAGGCCGCGAGACCCACATCAGGCAGTGGAGTCGAGGTGGACAGCGGGCCACAAACGGAAACCTCTCAGGATGCTCGGAACATGGCGATGCTGTGCCACCTTCTGGGCGTCGTCGGGTTCTTCGCCCCGCTGCTGATCTGGCTGATCGAACGGGACAAGCACCGCTTCGTCGACGAGCATGGGCGCCAGGCGATGAATTACCAGATCTCGGTGTTGATCTACGGCGCCGTCTGTTGGCTGCTGTGCCTGGTCCTGGTCAAGCTCGTGGTGCTGCTGTGGCTTCTGACCTTCGTCCACCTTGTGCTGGTCGTCGTGGGCACGGTCCAGGCCTCCCAAGGTCGCCTATGGCGTTATCCGATCGCCATCCCGTTCCTGAAATGCACGCAGAGCCGATGAACGACGGCCTTTGAGAAGGCCCGTGACGGCCTCGGCGCGCCGCCGGAGCGTCTCGAGATGCTCGGGACGGACCGCCCTGGCGTATCGGACGTTGGCGTATTCAAGATACCAATCCGATATCCCGGCCCAGTCTCGATCCTGATACCCCTCAAGATCGCCATCGTTCGAGCCAGTGGCGACGAGCCGCCCCGCAAAGGCGTGCAGCGTCTCTGACAGCGACCGACGGACGCCGGAGGCCCTGAGTCGGCGATCCATCCGAGCCAGCATCCCGTGCAGAGCGGCAATCGTCGGGTCCGCATCCGGTCGATCTTCCGATCGACGGCGCCGGCGACGCGACAGACCCCACCAGAACGCCAGAATGGACAGCACCACCAGCGTCAGAAAGGAAGCGGTCCCGACGCGGGACATCACAAGCCAGCCCAGAGCCCCCAGCAGACCATACTCGTACAGGGCGTGCAGGAACTGCGCGAGGGAAACGTTGATCCCCTTTCCACCGCCGCCGGCCTGTTCCTCCGCGGCGGCGATCGCCTCTTCGCCCTGCGCCGTCGCCTCGACCGTCACCCAGCGACCCTGCTGCTCGTCCCAGGCCTCGACCCAGGCGTGGGCGTCCATATTGCGGGCGATCCAGGTCTCCGTGCGAGCATCCCGTTCGGTGACGAGGAACCCGACGACGTAGCGCGCCGGCACGCCGGCCAGACGCAGCAGAATCGCCGCGCCGGAGGCAAAGTACTCGCAATAGCCCTTGGAGCCTTCGAGCAGGAAGTAGCTCAATGGCTCCTGGCCATCGGGGATTTCGGGGTCGTATGAATAGGTGTAATTTGTCCGGAAGTGCCTGACGACGGCGTCGATCTTCTCGGCGGTGCTCTCGCAGCCGGCGAAGACCCGGGCCACGAGGGCATCAATGCGCGGATCGAGAGACGACGGCACGTCCAACGATCGGCGAAGCTGCACGTCCTGCGGCGCCCTGTGCCGGCCCGACGACAGATAACTGACGCGATACTTGCGGCCGTTGGGCAATCTCGGCGCGTAGATGACATCGTCGTCGTCGCGCAGCAGAAGCTTGAACGACGCCTCGACATAGGCCAATCCCAGGGGGGCGAAGGCCGCATCGTCGAACTGGAACTCGTGCCGAATCGTCATGGACCTGGCGTCCGCCGCATCGTCTTCGTGCAAGCGAAAGACGTTCATCCGCGTCGCGAAATGCAGGCCGCCCTGTTGCGGAAAGATGGCCTCCTGATAGGACAGATCGAGCCACTGGGACTGGCGGTAGATCTCGAAGACCCGCCCCCGCAGATACCCGGGCATCTCATCGCTCTCGATCGTCAGCGCGGGTGCCGTATCCTGTTCCTCGAGCACCAGAGCCAGGCTCGACAGACGGCCGCTGGTCGTGAAGGCGATCCTTGCGGCATCGCCGGTGCCCAGATCCATGCTGATCACCTGCTTGCCGAACCAGGCTGGCAGGTATTCGAGAAGCTCGACGTGGCGATAGAGAGCCGAACTGATGGCCCACCCGACGTTGCCGGCGGCAACGAGGATCAGTCCGCAGGCGACCCATCGCGGCGAGGTGCGCGTCCGCAACGCCACGGGCGACCCGACCGCCGCCGGGACCGGCGCCGGGTCCGGACCGCCCGTGGTCGCGGCGTAGAGGATCACGAGAATGACCGAGAACAGCTCCAGCAGACGGAAGACGAGGAAGCGGTCTTCCAACAGCAGGACCTGCCCGGCGCAGATCGTGCTGGCGACATGGAAGAGCCCCAGCGAGGCCGGAAGCTGCCGAGGCGACCCGAGGAAGAGCATGAGGATCATCCCGGCCAGGAAGTACCGGGCAACCGTCTGCCAGGCAAGACTCATCGCCTCCTCGTGAGCGACCCAGCCGTGCGGGCGCGTGTAGCTGTAGTGGAGGGCAAAGAAGATCGCCAGGACCAGCATGAGCAGCGATGTGATGATGCGTCTCTCCGGCTTGATATTCCACGTGAACCGCCGCGAGAGACCCAGCAGGCCCAGCATGCCGAGAATGGCCGGATAGGCAATATCCATCGATACCCACGCGGTCACCACCGAGCTGGTCAAAACCATGACAACAGCAACAGTCTTTTGGGGCTTCATAAGGGTCCCAAGCGGCCGGCCAGGATCTCCTCGGGCGTCCCGACGGACATCACCATCGAGGAGCCCACCCGCACGGTCTCGCCCTTGGGCCGATCGGCGCCGGGGGCAACCACCGTGTACGCCGTACAGCGGCACCGGGCCGCGACGGCCAGTTCCAGCAGATCCGAATACGTTTGATCCCATCTCAACAGAACGAACACCACCTCAGACATACGACGGAAGCGGTTCGCCAGTGCGTCGGCCATTCGATCCCAATCGTAGCGTTCGGCCGGTTCCACCGTCGCCAGAATCTCGTGGACCCGGTCGACGCGCATCGTCCTCGGCCAGGTCGCCAGATCGTGCAGTTCGGCCCCCGCCAGAAGCCAGTCGATGAGACAGTGCCGCTGGATGGTGAAGGCGATGGACGCACAGAGAGAGACCGCCGCCTCGAGTTCGGGGATCTCCTGGGCCCCCGACCTGACCTTTGCCGATTCGATGCGGGTGTCCAGCACAAGACCGACATGACTGTCGCTGTCGTTGTGGTACTGCTTGGTGGCCGGAACCGACAGGCGGGCCCAGGCGCGGGTATCGATGCGTCGTGGCGAGTCGCCGGGCAGAAAGGGACGGTTGCCGGCGTATTCGGGCGACACCTCGGCCCGGCCGGCGGACCCGGACAGGCCGTACCGGCTCTCCGCCGCCAGGTGCGAAAGACGCATCTGCAGTCGATAGAACACCGGCCGCACGGTGAGCGTCTGACGGTCTTTTCGGACGCAACTGAAACGCAGAAGGTTGAAGGGAAAGCTGGACTCGCAGATCGGCAGCGGGATCAGATGGCTGCCGCGCCGGCCGGCCCGCACCGTGGCGACCACCTGCACCGATTGGCCCGGCCCAAGGCGAGCGATCGTCTCGGGGCCGCCGACCTGCTCGATCGTGGCCGGCAGGCCCGCCAGACGTACGGACAGGTCATAGGCCGGGACGCGCGCCACATTCCTGATCGCGTAGCGAAACTGCGCCTCCTGACCGGCGACCACGTGATCGGGAAGATGCGCCGTCACGTCGACTCGGGGCCGCAGAACAAAGCCGACGACCAGCACGGTGAGCATGACGACGACCAGGGCCGAGAGGACGCCGAACGCCGGAACGATCTGCGCGGCCAGGCCGAAGAAGATCGTCCCGAGCAGCAGCATCCGTCCGGGCTCGGTCGGAGCAAGACGCATTCTCGCACGGGTTGCGGCCATAGATGGCACCTCACACCGGGACCTTGATCCGCCCGACGATCTCGGCGACGACCTGCGGGGCCGTCACACCGCTGTGCTGGGTCTTGGCCGTCAGCAGGATGCGATGCGGCAGCACATGCGGAATCACCCACGCCACATCGTCGGGGATCACGAAATCCCGATTCAGAGCATAGGCCCTGGCGCGAGCGGCCCGCGAGAGCATCAGGGTCCCACGCGTGCTGACGCCCAGTTCGAGCCGGTTGTCGTGCCGCGTCGCATGCACGATCTCGACGATGTACTCGAGGATCGCGTCATCGACGTGCACTGAGGCCACCTCCTCCTGGATTCGGCGGACCTGTTCGAGACTCAGCACCGGCTCGATCCCTTCGAGCGGCTCGTGGTTGGCGTGCGACTTGAGAATATCGACCTCGACCTCGGCCGACGGGTAGCCGATCGCCAGACGGACCAGGAAGCGGTCCAACTGCGCCTCCGGCAGCGGATAGGTCCCGTGGAACTCAATGGGGTTCTCCGTGGCGATCACCATGAAGGGCCTGGTCAGCGGTCGGCGCTGCCCCTCGATCGTCGTCTGGTTCTCGTTCATCGCTTCCAGCAGGGCCGACTGCGTTCGGGGCGAGGCCCGATTGATCTCGTCGGCCAGCAGAATGTTGCAGAAGATCGGGCCCGGGTCGAATCGGAAATCGCCGCTGACCGGGTTGTAGATCGACGAACCGAGGATGTCGGCCGGCAACAGATCGGGCGTGAACTGAATCCGCCGGTATGCGGCGTCGATGCTCTGTGCCAAGGCCTTGGCCAGCGTGGTCTTGCCGACGCCCGGCACGTCTTCGATCAGGACCGACCCGCCCGCCAGCAGCGCGACGATCATCACGTCGAGGCTGTCGCTCTTGCCCAGAATGACGCCTGCGAGGTTTCGCTTCAGCGGCGTGACCTGTGCATTCTCCATTCGCTCGGTCGCCAAATTGTGTCCCCCTATGTGCAGTGCAGGTTCCCACAGCCATCGATCAGCATGCATTATACCGCTCGAACGCACCGAGAACAAGCGTGCCGGCCTCAATCTGAAAAAGGGACTTCTTGCAACCGGATGGATTCTGCCGTACTATGGTGGGCGAGCAGGTGCGTATCCGTGCGCGTCTCGGCCGGGCCGAGACCGCTGCCGACTTAACGATGTGGGCTGCTGGGAGGTATTCTCATGAGATGGTGCAAGATCTTCGCGTCGTTCGTAGTCACAGGCATCATGCTGACGGCCCTGATGGGCTGCGGTCAGTCGCCCGAAGAAAAGGTGACGGAGTTGTCCTACAGCGTATTCTTCCCGCCGACGCACATTCAGTGCCAGACGGCCGAGGCCTGGGCCGCCGAGATCGGCAGGCGCACGAACGGGCGGGTCAAGATCACCATCTATCCCGGCGGCACGCTGACCAATGCCCCGCAATGCTATGAGGGCGTCGTCAGCGGCGTCTCCGACATCGGCATGAGCTGCTTCGCCTATACGCGCGGACGCTTCCCCCTGCTCGAAGGACTCGATCTGCCCCTGGGCTACCCCAACGGCATGGTGGCCACGAAGGTGGCGACCGAGATGACGCACAAGTACCAGCCGGCGGAAGTCAACGACGTGCACGTGCTGTACGTCCACGCGCATGGGCCGGGCATCCTCGCGACGCGCAAGCCGGTGCGCCAACTGGAGGACCTGGCGGGCATGAAGGTCCGTGCCACGGGCCTGTCCTCCAAGATCGTCCAGAGCCTGGGCGGCACCCCGCTGGCGATGAGCCAGGGCGAAACCTATGAAAGTCTCCAGAAAGGCGTCGTCGAGGCCACGTTCTGTCCCATCGAGACGCTCAAAGGCTGGAAGCAGGGCGAGGTCATCACCCACGTCACCGAGACCTCGGTCATCGGCTATACGACGGCGATGTTCGTGGTGATGAACAAGAGCGTCTGGGAGGGCCTGAGCCCCGAGTTGCAGAAGGTATTCACCGACGTGAGCAGCGAATTCGTCGGCAAACACGGTCAGGCGTGGGACCAGGCCGATCGGGAAGGCGCCGCGTTCATCGAAGAACTCCAGCGCGAGGTGATCACGCTGGACGCGGCCGAGCAGCAGCGCTGGCAGGCGGCGGTCCAACCCGTCCTCGACGAGTACGTCAAGGCCGCGGCCGAAAAGGGCCTGCCCGGCCAGCAATTCCTCGACGACCTGCGGGCGGCGATTGCGAAACACTCGGAAGCGACTGGACAGTAGGTGATGGAACCTGGATTTCCCAGATAGATGGTGTCATGCAACCAGGATCGCGATACCACCGTGGCCTAACAGGCCATTTACGCTGGTCTGGCTGTCTGACGTGAAGCCCCAGCATTTGAGATCATCATTCTGTGGAAGTAAGTAGGAAATCGCGCGCCAGGTAGAAAGGACGGTGAGGAATGGCAAGCCGAAGTCGCATGGGTCGGATGGGCCGACTGGCGTACCTCTGCAATCTGCTGCTAATCTTTGCCATCAGTCTTTTCCTTTGTTTTCTCACGTATGAGAAGCAAGACTTGGCGATAGTTTTTTTGCCCTTGGCTATTTGCCTGCCTGTTTGGATGATCTCCTGTCACGTCAGACGTTGGCATGATTTGGGCATGTCCGGTTGGCATGTCCTCCTGTTACTGATTCCCATCGCAAACATATTCATCTTGTTCTATCTGCTGATTGCTCCTGGAGTGGATTCACCACCTATCGATAGCGGCTATCCCAGACGAGACGCCGCCCTCAAACATGATGTTCTTCCTGGAGTGGATTCACCGACTATCGCTGGCGGCCATAGCGATGTGCCTCCAATGAACGCGATCTGGCGGGCATTCAGGCTTGTGGTGTACGTTCTCGCGATCCTCTCCGGCCTCAGTGTGCTGGGGATCATGCTGGTCACGTGCGCCGACGTGATCCTGCGCCTCAGGTGGATCAATCGCCCGTTCGTGGGCGCTTATGACATCGTCAAGATCCTCGGGGCGCTGAGCCTGGCGACGTCGCTGCCCTACACCACGGCGGTCAAGGGCCATGTGGCGATCGAGTACTTCTTCCACAAGCTCAACCGTCGTGGGCGGATCGCGGTCGACAGTGTGATGCGCCTGCTGACGATGGTCCTGTTCGCCTTTCTCGCCTGGCGCAGCGTTCTCTACGGGCTCGATTTTCGCCGGACCGGGCAGGTCAGCCAGACCCTCCAGTTTCCGGTCTTCTGGGTCCCGTACGTCATCGGTTTCTGCTGTGCGATCGTCGTGCTGGTGGTCGGACACAGCCTCCTCCATCCGAACCGGGAGATGATCAAGCCATGACGCCGATCCAGATTGGCATTCTCGGTTGCCTTTGTCTGCTCATCCTGCTGGCGGCCAGTCTGCCCGTGGCATTCGCGATGGCCGTCGTCGGGTTCGTCGGGTTCGCGGTGGTCCGCACCCCCCAGGCCGCGATGAGCATGATTACGATGGACCTGTACGACACGTTCAGCTCGTACGGCCTGACGGTCGTCCCGCTGTTCGTGCTGATGGGACAGGTGGCCTTTCACGCCGGGATCAGCCGGCGTCTGTTCAACGCCGCCTATCACTGGCTCGGCGCCCTGCCGGGCGGTCTGGCCATGGCCACGGTGGGCGCCTGCACCGCCTTCGGCGCGATCTGCGGGTCGGGACCGGCCACCGCCGCGACGATGGCTTCGGTGGCCCTGCCCGAGATGAAGCGATACAAGTACAGCATGGAACTCGGCTGCGGGGCCGTCGCCGCCGGCGGCAGCCTGGGCATGCTGATCCCGCCGAGTGTGGTCTTCATCGTCTATGCGATCATGACCGAACAATCGGTGGGCAAGCTGTTCATTGCGGGGATCGTTCCGGGCCTTTTGATCGCGTTGCTGTTCTGCCTGACAATCTACATAAGTTGCCGTCGGCGGCCGCAGCTCGGTCCCGCCGCCCCGCCGACGCGCTGGGCCGCCAGGTTCGCCTCGCTGACGGGCGTCATCGAGACCCTGGTGCTCTTTATCGTGGTCATGGGCGGCATGTTCGCCGGGTTCTTCACTCCCACCGAGGCGGCGGCCATCGGTGCGGCCGGCACCCTGGTGATCGCCCTGGTCAAGAGGCAGTTGACCATCCACAAGGTAATCCGCTCGCTTCAGGAGACCGTCCGCACCTCGTGCATGGTCATGATCATCGTCACCGGGGCCGTCATCTTCGGCCGATTTCTGGCGGTAACGCGGATCCCCTACGAACTGGCCTCGTTCCTGGCGAACCTGCCCCTTCCCGGCTGGGGCGTTATGGGCCTGATCATCCTGTTCTACCTTCTGGCCGGCTGCTTCGTCGATGCCCTGGGCCTGATCCTCCTGACGATCCCCATCTTCTACCCTGTGGTCCTCCAGCTCGGCTACGATCCGATCTGGTTCGGCGTGATCATCGTGGTCGTCACCCAGATGGGCGTGATCAGCCCGCCGGTGGGCGTGTGCGTCTACGTGGTCAGCGGCATCGCCCGCGACGTGCCCTTGCAGACGGTCTTTCGCGGGGCCCTGCCGTTCCTGGCGGCCCTGATCGTTGCGGCGATCCTCCTGATCGCCTTCCCTCGACTGTGCCTGTTTCTGCCGGAGATGGTCAGATAGACAGAACGCCCCTGCTCGGGCCGTTCGGGAGGCATGTGGACAATGGACCCGCTCAACTCAGGTGAAACGACGTTCTCCCAGATCCTCTTTTGCACCGACTTCTCGGAGAATGCGGATTTCGCCTTCTCCTTTGCGGTCGATGCCGCCAGCCGACGGCCCGGGTGCGGGCTGTACCTGCTCCACGTGATCCCCGAGTCCGAGGCCCAGTTCTGGAAGACGTACATCTATGAGGTGGACGACGTCGATGCCAAGGCCCGGCGTGCCGTCGACGAGAGGATCGAGACGTATCGTTCGAAACTGCCCGAGCACATCGAGCTGAACGTCGAGATCCGCATCGGCAAGGACCACCAGGAGATCCTCGCCTTCGCCCGCGAGCACCAGGTCGATCTGATCGTCATGGGACGACAGGGACGCGGGGCGCTCCAGAAGGCCCTGTTCGGCAACGTCACCGAGAAGGTCGTCCGCAAGGCCGACTGCGCCGTCCTCGTCGTCCCGCTGAGCTATCGCGACAGACGACGGATGCCCTGAGCGGCACGGAGACGCTCCGAAGGCGCCAAAAAAAAAGAGGTCCCCGTCCAAAGACAGGGACCTCGTCGATATCCGCCGCAGATGGCATCTGCCGGACCAGTCGTCTGCTGTCAGTAGCCCAGACGACCCCACGTCGCAATCTGCAGCCTGTGCAGATCTTCGCGATCCTCGTCCGATTGCGGTGCACGATCACCACCCGAGTGCGCCTTCTGTTGGGCCTTGCCGTACTTGACCGTATCGGAGCCTCGCCACTTCCAGTACTCGACGTGGCCGTCGGCCATCGAGCAGTTCGTACCGTCGCCGTGCCGCACCGGGGCGTCATCCCACCAGGTTTCCTGCGCATAGTGCACGGCGTAGCTGTCGGGCGTCACCCATCCCTCGTCAATGAAGACCATGCGATAGGCCGGGCCGGGGCTGATGATCTCGTCGACGCGCCGCAGCCATGTGACGGTCTTGCCAACGCGGGTCCCCACGCTTCCCGTGACGGTTCCCGTTCTCGACAGCCCGTTCACCGAATCCATCGCCGCATAGGTCAGCAACTCACCCCGCGTGCCGGTCGGGCAGCGATAGGGGCCTGTGTCCCGGATGTAGGCGAAAAGGGCGCCTTTCTTGATGCCGTCCTTCTGCAACTCCTCGTCCAGGATCATACCGGTCGCATAGTTGTCGTGCCAGCACTTGCCCACCCAATAGGGCCCTTGTGACCCAACCGTACTGTCGATACCGCCCGCGCCGTTGACGATCTTGCCGTCGTTCTCGTCGGCATACATCAGCCAGGCAAGCGTCAACTGCTTGAGGTTGGCCATGCACGCCGCCCGTCGGCCCTGCTCGCGGGCGCGACTCAGTGTCGGCATCAGAATGGCCATCAATATCGCGATGATGGCGATGACCACCAGAAGCTCGATCAGTGTGAAACCCTTCGCTCTTTTATCCATCGTTCTGCTCCTACCCGTGTCGCTGATCTTAATCTACGGCCCAACCACTCCGGCCACACGCCGTGCACCTTCGCACGCCTTTGACTCCATTCCGTCCTGATTAGTAGTCCTTGTACTTGGCCATCCATTGAGGCCACGAACTCGGATCGACGCTCCCGGCCAGCGTCCGCGGGCCGTTGACGTTGTATGTCTGGTGCCACTTCAGCGTCCAAAGCTCCTTGAGGCCGACCGGACGAACCGACCAGTCGGAGAAGAGAATATTGACGAAACCATCGTGCCGGTCGACGCAGACGCGGTTCATCTCATTGGTGCCCGGCGTATCACCGGGTCCGGCGTCCGTCTCCGGGGGCTGATCGGTCTCCAACGGCCAGAAATCCACCCACCAGCCGCCCGCGAACACGGGCACGCTATTGGCGTTCTTGCTCGGCGGTCGGCCCCAGTGCCGTGGCCGGCCGAGCGCATCGGCGTCGGCACGTCCCCAGGCGCTGGTCTTGGAGCCTCTGGCCTCGCGAACATTCAGAATCCAGCCGTTCAGGCCGTAGCTGCCAACATCATCACCAACCTGCCAGGCGGTATACGACCATCCACCTGCGGGAATTCCGCCCGTGGGCCGAGGCTTGGTCGCCTGCGGGCACAGCCACATCTTGATGTCCTTGGAGTAGGGTCGCATCGTGATCCGCCAGTACGCACCGGAACCCACATCAGCGGTGCTGCCGCTGACTTCGCCGGTGAAGAATTTCCCGTTGTTCTCCTCGCAATAGAGGGCGAACGCCAGACCCCACTGCTTCAGGTTGGCCAGACAAGTGACTTTTCTGGCCTGCTTCCTGACGCGGCTCAGCGCCGGCATCAAGATCCCCATCAGCACCGCGATGATCGCGATGACCACCAGAAGTTCGATCAGTGTAAAGCCCTTGCGTCTACTGCCCATGACCCTTTCCTTCTCCTTGGCCTCTCCAGACGCTACAAAGAACGACCTACCTCTGCTGAACAGAGCACGGCCTCCACGGTTCGTACAGACTCACCCCGGCGAGAATCACCCCACCGCCGCAGAGTGCAGACGCCCGCAAAAACTACACACTTGATGCGCGAGCATCCCCGTCTGTTCCGTCTTTCTTGTCCCCATCCGCGACCGACGCTTCATCGGCAACCTCTGAGCAGGACCACCCCCCTGACCAGCCATGCGTACACGCCGAACGGGGACCCAATATCACCAGAACACGTCAATTGTACCGCCAGATCGCGTTTGTGTCAAGAATCCAGAGCCCATTTATAGGACAAAACCGTCTTTTCCGGCCGAGGCAGCCCCCCTGATCCGCCCGGAACCACCCCAAGGGCCCGGCCATCCCTCGCAGTTGCCGCAGACTTCCAGTGAGGCCCCAATAGGCGTCCGTCTCGCGGGCCCGGCCTACAACACGCCCTTTTTCAGGATGATATTGGCGTAGAGGGCCTTTTCGCTCGTTGCGACCACGGCGTAGGCCTGCTTGGCCCGCTCGTAGAAGGCAAACCGCTCGACGAACTCGAAATCCGAGAATTTTTCCCCGCTGGCGACCACGATCTGGCGGTACCGCTCCCAGATCGTCGGCTGGGTCTTGTCGCCCGGGACGACCGCCATCAGGGCCACCGGCCGCTCGACGTAGATATCCAGCGGCAAGAACTTCAGGATCGCCTCCAACAGCGGCGGCACATCGTGCCCGTCGCAGCGGAGCAGTCGTTGCGCGATGCCGGCGGCGGGAAAGTTGCCGTCGGCCAGCACGATCTCGTCGCCGTGGCCCATCTCCATCAGGACCTTCATCAACTCCGGACCGATCACCGCTGGGACGTTCTTGAGCATGGCATTCCTTTCTTCAAGCGACGGCATTTGACGTTCGTTCGCGCGACCCGCCCGTGAAGTATAGAACACCATTCTCGGATTTCAAGTCATCAATAGTTGACAGCCCGCATCGATCGGTCTAAGATACGGCCCCGTTGGCTATCTGGGTTGGGGCGTGTGGCCGCAACGGGGTCTTGTCTTTTCCAATGTGAACAGCCACTCGGGCCAAATGACTGTTCACGCGTGCAAGTTCGAGCGACGGTGAAAATCGTAGTCTGTATACCGGCGAGGTACGATTCGACCAGGTTCCCCGGGAAGGTTCTCGCCCAAGACACCGGCAAATTTCTCATCCAGCACACCTACGAGCGGGCCTGCAAGGCCGGTCTGCCTCAGAGAGTCATCATTGCCGCCGACGATGGACGGGTCGTCCGGGCGGCCGAAAGCTTCGGAGCCCCGTGCGTGCTGACTCGGGCCGACCACCAGAGCGGCACCGACCGCATCGCCGAGGCGGTCGCCGATCTGGACGCGGACATCGTCGTCAACGTCCAGGGCGACGAGCCGGAAATCGACCCGGACCACATCGACCTCCTGGCCCGGCTCCTCGTCGAGAACCCCGACGTTCCCATGGCGACGCTGGCGACCCCGCTACGCCTGCGCGAGCAGGTCGCCGATCCCAACGTCGTCAAGGTGGTGGTTGCGTCGCTCGTCGCTGGTCGCTCGTCGCTCGACAACAGAAGCGTAGCGGGCGCCGCGGCGGCGCGGGCGATCTATTTTTCGCGCAGTCCGATCCCCTACGACAGAGATAAGGGCGGCATCGGTCCGGCCGCCAACTACCTGCGGCACATCGGCATCTATGCCTACCGCAAGGGCTTCCTGCTGCAACTGGCGACCCTGCCGCAGACGCCTCTGGAGAGGACCGAAAAGCTCGAACAGCTCCGCGTCCTCGAGAACGGCCACGCCATCCTCGTCGGCACAGTCGAGCACACCGCCGAAGGCATCGACACCCCCCAGCAATACGCCGCCTTCGTCCAACGATACCGCAAGCAGAATACCAACGACCCGACCCATGACACCCCAGCATCCCAAGGACAGGATTCCAATGACTGACAGCAAAGAACTGCTGACGAAACTCAGTGACGCCTCGACGGAGAGCGAGTTCTTCTCGCCCATTCCGAAGGGCTACAAGAAGGGCAAGACCAAATACGTGTTCGTCATGGGCACGGTGATGAGCGGGCTGGGCAAGGGGATCTTCTCCTCGTGCCTGGCCAAGCTGCTCCAGGACAAGGGCCTGAAGGTCGCGCCGATCAAGCTGGAGGGCTACCTCAACGTCGATTCGGGTACGCTGAACCCCTTCCGTCATGGGGAAGTCTTCGTCCTCGACGACGGCATGGAAACCGACATGGACCTGGGCACCTACGAACGGATGCTGGACCTCGACCTGAGTCGGGCGAACTTCGCCACGAGCGGGCAGATCTTCAGCAGCGTGCTGAACAAGGAGCGGCATGGCGATTACCTCGGCCGCGACGTCCAGATGATCCCGCACGTCACCGGTGAGGTGAAGCTCAAGCTGCGACAGCTCGCCATCGAGAGCAAGGCCGATGTCGTCTTTGTCGAGATCGGCGGCACCGTCGGCGACCTCGAGAACGCCTACTACCTCGAAGCGATGCGCGAGCTGGCCTACGAGGAAGGGCCCCACAGCAGTTGCTTCGTCGCGCTGACGTACATCCTCGAGCCGCCGGCGTTGGGCGAGCAGAAATCCAAGGCCGCTCAGCTCGGGATCAAGCAGGTGATGCAGCTCGGCATCCAGCCGGACATCATCGCGTGCCGCGCGACGAATCCGGTCAACGAAAAAGCCCGGCAGAAGATCAGCATTTACAGCAACGTCCCGTTCGAGCGCGTCGTCAGCCTGCACGATTCGGCCAGCATCTACATGATCCCGTCGATGCTGCGCGAGCACGGGCTGGACTTCGAGGTGCTGCGCCTGCTCAAGATCGAGGACCGCATCAACCTGCGGCACGAGCGAAAGGCCTGGGCCAGGTGGTGCGACTTCACCGACAAGATCGGCATCGCTCGGTACAAGACCACCATCGGCATCACGGGCAAGTACACCTCCGTCCGCGACAGCTACGCCTCGATCATCAACGCCCTGGAGCACGCGGGGATCGCCCTGGGCTGCGACGTGGGCATCGAGTGGATCGACACGACGGACATCACCGACAAGAACGCCGCCGAGCGTCTGGCGAGCGTGGACGGCATCATCGTGCCCGGCGGGTTCGGCACCCGCGGCGCCGAAGGCAAGATTGCCTGCGTCCGCTATGCCCGCGAGAACAACCTGCCCTATCTGGGCCTGTGTTTCGGGTTCCAGATGGCGGTGATCGAGTTCGCCCGCAACGTCTGCAAAATCAAGGGCGCCGGCAGCACCGAGCTGGACCCGAAGTGCGCCGAGGCGGTCATCGACATCCTGCCCGAGCAGAAGAAGATCGAGGGCCTGGGCGGCAACATGCGTCTGGGCGGCCGGGACGTCGAGATCAAGCCGGAGACGGTGGCCTGGAATCTCTTCGGTCGCAAGGATTCGGTCCGGATGCGATTCCGCCATCGTTACGAAGTGGACCCGAAGTACATCGAGGCACTCGAAGCCGGCGGCCTGGTCTTCTCCGGCAAGGCACCCGACCAGCCGATCATGCAGATTCTCGAACTGCCCGACCATCCGTTCTTCATGGGGACCCAGGCCCATCCGTGCCTGACGAGCCGCCCGCTGCGGCCCAGCCCGATGTTCGTCGGACTCGTCGCGGCCGCCACCAAACGCCGCCACGCACAGGTCGATCTGCCCGACTGCATCGAAGCCGTCAAACAGGTCGCCGGCCTCGCGGAAGCCTGTTGACCGAAGAGCAAGCAGATCTCATATCAGAATACGAGCGTCATGACGCACCACGTACTCGGCGAATCCGCCCCGAGGTGGATTGTCCAATGCGGATGCGGGGAACAGATGGGCCTCCACGTCCGATCCCGCTTCTTCCATGACCATAGCCATGGCCTCGGCGCGCTTCTGGATGTCCCAATGCTCGACCCCCTCGACGAACGCAGCTACGTCGATGTCGCTCCACGCGTCGGCCGTGCCTTCGACGTGTGAGCCGAAGACATAGGCGGCGCGAACCGCGCCCAGTCGGGCCAGTATCACTGCGGCCGCCAGTGCTCGGCGTCCTATTTCAGCATCGAGAGTACCCACTGTACTGTCTGCTCCGCCCTTCTGAGAACGCTGCCTGCAAGTTCTCGGGATATGGTTGAGCCCGCCGTTCGGACCTCCTCGGGATAGCGAGACTGGATGTAGTAGGCCGAGAGCTCGCCGAGAAACCGTCTGTGTTCGGGATTCGACGGGATCCCTGCCACCTCCGCGAGACGTAGCAGGTTATGCACCCGTGGAGGCAGTTCACCGGTCTTCTTGACGATCACCGCCTTCAACGCCTTCTCCGCTGCTTGCTGACAGCAGAACAGCACATTAAAGATAGCGATCTGACGCCAGCATGGCCCTCGCCGTATCAAGATCGTACTGGGCCTGCTCAACCCAACCTTGCTCCGTTTCGCCCATGCATGGCTCCCATGCCTTCACTGAATAGCACAATAAGGTTACGATAACAGCGCTGCCTGGAGGAATCAACAGCGATATGGGGGACATGATCTCCCCCGTCAATGGGACCGATAAGACGTTGTAGATACCGAGACTGCAGAGCGGCCCCACGGGGGCCACCGGTCACGCGGGTGGGTCGAATTTGTAGCCGATTTCGCGGAGGGTGTGGATGTACACGGGGTTGTGGGGATCGGGCTCGATCTTGTTGCGAAGGGTGGTGACGAAGCGGTCGATCGTGCGCGGGCCGGAGATCGAATCATAGCCCCAGACGAGATTGAGGATCTCATCGCGGCTCAGCGCCCGTCCCGGCTTTCTGAGGAACAGCTCCAGCAGGCGGAACTCCTTGGGCGACAACTTGATCTCCTCCGGACCGCGGGTCAGCTTGCGGGCGGCGATGTCCAGCGTGCAGTCGCCGAACCGATAGACCTCCGGCTCGGTCGAGCGCGTCCGCCGCAACAATGCCTCAACGCGGGCCAGCAGCTCCTTGATGCTGAACGGCTTGGTGACGTAGTCGTCAGCCCCGAGGTTCAAGCCCAGAACGATGTCGGATTCCTCGCCCTTGGCCGTCAGCATGATGATGGGCATATCGAGCTTCTCCTTGCGGATCAGCCGGCAGACTTCGTAGCCGTTGATCTTCGGCAGCATCAGGTCCAGAAGGATCAGGTCGGGCCGGGCATCCAGCGCCGCGTTCAGACCGGCCTCGCCGTCCTCGGCCGTCAGAACGCGATAGTTGTGAAACTCGAAGTTGTCCTTGAGACCCCGCAGCATCGTGGGGTCGTCCTCAACGATCAGGATGGTTTCCATAAGCAGTAGAATCTAACATGCCAAATTTGTCGGATGGGCTTCAGCCCGGGCCGTATCTCACACGTGACACTTGGTCCCTTCTCCGGTTCCGATGTTCGTCAACACCCCGGCGTCAAATCGGTATCCCACCCGGCCAACCGCTTCGATAAGAGGCGGGTGCGTTCGATCGGATTCGATCTTGTCGTTCAATACGGCGACCGTTTTGTCGATGTCTCTTGTGGAGATGAAATGCGAGTAGCCCCACACCGCCGTGCGGATTTCGTCCTTGGACAACGGGCAGCCCGCCTTCTGCAGGAACAGCCGCAGCATCCTGAACTGTCCCGGCGTCAGGGGAATGTCCTGGCCTTGCCGTTGGAACGTGGCGGCGCGCACATCGAGGCGACAGTCGCCGAACTCGTAGACCATCGGCGCGCCCATCCTGCGACGTCGCATGAACGCATTGGCCCGCGCCAGCAGTTCGCGGATACTGAACGGCTTGCGGACGTAGTCGTCGGCGCCGACGTCCAGGCCCAGCACGACGTCGCTGTCGCGGTCTTTGGCCGTCAGCATGATGATCGGCATGTCCAGGTCCTTTTCGCGAATGCCCGAGCAGACTTCGTAGCCGTTGATTCCCGGCAGCATGACATCCAGAATAACCAGATCGGGCTGCTCCTTCAACGTCGTTTCCAGACCCTGTGGCCCGTCGCAGGCGGTGAGCACGTCGTAGCCGGTCATTCGGAAGTTGTCTTCGAGGCCCCGCATCATCGCCGGGTCGTCTTCTACGATCAGTACCGTTGCCATTCGGGATTTCCTTTCCGCCTGCGGTTCAGCCCTTCGCGGGCAGGGTGACGGTGAACGTGCTTCCGTGGCCCAGCCGGCTTTCGACGCGGATCGTTCCGCCGTGGGCGTCGATGATGAACCGGGCGATGCTCAGGCCCAGACCGCAGCCCTCGGCGCGGCGCGACAGCGTGCGGTCGGCCTGATAGAACCGCTTGAAGATCCGCTTAACGGACCGACGCGGGACGCCCACGCCGTCGTCCGAGACGGCAAAATGCACCGAATGATCCTGGCTCGTGACACGCAGCACGATGCGCTTCTCGTCGCGAGAGTACTTGTAGGCGTTGTCCAGAAGGTTGACCAAAACCGTGACCATCGCATCGGGATCGGCCGTGACGTCGGGAAGGTCCTCGGCGATCTCCACCTCGAAATGGCAGGAGGGCTTGTCGAACCTGGTGCGGACCGCCTCGGCCGCGTTGTGCGCGATGACAGCCGGAGAAACCCGCTGCATTTGAAACGCCTGCTTGTTTCGCTCCATCCGCGAGAAGGTCAGGAAGTTGTCGATCAATCGGCTGAGCCGCCCGTTCTCCTTCGAAATCAGTTGCAGGTAGTCGGTCACCTGCTGCTGGTCCCGATAGTGGCCCTCCAGCAGCGTATCGACGAGGACGCGCATCGAGGCCAGAGGCGTCTTGAGCTCGTGCGTCACCGTGGCGATGAAGTCGTTTCTGAGCCGGTTGAGCTTGACCTGCTTGCCGATGGACCGGGCGGCGACCGCGCCGCAGATGAGGATCAACAGAATCACGAGCGTGCCCGTCCAGGTATAGACCGCGATGCGCTGCCCGGCAGCCCGGTCGAGCACGTCCCCTTCGCGGAAGAACAGCTCGATCCGCCAGTTGGGCAGGTACACGCCGATCGGTCCGGCGACAAACGGCTCGGTTCGAGGTTCGTTCGGTCCGACGATCAGCCGGCCGGCGTCGTCCGTGATGCGGCATTCGACGGCGTCCGTCTGAAAGCTGCCGATGAATTCGCCCAACGCCGCACGCACCATCTGCCCCGAGAGCAGGGCAAAACAGACCGAACGCTCGGACCTGTGAAGAAGGCCGTAGGCGTCGTTGTCCGCCGCTTCCAGCGGCTGCAATCGGTTCGGTTCCCATGCGTCGAGGTCGCTCGACGTTGCGAAGCGGTCGGCCAACGCCAAAGATCGTGCCTCGAACTCGACCAGTCTCTCCAGCGGCGCGCCGCCGATCTGCAGTCGGCGCGATTGGAGCCGCGGGCTCTGGCCGGCGATGTCCATTGCCTTGCGTGCGAGGAACAAGTTCTGATCGGCCGGAAGTGACACACCCGCCGGGTTCGGCTGATAGAGCATCTCGAGGAGTCCGACGAACGTCTCTTCGAGCCGTTCGTCGTATTGCCTTCGATCGCGCATCCAGCCGAGCATGAGCAACCGGGCGTTAGCGACCCGCGAAAGGACCCCGACGTCGGCGCCGTCGGCCAGCGCACTGAAGGCGACCTGCCGGCACACACCGATGGCCTCAGCCGTCCGGTCGAGCTTGGCCAGGCAGCGGGCCTGTCCGATCAGGGCGTCGAGCAGGCCGCGATCATCGAGAGGCGGGGCCTTGCCGACCCACTCAGCCAGACGCCGGCGATAGCCTGACGCCGACAGCGCGTGCTGCTCGTAGCGCTCGGCGGCCCCGGCGTAGTCGCGATCGACGAACTCCAACTGCCAGGCATCCGCCAGGACATCGGATGGGCCGCCGTCCTGATCGGCCTCGGTCGAAAGCACGGGATACAGACGCCGGCCCGATGAGTCGTACGTCAGCAGCGCATCGCAGCCACCCTGGGCGACGATCTCCGCCAGACGACGATATGGATGAGCGTCGTCGTCCTCGAGCCGTCGGCAGCGCCGGGCCCAGTCGTCATCAGCCTTGCGCCGCGCCTTGTCGAGCTGGTCGGTATGGAACAGGACGAGCTTCTGGCGGATCACGAAGCGCTCGTTGTCGATCGCCTCTTTCATGAACCAGAGCAGACAGACGGTGGGCAGCACCACTGCCACTGCCAGCAGCGATACCGCCCACCGATACTGGCCGGAATCCGCGTTGAGCTTCAGCCGTCTTCGCACAGGCGTCCTCGTTCATTCAGACCCGTGGTCATTGGCCCGCCAGCCTCGCAATCGCCCCGGCGTCGAGGCCATGGTTGTAGAGGCGGACCTCATCGATCATCCCGTTCCAGAAGCGATCCTGCATATCGGTGTTCGCCCCGATCTGAACGCGCACATCGTTGGTGTTGACAATACCTGTTGCTTCTTGGGATGCATCCAGGACGCCGTCGATATAGAGGGACATCCTCGCACCGTCGTAGACGCCGGCAACGTGGTGCCACCGACCCGGCACAATGGCCCGCGTCCCGAAGAGGCTGCCATAGTCATTGCCGCCGGGGATATCGAGACCCGTACAGGCAAATTCGAGCGTGTTGGCTTCATTGTTTCGCTGAATGCGCCATGCGTTGTCACCCTTGGTGACGATGGCCTGCCACGGCCTGTCGAATTGGTTCACATTGATCCACGCGGCTACGGTGACGCCGCCCATGAAGTCAAAGGAGGATTCGTCGGCAACATCAAGGAAATCACCGTCGCCGCCGAGCGCGATTGCGCCGCCGATCTTGCCGCCGGTCGGCTGCCACGTCGGATCGCCCGGGACAGTCGCAGGGCGACCGTTGCCGGAGCTGTCCGCCGCGGTCCTGCCGTCCTTCTCGTCCAGCTTCCACCAGGCGACCAGGCCAAGCGGCTGGGCGACGCCGAAGGCCCGGGTGTTCTGCCAGGCGTCGTCCTGCACGGCGTTCCAGGCGATCTTGGAGTTGCGGTCGCCGCCGCCGTCGTCGTCGTTGACCTGCACATCGAACCCGATGGTCGTACCGGCCGACGGGGTCGCGCCCAGCATGGCCCAGGGGAATCGGACCTCCAGGCGGTAGCCGGCGTCGGTCCCTGCGAAGGCGAACTCCACACCGTCGGTCTTTTCATGTTTCGACTCGCCCATGACCGGCGAGCTGGGGTGCCATTTGAAGTAGTACTGACAGTCGTTGTCGCCATAGGCCCCCGATCGGCGGTTGTCGGCGCTGAGGAAGATCTCCACGCCGTCGTCGAGCCAGAACTCGGCGGAATCGCTGCGCAGGTCGTCGTCGGCGACCTCGACCAGGACGTAGAGATTGTCCTTGTCGTAGAGGGTCTTGAACCAGGCCGAACAGTCGGTATCGTCCGAGACCGGATCGTAGAAGCTATGTTCCAGCTTGTACTGCCTGGCGCTGGCCCACGCCTCATCGATCTTGCCGTCGATGACCGGCGCGCGGTCGGTCGGCGCGATGCCCGCCCAGAGCACAGGCTGCATGCCGCCCCACTGGTCGTGTCGTCCGTGGATCTGCGACATGGTGTCGGCGATCTGGGAAATCGGGCCGATGAGCTGCGGGATCGGCGGCAGATCGTCGATGCTCAAGCGGACGCCGAAGCTGTTGGCCTCCTCGCTGGTCTGCAAGCGCACCGTGGTCTTGGCACTGGCCTGAGCCAGTTGGGCGAGCGCTTCGCGGACCCGGTTCCCCACCTCCCCTTCGGGAAGCTCCATGTTCGCCTCTGCGAACCGCACCGCCCCGGCCACGTTCAGTGCGATCAGCTTGCTCGTCGCAGCGGGCAGCGTCCCCAGCACGCTCTGCAGCGGCCCGCCCTTGACCGCACCGCCGGGCTGCTTCATCGCCGCAACGGACGTCTCGACAAGACTGGAATCGAGCGACAGGACGGTGGTCTTGCTTGCCGGGTCCATATACCCGAAGAACTTCTGATAGTTGGGCAAGGTGAAATCGAATCGCCCGCCCGCCGGCTGCGTCTCGTCGATGACCACGTTGACCGCACGCAATACCGAGCTGAGGATCTGGTGCGTCTGCTGCGGATTGACGCTGGTGATCGCCAGACCGAACGACTTGGCCTGAGGTGGGATGTCCTCGCTGAGCTGCTCGGTGGGTCTGCGGAACGGCATGGCGAACAGCGTGACCTGCTCGATATTGTCGAACAGCTCTCGGCCGATGTCCAGGCCCGTAACGTTCTTGATCTGCTCGCCGGCCGCGGCAGCCTGCGCCGTGTCCGAGCGACCCAGGGCCACGCTGAACAGCGCAATGGCGTCCGACGGCAAGGCGTTCAGCGCGGCAACGCGCAGAGGAGGCGTGCGAATCAGGTTGTAGGCAAGGCAGTTGTGCCCGTCCTTGAGGTTTACGTTGGCGTCCAGGGCCAGACCCGTCGGGCGGATCGACAACGACGCGATCACGTCGTCGATATTCTTGAAGTCCGCCATGCCGTCGGCCATGCGAAGCTGCGCGGGCATCGCGTCCGCCGGGAGGATCTTCTGAAGGGCCTGATAGGCCTCGTCGGCATTGACCCAGACGGTCAACATGCTGTCCTGCCGGGCCTTCTTGCCGATCTTCGCGAACGACTTGTTGCTCGAGGCCAGCGACGGCTCCTTGATCAAACCCTTGTACTGCTTGACCGACCACTGAAGCAGTTCGGCGCCCTTCGGGCTTGGGGTGGCCACGATGATCACGGTGTCGTCGTAGGCCGCGCCCCCGCCGGCCCCGAACGTCAGCGTGGTCATCCCCTCGATCGCCGGGGCCGAACGGCCGACGAGGCCCAGCGCCATCTGAATGATCCCGCGCAGGACGTCGCTCTTGCCGGGGTACAGCACGACGATCGTCGGCGGGTTGCTCTGAGTGACTTCGGTGATGCCGATGCCCATGCTGCGAATCTTCTTGAACTCGGCCATCATACTCGGGTTGAGAAGCGAGCTGATGATCTGCTGCGGCCCCACCGCCTCGCCGGACGCGCCGTGCCCGATCATGGCCAGCGGGTTCTCGAACGGCGTGTCCTTGAGCATGTTCAGGATGGTCTCGATCTGCTTGCCCGGACTGCCGATCTCGACGTAGGCCACGGTCCCGGGAGGCATCAGAGCCGCGGGATCGGCGTTGCCCAGCTCCTCCAGCAGGGGCCGCACCTTCTCGATGAGCTGGGTCTGGTCGCCGTGGTCGGCCACCAGCCTGCTGAACGCCGCTCTGGCCTCCAGCTCGTCCTTTCGCTTCATGTGACAGGCGCCCAGACGGTACAGGGCCTGGGCCACCTGCTCGCGCGGCGCCGAGGCGTCGGCGACGATCTGCCGGTAGACGCCGATGGCGGCGTCGAGATCGCCTTCGACCTCCTCGGCGTACAGGCCCTCCCGCAGCAGGACCGACGCCGACTTGGCCAGGGCGATCGCGGCGACTGCCCCGACGAGCACCAGCAACACGACGGTGAACGGCTTTCTTCTCATGGCTCCACTCCTTTCAAAAGAACCAAATTAGCAGTGACGGTTCGTTCGACACAAGCGTAATATGCAGCCGGTGCGTTACCGATTTGTTACCGGCGCGTCCTTTTTCGGTGATTTCCCATCTGATTCAGCAGAGCGCCCCTCACGCCTGGTCTGGGTCGATTCGGGGTTGACCTTTTGCATCGGCGTTGCTAAGATGGCGGCATGTTGACTGCGACACCATCAGGATTGAACCGCCCCTCCGAGGCGATCCGGCTCGGCTGCGGGCTCACTCCACCCTGATCTGCGGCCGCTCCGATCCGCCTCCGGCGGACCCGTCGCCTGCCGACGATCCGAACAACGAGGATTTCCCCCCAAGGACCTTTTTCATGGACAATGCCGCTGTTGTGACAACCGACCGCCTCGGACGCGACCAGATCGCTCGACGCCGGACCTTCGCCATCGTTTCGCACCCGGACGCGGGCAAGACCACGCTGACCGAGAAGTTCCTGCTCTACGGCGGGGCGCTGCAACTGGCCGGCTCGGTCACCGCCAGGAAGAACCTCCGCGCCACCACCAGCGACTGGATGGAACTGGAGAAGCAGCGCGGCATCTCGATCAGCTCGACCGTGCTCCAGTTCGACTATCGCGGCTACCGGATCAACCTGCTCGACACGCCGGGCCACAAGGACTTCTCCGAGGATACCTACCGCGTCCTGACGGCGGTCGATGCGGCGGTCATGGTCATCGACGCGGGCAAGGGCATCGAGAGCCAGACCCGGAAGCTCTTCGAGGTCTGCCGACGACGGGGCGTGCCCATCTTCACGTTCATGAACAAGCTCGACCGCCCGACGCTCGACCCGCTGATGCTGCTGGACGAGTTGGAGAGCGTCCTGGGCATCGCCGCGTACCCGATGAACTGGCCGCTCGGAACCGGCGTCGGGTTCAAAGGCGTCTGGGACCGGCGCACGCGGATGGCCCACCTCTACGAACGCACCGGCGGCGGGGCCTATCGAGCGCCCATGCTGACGACGGGCCTGTCGGACCCGGTCGTGCGGGACCGCCTCAACGATGACGACGTCTATCACGCCACGTGCGAGGAGATCGAGATGCTCGAAGGCGCCGGCGCTGCCTTCGCCCCGGCCGAGGTGCTCGCCGGGCGGACCACGCCGGTGTACTTCGGAAGTGCGATCAACAACTTCGGCGTGCAGCTCTTGCTCGATGGATTCCTGGAGCATTCGGCGGCTCCCGGCCCGCGCATGACCCAGGCCGGCTCGATCGCGCCGACACATCGGCCGTTCTCCGGCTTCGTGTTCAAGATCCAGGCCAACATGGACCCCAGGCACCGCGACCGCATCGCCTTCGTCCGCGTGGTCTCCGGCAGGTTCGAGCGCGACATGACCGTAACCCATGTGCGCACGGGCAAAACCGTGCGCCTCTCCAATGCCGCCAAGCTCTTCGGACGCGAGCGGGAAATCATCGAAGAGGCCTGGCCCGGCGACGTCGTCGGCATCGTCGGCAACGCCCACTTCGCCATCGGCGACACCCTGACCGAAGACCCGTCCATCGTCTACGACGAGATCCCGCGCTTCGCCCCGGAGTGCTTTGCCTATCTGGAGAATCCGGTCGCCTCCGACTTCAAGCGGTTCGCCAAAGGGCTGGCCCAGTTGCTCCAGGAGGGCGTGATCCAGTCGTTCGAGCTGGCCGAGGCCGGCCGTCGGGCGCCGCTGCTGGGAGCGGTCGGGCCGCTCCAGTTCGAGATCGTCAAGTACCGGCTCGAAAGCGAGTACGGCGTCGCCTCTCAGGTCCGCAACGCCTCGTGGACGGTGACCCGCTGGCTCGATCCGGCGGCGCCGCGCGAGAACCTGCTGGTCCCCAGCGGGGCCTGCCTGGCCGCCGATGCCCAGAGCAATCCCGTGCTGCTGTGCGTCGACGACTGGCAACTGCGCTACTTCCAGGACCGCAACCGCCACGTACAGGTCAGCGACCAGCCCTTCGCCGCCGATAGTGACCGCGACTCAGCGGCGCTGTCCGTCGGGTAGGCGAGAACCGCCATGGCACATACATTCGAGGAATTGGACTATCAGAAGACGCCGCTGGGCGAGCTGGTCCTGCGTCGCCGGCGGTCGCCGTCCGTATCGGACGACTGGGTCTACGAGGTCACGCTCGACCACGAGATGCTCATGTCCAGCACGGTCAACGTCAGCGAGCGGGCGCTGGCGACCCTGGCGTTCGAGGCGATGGCTTCGCCGCCGCGTGACGTGCTCGTCGGCGGGCTGGGCCTGGGCTACACAGCCGCCGCCGCGCTGGAATCCCCGAGCGTACGCCGGCTGGTCGTCGTCGAGCTGCTGGCCCCGGTGATCGCATGGCATCGCAATCGGCTTGTGCCGATGGCTGCCAGGCTGATCGACGATTCCCGATGCTCGCTCGTCGAGGACGACTTCTTCTCGTTGTGGCAATCGGGATCGGGCGGGGCGCGATACGACGCGATCCTGCTGGACATCGACCACTCGCCCGACTCTTTGCTCGATGCCGGCCACGCGGGCTTCTACAGCACCGCCGGATTGCAGGCCCTGTCCGAGAGTCTGCAACCCGGCGGCGTCTTTGCCCTGTGGTCGGCCTCGAAACCGTCCGCTGAGTTCCTCGACACGATAGCCGCCGTGTTCGCCTCCGTCCGGAGTCACGAGGTCCCGTTCTTCAATCCGCACGTCAACGAGCCTGACGCAAACTGGGTGCTCGTCGCCACAGGTGCCCGCCCAAACGTCTCTCTGCCAAACAGGACACGTTCGTCAGCGGCCACCTTCCCCTGACGTTACAGGGATCTCCGTCGCACGCAGGAGCGGTTGATACCACGCCGGCCGGTCCGGCGGCTCGGGCGAATCGAGCAGGTCGCGCCAGGCCTCATCGGTGAGCCGATCGCTCATGGGATGCTTGAACTCGTAGTAGCTCAGCACCGGTCCGGCGGCCAGGAAGACCGAACCGTCGGCCGCCGGGCAGGCGACGATGATGATGTCCACCTTCCCGACGCCCTCTTCCAGCACCATGCCCTCGTAGCCTTCGGTGTGAACGTCGGCCACCAGCGTGGTCTTCAGCCCCGTGTTCTCAACGCCCGTCACCAGCGCCTCCAGCGAACTCGCCAGGGTCAGGATGTACGCGGCATCGTCTTCCGACAGGGGCTGGTTCAGGAGCTGTTTCGAGGCGATCGCAATCAGACGCTCCAGCAGGTTTTCCAGGCCGGTCAGACGCGCGACGGCCGCCTCGCTGAGCACCTGCATGTCACTGAGCCCGGCTCGCGTCATGCGGGCCAGCGTCAGCAGCCGAGCATAGAACTCCGGGACCGGCTCGACGTAGCCCGGCGGCGGCGTGTTGGGTCGGGCCGAACGACCGAACGTGTAGCTCTGCTTGGCGTAGAGGATCGTGTCGTGCCGCAGTTCCGTCCACGAGGCCAGCGCCGCGTTGAGACTGCGCCGTCGCCACGCATCGGTCCGCATGAAGTTCGGATAGCCCTCGGGCAGATCGCCAAGCAGCGCCCGGAGGCTGTAGAGCCACGACCAGTAGAGATTGGCGTTCCAGTCGGCGGCGCTGAGGGCGTCGAACTCGTCCTTCAACTGCCCGAAACGGCGCCAGTAGTTCACGTAGTCCGTATCGCCTTCGTCGATCAGGATATGCAAAGCCTGCCGCGATCCCAACAGGGCCATGACGTCGAGCCCGCGCGGATAGCCCCGGACACCATCGATGGACATGGTGAAGGGCCAGTGGCCCGGATCGCCTGCGTGCTGACCGACCGACGGATAGACCAGATTCTGGAACATGTAAGAGTCGGGAATGAACCGCTGGCCCATCAGCCGCATCCCTTTGGTCTTCTCCAGCACCTCGTTGAGCATCTCGTCGGTGATCGGCCCGTCCACGATGATGTTGCCCGTGCCGCCGAAGATCCGAGGCGAAGGCAGCAACGCCAGTTGCGTCTTCAGCTCGAGATAGGTCGCCTCGTCAGTCAGGTCGGCCAGCCGCTGCATCCAGTCGGCCCCCACCACCGCCTCCAGAGCCCCCATATAGTCGTATGGCGTCAGGTCGTCAGCGGTGCCGACGTAGAACGCCGTGACGGTGTAGATGCGGTCCCACACCTCCAGCGCCGTCCGCGCGCCGACTTCGCTGTACAGCGCCTGCACCAGCAGCACGGCCTGAAGCGTCTGAATCCGGGCATCTTCCCGACTGATCAACGCCTCACCCAACGGACCCCATGAATCCGAACCCTTGAGAAGAAAGCTCATGCGCCCGTACCACATGAGGGCTTTGAAGTAGCGCTCCAAGTCCTCGCTCCGCGTGTAATGGCCGCGCGGCACGTACTGCGAATAGTCCTCTTCGTAGATGAAGATATCGCTCGGCGCATAACCGGCGTGCGCCTCGATTCTGGCCAGTTCGCTTTCAACCGTTGGCGAGACCAGCGGCGAAACGCTCCAGTTGGGCTCGAGGAGCTTCTGGGCAACCGCGAGGAATGCAATATTCCGCCGGGCCGCCTCCTGAAGTTCGCCCTCAAATCGTTCGTACTGGTTCTGCATGGCGATGCGCAGGGCCGACGTCATGGCTTTGATGTCGCCGATGAACTCACGCTCCTCCACGTCCTTCAGCGTCTCGTCGAACTGGATATGGTATAAGTGCAGCACGGTATCCGTCGTGACGAAGAGAGGGATGTTCGCAGAGTTGATGTGCCGATAGGCGTCGACTATGTCGTCGTACGATTCGCTCCACCAGGTCGTCGTCTCGGCCGGCGTGACGGCAAAGCCGTTCTGACCGATCAGGTCCGACATCGCCGTCACATTGGACAGACGCATCATCTCGTCGAAGTTGACGATCTGCCCGACATCCAGAGGCAGCGTGTAGCCCGGCGCGTTCGGCTCGATCTCGACTTCATACGGCTCGTAGTACCGCCCGAACCCCGAGTCCCCCGCCGACGCCCACGTACCCAGCAGGCATACGACGAGGACACACCGGCGCCATAGCGGCGCCGCGGCCCTGTGGCCTTTGCCCCACTGCTTTTTCCACGCGCTGGTCGCGCCCCCCGTCATTGAGATTTCCCGTCGTGTCATGTCCGTGTCCTCCTGTTGTGAATGATGGCATGATAACGAGCAAGGCACACGCTGTGCCTCGAATCACGGCTGTGGGAACCGTCCCGTCCGATCGCTCGGCGCGCAAACGCCGGCCCCGGCGCGCAGCGTAGCAACGGGCCGGACGATCAACCGAATGAAATCCCTGCTGGTGCTCTCCTAATGCTCGAACCGAATTCGCATTCGAAGGCAGGGCCGCTATGAAATGAGATACTACAATTATGATGGCAGACGGAATATAAACGCGTTCCCTGGCCCGCCTTGTTCTTCACATCCATTATAGCCGGCGCCGCGTCCTCTGCAACCCCTTTCCCGCAAAAAACCAGGCCATTCCAAACAGCCGAACTCCGCCCGCACCATGCCGCCTTACGCACTCTTCTGCTGCTGCGAGGCATACCAGTCGATGAGCCGGCGGATCATCTTCTGATACGACGTATGGTGCTCCCGCGCCTTCTTCTTGAAGAAGTCCACGCTGGACTTGTTCAGAGAGATGGTGATCTTGACGTTCTCTTCCTTCAGGACCAACTCCTCCGGCCGAGGAAGAAAGTCCTTCGTCACAACCAGTTCGCCCAGCGGCTCATCCGTGGATCTCGTTCGTTTCCTCATACAGCTTCTTCCCTTTCCGCCAATAGCCGGCGCCGTAGATACGAATCACGTCGCCGCGATAGGTGAATCTGACGGTGACGATCCCATCCCCAACGCGACCGATGCAATAGAACCGCTCTTCCTCGGCGCTGTGGCCGAGATCTTTGGCAATCACGCGCTTCGGGTCGAGAAAGGCTCGCTGAGCAGCCCCAAATCCGATCCCATGCCTGACCTGATTGTCCCTGTCCTTGGCGTGGTCCCATTCGAAACGAGCCTTCGACATTGCGTCATCCTTTAGCCGGGCTCCGGGTTTTTTCAGGGCGATGTCAGCTGCGTGGGCGGCTATCTTATGAGCTATCACTCCAGCGCGGACGTCATCGGCGTTTGGAAGTCCCAAGTGTTCCTTTGGCGTGACGTAGCAAAGCATCGCTGCGCCGCAAAACGCCGCCATCGTACCGCCTATCGCGGAAGCTATGTGGTCGTAGCCGGCAGCGATGTCTGTGACGATAGGGCCTAGGACGTAGAAGGGGGCTCCGTCGCATAGTTCATCCTGCTTACGCATGTTCATCTCTATCTGATCGAAAGGGATGTGTCCGGGGCCTTCCACCATGGCCTGCACGCCGGCCGCGCGACTGCGGCGGCATTGCGGACCAAGAAGGTGGTGACAGCGATGAGTAAAGTAGAAAAAGGCAGAGAAGCAGAAGGTGGAAAACCGCAGGGGCCGACCGCGCGGTCGTGTCCGTTGGTGCTCGACGGCGAAATAGATGCGCGTGACTTTTCACCCGCGGATTGCGTGACCTGCGACGAGTTTGACTGCCCGTTTTGCGAGGCGGCGCATGGCTCGGGCGCGTTGCGGAGCAGGCTGTTTGCCAGCGA
>ENA-UOUL01000520-UOUL01000520.1-bioreactor-metagenome-genome-assembly--contig:-NODE-520-length-64829-cov-6.207468_pt1 | contig 64829 bp, 73 predicted proteins | sample MGYA00249838_ERZ747220 | MGnify/ENA primary metagenome ERZ747220 (study PRJEB28778, sample SAMN05720191) | bioreactor metagenome | isolation source: Anaerobic biogas reactor | place: USA:Washington... | reverse complement strand
GGCCCCCAGGCGGGGTGGAGAAGGCGCAGCTCGACGATGCGCGCCTCGACCTCGGGGCGCATCTGATGGGGGCAGGACCCAGGGCGCGTCGACTCGCTGGCCAGCCCGGCGAGGCCGTAGCGTGCGTAGCGGCGCAGCCAACGGTGCACCGTCTGGCGCGTGACCCCCCGTAGCGCGCTGCGACCTCGGTGACGGGTAGCCCGCCCATGACCTCGAGAACCGCCTCGTGGCGCTGCTGCATGACTCCCAGCTCGATGAGCACCTGACCTGCCCTCCTCGATCGGCGACCTTCTTCGGGTCGTCTATTCGAGGTAGGGTTGGCGCCGGCCTCAAGGGCTCAGAGGTGTAACACAGCTACCGGAGCCACTGTCGCAGAGCTACCGGAGCTGTGGAGCGCATGTGCCGGAGCCAATGTGGAAAGCATGTACCGGGACCGCACAGAGCGCATCGCGGAGGTGCTGGCGCCGGCGCCGTGAATCGGCGCGGGCAAAGCGCGGGCAACGGGCGGTTTCAAGCGGTAAGGCGAAGGCGACGCTTTCGCGAAAAAGTGGCGCCGTGCAGGGAAGTTTCTGGAGGCGGCGACCGGAGTCGAACCGGTGATGGAGGTTTTGCAGACCTCTGCCTTACCACTTGGCTACGCCGCCCGGCGAAGCAAGCCTATCAGGCTCGACCGGCGGATGACAGGGCGCGACGGCGCCGTCCTCCACCTCGTCCTGAAGGGGGATTGGAGCGGGTGAAGGGACTCGAACCCTCGACCTTCTGCATGGCAAGCAGACGCTCTAGCCGACTGAGCTACACCCGCAGCGAGTGGGGATGCTACCAGAGGGCGCCGGGAGGCGCAATTCGCAGGCCCCCGGAAATCCGCCCGCAGCGTGTCCGCGGATCAGCGCGTGGCGGCGTCGATCGCCTGGCTGACGAGAGCGTCGGCGGCCGCGTTCTGCTCGCGGGGGATGTGCCTCACGTCCACCTCGTGGAACTTGCTCAGCAGCAGACAGGCCTGACGGTGTAGCGGCTTCAGGACCGCGGCCTTGACCTTGTAGCGGCCGTTCACCTGATGCACCACCAGCTCGCTGTCGAGGAACACGTCGAGGCGCTCGACGCCGCGGTCGAGGGCGGCCTCCAGACCTGTCAGCAACGCCTGGTACTCGGCGACGTTGTTGGTCGCCGTGCCGATGTAGTCGGCGACCTCCTCGACCACCTGGCCGGCGGCGTCCACGAGGCGCGCGCCGATCCCGGCCGGGCCGGGGTTGCCGCGCGCCCCGCCGTCTGCGTAGAGCCGGTGGCGGTCGTCGTCGCGGCTCGCAGTGCGGCCGGGCTCCGGCGCAGGCGAGCCGGTCGCGCCGCCCGGCGCACGCGCGGCGGATCCCGGTGGGCTCACAGGCGGCGTCGCGGCCGCCGCCACAGGCGACCCGGCGGCGGCGCTCCAGACGCCGACGGCGGGGTCGCGGAAGGTCTCGACCGTCAGGCCGGGACCGAGCGCATCGGCCAGGCGCTCGGCCCAGCGCAGCATCGCCTCCTGCTCGGTCCAGCCGTGCGGTGCGTCGATCAGCGCCAGGCCCTGGGCCTGCGCCGCACGCGCCTCGTGGTACTTGACGTCGCCGGTGACGAGCACGTCGGCGACCTGCGCCACGCCCCGGGCGACGGCCTCGGCGCCCGAGCCCGGGAGCACGGCCACGCGGAGCACCTCGCGGGCGCCGTCGCCCGCGTAGCGCACCGACGGCAGGCGCAGGACCGCCGCGACCTCGTCGGCGAGGGCCGCGAGCGAGAGCGGCGCCGGCAGCACGCCGAGCCGGCCCAGGCCGCGCGAGGCGATCTCGTTCTCCACCGGCACGAGGTCGAAGGCCGGCTCCTCGTACGGGTGGGCGGCGATGTAGGCGGCGACGACGTGGCGGCGCAACCGCCGCGGGAACACGACCTCCATGCGCAACTCGGCGACGGTCTCGTCGCGCCCGGCGACGCCGGCGGCGGGCGTGGTGCCGTGACGGCCGAAGAACGTGCCCTGCCCGCCGACCGACCACGAGCAGTGCTCGTACTCGCCGATGACGCCGGCGCCGACGGCGAACAACGCCTGCCGCACCAGGCCGGCGTCGTCCTCCGGCACGAAGCCGACGAGCTTGAGCACATCGGCCGCGGCGGGCTGGAGCGGCTGGACGGCCTCCAGACCGAGCAGTCCGGCGACCATGTCCGCGATGCCGCCGCGGGCCTTGTCCAGGTTGGTGTGCGCGGCGATCACGGCCACGCCCTGGCGTGCCGCCCGCAATGCGAGCCGTCCGGCCTCGGTGTCGTCTGAGAGTCTCTCGAGCGGGTCGAAGATGAGCGGGTGGTGAGCGACGATCGCCCGCGCCCCCAGACGGCGCGCCTCCTCGAGCGCCGCGTCGCTCACCTCGAGCGCGACGAGCACGGCCGGACGGACATCGGGCGACGCCGCGGCGTCGCGCGACAGACCGTCGTGCGGCGATCCGACCTGCAGTCCCACATGGTCCCACGGCTCCGCCAGCGCGAACGGCGCCAGACGATCGACCGCGACGATCACATCCCCCACGTTCATATGGCGAATACTACCCCAGCCCGCACGCCGGACCCGCCCCTCAGCTCCCCGACGGCGCTTTGGCGCACGATGGCGGCTGCGATACACTCCCCGGCATGACCAGCATCAACGAGACGCGCCTGCCCGGCGTGGGCATCCGGTTCGATTTCGTCACCCGGGACGGCACGGGCGTCGTCCTCATCAATCATCACAGCGGTCGCTCCGAGCTGCTCCTCTGCAGCCCCGACGACCCTGACGCGTGCCACGAGGTCCTCCGCCTCACCCGCGAGGACGCACGGGCGCTCGCCGAGATCCTCGGCCAGTCACAGGTCACCGAAGAGGTGACGTCCATGCGCCTCTCCATGCAGGGGCTGGCGATCGACTGGCTGCCGGTGGACCGCGGTGCGACCTGCGCCCACTGCACGCTCCACGACATCGAGCACCAGGACGAGGAGGCGGCCACCATCGTCGCCGTCATCCGCGGCGAGTCCACCATCGCCGCCCCTCCCTCCACGTTCGTGCTCGTCCCCGGAGACGTGGCTGTCGTGGTCGGCACGCCCCGGGGCGTCGAGGCCCTCGCGACCCTGCTGCGCGGCAGCTGACCGAGCCGTGCCGGTAGCTGTCTCGGCAGGCGGCGCGAGCTTCCTGCTCGAGGTGGGCGCCGTCATCCTCGTCCTGGCGCTCCTCGCCCGTTTGGCGGCGCGGACGGGGTTCTCTCCCATCCCGCTGTACCTCATCGCGGGACTCGTGATCGGCGCCGTCGCGCCGCCGTCGATCGACGCCGAGGTCATCGTCATCGAGTCGCAGATCGCCGTGATCCTCCTGCTGTTCATGCTGGGTGTCGAGTACACCATCCACGAGATCGTGAGCAGCCTGCGCGCCGGATACGGCCCGAGCATCGCCGACTTCGTGCTCGGCTTCTCGCCCGGGATGGCGGCGGGACTCCTGCTGGGCTGGGAGATGCTCCCGTCGCTCCTCCTCGGCGGCGTGACGTATGTCTCGTCGTCGAGCATCGTCGCCAAAGTGCTGGACGACCTCGGCCGGCTGGGCAACCGCGAGACGCCGGCCATCCTCTCCGTCCTCGTGGCGGAGGACCTCGCCATGGCCCCGTACCTCCCGCTCATCGCGGTGCTGCTGGCCGGCGGAAGCCTCTTCAAGGCAGCGGGGCTGGCGGTCGCAGCCGCCGGCCTGACCGTGATCACGCTCTTCTTCGCCCACCGCCACGGCCACGTGGTCAACAAGGGGATCTCCCACCCCAAGAGCGAGGTGGTCCTGCTCACCGTCGTGGGACTGCTCCTCCTCGCCGGCGGCGCTGCGGAGCTGCTCAACGTCTCCGCCGGAGTCGTCGCCTTCCTCGTCGGTCTGTCCATCTCGGGATCCATCGCCGACCGCTCCCGTGAGCTGCTCAGCCCCCTGCGCGATCTGTTCGCGGCCATCTTCTTCGTCTCGTTCGGGCTGCAGATCGACGTCGGCGCGATGGTGGGAGTGCTGGGAGTCGCGGTCCTGCTCTTCGTGGTCACGGCCGCCGCCAAGCTGTACACGGGCTGGCTGGCGGCCCGGCGGATCAGCGGGGTGGCCGGGCGGCTGCGCGCCGGGACGGCGCTGGTGGCGCGCGGGGAGTTCTCGATCGTCATCGCAGGCCTCGGAGTGGCCGCCGGCACGGAGTCGGCGCTGGGCCCGCTCGCCGCCACCTACGTGCTGCTCACCGCGATCGCGGGTCCGCTGCTCACGAGGTACTCCAGCGGCCTCCTCACGTTGAGCCGGCGGCTGCGGCTGATCCGCACGCCGGTGCAGCCGGGCGCGTCGGACGCCGGACCGACCGGCCGCGCCGGCGCGCCCTGACGCCGCCGTCGACCGCTGTGCCCACGACAGCCGGCATCGCATCGCAGTACACGTGACGGCGTGCGTGCGGGGTGCGACCCGCGGTCGTGGCGCATAGAGTACGGACCATGTCGCGCACCCTTCGACGCTCGCCCCTCCCCGGAGTCGCCGTCCTGCTCCTCGCCGCCGCGTGCGGCCTGGCCGCGGCGACCTTCGCAACGCCGGCGGCGGCGTCGACCGTCCCCTCCCCCTCGCCGGCGCCGGCCGCGGTGGCGGACGGCGACACGGGACTCTCCATCGCCGATGCGGTCATCCTCGGGATCGTGGAGGGCCTGACCGAGTACCTTCCGGTCAGCTCCACGGGTCATCTGCTGCTGGCGACGGAGGCGCTCGGACTCACCGACACGGAGGCGGAGAAGGCGGCCGTGGACGCCTACGTGATCGTCATCCAGTTCGGCGCCATCGTCGCCGTGGTCGTGCTCTACCGGCGCCGTGTGTGGGGCATGCTGCGCGGCATCGCCGGACGCGACCCCGCCGGCCGACGCCTCGCCGTGGCCCTGATCGCCTCAGTGGTCCCCGCCGTGATCATCGGCGTGCTCGGCGAGCGACTGCTCAAGGACCACCTCTTCCACCTCTGGCCGATCACCGTGGCCTGGCTCGCGGGCGGCCTGGTCATCCTGGTCGTCGCCCGGCACGATGTGCGCGCGGGACACGACTCGAACGCGGGCGACCGCCTCGAGGATCTCACCGTCCGCCGCGCCGTCGTCGTCGGCCTGCTGCAGTGCGTCGCCATGTGGCCGGGGGTGAGCCGCAGCCTCGTGACGATCCTCGGCGGGCGGCTGGTCGGGCTCAGCACCCAGGCCGCCGTGGAGTACAGCTTCCTGCTCGGCCTCGTGACGCTCACCGGCGCCTCCCTCTACGAGACGGTCAAGGAGGGCGGCGCCATCGTCGCGACCCTCGGGTCGGCGGCGCCGGCCGTCGGGATGGTCGCCGCCTTCGTCGCAGCCGCACTGTCGATCAAGTGGATGGTCGGCTACCTGGGCCGCCACACCCTGGCCGTCTTCGGCTGGTACCGCATCGGCCTCGCCGCGGTCGTCGTCGCACTGCTCGTCGCCAAGGTGGTGTGAAGCCCCAGTCGGGAGATACGACCGGGGAAGAAGGTGCCGGAGCCGGGAGTCGAACCCGGACGCCGCGTTGCGCGACAGGAGAGTTTAAGTCCCCGGCGTCTACCAGTTCCGCCACTCCGGCACACCCGGAGTATATGCCGCACCGGCCGTTCCTGGCGCCTTCCTGGCGCCGGCTCACGGGACCGGGAGAGAACCGTCCGCGAGCGCGAGCGCGACTCCCTCCAGAAGGTCGGACTCGCTGACCGTGACGGCCTCCAGGCCGAAGGCTCGAAGAGCCTCCCGGGCGATCAGCGCACCGGCGAGGATCACGTCCTCACGGCCCGGCTGGATGCCCGGAAGCCGGCCACGCTCGGCGCTCGTCAGGACGGCGAGACGCCCGACCGCCTGGTCGATGTCGGCGTGCGAGAGCACGTGACCCTGGACGAGCGAGGCGTCGTACGCCGTCAGGCCGAGCTTGTTCGCGACCAGCGTCGTGTAGGTCCCGGCCACGCCGACCGCGGCAGGGACTGCGCGGCGGAGCCTCTCCGGCACGCCGGCGGCGATCGCCGCAGCCACGTGTCCCGCGAGGTTGGTCACGGCCTCCGGCTGCGGCGGGTCGGTGCGGAAGAAACGCTCGGTGAGCCGCACCACGCCGATCTCGAGGCTGCGGACGAACGTGGGTGTCTCACCGGCCACGCCGACGGCGAACTCGGTGCTGCCGCCACCGATGTCCACCAGCAGGAGCGGCGGCGCCGTGCGGACGGAAGCTCCGGACGGAGAGGCTGCGAGCCATGAGGTGCCGCCGCGGAACGCGAGCGCGCCTTCCTCCTCCCCGGCGAGCACGCGCCACGGAAAGCCCGACTCACGCTCGACCTCGTGCAGGAACGAGCGGCCCCCGGTGGCGGTGCGCAGCACGCTGGTCGCGATCAGCAGCCGCCGGACCGGACGGTACGCACGCGCGCGCGACGCGTATCCGCGCAGACACGTGCGCGTGCGGGCCACCGCGGCCGGGAGCAGCCGCCCGCTCTCACCCACCCCCTCGCCCAGCCGTACCACCGTCGTCAGACGCGTGTCCTGACGCACGACGTCGCCGGTCACCCGCGCCAGGAACAACCGGCACGTGTTGGTCCCGAGGTCGATGACGGCGACCTTCACGGCTCGTCCTCTGCGGCGCGAAGGAAAGCCGCGCAGCGTCGATCACCGCACCAGGGGTCTGTGACCTCCGCCAGCATCGCCTCGCCGAGCAGATACCCGGGGCATGCCAGCGCGTGTGCGACGTGGGCGTGCAGGCACTTCACGGCGAGGAGGTCGCCCACGCCGCCCACCCCCGTGGAGAGCGAGGCGCCGCCGTCCACCATGCGCAGCCCGTGATCCCGCACCAGGTCGGTGCGCCGGATGACCTCGTCGGCGGCCGCATCGACCGCGGACCGGGCGAGCCCGGGCTCCGCGGCCACCCGCGAGGTCCAGCGTGCGACGCCGCCGTCGCTCTCGAGCCGGGAGACCGCGGCGACGAGCGTCGGACAGGTGCAGTAATAGAGCGTCGGGAAGGGTCGGCCGCGGTCGTCGTAGGGCAGGTCCTCGATGACCGCCGGGAACCCGTACGGGCAGCGCGCCGCGACGGCGCTCATCGGGTGCGGGCTGCGGGCGAGCTGCCCGGCGACGACGGCCGCATCCCGGCCGGCCACCGGCGGCGTCACGCTCACGGCCAGGTCAGTAGAGGAGCGTACGCCACAGGTCCTCGATGCGGTCGAGGACCGAGATCGACGCCTCGACGGGCGCGGTCGGCGCCGCGAGGTCGTCCTCGTCGTCCTCACCCGGCAGGCCCTTGATCACGAACACCTGCGTGCCCGGCGGGACCAGCATGGAGTCCGAGCGGGCGAGCTGGGCGATGTAGGCCTTGGTCGCCAGACGGTCCACCTCGCGTGCGAGCGCCGCGTTGTCCTGCCTGGCCGCGCGGAGCTCCGCGGAGGCCTGCATGTACCGGTCCTGCTGCGCGAAGTAGTCGCGCAGCGGCGCGACGTAGAGGGCGGCGCCGATGACGAGCAGCGCGAGCAGCGCCAGGCGGCCCAGGTGCGGACGCGGCGCGGGGCCGGCCGCACCCGCAGGCGCGCGCCGCGACCGCCCCGCTCCGGAACCTGCTGCTGAGGTCGCCTGGGCCAATCTCCTCTGCTCCCGGCTCGCCACGCGCCGCCCGCTCTCTGGACGGCCCTTTCTCGCCCTAAGGGTTCGCGACCGCCGCCGGGAGTCCCTGCCCCGGTCAGCCTGCCGGCTCCCGGGTCGCGCCTGCCCCGCCGGGGTTCACTGCTCGCGGAGCGCCTTCAGGCTCTGGTCGGCCTGCTTGCCGGCATCCGATTTGGGGTCGATGGCGACGGCCCGGGTGAACGCGGTCTTGGCCTGGCCGTACAGCTTGCCGGCCTGGCCGGAGTCGCCGCTCTGCTCCGCGATCCGCCCCTCGTGGCTCAGGAAGATCCCTTTGTTGAGCCACCCCTTCTGGAAGTCCGGACTTTCTTTGAGCACAGCGTCGACCTGCTTGAGCGCCGCTTCGATGTCGCCGCTGTAGAAGAGCGCCACGGCGAAGTCGGTCCCGACCGCAGGGTCGGTCGCTTGCTTGGCCCAAGCCGCCGCGTAGACCTTGGCGGCGGCGGTGAAGTACGCGCTGCCCTGCTCGAGCTTCTGGCTGTGGAAGGCCGTGTCGCCCTGGTCGTAGAGGTCGTTGGCGCGCTGGACCAGCTCCTCGTAGCTGCCGCTCGTGTCCGCGTCGACGGGCGTCACCGCGCCGGCCACCTCACCGCCCGAGGCGGAGCCGCCCGTCTTGCCGCCGAACCCGCCGGGCAGGACGACGACGATGATGATGACGATGACGGCGATGGCGCCGAAGGCGCCCCAGAGGACGACAGGCGAGAGCCGCCGCGCGCCTCCGCCGCCCGCTGCGGCGGACGGCGTCACGGCCGCATCCCCCTGTCGGCGGGCCGCGCCGCCCTGCCGTTTCCCGGGGTCGGCGGCGCGTTTGGCGCCGAGGGCGTCTTTGACGCCGGTCAGGTCGGCGCCGCACTCCGGGCAGAACTTGGCCTCTCCGGCGTCGTTGCCGCATTCGGGACAGTACATGCTCACGCTTCCTTCGGGTCAGAATGGTACGTGACAGGCTCGGCCGTGCCGGACCGATGACCTGTCGGAGGACAGTGTGGGACAGGACGCGCCTGCGCTGCAACTCGCAGCGTCCCGCAGCCTCCGGCGGCAGATGCACCCGGCCGGGGAGCCCGCCGCACATCTGCGCGACCGAGCCCCCTGCCCGGACGACCGGCACGACGCGCCGCGTCGCTGACTCCGGCCTGCGGAGTACCGTGGCGGACTGGCTGCAGACTCACGCCCTCTTGAGATTGTGGAATGCGTTGATGCCCGGATAGTACGCGACCTCGCCGAGCATCTCCTCGATGCGCAGCAGCTGGTTGTACTTCGCGACGCGGTCACTGCGCGCGGGAGCGCCGCTCTTGATCTGACCGGCGTTGGTGGCCACGGCCAGGTCGGCGAGGGTGGTGTCCTCGGTCTCGCCGGAGCGGTGCGAGCAGACTGCGGTCCAGCCGGCGCGGGTGGCCATCTGGATGGCGTCCAGCGTCTCGCTCAGCGTCCCGATCTGGTTGAGCTTGATGAGGATGCTGTTGGCCGAGCCCTTCGTGATGCCCTCGGCCAGGCGCTCCACGTTGGTGACGAAGAGGTCGTCGCCGACGATCTGCAGGCGGTCGCCGAGCTTGCCGGTCAGGAGCCTGAACCCGTCCCAGTCGTCCTCGGCGAGGCCGTCCTCGATACTGATGATGGGGTACTTGTCGACCAGCGCTGCGTAGTAGTCGACCATCTCGGCGCTGGTGAGCTCACGCCCCTCGCCGGCGAGCACGTAGCGCTCCCTGGCGACATCGTAGAAGCTGGAGGCCGCCGGGTCGAGGGCGATGCGCACGTCCGCCCCGGGCTCGTAGCCTGCCGCGTCGACTGCCTCCACGATCACCTGGACGGCCTCCTCGTTGCTGCCGAGGTCGGGCGCGAATCCGCCCTCGTCGCCCACCGCCGTGCTGAGGCCCTTCTTCCGCAGCACGCCCTTGAGCGTGTGGTAGACCTCGGCACAGACGCGCAGGGCCTCCTCGAAGCTCTCCGCGCCGACGGGCATGATCATGAACTCCTGCAGGTCGACGTTGTTGTCGGCGTGCTTGCCGCCGTTCATGATGTTCATCATCGGGACAGGGAGCGTGTAGGCGTTGACGCCCCCGACGTACTGATAGAGCGGAAGCTCAAGGGCGGCGGCGGCCGCGTAGGCGGTCGCCAGCGAGACGCCGAGGATGGCGTTGGCGCCCAGCCTGGCCTTGTTCGGGGTGCCGTCGAGCTCGATGAGCATGCGGTCCACGAGCCGCTGGTCGGTGGCGTCGAAACCGACGACCTCGTCGGCGATCACGTTGTTGACGTTGTCGACGGCGGTGCGCACGCCCTTGCCGAGATACTCTCCGCCGTCGTCGCGCAGTTCGACCGCCTCGTACTCGCCGGTGGACGCGCCGGACGGCACGTCGGCGCGTCCGACGGCGCCGGACTCGAGCTCCACCTCGACCTCGACCGTGGGGTTGCCGCGGGAATCGAGGATCTGGCGGGCGACGACATCGATGATGGTGGTCATTGCGCGGTCCTTCCTCGCGTCCGTCTTGCCGAAACCATGACGCTATCACACTGCGCCTCGCGCACGTCGCGGAGGAGCCGTCGCCCGCTGCCGGAGCCGGGAGCGCCTATGCGGCGCAGGCGGCCCGCCGGTCGGGCCGCCTGCCGGCCCACGCATTTGGCGCCGCCGCCCTGCGGGAACACTCCCTGTACAGGGTGGAAGGGGGTGACCATGGATACTCCGTACTACGCGTGCGAGGAGTGCGGCTGCACGTTCGCCAGGACCGAGTTCCTCCCCGACATCGAGGAGGACCTCCTCTCGTGCCCCGAGTGCGGCAGCCTCGACATCGCCCTCGTGGAGGAGAAGGCGGCCTGAGGCCGTCGCCCCTACGATCCCTCGCGGGCCTTGGCGCGCTGGTAATACTCCTCCTGGGCGGCGAGGTCGAGCGAGGCCCAGTCCTCACCGCGCTCGGCGGCCAGCTCGGCGGCCGTGGTGACGCGGCGCACGAAGCGGTTGCCGGCCTCGCGCAGGGCGAGCTCCGGGTCGACCTTGAGCAGCCGCGCGACGTTGACGGTGGCGAAGAGCAGGTCGCCGACCTCGTGGATCACCCGGGGGTCGGCGTGGTGCGGGTCGGCCGGCGCCGCGGCCGGTCCTCCGGCGCCGGCCCCGGCGGCCTCCCGGAACAGCTCGGCCAGCTCGGCGCTCTCCTCGGCGATCTTGGGGAACGCCTGGGCGGCCGAGTCCCAGTCGAAGCCCACGCTCGCGGCGCGCTGCTGCAGCTTCTTCACGTACAGCAGCGCCGGGAAACCGGCCGGCACGTCGTGGAAGATGCCCTGCCGGCCCTCCTGCTCCACCTTGATGCGCTCCCAGCGGCTGCGCACGTCGGCCGGCGTCTCGGCCACGGCGTCGGCGAAGATGTGCGGATGCCGCCGGATCAGCTTGTCCTCGATCCCGTGCGCGACGCTGCCCAGGTCGCCGCCCCCCTGCTCGCTCAGCATCAGGGCGAGCAGCACGACCTGGAGGAGCAGGTCACCGAGTTCGCCGTGCTCCGCCTCGAGGTCACCGGCGGCCACGGCGTCGGCCAGCTCGTGGACCTCCTCCACGGTGTAGCCGATGATGTCGCGCGGCGTCTGCTCCCTGTCCCAGGGGCACTCGACGCGCAGGACGTCGACGATGCGCTTGAGCGACACCAGCTCCTGGCCGAGAAGGGCGTCGTCGAACTCCCGACCGGGAGGGACGGTGACGACCGCGGGGGACGCAGCGGCGGAGAGGGACGAGGAGCCGGCCGCGAGCGCCCGCCGCCGAAGAGCGCGCGCCAGCTCCGGCCCGCCAGGACCGGCGAGCGCCACCGTCACGTCCTCCGTCACGGCCCGGCCGACGAGGTCGTCGAGCGCGGCGTCGTCGGCGGGATCCAGCTCGAGCAGCCGGCGAGGGCGGGCTGACTCGGCGATGAGCCGCCGGAGCTCGTCGTCGACCCCGGCCGGCACGAAGACGGCCGGCGCCGAGACACCGGATGCGACGGCGCCGCCGCCGGAGAGGGCCTGCAGGGAGGCTGCGGGCGCCAGTCCGGCGGCGGCGCCGATGTGAACGAGCGTGAGGCCCACGCCGGCGCCGCCCGCGGCGACCGCCGTTACCCGGCCGAGGGCGAGGCGGCCGGACTCGGGGGGCCGGACGGGCTGGCCGCCGGGCTCGGCGAGGCGGTGAGCAACGCCGGGTCGAAGCCGGGGGCGTAGACGACCCCGGCGTCCTTCGTGGCCTGCTTGAGCCAGTCCTCCCAGGCGGTGGCCTGCTCCTGGTACTTGAGCTGCTGCTCGATGCTGGGCTTGGCCTGCTCGAAGGTCTGCTTGCTGCCCGGGGTCTTCCCGGTGACCTCGATCACGTGCCAGCCGAACTGCGTCTTGACGGGCTGCGAGATCTCGCCGACCGCGAGGTCGAAGGCCGCGTCCTCGAAGGGTTTGACCATGCGCCCCTTGGGGAAGTTGCCGAGGTCGCCGCCGTTGTTCTTGGAGCCGGGGTCCGTCGAGTACTGCTTGGCGACCTTCTTCCAGTTGGCGTCCGAGTGGTCCGCCTCGAGCAGGGCGCGGACCTTCTCGGCCTCGGCCTTGGTCTTGACCAGCACGTGGCGGGCGTCGACGCTCTCCGGCACGTTGAACTGCGCCTCGTTGCCCGGATCCTCGAAGAACTTCTTCAGGTCGGCCTCGCTGATCTTGATCTCGGAGTAGACCTTCTTCTGCACCTCGTCCTGCAGCATCTGCGCCTTGAGCTGCTGCTCGAGCTGCTCCTGGGTGACCGCCTGCTGCGCGAGCAGCTTGTCGAGCTTCTTCTGGCCGCCGACCTGCTGCACGATCTGCTTCATGCGCTCGTCGAAGGCCTTGTCGGTGACGGTGACGCCCATCTCCGCCGCGCGCTGTTTGATGATCTCGTTCTGCACCAGGTAGTTGACGATGCTGGCCTTGAGCTGGTTGTAGTGCAGCGACCCTTCCTCGGGGAACTCCGGCGCGCCCTCCTGGGAGGCGTATTGCGCCTCGGCCTGCTTCCAGATCTGGTCGAACTGCTCCTGCGTCACGACCCCGTCGCCGACCGCGGCGATGGCGCCGGCGGGGACCTTCTTCGCCCCGCACGCCGACAGTGCGAGCGCCGGCACGACGAGGGCGAGGACGACCACGCCAACGATCAGTTTCTTCATAGGTTCTCTCTCCCAGCGATCGACGACCCGTCTCGGGACACACGAGTGGCGAGTATAGCATCGAGCGTAGCCTCGACCCACCGCAGCAGGGCGGGATCGCGGCCCTCCCGGTGGACCGCCAGCACCTGGTCCTTCTTGAAGTACGCGACACGGTCCACGGAGGTTCGTACGCGGTCGGCCCACCGGTCGTCCAGGCCCACCCCATCGAGCTGCAGGCGGCTGCCGCGGAACGCGACCGCGGAGGCGCCGAGTTCTGCCGCCTTGAGGCGGATCGCCTGCAGGGTGAGCAGGTTCTCGACCGGCTCCGGCGGAGGACCGAAGCGGTCGGCCAGCTCGGCCCGGACCTCGCCGACCTCGCCCACCGTGCGGGCGCGTGCGATACGCCGGTGCGCGTCGATCTTGGTCGCCTCGTAGGCGATGTACTCCGGGGGCACGTAGGCGGTGACCGGCAGGTCGACCCGGACCGGCGCGGTGGCCGTCACCCGCTCCCCGGCCAGTTCGCGCACCGCCTCGTCGAGCAGCTGCGCGTACATCTCGAAGCCGACGGCGGCGACGTGCCCGCTCTGCTCGTCGCCGAGCAGGCTGCCGGCGCCGCGGATCTCGAGATCCGCCATCGCGATCTTGAAGCCGGCGCCGAGGTCGGTGTGGTCGCTCAGCGTCGTCAGCCGCGCCGCCGCCTCGCCGGTCAGCAGGTCGTCGCTCGGGTACAAGAGGTAGGCGAACGCGTGCGCATCGCTGCGTCCGATGCGCCCGCGGATCTGGTAGAGCTGCGCCAGGCCGAGGAGGTCGGCGCGCTCGACGATCAGGGTGTTCGCCGTGGGGATGTCGATGCCGCTCTCGATGATCGACGTGGTCACCAGGACGTCGGCCTCGCCGGCGAGGAACGAGAGCATGACCTTCTCGAGCTGGCGTTCCTGCATCTGCCCGTGCGCCACCAGCACCCGGGCGGCCGGCGCGAGGGCACGCACATGCTCGGCCGCCCGGTCGATCGTCTCCACGCGGTTGTGCAGGTAGAACGCCTGTCCCTCGCGGGCGATCTCTTTCTCGATCGCCACCCGCACCAGTTCGTCGCGGTACTCCCCGATGTACGTGCGGATCTCGTGCCGGCCGCGGGGCGGCGTCTCGATCACGGAGATGTCGCGGATGCCGCTCAGGCTCATCTGCAGAGTGCGCGGGATCGGAGTGGCCGAGAGGCTCATCACGTCGACCTGCAGCTTGAGGTTGCGCAGGATCTCCTTCTGGCGCACACCGAAGCGTTGCTCCTCGTCGACGATGACCAGGCCCAGCTCCTTCGGTCGCACGTCGGTGCTGAGGAGCCGATGCGTCCCCACAAGGACGTCGATCTCGCCGCGCCCGAAGGCGGCCAGGGTCTTCTTCTGCTGCGAGGCGGTGCGGAAGCGGGAGACCATGCCCACCTTCACCGGCAGGTCGGCGAAGCGCTCCTCGAACGTCATCCAGTGCTGTTCGGCCAGGATCGTCGTCGGCACGAGCACGAGCGTCTGCCTGCCCGCCTCGGCCGCCTTGAACGCCGCCCGCAGCGCGACCTCCGTCTTGCCGTAGCCGACGTCGCCGCAGATGAGGCGGTCCATGGGCTGCGGAGCCTCCATGTCGTTCTTGACGTCGTCGATCGCCTCGCTCTGGTCGTCGGTCTCCTCGTAGGGGAACGCGTCCTCCAGACGACGCATGAGCTCGCCGTCGGCCGGGTACGCGAAGCCCGGGACCGCCTGGCGGGCGGCGTAGAGCTGCAGCAGCTCCCCGGCCATCTCGACGACCGCCCTGCGGGCGCGTGTCTTGACCGTCTGCCAGTGCGCGCCGCCGAGCTTGTCGAGCGACGGGGCGGCGCCCGAGGCGCCCACGTAGCGGCTGACCTTGCCGATCTGGTCGTGAGGCACGAAGACCCGGTCGTCGCCGCGGAACTCGAGCAGCAGATAATCGCGGGTGACGCCGGCCACGGTGCGCGTCTCGACAGCGGCGAAACGGGCGATGCCGTGGTCCTCGTGGACCACGTGATCGCCGGGGCGCACGTCGAAGAAGGTGGTCAGCCGCGCGCCGGCCGCGAGGCGGCGTTCGCGCGGCGCGGCGCGGAGGAGCGCCCGTTCGTTGATCACGGCGAGCTTGAGGTCCTCAGACACGAACCCCTCGCGCAGGGGCGCGGCGAGGAAGTAGAGGCCGGGGCCCGCCTCCCCCAGGCGGGCGAGCTGCTCGGGGGTCACGACCTCGGCCGAGACGTTGCGCAGCCGGTACGTGGCTCTCTCCGCCTCACCTGCGTGCCGGAAGACCACGAACACGCGGTAGTCGTCGTTGACGAGGCGCGTCAGGTCCCGCTCGGCGCCGGCCAGGTCGCGGGCGGCGAACTGCGGACGGGAGGCGGCGAACCGGATCGCTTGGTCGCGCGGCACGACGTCGAACTGCGACGCCCCTGCGAGGAGGGTGCGGACGTCCGCGAGCGGCAGGTAGAGCCGCTCGCGCAGATCCACGTCGGGCATGGTCGCCGCCAGCTCGCCGTCGAAGTCGGCCAGGGCACGCCACGTCTCGTCGGGGTCGAACACCGCCCAGGCGAGCTCCGCCGCCGCGGCGCAGTCGCCGAGCGTGGTGAAATGCCCGGCCAGCGCCGCGAGCGCGCGCACCGCCGCACGACGGTCGAGTTCTTCCGGCGTGTCCTCGCGCCCCTCCCGCTCCCACTCCGCCACCGCCCGCCGCAGCCCGTCGAGGTACTCGGGCCGCGAGGCGTCCGCCTCGAAGACGGCGAACAAAGTCGTCGCGCCGGCCTCGCCGGTGGTGCGCTGCGAGTAGACGGAGAAGGTCCGCAGACGCTCGACCTCGTCACCCCAGAACTCGATCCTCAGGGGGTCGCCGAGCGCCGGATAGACGTCGATGAGCCCGCCGCGCACGGCGAACTCCCCTCGCGCGCGCACCTGCTCCACGCGCTGGTGACCGAGCTCCACGAGGCGCGCCACGGTGGCGTCGAAACCGATCTCCGCGCCCGGGGCGAGCTTCAGGGGGCTGGGCTGCAGGTCGAGCGGCAGGAACCGTTCGAGCAGGGCGACCGCCTCCGCCACCACCACGCCTCCGGCGTCCAGCTCCGCGAGCGCCCGCTGACGCGCGCCGACCACATGGGGGGCCGGGGCGACCGGGGCGCCGTACAGGACGCCGCGCGCGGGGATCACTGGGACGGCGGCATCCAGGTAGACCGAGAGATCACCGGCGAGACGCGCCGCGGCCTCGGCGTCCGGCGCGACCACCACCCGGCCGCCGCCCTCCTCGGCCACGGCCGCCGCCAGCACGTACGGAGCGTAGAAGCTCGGCGCATACGCCGCCGCGCCGCGCCGCAACCGCGGCGCGTCGAGCTGGAACCTTTCGTCGTTGCGCAGATACTCGAGGAACACCCGCATGACCTCCCTGCGGCCTGCGCCGGGCGGTCTGTGCACGACCGCCGGCGGTCGCCGGGCACGCCGAACCCCCGCGCACCTCGCGGCGGCGGGGCCTGCCATTCTAGCCGACGCCGGTACGACCGTGAGGTGACCGCAGCGCGCGCAACGACCATCGCGCAGCCTCGATTCAGCTCCTGACGCGGCTCCTCGAACCCGTCGGCTTCGCGGCGCGCACGATGAGCTCGGCACGGCTCGCGGCGGCCTGGCGACGATCGGCCACGTCGAAGGCACGGGCCCTCACGGAGTAGCGACCCGGCCTCCAGACGGCCGTGGGCATCCAGACCCCACGCTCCCCGACGGCGACAGCAGGGATGCGGCGCCGGGCCACGACCCTGCCCGCGCGGTCGTGCACGAGCAGCTCGATGATCGCACTGGCGCTGGAGAACGAGGGGTCGCTGAGCCGCCAGCGGATGTGCGCCCTGGCGCCTCGCGTGACGACCCCGGCCCGCACGCGGACGCGGGGCGCCCGCGTGTCGCGCGCGCCGGAGGCGTCCACGAACGCTTTGAGGTTCACGTTCGCCCGGGACCGCCCCGGCACCTGGGCCAGGGTCGTGAGGTCGCGCCACGTCGATCCCTCGGCGCTCACGAACGACTGCCCGGCTCGAGCGCGCGGCGCGATGAACTCGGACGGCGCCTCCACCGGCACCGGTCGATCCCAGCCGGGAGTCTCGACGCGCACCGCCGCGACGAACCTCCTGCCCGCCGTCACCGCGACCGGACGCTGCAGCCGCACCGTATGGTACCCGGCCACGGCGAGCGTCCCGGCGGCGGCCGCCGGCGCCGCCGCCACTGCGCCGAGACCCCGGGCGACGCGGACCTCGTAGCTCGTGCCGGGCACAGGCGTGTAGAACGAGACCGCCTTCACGACACCCGTGCCCGCGGCGGTGAAACGGTTGGCGAACCAGGCCTCCTCGGACGCCGTGACGCCGACCCACGCACTGCGGCCGAGGGCGTCGTACTGGTAGACGGCGTCGTAGTTCTTCACGGACTCGACCCCGGAGTACACCATCGCGGCATCGCCGATGGTGGCGTCGTAGTAGGAGACCCAGGCGAAGCCCTCGTCGCCCCAATCCGTACCCCAGCTGTTCCTGATCAGGAAGGCGCCGTCCCCCGGAGGGCGAGACCCGGCCAGGAAGCCGGCGGCCGGATAACCGTCGTCCCACCCGACGATCATGATGTGATGGTTGGGCGTCAGCCGGGAGGCGTTGTAGTACGCGTGGGTCACGCCGTTCCACGACTTGTACTGCGACTGCACCCGGAAGTCGACCGCGGCGGCCACGCCGCCATGGGTCATGATCGCCCATTTCAGCGGCGCGTTGTCCAGCGGACCCTGTCGTCCGGGGAGCAGGAGCGCCTCCTGGACGTGGCGCACCGCGCGCAGGAACGGCGGTGACCCGCCGGGGCGCGGGTACGGGTCTGACGACTCCCGCACGGGACCCTCCCAGCGCGCGAAATAGGCGAGCGCGAGTTCGCCCGGCGCCATGCCCTCGTACCGGAGCCGCGATGCCATGTGGTTGGCGAGGTTGTTGGCGGAGAGCCCGAGCGCGAGCCCCTCGCGGCGGAGGATCGACGACTCGAGCGCGCCGATCGCCGCCATGATCCAGCACGTGCTGTGGTTGTCCTGCGAGCGCACGCCGGTGAGGAGTCCGACCTCACGCAGGTCGTACGCGGCCGGATAAGGCCCCGCAGTGTCCCACGGCCCTGCGCTGCCGACCTCCGTCCCGCCGTGACCGGCGATGCGGACCCCCGCCTCGGCCGAGGCGGCGTCGGCCTGCCCGACGGCGCCACCGGGCAGGCCGGCGGACAACGCGAGCAGCGCCGCGAATCCGAGGACGAGGAGCGACACGGCCCTCGCGGAGCGCTGTCGTACGGCTCTGGGATGACGTCTCGCCGAACGCATCGTCTCCTTATCCCTGCCGGCGGGCGGAGAGTCAAGCCCGGTTCCCCGGACGACCCGCCGCAGCGTAGGATGGGCGCCACGATGGGAGGCCCGCTCACCATACCGACGCGCCCGTCACGGAGCAGCGCCCAGAGTCCGCGGAGGACCGCCCACCGTCACACCGCACGCCCGCTCCTCCACCTCTTCCTGCTGACTGCAGCGCTCGTCCTCGGCCTGACGCTCTTCCCCGCCTCTGCAGCGGCGACGCTCGCCGACACCGTCGACGCCGCACTGCGGTCCGCCGGCATCGGGAGGGCGGCCACAGGCGTCTACATCTGGGACCTCGACGCCGCCTCGCCGATCTACGAGCTCAATCCCGGCGCCCCGCTCGTGCCCGCCTCCAACCTCAAACTCGTCACCAGCGCCGCCGCGGTCTTCGCCTGGGGCTTCGATCACCAGTTCGGCACCGAACTGTATGCGCCTGAGGCGCCCCCCACCGCCGACGGCACGCTCGTCGGCGATCTTCATCTGCTCGGGTTGGGCGACCCCACGCTCTCCACGCGCGACTACCAGAAGAAGAGCCTCCGCATGACCACGGCGTCCTTCGAGGCTTTTGCCCGCAGGCTCAAGCGCGACGGCGTGCGCAGGATCGAGGGCAGAGTGCTCGGCGACGCCTCCTGGTTCGACAAGCTCAAGACCGTGCCGACGTGGAAGCCGGGGCTCCAGCTCGAATGCGGACCGCTCTCGGCCCTCTCGGGCAATCAGGGGCTCGACAACGGCAACCGCGTGGCGGCTCCGACCACCCACGCCGCCCGATTGATGACCCAGGCGCTGCGCAAGGCCGGGATCAAGGTCCGCGGCGCACCGGGTACCGCGGCCGTGCCGGAGACGAGCCGCTTCGTGGGCCGGCAGTACTCGGCCAGGCTGCGCGCCGTCGTGCGGCACATGAACAAGGAGAGCGACAACTTCTTCGCCGAGATGATCGTCAAGGGCCTCGGCAAGGACCTCTACGACGAGGGCAGCACCGCAGCCGGGACCGAGGCGGACCGGGAGGCGCTGCGGCTCGTCGGCGCCGACGCGCGCGGCTGCGTCATCCAGGACGGCTCCGGGCTGAGCTACGGCAACCGCTTGACCGCCGAGGGACTCGCCGTCCTCCTCGGAGCCATGCGTCAGCGCGACGACTTCGCCGACTTCTACGACTCGCTGGCGGTCGCCGGCAGGGACGGCTCCCTGCACGACCGCATGCGCGGCACCGCGGCGGCGGGCAACGCCCGCGCCAAGACGGGCACCCTGGACATCGCCAGCTGCCTCTCCGGGTACGTCACCAGCGCGAACGACCACCTGGTCGCGTTCGCGATCCTCATGAACGGGGGGTCGATCGACTGGTGGCGGACCACCAGGGCCCAGGACAAGATCGTCGTGGCGCTCGCCAAGGCATCGCTGCCGGGGGCGCCCGTGCTGGCGGCGACGCCGGTGCTCCGCCAGCACTCGGTGTCAGCCGCCGAGCCGGTTCACGGCGTTGGCGGCGTCCTCAAGCCCGGCGTCCAGCCATAGCTCCACGGCGTCGGCGGCGGCCGCGACGAGTCCGTCGACCTCGGCTCGACTCTCGCGGAACGGGCTGAGCACGTAGTCGGCCACCACGTCGGGGTCCGTGCTCGGCGGCCGGTCCACCCCGATCCTCAGGCGGACGTAGCCCGGCCCGAGGAGGCCGGTGATGCTCCTGAGGCCGTTGTGCCCCCCACTGCCGCCGCCCTCCATGAGCCGCAGCCGACCGAACTGCAGGTCGATATGGTCGTGGGCGACCAGCACGCCGCCCAGCGGCAGCTTGAGGGCGCGCACGGCGGCGGCGACACTCCGGCCGGAGTCGTTCATGAAGGTGGTCGGCTGCAGCAGCAGCACGGCACGACCGCGGACGGAGCCCTCGGCGACGCGCCCGTCGAACCCGCGCCGTGCGCGCGGGAACCCGTGCCGCCGGGCGAGCTCCTCGACGACGCGGTACCCGATGTTGTGCGGGGTGCCCTCGTACGCAGACCCGGGGTTGCCCAGACCGACGACGAGGCGCTCCACGTGCGGCGAGGGGCGGAACAGCGCCACGTGGGCCCCCTTTCAGGCCGCCCGCCGAAGGACGGTCAGGCCTCCTCCCCGGTCTCCTTCCTGCCCACCAGCTCGGGCTCGGCGGGAGCCGCCTCGGGGACCGGCTCGACGCCCTCCTCGCCCTCGACCGCCTCTTCGGCGGCCTTGCGTGGCGGCAGCACCGAGCAGAGGACCTCCTCGGGGTCGTCCAGGACCTCGAGGCCGTCCGGCACCTGCAGGTCGGCGACCTTGAGCGTGCCGTTCACGTCCAGCTCGGTGATGTCGAGGACGAGGTGCTCGGGGATCCGCGTCACGACGCCCTTGACGGTGACCTCGCGGATCGACTCGTCGAGTACGCCGCCGGCCTTGACGCCCTTGGACTCGCCCTCGAAGTGGACGGCCACCCGGGTCTCGATCGTCTCGTCCAGTCGCACTTCCTCGAGATCGACGTGGATGACGGTGTGCTTCACCTTGTCGAGCGCGAGCTCCTTGATGATGGCCTTGTGGCCGCGCTTCTGGCCCTCGAGCTTGACGTCCAGCACGGCGTGCATGCCGGCGGAGGTGCCGAGGGCGTCGCGCAGCACGTTCGGCTCCACGGCGATGTGCGTGGCCGGCTTGCCGTGCCCGTAGAGCACGCCCGGGATGAGGCCGGACTTGCGCAGCCGCTTGGCGGCGCGGGTCCCGGTGGCGTCGCGTTTGTGCACGACGATGCTGACGTTTTCCATGCGGGTGTCTCCTAGAACAGCTGGTTGTCGCCGGCGAAGATCTCGCTCACCGACTCGTCGTCGAACACGTTGCGGATGGTGCGGGCGAGGATATCGGCCACGGACAGCACCTTGACCTTCTCGCAGTCGCCGGCCTCGACGTGCACCGTGTCGGTGACCACGACCTCCTTGACCGCCGAGGCGCGGATACGATCGAAGGCAGGGCCGCTGAAGAGGCCGTGCGTGGCGGTCACATAGACCTCCCGGGCGCCCTGCTCGTAGAGCGTGTCGATGGCGCTGGTGATGGACCCGGCGGTGTCGATCATGTCGTCCACGATGATCGCGATCTTGTCGCGCACGTCGCCGATGAAGTGCATGGTCGCGGCGACGTTGTGCTCCGGGCGCATCTTGGTGAGCACGGCGAGGTCACAGCCGGGCACGCGGTTGATGAACCGCTTGGCGAGCTTGACGCCGCCGGCGTCGGCCGAGACAGCCACGAGCGGCGCGCCGCCGAAGTCCTTGTAGCGGAAGTAGTCGGCCAGCATGGGCACGGCGGTCATGTGGTCGACCGGGATCTCGAAGAAGCCCTGGATCTGGCCCTGGTGCAGGTCCATCGACAGCACACGGTCGACCTTGGAGGCCTCGAGCAGGGTGGCGACGAGGCGCGCGGAGATGGGTTCGCGGGCCGCGCTCTTCTTGTCCTGACGCGAGTAGGGGTAGTACGGCATGACGGCGGTGATGCGCTTGGCCGAGGCGAGCTGCGCCGCCTGGATCATGATGAAGAGCTCCATGAGCTCCGAGTTGATGTCGTCGGACGGAGACTGGACGATGAACATGTCGGCGCCTCTGACGTTCTCGCCGTAGCGCGCGTAGATCTCGCCGTTGGAGAAGGTCTTGAGCTCGACGCTGCCGAGCCGCACATCGAGCTTGTCGGCGATCCTCGCCGCCAGGGCGGGGTTGCTGCGCCCCGAGAAGATCATGAGCCGCTTGCGCGGCGTGGTCACGCAGCAGGTGCTGTCCGCCACCGTACGCCTCTCTTCCGTGTCGCCCGCCGGCCGAACCGTGATTCTACCAAAGCCCGCGCCGCCCGGCCGCCGCTCAGGACGGCGGCGCCGTACGGCGCTCGGCTACGCGGCGCGCCGCGTAGCCCTCGACGTTCTTCTGCTCCTCGCGCGCGACCGCGAGTGCCCCCGGCGGCACGTCGCGCGTGATGACCGACCCGGCCGCCGTGACGCAGTCGTCGCCGAGATTCACCGGAGCGACGATCACCGTGTCGCTGCCCGTGCGCACGCGGTCGCCGATGGTGGTGGCGTGCTTCTCGTAGCCGTCGTAGTTGGCGGTGATGTTGCCGGCCGCGATGTTGGTGTCCTGCCCCACCACGGCGTCGCCCACGTAGCTCAGATGCGGCACACGGCTGCGCTCGCCGATGCGGCTGTTCTTGATCTCGACGAAGGTGCCGGCGCGCGCTCCCTCGGCGAGCACGGTGTTGCGGCGGATGTGAGCGAAGGGGCCGACGCTGCAGCCGGAGCCGACGACGCACTCGTGGAGATGCGAACTGACCACGCGGGCGCGGTCGCCCACGAAGGCGTCGCGCAGGAAGCTGTGCGGGCCCACCTCGCAGGCCGCACCGACGGTGGTCCGCCCGAGCAGGTGCGTGCCGGCGCGGATGAGCGTGTCGCGGCCTACCTCGACGCCGTAGTCGACGCAGGTCGTGGCCGGGTCCTCTATCGTGACGCCGGCCAGCATGAGACGCTCGACCAGTCGCCGTCGCATGGCGGCGTTGACCGCCGCGAGCTCGACGCGGGAGTTGACGCCCCTGCACATCTCCTCGTCGTCGCTGCGGAAGCTGGCCACCGTGTGGCCGTCGGCCAGCAGCAGATGGACGGCGTCGGTGAGGTACAGCTCGCCCTGGTCGTTGTCGCTGGTGAGCCGGCCCAGGGCCGGACGCAGCGCGTCGGCACGGAACACGTACAGGCCCACGTTGATCTCGTGGACGGCGCGCTCCTGCGGCGTGGCGTCGCGGTACTCGACGATGCGCACGACGCCGCCGTCGTCGTCCCGCACGATGCGGCCGTAATGCTCCGGGTCGGCGAGCTCGCTGGTGGTGAGCGTCGCCGCCGCCTCCGCCTCCAGATGCCGCCGGTGCAGGGCGGCCACGAAGCCGGCGTGCACCAGCGGCACGTCGCCGTACAGCACCATGACGTCGCCCCGGAACCTCTCGAGCGGCTCCAGGCCGGCGCGGACGGCGTCGCCGGTCCCGCGCCGCTCCTGCTGCACGGCACGCTCGCAGCCCACCGGCAGGATGTCGGCGATCGCCTCCTGGTCGGGGCCTGTCACGACGACCACGCGCTCCGGCGAGACGCTGAGCGCCGCATCGACGACGTACGAGAGCATGGGGCGCCCGCAGACCTCGTGCAGCACCTTGGGCACATCCGACTTCATGCGCGTGCCGAGACCCGCCGCCAGGATGACGACGGCGAGCGGCGGGCGCTGGGTGTCTGTCGCGCTCATCTGATCCACCTCGAGGATGACGTCGGCGGTCCGGCTCCGCCGGCATCCGCCACAGTCGGTACTGGCTGGGGCGGGAGGATTCGAACCTCCGGATGCCGGGACCAAAACCCGGTGCCTTACCACTTGGCTACGCCCCAGCGCCCGGCGGCCGCGGCGCCGCGAGGCGGCCGGCCGCGCGCCGTGAAGCGGCAGGTTAATGTATCACGCACCCGCGGCGGCCGGCTGCAGGTCGGTCACGTACCAGGCGCGGACGGGGGCGACGGCCTCCCGCGCCGTCAGCGCCGCTGCCTCGGAGGCGAAGACCCCGAAGCAGGCGGCGCCGCTGCCGGTCATGGCCGCGGCGAGCGCTCCGGCACGCCGGAGACGCTCGACGAGGCCGCCGACCTCCGGCGTGCGCGCCGTCACGCTCGCCTCCAGATCGTTGGTCACGAGCGCGGCCACGTCCTCGACCGTCGCGGCGGCCCGGGCTCTCGCCGAGAGCAGCCGGGCCCTGGGCGAGAACTCCCGGAGCGTCACTTCCACGTCCTCGTCGCGCCAGCGGTAGACGGCGGCGGTGCTGAGTGCGATGTCCGGCATGGCGACCACGATGTGCAGCGCCGGCAGCGCGACGTCCTTGAGCACCTGGCCCCGCCCCATGGCGAGCTGTGGCCCGGGCCAGAGGAAGAAGGGCACGTCGCTGCCGACCGCCGCGGCCGCCTCGTAGCGCAGGCGCGGGGGCAGCTCGAGACCGAACAGGCGTTCGAGCGCGACCAGGGTCGCCGCGGCGTCCGAGCTGCCGCCGCCCAGGCCGGCGCCGGCGGGCACCCGCTTCTCGATCGTCACGCGGACCGGGAACGCCCGGTCGAGACGCTGCTCGAGCTCGCGGACCATCCTGGCGGCCAGATTGTCGAGCCCGGGGGCGACGCCGCAGACGACCTCCAGCCCACTGTCGGGCGTCAGCTCCACGGTCACCAGGTCGGCGAGCGAGACCGGCAGCATGAGCGAGGCGATCTCGTGGAAGCCGTCCGGCCGCACCGGTCCCACCAGCAGGGCGAGGTTCAGCTTGGCCGGAGCTCCGACCCGCACACGACCCCCTTCGCGCACCACGTCCGTGCTCATGGCGTCGTTCTCCCGGCGTCCGTCCGCCGGCCTCTCTGCCCGGTGCCGTTCACGCCGGCGGCTCCGCGCCGAGCGCCGCCGCGAAGGCGCGCCACTGCGGCGGCGTGAGCTCCTCCGGTCGCGCCGCCTCGCGCAGCCCGAGCTCCCGCAGCGCGGCGCGCACGCCGTCGCGGGTCAGTGTGCGGCCGGCGTGAGCCGCGCCGCCGAGCGAGTTGGCGAGCGTCTTGCGGCGCTGGCCGAAGGCCAGCCGCACCAGATGCGCCACGGCGGCGTACTCGCCCGCGCCGGGCGCCTCGGGGGGGTCGCGCCGTACGAAGGTGACGAAGCTCGACTCCACGCGCGGACGCGGCCGGAACGCCGAGGCCGGCACCGGCCGCACCTTCTCGAGGCGGCAGGCGAGCTGCGTGAGCACCGACACCGCCGCGTAGGCTTTGGTCGAGGGCGTCGCGAACAGGCGCTCGCCGAGCTCCCGTTGCACCATCACGGCCCAGCGGCGCACCGACGGCAACCCGGCGACAGTGGTCATGATGAGCGGGATGGCGATGTTGTAGGCGAGGTTGGCGACCACCGCCGTCGGCGGCGGATCGAGCACCGTGAGGTCGGCCTTCAGGGCGTCGCCCGCGTGCAGGACGAGGCGCGGCTCGGCGGCGGCCAACTCCTCGAGCCGCGGGAGCCAGCGGCGGTCGATCTCGAAGGCGTGCACGAGTCGCGCGCGCTCCAGGACGGGCCGCGTGAGCAGGCCTCCCGCCGCTCCCACCTCCAGGACCACGTCGGTCGCCTCCACCCTCGCCTGGTCGACGATGGCCTGCAGCACGTTCCTGTCGACCAGGTGGTTCTGGCCGTACCGCCGCAGCGCCTGCGGCCTCGGCGGCCGGCCGCGGTCACCGGTCGGGCGACCGCCACCCTGCGCATGGGCCCGGTCGCCGGCCGCGTTCATCTCACCCCGCGTCCGTCAGGCCGAAGACACGCCGTGCATTGGCGGTCGTGAGCGTGGCGAGCTCGCCCGCCGTCACGCCGCGGACCTCGGCCAGCAGCGCGGCGGTGTGGGCGACCCAGGCCGGCACGTTGCTGTTGCCGCGGTGCGGGACCGGCGTGAGGAACGGCGCGTCGGTCTCGACGAGCAGGCGGTCCTCGCGCACGCGCGCCGCCGCCTCGCGCAGCCCGGCGGCGTTCTTGTAGGTGACGTTGCCGGCGAAGCTGGCGTAGTAGCCGCGCTCGTTGCACTCGTCCACGTACTCCGGCAGCGAGAAACAGTGCATGACCACGGTGAGGTCGTCCGCCTCCGCAGCGAGCTGGGCCATGGCCTCGTCCCCGGCTTCGCGCACATGCACCACGAGCGGCAGGCTGACGCGCCGCGCGAGCGCGATCTGCGCACTGAACGCGGCGCGCTGCGCGTCCCGCGGCGAGAGGTCGCGGTAGAAGTCCAGCCCGACCTCACCGACCGCGACCACCCTCGGCCGCGCGGCGAGCGCCTCGAACTCCACGAGGGTCGCGTCGTCCAGCCGATGGGCGTCGTGCGGATGCAGGCCGACGGTGGCGTACACACCCGGCAGCGCCTCAGAGAGGTCCGCCGCGCCGCGCGACGACTCACGATCGATGCCTATGGTGACGATCTGTTGCACACCGGCGGCGCGGGCCTCGGCCACGGCGGCGGCCGGGTCGGCGATCATCTCGAGGTGGCAATGGGAGTCGACCAGCGTCACGGGCGGCTTCATCGGTGTCGCTCAGACGCCGGGGCGGACCGTGCGGTCACGCCGGCGCCTCAATCCTCGAGTTCGAGCCGCGGGAACAGCGGCGGGCCCACGACCACCGGCGCCGGCTCGAGCTCCGACCAGCGCGCCCTGTCGAGCAGCAGGTCGGCGTCGCCGAACCGCTGGCCGAGGCGGCCGAGGATCTCGACCGCCGTGAGCGGGACGACCGGGTACACCGCCAGCGCCACGAGGCGCAGGCCGGCCGCCAGCCCGTTGAGCACCGCGTCCAGGCGGCCCGCCTGCGCCTCGTCCTTGGCCAACTTCCACGGCGCCTCCTCCTCCACCAGCCGGTTGAGGCGCCGCACGTACTCCCAGATCGTGTCCAGCGCGCCGGTCACGTTGAGCTCGCCGAACAACTCGGTCGCGCGGGCGACCATCGTCTCGCCCTCCTCACCCACCGCAGCCAGACTCTCACCCTCAGGTCCAGCCTGAGGGACCTCCCCGCCGCGGTACTTCCCAATCATGCTCACCGTGCGGCTGAGCAGGTTGCCCAGCTCATTCGCAAGCTCGTTGTTGTAGCGGGCGTAGAGGCCTTCGAGACTGACGTCGCCGTCCTGCCCCAGCGTGACCTCGCGCATGAGGTAGTAGCGCAGCGGCTCGGCCCCGACCTCCTCGATCACCGCGAAGGGGTCGAGCGTGTTGCCGCGCGTCTTGCTCATCTTCTCGCCGCCCACCAGGAGGTAACCGTGGATGAGCTCGCCGGAGGGGAGGTCGTAGCCCGCGCTCATGAGCAGGGCCGGCCAGATCACGGCGTGGAACTTGAGGATGTCCTTGGCCAGGAAGTGGAACGCCGGCCAGTAGCGCGCCGTCAAGTCCTCCCCGGGGCGCGCGTAGGTGAGCGCGCTCAGATAGTTGATCAGCGCGTCGACCCAGACGTAGATGACCTGCTCCTCGTCCCACGGGACGGGGATGCCCCAGGTGATGCTGCTCCGGCTGATGCTGATGTCCTCGAGGCCCTGCTCGATGAACGACAGGGCCTCGTTGTAGCGCGAACGCGGCCGCACGAAGCCCGGGTTGCTGCGGAAGAACTCGGCCAGACGGTCCTGGTAGCGGCTGAGGAGGAAGTAGTAGTTCTCCTCCTCGAGCCATGTGGGCTTGACGCCGTGCTGGGGACACAGGCCCTCGGGAGTAAGGTCGCGCTCGTACCAGAAGCCCTCGCAGGCGGTGCAGTAGAGGCCGCCGTAGGTGCGCTTCTCGATGTCGCCGGCGGCCCGCAGCCTCTCCACGAACCCCTGCACGAAGGCCTCGTGCTCCGGGTCCGTGGTGCGGATGAAGAAGTCGCTGGAGGCGCCCACCGCCGCGGCCAGGGCGCGGTACCTGGGAGCCATGACGTCGGCGAGCTGCTGCGGCGTGAGGCCCCGCTCCTCGGCCGCCTGGGCGATCTTGGTGCCGTGCTCGTCCACGCCGGTGAGGAAGAAGACGTCCTCGCCCCGCTGGCGATGGTGCCGCGCCAGCACGTCGGCGGCGATGGTGGTGTACGCATGACCGTGGTGTGGCTCGCTGTTCACATAGTAGATCGGCGTGCTGATGTAGTAGCTCATAAGCGTACTCTAGCGCCTCCCCGACGCCTTCGCCGCGCCCCCGTAGATGCCGATGCGCCGGCCGAGCGACCAGTACTCGCCCTCCATGTAGGCAACCGGCGCCAGCTCGCGCGTCTGCACACGCCCCCGCGCGTCGAGGACGTCCTCGTCGTACTGCACGGCGACGATCTCGGCGAGGTACAGGTCGTGGGCGCCCAGGGCCAGCTGATGCCTGACGACGCACTCGATGTTGATCGGGCACTCCTCGATGAGCGGCGCCGCGACCCGGCTCGCCGGCGTGGCGGTGAAGCCCAGCTCGGCGAACTTGTCGTGCTCGGCCCCCGACCACACGCCGGCGAGGTCGACCTCGGTGAGCTGGTCGGCGCGCGGGACGTTGACGACGAACTCGCGCGCCGCATCGACCAGCCGGTGTGAGTGTCGTGTGGGCCGGATCGCCACGCTCAGCATGGGTGGGTCGGAGCACACCGTCCCCGCCCAGGCGAGCGTGATGATGTTGGACTTGTCCCTATCGAGACCCGCGACGCTGAGCAGCACCACCGGTGCCGGCAGCAACGCGGTCGACGGCTTGCGTTCGATCTTCATGTCGGCCTCCTCGCTCCCGGTCGCTATCGTATCCCACGCGCGCGGCCGCGGCGTCTCTGGCGCCGGGACCATCGGATTCGTAGAATAGCGACGCGGAGCGGGCGCCCGGTGCGTCGCCCAAGGGGACAAGGTGCGCAGACAAGCCCTCGACAAGACCGACATCGCCATCATCAGCCACCTGCAGGCCGACGGTCGGCGTGCGTACACCACCATCGCCAAGGACCTCGGCATCTCCGAGGCCGGCGTGCGGCAGCGCGTGGGGCGGCTGCTGCGCGCCAAGGTCATCCAGATCGTCGCCGTCAGCAGCCCGCTCGACCTCGGCCTGATCTGGGCACAGGTGCATCTGCGCGTGAAGGGCGCCGGCATCGAGGCGGTCGCCCAGGCGGTCGCCGCCCTCCCGCAGGTGGATTACGTGAGCATCTGCGCCGGCGACGTCGACATCATCGCCGGCGTCGTCGCCCACGACCGCGACGAGCTCCTCGACGTCCTCGTCAACCACATCCGCACCATCCCCGGTATCGAGCAGGCCGACTTCGTGCTCAACCTCAAGATCCTGAAAGACAGCTACCAGTGGTCCCCGGGGGAGTCCCCGGCGACCGCGTAGGGAGGCGCGCCCCGTGGACGACGGGACACGGCGTCGCGTGCACACCCCATCCCGCGACGCGGAGGGCGATCCATGACCTACGAGGAGCTGCCGTTCGGCGGCATCGCGACCTTCTTCAAAGCGCCCCACTTGCCGGCGCCGACGACCGCCGAGGCGGATGTCGCCGTGATCGGCGTGCCCTGGGACCAGGGGACGACGAGCCGTTCGGGCGCACGCATGGGCCCCCGTGCCCTGCGTGAGGCGTCGACGATGTGGGCCTACCAGCAGGACCACGAGGCGCTATACGACGGCGAGGCGGGCGTGGAGCTGCTGGCCGGGGTACGTTGGGCCGACTGCGGCGACGTGGCCATCGGCGCCATGTGGTCGCCGGAGCGCTACCACAACGCGGTCGTGGAGAGGCTGCAGCCGATCATGAGCGCCGGCCTCTTCCCGGTCACGCTCGGCGGCGATCATTCCATCGGTTACCCGGTGCTCAAGGCACTCGTGCAGGCGCGCGGCGGCAGGCCGGTCCATCTCGTCCAGTTCGACACCCACATGGACTACTGGGAGGACGAGGCCGGCCAGCGGTGGACGCACGCGAGCCCCATCATCCGCAGCCACGAGGCCGGGTTCCTCGCCGGGCTCACGCAGTACGGCATCCGCAGCCTGCACACGGCGGGGGACAACATCGAGCTGGCCCGCAGCCGCGGCGCGCACATCTTCTGGTGCCAGAGAGCCAAGGACATGCGTCCCGCCGACCTGGTCGGACACCTGCCGCAGGGCGGCGACGTCTACATCACCTTCGACATCGACGTCCTCGACCCGGCCATCGCGCCCGGGACCGGGACGCCCGAGCCCGGCGGCTTCAGTTACTACGAGGCCAAGGACCTGCTGCTCGCCGTGTGCGCCCGCTGCAACGTGGTCGGCATGGACCTCGTCGAGGTGGCGCCGCTGTACGACGGGCCCGCCCAGCTCACGGCCCTGCACGGCGCCCGGCTGATCCTCGACACGGTCGGCGCCGTGTTCCGGCGCCGGGCGTCGCTCCCATGAGCGCCGACGGCGACCCGCGAGGCTCCCGCGGCGACCCGCCGCTGGTCGCCTTCGGCATCGTCGCAGGGACCGCCCTCGGCGGCATCGTCGGTCTGCTGGTCGGCGCCTTCCTGCCCGGCGCCGGCATCGGCTGCGCGGCAGGACTCGTGATCGGAGCGGCGGCCCAGGCCCTTCGCGGGCGGCGCTGACCGCGGGATCGGCGGCCGTCCGCCCGCGGCGCTAGCGGCCGAGAGCCGCGGCGAGCGCGGCGATGGAGGCGGGCGGCGTGCCGCAGCACCCGCCGACGATCGCCGCTCCCATGGCCGGGTACGTGGCCACGACGGCGGCGAAGTGCTCCGGCGTCTCGTCGTATACGGTCACGCCGGCCTCCAGACGCGGCTGGCCGGCGTTCGGCTGGGCACATGTGGCGCCGCCGGTGAGCTCGCCCAGGATCGGTACCAGCGCCGCCATGGGCTCGCAGCTGATCTCGCAGTTGCAGCCCACGAGGTCGGCCCCCGCCGCCTTGAGCGCAGCGACGGCCTGCTCCGGCGTGACTCCCATCATGGTGCGGAAGCCCTTGGCGGCCGGCTTGAAGGCCATGTTGGCCAGGACCGGCCGCCCGCCCGCCGCCGCGACCGCCTCCTCGACGGCGATGGTCGCCTCGGTGAGGTCGAACATCGTCTCGATGTTGAGGAGGTCGACCCCGCCCGCGACCAAAGCACGGGCCTGCTCACTGAAGGTGACGCGCAGGGCGTCGGGCTCCGCGCTGCCCATCGGCTTGACCATCTGGCCGCACGGTCCGATGTCGCCGGCCACGAAGCGGCCGGGGAACTCACGGTCACGCACGGTGACGGCGAGCCGGGCTCCGGCCTGGTTGAGCTCCACCGCACGCGACGCGAGGCCGTGCGCCGCCAGGCGCATGCCGGTGCCGCCGAAGGTGTTGGTGTTGACGATATCCGAGCCGGCGGCGAAGAAGCTGCGGTGGATGTCCTCCACTTCGGACGGGTGTGAGACGTTCCACTCCTCCGGGCACTCGCCGGCCTGGAACCCGCGCTCCATGAGCGCACGGCCGAGGCCCCCGTCCAGGAGCAGCGTCCGCTCGGCGATGAGGGCGAGGAGGTCCACGGCCGCAGTGTAGCAGACGGCGCGCGCAGGCCGGCGAGGTCGCCGGTCAGGTGCGCGCCGCCGCCTCGCGCGCGATCCGCTCGGCCTCGCGCCGAGGGAGTCCGAGGCAGACGTGCAGGGCCGCGGCGGCGTCGCGACGCGACAGACCTCGGTCCAGCAGCGCGCCGGCGGCCGACTCGGCGTCGGGCCGACGGGCCGCCTCATCCTCCAGAGGAGGCCCGAGGTCGATCACGAGAGTGATCTCGCCGCGGACGGTCCCGATGGGCGCCGCCTCCGGACCAGGTACGGAGTACCGTCCGCTGAGCTCGAGCAGCGAGCCCCGGACGACCTCCTCGTGAGCCTTGGTGAGCTCGCGACAGACCGCGGCCCGGGACTCGGGCACGTGTGTGGCCAGGCAGGCGAGGCTGCGCGCCAGACGCGGCCCGGTGTCGAACGCCACGATCAGGCCGCCGTCCCGGCGCCAGCGCGCCAACGCGGCCTCCAGCTCGCGGGCCCGGCGCGGCAGGTATCCGACGAAGCGGAAACCCTCGCCGCGCAACCCCGCCGCCACGAGCGCGGTGAGCACCGCCGACGGACCGGGCACCACGCTCATCTCGAGGCCTTCGGCCACCACCTTCTCCACCAGCAGCATGCCGGGATCCTGCACCCCCGGCATCCCGGCATCGGTCACCAGAGCCACCGTGGACCCTGCCCGCAACCGGCGCAGGATCTCCCCGGTCTTCTGCAGCTCGTTGTGCCGGAAGAAGCTCGTGAGCGGCGTGTGGATATCGAACCTGCTGAGAAGCTTGCGCGTGCGCCGCGTGTCCTCGGCGGCGATGAGCTCGGCCTCACGCAGCTTCTCGAGCACCCGGGGGGACACGTCGTCCAGATTGCCGATCGGCGTGGCGCACACGTACAGCACGGGTCATCCTTCCTCGTGAAGGCGCTCGATGGACGGAGTGCCGCGAGCGCCCTCGGGCGGCTTGCGCAACACGGCCATGATCTCCATCTCGTCCATGTCGACCGGGCGCCTCCCCCAGTTGCCGGCGGTGCCGCCCCACACATGCTCGACGGCGAAGCCCGCTCCTCGGCAGAGGAGTACGAGTTCGCTCGGTACGTATCCGCGCTCCCGGATCGGCACGCTGCGCGGCCCGTCCTCGGCCTGCCACTCCATGTCGTAGGACTGGGTGAGCGTGGAGGGGTCGAACGCGCCGCTCTCCACCTGCTCCGGCGTCGCGTCGCGGACCATCCGCAGCCCGTTGAGAAGCGTGAGCACGAACGGCGCGCCCGACCGCAGCGCGGTGAAGGCGCGCCGCAGCACGGCCGCGTCATGGGCGAAGGCGTCGTCGGCCCCCAGCAGGCCCAGAGACCCCTCGCAGAGGCAGACCGCCGCGTCGAACACGCGACCCAGGTCGAAGGTCGTGGCGTCGTCCTGCACGAGTTCCAGCTCGACGCCCGCCCGCCGCGCTGCGGCGCGCGCCTCGCGCAGCATGCCGGCGGAGATATCGAGACCGGTGACGACCAGCCCGCGCCGCGCCAGTTCCACCGCGTGCCGCCCCGTCCCGCAACCGATGTCGAGCACGGTCTGGCCGGCCTCGAGGGCCAGTACCGCCAGGAGGAACTCGGCCTCGCGTGCGCTGTCGGCGGTGAAGGCCTCGTTCATGTACTGCGGCGCGAAGCTGTCGAAGAACTCGCGCCAGACGTCGTCGGTCACGGCCTCTCCTCGCCGGGCGGTCGATCCTCGGTCACCGGCCGCCCCATTCTCTCAGGAACCGGGCCGCCGACGCGAGAGGCACTGTCCTCAGCGCGGCGCCCAGACGGGCCGCGAGGTGAAGAAGCCGGACGCGACGCCACGCCGGTAAGCCCGCCGGACGCGCGGCGAGGAGTCGATGCGCAGATCGACTCGCCGGTCGCCGGGGTCGAGCCAGTCCTCATGCCAGTAGCTGACGGCGCGGATGCGGGGCCAGCGCCGCGCACGCAGGTCCCTCAGCGCCGCGGCGATCCAGCCCGCCTTCGTACCGCGTGCCGGGCGCTGCGCGATGCCCCACTCCAGCACCGCGAGCGGCTTGTCGCGCGAGAGCGCACGGAGCTTCGGGTAGACAGCGTCCAGCTGACGGCGGAAGCTCCCGTAGTACTCGCCGGGTCGCTGACTGCCGTAGATGCTGACGCCGATCCAGTCGACGTAGGCGTCGCCGGGGTAATACGCGGCGGGCGTGTTCCACGCCGCGCGTGGCTGCGAACCGCCGTTCACGTGGTAGACCCACGTCAGGTTCGCGGCGCCGGCGGCACGCGAGAGGTCCACCAGACGCCGGTAGGCGTCGCGGAACCGCTCAGGGCCGTCGGCGAGCGCGGGGTCGCCATAGCCCGCGGTCGTGCCCCCGCCGTTCCAGCGTCCGCTCCAGGGGAACCACGAGCCGTTCACCTCGGTGCCGAACTCGACCAGCATCTTCACGCCGCTGTCGCGGGCCGCCTCGAACCAGCGCGTGAGGTCCGCATCGAACTCCCCGTCGACGATGCGCTGCAGGGTGTACACGGGGTCGGCCGCGCCCTCACGCCAGCTTGAGCGCGCCATCATGCGGATGAACGGCACCCGCCCCATCCCGTGGACCACCGCCACCCTCCTGGCCGGGAAGCGGATGCGGCCCATCCAGTTGTCGCTGAAGTAGACCCACGCGAGCCGCTTGCCGGCCAGGCGCTCGAACTCGCGGATGCGCCAGGCCGCCACCCGATCCTCGGTGCCGACGAAGTCGGGGTAGGCGGAGTGGTACATGCCGACCGCCGGCGGCGCCAGCGTAGCCGCCGGCGCCGCCCCGATCGAGAAGGCCGTCGCGGGACGACCCGCCCCCCTCGCGGCGGCGTCGGCGGCGGCATGGGCGACGACCGCGAGGCATGCCGCGGCGAGAAGCGCGACGAGCGGCCGTCTGACGGCCGGCGCGGCCGCCCTTCTCCCCCGCCGTGTGGACGTTGCTCCGGATCGCTGCACAGACGGCAGTATACGGCGCGCGAGCGGATAGACTCCATGCATGCAGACCGAAGCCGTGTGCATCCTGCCGACGCGAGGTCCGGCGCGCCCGCACGCCGGCGCCTGCCCTGCGCAGGTCGACTCCGGCAGGCGCCGCGGGACAGGCCGGCGCGCAGCGGGCGAGGATCACCGCGGCCGCGAGGACCCTTCGTGAAACGCATCGTCCTGGGCGACTGCCTCGACGTCCTGACCGGACTGCCGGAGGGCTCTGCCCGTCTCGTCTACCTCGACCCGCCGTTCAACACCGGCAGGATACAGACGCGCACGCGCCTGCGCACGGTGCGCGATCCCGCCGGCGACCGCTCCGGCTTCAAGGGCGAGCGCTACCGCACGCAGGTCCTGGGGAGCCGCGCCTGGAACGACGCCTACGAGGACTACCTCGGGTTCCTCGAGCCACGACTCACGGCGGCGCGCCGGGCACTCGCCGCGGACGGCTCTCTCTTCTTCCACATCGACCCACGCGAGGCGCACTACTGCAAGGTGCTGCTCGACGAGCTCTTCGGCCGCGCCTCGTTCCTGAACGAGATCGTGTGGGCCTACGACTACGGCGCCCGCTCACGTCGACGCTGGCCCGCGAAGCACGACGTCATCTTCTGGTATGCACGCGACCCGGCGCACTACGTGTTCCGCTACGACGACATCGACCGGATACCGTACCTGGCGCCGGACCTCGTGTCTCCGGAGAAGGCGGCTCGCGGAAAGACCCCCACCGACGTGTGGTGGCAGACGATCGTGAGCCCCACGGGGAAGGAGAAGACCGGCTACCCCACACAGAAGCCGGTCAGAATCCTGGAGCGCATCGTGCGTGTGCACTCAGACCCCGGCGACCTCGTGGTCGACCCCTTCGCCGGCAGCGGCACGACAGGAGAGGCGGCGGCCCGTCTGGGGAGGGACTATCTCCTCGTGGACGAGAACCCGGAGGCTGTACGGGTCATGGCCGAGCGTCTGGCGTGGGACGGGCCTGAAGTCGTCGACGACCGCACCCCCGGCGCTTGAGGTGGACGCCGACCGGCCCTGACGCGAAGGGGCCGGCTCACGGAGCCGGCCCCGTTGGTCTCACACGCGTACGAGTGGGGTCACTCGGGGATGATCGCCTCACTGGGGCACGCCTCGACGCAACTGCCGCAGTCGTCGCACTTGTCCGGGTCGATCACGTAGATGTCGTCGCCCTCGGAGATGGCGTCGTTGGGACACTCGTCGATGCAGGCGCCGCACGCGAGGCACTCTTCGGTGATCTTGTGGGCCATGTGGTGGTGTCACCTCCTGTCGGCGCGCCGCGAGCGCGCTGGTTTTCAGCGACCATTTACGGGCATGAGAAGCACGAAGTCAACCAGCTTGTGACCGCGCCGGCAAGCGCCCGTGACGACAGCGGGCGCGACCGCGGAGGGCGACGGGCTCAGGCGCTCCGGCCCGGCGGGAAGAGCTCGAGCAGAGCCAGTGCGGCGGCGCCGACGACTCCGGCCTCCGGACCGAGCGCCGCCGACACGATCCGCACGCGGTCACGCGCGGGCCGCAGGGCGCGGGTGGCGAAGACACGACGGGCCGGCTCCAGGAGCAGGTCCCCGGCCGCCGCTGCACCGCCGCCGATCACGAACAACTCCGGGTCGAAGATGTTGGACAGCGACACGAGCCCGACGCCCAGATACTCGCCGGTGCGCTCGACGACACGGATCGCGGCGGCGTCACCCTCCCGTGCGAGACGCGTCAGCAGCCGGCCGTCGACGCTCCTGCCGGCGGCGGACGCCCGGCCGAGCCCCGAGAACGGCTCCTGCTCGGCCGCAGCCCGCGCGGCCGCCCCCATGGCCGAACCGGCCGCGTAGGCCTCGAGACAGCCCCAGCTGGGGCAGTTGGCCGGGCACTTGACTCCGTCCATGTCGATGATGAGATGCCCCAGCTCACCGGCGGCACCGCTGAACCCGCGCAGCGGCCGGCCGCCACTGACGATACCGCCGCCCACGCCGGTGCCCAGCGTCAGCATGATCATGTCGCGGGCGCCGACGCCGGCGCCGTACGCCCACTCCCCGAGGGCGGCGACATTGGCATCGTTGTCGATGACCGTGGGCAGAGAGAAGCGGCGGTACAGCAGGTCGCGCAGCGCCACATCGGCCAGCGGGAGGTTCACCGACTCGATCACACGCCCGGCGGCGAAGTCGACCATGGAGGCCACTCCCACCCCGACTGCCTGCGCCGCGACAGAGCCCTGCCGGAGACGCGCGACGCAGTCCACGATCCCACGCACCGTGGCCTCGGGAGAGCTCGTGTCGGTCGCCGCCGTGAACCGCTCGACGATCTCCGGCGTCTCCACGTCGGCGGACGCAGGCCGCTCCGGACGGGGTCTGCGCGCGCGCACCAGCGCCGCGGCCGTCTTGGTGCCGCCGATATCGACGCCGATGACGAAGCGCTCCGTCTCCATCACATCCGCGAGCCTACCAATGGTGTAGACTCGCGGCCAGACCAGACGCCCATACAGGGGCGTGACTTGGGAGCAGGCTTGGCTCCCGACCCTCGCCGCGCCGTCAACACGCCGCCGCGTACCTGGAGTCGGGAGAAGCTCCAACTCATGGCGAGACAGGACGACGACAAGCCCAGGGCCAAGCCCTACAAGACCTACCGGGGCGGCCGCACGCGGCGCACCTCGCTGGACGAGGAGCTGGCCGGCGCACGCCCGACGCGCGCACAGACCCCGACCGGCGGCGCACACGGACCGGCGCCGGCGGGCGGCAGGTCCGAGGCCTACCGCACCTACCGTCCGGCGGACGCCGACGCGAGCGCACCCGGGACGCCGGGCGTCAGGTCCGGGTCGCGCCGACGGCGACGCCTGCGCTGGTGGCATGCACCGGTGCTCCTTGTCCTGGTGCTGCTCATCGCCGGAGTGGCCCTCGCCGTGATCGCCTGGCCCGGTTATCACAAGTTCGACCGGGCCGTGGACAAGGCGAACGCCCGCGTCGACAGGAAGACCCGCGCCCAGCTCAGCGCCGACGACGGCTGGATCTGGCGCCGCGGCACCACGATCGCCCTGTTCGGTCTCGACGCGGCCGGCCTGCCGGCGCACTCCGATACTGTCCTCCTCATGCGTTTCGACCCCGGGGCGCGCCGCGTGAACCAGCTCTCCATCCCACGCGACACGCTGATCGACATCGAGGGGTACGGGCAACAGAAGCTCACGCAGGCGATGTGGTACGGCGGCCCGGCGCTGGCCCTCAAGTGCCTCAGGGACTACACCGGGATCCCCATCAACCACGTCATGGTGGTGGGCTTCCAGGGCTTCCCGCGGCTCGTCAACTCGGTCGGCGGTATCGACATGTACGTCCCGCAGACGGTCGCCACGACGGCCGGGTCCAACCAGCGCCTGGTCACGTTCGAGCGGGGCATGCACCACTTCGACGGCAAGGAGGCCATGCTCTACGTACGTATCCGCAAGGCCTACACGAACGGCGACTTCACGCGCGCCCGACGCCAGCAGGCCTTCGTCGAGGCGCTGCAGAAGAAGATCGTCCAGCCGCACAACATCACCAGACTGCCCGAGATCGGCAAGCGCTTCATGAGCGGCGTGAGCACCGATCTCACGACCGCCCAGCTCCTCGAGCTGGCCTTCCTCAAATGGCGCGCCGGCACCGGCAGCAAGCAGGTGCTCAAGGGCGAGCTTGGCTGGTACGAAGGACAGGCCGTGGTGTTCCCGCCGAGCGAGGAGGCCCGGCAGAAGGCGATCAGCCGCTTCCTGGGGGAGTGACCGCCGGCCCGGCGGCGCCGGGCCCGTCCCCAGGGCGGCGCGCCTCGTAGCTGACCGCCACCAGGGCGAGTCCGTGCGCCGGCGCCGTCTGACCCATGCGGCGGCGTTCACCGCAGGCCAGCGCCGCCGCGAACGCTTCCGGACTCATCCGGCCCTGTGCGACGTCGACCATCGACCCGACCGCGACCCGCACCATGTTGTGCAGGAACCCGTCCGCGGTGATCTCGAAGAGCCAGCGCCGGCCCTCGCCGTCCGGCGTCGGACCCGCGTCGCGCCACGCGGCCGCCGTCACCTCACGGATGCAGGAGCGATACATCCGCGCCGACGGCGTGAGCGCGGCGAAGTCGCGACGTCCCGGCAACAGCGCGGCGACGGTCCGCAGCGCTGCTGAGTCCACCGCGCCACGGACCGCCCACACGAACGCCCTCTGGCGCACGGGCTTGACCGCCGTCGCCCACAGCTCGTACCGGTAGCTCCGCGACGTCGCCTGACGGGCGACGAAGTCGGTCGGCGCCGGAGCGGCGCGCAGGACGGCCACATCCGGCGGCAGCAGCGCGTTGAGCGAGAGACGCAGACGCTCCGGTGCGACCTCGACCGGGGCGCAGGCGAACGACGCCACCTGCGCCCACGCGTGCACGCCGGCGTCCGTGCGGCCGGCCACACTGAGGCGGACACGCTGACGCAGCACGGTGGCGAGTGCCTCCTCCAGCAGTCCCTGGACGGTCGAATGGCCGGGCTGCGCCGCCCAGCCCCGGTAGGCCGTGCCCTCGTACGCGAGGTCCAACCGCCAGACCTGCCTCGCGGCCACAGACGACCCTCCCCTCCTGAACGACCCTCTCTCAGCGTCCCGGATGCCCACTCCGCCCCCTCACACGATGAGGCCGACCGCGATGACGGCCGCAGTGAGCGCGAGGAGGACGGCGTCCGCGGCATCGACGTGGAGAGGATGCAGCCGGCTGCGCACCACGCCCGGCCGGTAGCAGCGCGCCTCCATCGCCAGAGCGAGCTCGTCGGCCCTGCGGAAGCTCAGCACGAAGAGCGGGATGAGCACCGGGAGCAGCGCCTTCCCCCTCCGGATCGGACCTCCGTGGCTGAAGTCAGCGCCGCGGGCGCGCTGCGCCCGCATGATCTGCTCCAGCTCCACGAGCAGCGTGGGTATGAACCGCAGCGCGATCGTCACCATCAGCGCGAGCTCGTCGGTCGGGACGCGCAGACGGCGCAACGGCCGACCCAACCAGGCGAGTCCGTCGGTGAGGGCCAGCGGCGCCGTGGTGAGCGTCAACACCGAGCCGGCCAGGACCAGCACCAGAAGACGCAGGCTCAGGAAGCTCGCGAACCGCAGCCCTTGCCACGAGAAGTCGAAGACCCACCAGCTGAAGAAGGGCTCCCCGGGAGCGAACAGCAGTTGCGTCAGGAACGTGAGCGCGATGAGCCACAGCAAGGGCCGGAAGCCACGCCAGAACCAGACGGCCGGCACCCCGCTCAGCATGTAGGCGACGGCCGCCGCCACGGCGAACACGGCGAGGCCCGCGAACGAGTCACGGAGGAACAACGCCACCGCGACCGCGGTGACGGAAACGAACTTGGCACGCGCATCCAGCCGATGGATCACGGAGTCGCCGGGGTAGTACTGGGCGATCGCCGGCCTCATCGCAGGGCCTCCGCAGCCTCCGCGTGTGTCCGCGGCGCCCTGGCGGGGTCACGACCGAGGCGCCGCCACAGGGCCACGAGGAAGGGTTCGCGCAGCCGCGGCGTACTCCGCAGCGCCCGTCCAGACCCCTCCGCGTCCCAGACGCCGGACGCGAGCACGCGACCCTCCTCCAGCACGAGGAGGTCGTCGCAGAGCGTCCAGGCGATGTCCACGTCATGCGTGGCGAGCACCAGCGTGACGCCCGAGGCGCGCAGACGTGAGCACACGGCCGTGAGCTGCCGCCGCGTGGCCGGATCGAGACTCACGAACGGCTCGTCGAGCAGTAGCAGGCGCGGCTGCATGGCCAGCACCCCGGCGAGCGCGAGGCGGCGCTGCTCCCCGCCGGACAACGCGTAAGGATGCCGCGCCGCGAACTCCTCCGGCGGGAGGCCGACCAGCGCCATCGCCTCGTCCACCGCCCGCCGGACCTCCGCCTCCTCCCGGCCCAGGCGACGGGGCCCGAACGCGACGTCCTCCCACGCCGACGTGGCGAACAACTGGAGCTCAGGCGCCTGGAAGACGATCCCGACCTCCCGCTGCAGTCCCGCGTACCCCGGAGAGTCCGGCGCACAGCCGTCCAGCACCACCCGACCCGTCTCGGGGGCGTCCAATCCCTTGATCAGCTGGAGCAGGGTCGACTTGCCCGATCCGGACGCTCCCAACAGGGCGAGCGACCGGCCGGCGGGCAGCTCGACGCCGACATCGCGCAGGGCGGGGATCGGGACTCCGGCCTCTTCATAGCTGAACCCGAGGCCTTCGCAGCGCAGCGACATCCCGTCGGTGGCGCTCATCCCGAGGCCTCCAGCGCCGTCGTGAGCTCGTCCAGTGTCAGCGGCAACGGTTTGAGCGACCGTCCGCGGGCGGCGAGCTCGAGCGCCAGGTCGGCGGCGGCGGGCAGCGCCAGACTGAGCCGCCGGACCAGAGCCGTGTCCGCGAACAACCCGGAGACGCCGCCCTCGTACGCCACGGACCCCGCCTCGAGGGCCACGACGCGGTCGACGCCCACCACCTCGTCCATCTCCTGGGTGACGAGGACGACCGTGAGACCGTCGGCCCGCAGACCTGCCACCGCCTGCAGCACCTCCTCACGGCCCGCCGGGTCGAGCATGGCTGTCGGCTCGTCCAGCACCACTACGCGACGCGGAACCGCCAGCACGCCCGCCAAGGCCGTGCGCTGCTTCTGACCGCCGGAGAGCAGATGCGGCTCACGGGAGCGCAGATCCGTGAGCCGGAAGCGGGCGAGCATCGCATCCACGCGACGCCGCATGTCGTCCGGCCGCCATCTGAGGTTCTCCAGCCCGAACGCCACATCTTCCTCGACGCACTGCGCGACCAGCTGGTTCTCAGGGTTCTGGAAGAGCACGCCCACGTCCCGACGCGCCGCCATACGGCCGTCGTCCGTCAGCAGGTCGTGGCCGCAGACGACTGCACTCTCGGCCGAGGCCGGCCGCTCGAGACCGCCGAGCAGGCGGGCGAGGGTCGACTTGCCCGAGCCGTTGGCGCCGACCACGGCCACGGACTCGCCGACGGCCACGGCGAGGTCGACTCCAGCGAGGGCATCGACGGCCGCGCCGGGGTAGCGGTAGCGCAGACCGCGGAGCTCGAGCGCCGGACCCGCGTGAGGGCCGGGACCGGCCTCGGCCGGCTCGGCCGTCGGGGCGTCACTGGCGTCGTGAGGAGGGGTCATGGCGGACGAAGCTTACCGCATCGTCGCGACGCCCCGGCCGACGGTCCAGAGCGGGGGCGGCGGGCCGCTGACGGCGTCCGGGACGTGTGGCCCGAGCGGCGACGGGCGGGGGCCCATGGCCGCCCGCCCGCCGTCCTCACATCTGTGGTCGATCGTCAGACCAGCTCGATGTACACGCGCTCGCTGCCGTCGCCCGGACGCGGCCCCAGCTTGACGATGCGCGTGTATCCGCCGCTCCGGTCCGCGTAGCGCGGCGCGACGTCGTTGAAGAGCTTGTAGACGATCTTCTTGTTGCGCAGCATGGCGATGGCTTGCCGGCGCGCGTGCAGGTCACCGCGCTTGCCCAGCGTGATGGCCTCCTCGATCAGAGGCCGGACCTCCTTGGCCCGCTGCACGCCGGTCTTGACCTTCTCGTGCTCGAGCACCTGGCAGGCCAGCCCCGACAGCAGGGAGCGCCGCCGGTCGGGAGCCATGTTGAGCTTGCGGCCTGAGTTCTGATGGCGCATTACTCGTCGCTCCGGAGTGAGAGCCCGCGCTCGGTGAGCTTGTCCTTGACCTCGTCGATGCTCTTCTTGCCGAAGTTGGGGATGTTGAGCAGCTCGGCCTCCGTCTTGGAGACCAGGTCGCCGATGGTCTGGATGCCCTCGCGCTTGAGGCAGTTGTACGAACGGACGCCGAGCTCCAGCTCCTCGATGAGCACGTCGTCCATGCCGCCGCCCACCGGCGCCGTGGTGAGGCCCTCGATGGGGAACTCGTCGCCGGCACGCGTGCGGTCGGGGTCGGTGAAGATCGACAGACGATCGACGAGGATCTCGGCTGCTTCGCGCAGGGCCTCCTCGGGCGTGAGAGCGCCGTTCGTCGCGATGTCGAGGATGAGCTTGTCGTAGTCGGTGCGCTGACCCACGCGAGCGCTCTCGACGTGGTACGAGACACGCTTGATGGGGCTGAAGATGGAGTCGATCGGGATCACGCCGATGACGGTCTCCGGCGTCTTGTTGCCCTCCGCCGACACGTAGCCCGTCCCCCGCCTGATGTTGAGCATCATCTCGATCGCGCCACCGTCCGACAGCGTCGCGATGCGATGGTCCGGGTTGAGGATCTCGAGCTCGGCGGGGATGTCGATGTCGGCCGCCACCACCTTGCCGGGCTTGTCCTTGTACAGCCGCACCTGGACCTCGTCGAGCTCGCCGTGCAGCCGGCAGACCAGGTCCTTGAGGTTGAGGATGATGTCGGTGACGTCCTCCTTCACCCCCTTGATGGTGGTGAACTCGTGCGCCACACCCTCGATCTTCACCGAACTGACGGCCGCGCCCTCGAGCGACGAGAGCAGGACGCGACGCAGCGCGTTGCCGAACGTGTGCCCGAAACCACGGTCGAGTGGCTCGACCTCGAACCGAGCCCGGTTGCCGGCGAGCTGCTCACGCGTGATGTTGGGCATCTGGAACTGTAGCAACTGGCCTCCTGTAGGGTCTTCGCCGCGGGTGAGTTGCTGCAGCGGGTTACTTGGAGTACAGCTCGACGATGAGCTGCTCCTGCACCGGGGTGTCGATCTCGTCGCGCTCGGGCGCACGCAGGACCTTGCCGGTGAGATTGTCGTGGTCGACCAGGAGCCAGGGCGCCACAGACGACGTGAGATCGGTCGCCTCGCGGACGGTCTCGGCGGCCTTGCTGTTGCCGCGGATGGCGATCACGTCGTCCGGACGCACCTGGTACGACGGGATATCCACCTTCTTGCCGTTCACCGTGAAGTGGGAGTGCCGCACGAGCTGGCGGGCCTGTCGCCGCGACGCGCCGAAACCGAGGCGGTACACGACGTTGTCGAGCCGCATCTCGAGCAGCCTGAGGAGGTTCTCGCCCGTGATGCCGTCTTTGCGGCTGGCGACCTCGTAGTAGTGATGGAACTGCTTCTCGAGGATCTGGTAGTAGCGCCGTGCCTTCTGCTTCTCACGGAGCTGGAGCAGATACTCGCTCTGCTTGATCCGGCCGCGGCCGTGCTCGCCCGGCGGGAAGGCGCGCCGCTCGACGGCGCACTTGTCGGTGAGACAGCGCTCACCCTTGAGGAAGAGCTTCTCGCTCTCCCGGCGGCACTGCTTGCACTGCGCTGATGTATCTCTCGCCACGTGGACCTTCCTAGACCCGGCGACGCTTGCGCGGACGGCAGCCGTTGTGCGGCACCGGCGTCACGTCTTTGACACTGATGATCTCGAGGCCGGCGGCCTGAAGCGAGCGCACGGCGGTCTCGCGCCCCGAGCCCGGGCCGCGCACGAAGACCTCGACCTTCTGCAGGCCGTGCTCCATGCCCTTCCGGGCGCAGGACTCCGCCGTGACCTGGGCGGCGAACGGGGTGCTCTTGCGCGAGCCCTTGAACCCGACCGACCCGGCCGTCTCCCACGCGATGACGTTGCCCTCCTTGTCGGTGAGCGTCACCTGGGTGTTGTTGAACGACGTCTTGATGTACGCCTGGCCGACGGCGATGTTCTTGCGGACCTTGCGGCGCTGACGACCTTTGGCTCTCTGGGGCTTGGCCACTCTGCTCTACTCCTCCGCTGTTCTGCGGTCACTTCTTGCGCTTGCCGCCGACCGTCTTCTTCGGGCCCTTGCGCGAGCGCGCGTTGGTGCGCGTGCGCTGTCCGTTCACCGGCATGCCGCGGCGATGACGGATCCCGCGGTAGCAGCCGATGTCCATGAGACGCTTGATGTTCTGTGAGCGCTCACGACGCAGGTCGCCCTCGACCGTGACCTCCCGGTCGATGGCGTCGCGCAACCTGATGATCTCCTCCTCCGTCAGGTCGCGGACCTTGGTGTCGGGATCGATGCCCACGAGTGCGAGGACCTTGTTCGAGGTGGAGCGTCCCACCCCGTAGATGTATGTGAGTCCGATCTCGACCCGCTTCTGCGGGGGGATGTTGACGCCTGCGATACGTGCCATGCCGGCTTACCCCTGCCTCTGGCGATGACGCGGATTGGCGCAGATCACCTGCACCGTCCCGTGACGACGGATGATCTTGCACTTCTCGCACATCGGCCTGACTGATGCTCTTACCTTCATCGGTGACCCTCGCTTGGACGGGCGCGGCAGGCCGGACAGCCTGCGTGCACCGCCTCCGGGCGACCTCTCTCGGGCCGCTACTTGAACCGGTACGTGATCCTGCCTCTGCTGAGGTCGTACGGCGACAGCTCGACCTTCACCCTGTCGCCGGGCAGGATGCGGATGTAGTTCATGCGCATCTTGCCCGAGATGTGGGCGAGGACCTCATGGTTGTTGTCGAGATGGACGCGGAACATCGTGTTCGGCAACGCTTCGACGACCTCGCCCTCGATCTCGATGGCTTCTTCTTTGTTCGCCATGCTCCCCACTCGTCGACAGACAGCGGCCTGACATACTACCACAGGCGGCGGGTCTCACAAACCCCGCCGCCGATGGGGGACGCGGCGGCCGAGGCCCGCGCCCGCTGTTGTGCACTGCTCACGCCCCCGCGCCGCTCCTCTCCGAGCGGCGGCGCGTGAGCACGCGCGGCCCCTTCCTGCCCACCGCGACGGTGTGCTCGAAGTGCGCCGAGAGTGACCCGTCGGCCGTGTGGATCGCCCACCCGTCGTCGGCGACGACGACGTCGTGGGCGCCGGCGTCCACCATCGGCTCGATGGCGAACACCATGCCTTCTTCCAGCCGCGGACCACGGCCGGGGTCACCGTAATTCGGTATCTGCGGATCCTCGTGCATCTCCCTGCCGACCCCGTGGCCGACGAGGGCGCGCACGACGCTGAAGCCCGCCGCCTCGACGACCTCCTGGACGGCGTGCGAGATGTCGCCCAGGCGCCGGCCCTCACGGCACTCGGCGAGGCCGGCCTCGAGAGATTCACGGGTGACGTCCAGCAGACGCCGGGCCTCGGGTTCGACGGCGCCCATCGGCAGGGTCACGGCCGAGTCGGCCACGTACCCGTCCAGGGTCACGCCGACGTCGAGACTGAGCAGGTCGCCCTCGGCGACGCGGTACTTGCCGGGGATACCGTGCACCACCATGTCGTTGGGCGACGCACAGATGGATCCCGGGAAGCCCCGGTAGCCCAGGAACGTCGGGACCCCCTTGCGCCGCCGGATGAACCGCTCCGCCAGCCGGTCGAGCTCACCGGTCGTGATGCCCGGCACGGCCGCCTCGCTGAGGGCGTCGATGCAGTCCGCCAGGATCGCGCCCGCAGCCGCGATCTTGGCGATCTCCCCTGCCGACTTGCGGACGATCACGCGGGTCGGTCCGCGAGGATCCGCTTGACCTGCGCGTACACCTCGTCCGGCCGCTTGCCGCCGCCGAACGCGCGCTCGAGCACGCCCCTGGCCTCGTAGTAGCCCAGTAGAGGGGCGGTCTGCTCCTCATACACGCGGATGCGGTTGCGCACGGTCTCCTCGTTGTCGTCGGCCCGCTGCACCAGCTCGGCGCCGTCGACGTCGCACAGTCCGGCGGACCGCGGCGGATCGAAGGTGACGTTGTAGATCCTGCCGCAGACCGGGCATGACCGCCGCCCCGCGATGCGCTGTACCAGCTCCTCGGCCGGCACCTCGATCGCCACCACGTGGGTCACCGCCCTGCCTGTCTCGGACAGCATGGCGTCGAGCGCCTCGGCCTGCGGTACGGTGCGGGGGAAGCCGTCGAGCAGGAAGCCGGCGGCCGCGTCGGGCTCGGCGAGCCGGTCGCGGACCACGCCGATGACGACCTCGTCCGGCACGAGAGAGCCGCTCTCCATGGACCTCTGCGCCTCGCGGCCCATCGCCGTGCCCTTGGCGACGGCGGCGCGCAGCATCTCACCGGTGGAGATGTGCGGCAGGCCGTAGTCGGCCACGATCAGGCCGGCCTGCGTGCCCTTGCCCGCGCCCGGCCCGCCGAGAAGGATCACGTTGCGCGCGCTCACCCGCCCTCCTACTTGAGGAAGCCTTCGTAGTGCCGCATGAGGAGCTGCGCCTCCATCTGCCGCATCGTGTCGAGTGCGACGCCGACGACGATCAGGAGGGAGGTGCCGCCGAAGTAGAACGGCACGTTGATCGGCGGCCGGGAGAGCAGCCAGGGCAGGACCGCCAGGGATGCCAGGAAGAGCGCGCCGGGGAACGTCAGCCGCGTGAGGATACGGTCCAGATACTCCGCCGTGGGCCGACCGGGGCGTACCCCGGGGATGAACCCACCGTACTTCTTGAGGTTGTCGGCCTGGTCGACGGGGTTGAACGTCACGGCCGTATAGAAGTACGTGAAGATGACGATCAGGATGGCCTCGCCGATGATGTAGAGGAGGGTACTCGGCCCGAACGTGCGCTCGAACCAGCCTCCGATGCCGTCGGTGCCCAGGAACTGGGTGAACGTCGGGACGATCATCATGACCGACGAGGCGAAGATGACCGGGATCACGCCCGCCATGTTGACCTTGAGCGGGATGAAGGTGCTCTGGCCGCCCATCATGCGCCGCCCCACCACGCGTTTGGCGTACTGGACCGGGATGCGCCGCTCGCCGCTGGTGATCCAGATGACGCCCACGATCACCGCCATACCGATCACCATGAAGAGGACGATCGGGAGCATGTCCATCGAGAACAGCTGCTGCGCGCCGGAGGGGATGCGCGACACGATGCTGATGAAGATCATGATCGACATGCCGTTGCCGATGCCGCGCGCCGTGATGAGCTCGCCCAGCCACATCACGACGACCGCGCCGGTGACCAGGCTGGAGACGATCAGCGCGGCGCGCCACCAGGTGAGATCGGGCAGTGCGTTGAGCTGACGGAACAGGACGATGTAGCCCAGCGACTGGACGAACGAGAGGCCGACGGTGAGCCAGCGGGTGTACTTGGTGATCTGCTTCTGGCCCTGCTCGCCCTCTTTGGCCAGCTCCTCCAGCTTGGGGATGACGACCGTGAGGAGCTGCATGATGATCGACGCCGTTATGTACGGCATGATGCCGAGCGCGAACACGGCGACGCGACGCAGGGCGCCGCCGGAGAAGAGGTCGAGGAACCCGATCACGCCCGCGCCGCCCTGCGCGAAGAAATCCTCGAGCGCTTTCAGGTCGATCCCCGGCACCGGCACGAAACAGCCGAACCGGTAGATCGCGACCATGGCCGCGGTGAAGAGCAGCTTGGTGCGAAGGTCCGGGATCTTCCAGGCGTTGGCGAGCGACTGCCAGAGCTTGTTGTTCACGGCGACCCTCCGGGACCGCTCAGATGAGCTCGGCCTTGCCGCCGGCCGCCTCGATCTTGGCGACGGCGCTGCGGGAGTACATATGGACGCGCACGGTGAGCGCCGTGCTGAGTTCCCCGCCGCCCAGCACCTTGATGGGCGTACGGGTGTTCTTGACGATGCCCTTCGCCACCAGTGCCTCGGGAGTCACCTCGTCGCCGGCGGCGAACGCGCCCGCGAGACGACCGACGTTGACCGGCACCGCGGAAGTGCGGAACGGCCCTATCGGCATGCTCTTCTTCATGTGGGGGCCGCGCAGCTTGCCGAGGCGCATGTAGAGCGGCATCTGGCCACCCTCGTAGCCCGGCCGCACACCGCCGCCGGAGCGCGCGTTGTAGCCCTTGTGGCCCCTGCCGGCCGTCTTGCCCTGCCCGCTGGCCTTGCCGCGGCCGACCCGCTTCGCCGCCTTGGTCGAGCCCGGGTTGGGGCGCAGATTGTGGAGTCCGAGTTCCTCAGTCATGTCACGACTTCTTCGCTGCCGGGCGCACCTCGACGAGGAACGCCACCTTCTTGACCATGCCGCGGATCACGGGAGTGTCCTCGTGGACCACGGTGTGACGGATGCGCTTGAGGCCGAGCGCGCGCAGCGTGCCCCGGTGCTCGGGTCGATGCCCGATCGCGCTCTTCACCTGCGTGACCTCGATCTGGCTCATTCGCGTCAAGCCTCCTTCGCGGCCGCCACGGCGGTCTCCGGCTCGCGCTGCGCGAGGCCGAGCACCTCGGCGACCGGGATGCCGCGCAGACGCGCGACGCCCTCCGGCGTCTTGAGGGACTGCAGGCCCGCGACGGTGGCGCGCACCTGGTTGATGGGGTTGGCGGAGCCCAGCGACTTGGTGAGGATGTCGCGGACACCGGCCAGCTCGAGGACGGCACGGATGCCGCCGGCGGCGATGACGCCGGTGCCCGGCGCCGCCGGCTTGAGCAGCACGCGGGCGGCGCCGTAGCGGCCGATCACCTCGTGCGTGGTGGTCGTGCCGTTATAGCGCGGCACGGTGAACAGGTTCTTCTTGGCATCCTCGATCGCCTTCTGGATCGCCAGCGGCACCTCACGCGCCTTGCCGTAACCGGCGCCCACGTGCCCGTTCTCGTCGCCGACGACGACCAGAGCCGTGAAGGAGAACCGCCGGCCGCCCTTGACGACCTTGGCGACGCGGTTGATGTCGACGACGCGCTCCTTGAGCTCGTTGCCTTCGCTGAATGATCCTCTAGCCACGGGGTCCTATTCTCCTTGTCAGAAAACCAGGCCGCCCTCGCGGACGCCCTCGGCGAGAGCCTTGACTCTGCCGTGATACAGATAGCCCGAGCGGTCGAACACGACGCGCTCGATGCCCTTCTCCCTGGCCCGCTGCGCCAGCAGCTCGCCCACCTTCTTCGCGGCCTCCGACTTGCTGACGCCGGACACCGCCTCGATCTCGGCCGACCGCGCGGCGGCGAGGGTCGCCGCCGCCGCGTCGTCCACGAGCTGCGCGTAGATCGCTTTGTTGGACCGGAACACCGAGACGCGCGGACGCTCGGCGGTGCCGCTGATGCGCCCGCGGATACGGCGCTTGCGCCGGGCTCGGGCCTCTCTGATGCTGGGTGAGCTCATCTTCCCGTCGTTCCTCTTCTTTCAGGCAGCGGCCTAGGCGCGCTTGCCGGCCTTGCGCTGGACGTGTTCGCCGGCGTACCGGATGCCCTTGCCCTTGTACGGCTCGGGGGGCCGGATGGAGCGGACTTTGGCGGCGACCTCGCCCACCACCTGCTTGTCGATGCCCTTGACGACGACCACGGTCTGCTGCGGCGTCTCGAACGTGACCTGGTCCGGCGGCTCGATGACCACGGGGTGGCTGTAGCCCACCAGCAGCTCCAGGGCGTCTCCCTTGATGCTGGCGCGGTAGCCCACGCCGACGATCTCGAGACGCTTCTCGAAGCCGTCGGTGACGCCGGTCACCATGTTGGCGATCAGCGACCGGGTGAGGCCGTGCAGGGAGCGGTGCTGGCCGCTGTCGCTGGGCCGCTTGACCTCGATGACGCCCTCGCCGACCTCGACCAGCATCTCGCGGGGCACCCTCTGGGTGAGCTCTCCCTTCGGCCCCTTCACGGTGACGACGGCGTTGTCGTACTTGAACTCCACGCTGTCCGGCAGCGGGATCGGTGCTTTTCCGATTCTCGACATGTCCCGTCCTTACCAGATGAAGCAGATGACCTCGCCACCGAGGCCGAGTCTGCGCGCTTCGGCGCTCGTCACCAGACCCTTGGACGTCGAGATGATCGCCGTGCCGAGACCGCCGAGCACCTTCGGCAGCGTCTCTTTCTTGGCGTAGATGCGACGTCCGGGCTTGGAGACGCGTTTGATGCCGGAGATGACGCGCTCGCGGTTCTTGCCGTACTTCAGTCGGACCACGATCACGGGGCCGTGCTCGCCCTCCTGCATGTCGTAACCGCTGATGTAGCCCTGCTCGGTCATGAGCCGGGCGATCTCCATCTTCATCCTGGACGCGGGGATCTCCACCGTGCTGTGACGTGCCGTGCTGCCGTTGCGGATGCGCGTGAGCATGTCGGCGATGGGGTCAGTCATGGACATCGTCCTCGCCTCCTCACCAGCTCGCCTTGGAAAGACCCGGGATGACGCCCTGGTGCGCCACCTCGCGCAGACAGATGCGGCAGAGCCCGAACTTGCGGTAATAGGCCCGTGGACGGCCGCAGCGCTGGCAGCGGTTGTACTCCCGCGTCCGGTAGCGCTGCGTGCGTCCTGCCTTCACCACGAGGGATGTCTTGGCCATGCTTCAGCAGCTCCTAGTTGGCACGGAACGGCATGCCCAGCTTGGCCAGCAGGGCGCGCCCTTCCTCGTCCGTCTTGGCGGTCGTCGTGATCACGATGTTGAGACCGCGGAACGTCTCCACCGAGTCGTAGTCGATCTCGGGGAAGATGGTCTGCTCGCGCACGCCCATGGCGAAGTTGCCGCGCCCATCGAACTGACCGGGGTCGATGCCGCGGAAGTCGCGGATGCGTGGCAGGGCGATCGACACGAGCCGATCGATCATCTCGTACATGCGCTCCCCGCGCAGCGTGACGCGGCAGCCGATCGACATGCCCTCGCGGAGCTTGAAGCCGGCGATCGACTTGCGCGCCTTGGTGATCGCCGGCCGCTGACCGGTGATCAGGGCGAGCTCCTCGACCGCTTCGTCGAGCAGCTTCGCGTTCGTCTTGGCGTCACCCACGCCCATGTTGAGCGTGACCTTGGTGACGCGTGGGACCTCCATCACGTTGCGGTAGCCGAACTCGTCCTTGAGCTCGGGCACGATCTCGCTGAAATACTTGTCCTTGAGCCTGGCCATCTGGTCACGCCTTGTCGATGTCTTTGCCGCAGTTCGGGCGCCGGCACCTGCGGACCTTGGCGCCGTCCTCGGTGACCCGGTACCCGACCCGCGTGGGCTGACCGCACGCCGGGCAGACGAGCATCACGTTGGAGGCGTCCAACGGCGTCTCCTGCTCGATCACGCCGCCCTGCGGGTTCTTCTTCGGGTTCGGTTTGGTGTGCTTCTTGGCCAGGTTGAGCCGCTCCAGGACGACCCGGCGCTTCTGCGGGTCGACGCGCAGCACCTTGGCGGTCTTGCCCGCCTCCTTGCCGCTCACGACCCGTACCTGGTCGCCCTTCTTGATCTTCATGTTCGCCATCACAGCACCTCGGGGGCGAGCGACACGATCTTCATGAAGTTCTTCTCGCGCAGCTCGCGCGCGACGGGGCCGAAGATACGGGTCCCGCGCGGGTTGTTCTGGTTGTCGATGAGGACGGCCGCATTCTCGTCGAAGGCGATGTAGGTGCCGTCCTTGCGGCCGAACTCCTTCTTGGTGCGAACGACGACCGCGCGCACCACGTCGCCCTTCTTGACGCTGCCGCCGGGCGTGGCGACCTTGACGGTGCCGACGATGATGTCGCCGACCGTGGCATAGCGCCGCCGGGAGCCGCCACGGATCCGGATACAGAGGATCTCGCGCGCGCCCGTGTTGTCGGCGACTCGTAGTCTGGACTCAACCTGGATCATTTGCTTCCTCTGACCGGACGCTTACTTGGCTTTCTCGAGGACCTCGAGGAGACGCCACCTTTTGGTCGCGCTCAGCGGGCGCGTCTCGACGACCCGCACGAGGTCGCCGACGCCCGCCGTGTTCCGCTCGTCGTGGGCGTGCAGCTTGCTCGAGCGGCGGACCACCTTGCCGTAGCGCTCGTGCTTCTGCGCCACGTCGATGCGCACGACGATGGTCTTGTCCATGGCGTCGCTCACGACGACACCACGACGCTCCTTGCGGCCCGGGACCTTCGCGGGCGCCGTGCGCTCGGCCTTGGCCTTGCTCCGCGCCGCCGAGGTCTTCTTCACGGCCTTCGCCTCGGGGGCGGCGGCCTTCCGGGCGGTCGTCGGCTTCTTCGCCGCGGTCTTCCTGGCGGCCGTCTTCTTGGCGGCCGGCTTGCGCGCCGCCGAATGCTTGGGCGCGGGCTTGCCGCTGTCTGTCTTCTTCGTCGTCGCCATCAGGCTTCACCACCGGCAGTGCGCTCGTGCTCCCGCTCGGCCTGCAGCGTGAGCAGGCGGGCGATCTCGCGGCGCGTCGCGTTCAACTTCATGGGGTTGTCGAGCTGCCCGGTGGCGTGCTGGAAACGCAGGTTGAAGAGTTCCCTGCGCGTGTCCTTGAGGCGCATGGAGAGCTCGTCGTCGGAGAGCTCGCGGAGCTTGCTAGCCTTCAAAGAGACCGCCCTCCCTGGTCACGAACTTGCACTTGATGGGCAGCTTGTGCGCCGCCAGACGCATCGCCTCGCGGGCCACAGGCTCGCTGACCCCGGCCAGCTCGAACATGACCTTGCCCGGCTTGACCACGGCGACCCACGACTCGGGCGAGCCCTTGCCGCCGCCCATACGGGTCTCCGCAGCCTTGCGCGTGACGGGCTTGTGGGGGAACACGTTGATCCACACCTTGCCGCCACGCTTGATGTGACGGGTCATGGCGATACGGGCGGCCTCGATCTGGCGGTTGGTGATCCAGCCGCGCTCGGTCGCCTTCAGGCCGTACTGGCCGAACTCGACCGTCGTGCCGCCCTTGGCCTCGCCGGCCATGCGGCCGCGCTGTTGTTTTCTGTGCTTGACTCTCTTCGGCAGGAGCATGATCTACGTCCTCTCCCGTCAGCTCTCGGTCGTGGGAGCGGTCGGCTTGGGCTCCGCCGGCGCCGGCTTGGGCCGGTCGGCGGTCCTGGGGGCGGCACTGCGGTTCGGCGCCTGCCTGCCCATCGGGGCCTTCGGTCCGACTGAGCGCTGCTCCCCGCGTGGCCCTCGACCGGGGCCGCCGGGGCCACGGCTGGGACCGCGGCCGGGGCCACGGCCGGGACCGCCGTCCCGGCGCGGCCGGCGCTCGCGCGGACCGCGGTCGTCGCGGCGCTGCTCGTCGCGCTCGAGGCGCGCCTTGGTCTCGTCCATCGGGTAACCTTCGGGCAGGATCTCGCCCTTGTTGATCCACACCTTGACCCCGATGCGGCCGAACGTGGTACGCGCCTCGCGGAAGCCGTAGTCGATGTCCGCGCGCAGCGTGTGGAGCGGCACGCGGCCCTCGCTGTAATGCTCGTTGCGCGCCATCTCCGCTCCGCCGAGGCGACCTCCGCAGCGCACGCGCATCCCCGCGGCACCTGAGCGCATGGCGCTCGTCAGGGCGCGCTTCATGGCGCGGCGGAAGCTGACCCGGTTCTCGAGCTGCTCGGCGATGGACTGCGCGACCAGCACGGCGTCGAGCTCCGGCCGTTTGACCTCGATGATGTTCACCTGGATGCTCTTGCGGGTCATGGCGTGGATCTCTTTGCGCAGAGCATCGACCTCGGAGCCGCTCTTGCCGATCACGATCCCCGGACGCGCCGTATGGATGTCGATGGTGATGTTGTTCTGATCCTTGCGGATCATGATGCGCGACAGTCCGGCGTGGGAGAGCTTCCGCAGGATGTGCAGGCGGATGCGCTCATCCTCGGCCAGGAACTGCTTGAACTCCTTCTCCGTGTACCAGTGCGACTTCCAGTCGTGGATGACTCCGACGCGGAAACCGCCGGGATGCACTTTCTGGCCCATCAGGAACGGCCCTCCCCCTGGTCGACCGAGACGGTGATATGGCTGGTGCGCTTGCGGATGCGGTTCACGCGGCCCATGGCGCGGAACTGCCACCGTTTGAGGGTCGGACCCTCATCGACGCGCACCTCCCTGACATAGAGGTCGTCGGCGGAGAGGGCGTTGTTGTGCTCGGCGTTGGCGACTGCGGAATCGAGGACCGCGGCCACGAGGCGCGCCGAATTGCGGTTGGCGAAGAACAGCGCGCTGCGCGCCTCGGCCACGGACTTGCCGCGGATGAGGTCGGCCGCCTCGCGCGCCTTGCGCGGGGCCACGCGGACGAACCTGGCTTGGGCTCTGACTGCCATCCCTGCTTACCTTCTCGCCGAGCGGTCACCCTTGATGTGACCGCGGAACGTACGGGTGAGCGCGAACTCACCCAGCTTGTGACCGACCATCGACTCGCTGATGAAGATGGGCACGTGCTTGCGCCCGTCGTGCACCGCGATGGTGTGACCGACCATGTCGGGGAAGATCGTCGAGGCCCGCGACCAGGTCTTGATCATCTTCTTCTGGCCGGCGGCGTTCATCTGGGCGATGCGCTTCATGAGGCGCTCGTCGACGAACGGACCCTTCTTTGCTGACCTGCTCAAAAGGTGCCTCCTGGCTTACCCGCGCTTGCCGCGCTTGCGGCCGCGGATGATCAACTTGTCCGACGCCTTGTGGTTGGCGCGCGTGCGGTACCCGAGCGTCGGCACACCCCACGGCGTGACAGGGTGACGACCGGAGGTGGTCTTGCCCTCGCCGCCGCCGTGCGGGTGGTCGACAGGGTTCATGGCGGTGCCGCGCACGCTCGGCCGCACGCCCCGCCAGCGCGACCGCCCGGCCTTTCCGCCGTCGATGTTGGAGTGGTCGGCGTTGCCGATCTCCCCGACCGTCGCGCGGCAGGTGAGACGGATGCGGCGCAGCTCCCCGGAGGGAAGGCGGACCACACCGTGCTTCTTCTCCTTGGCTTGGAGCTGGGCGCTCGTGCCGGCGCTACGCACCAGCTGCCCGCCCCGTCCCGGCTGAAGCTCGATGTTGTGGATCGTCGTGCCCGACGGGATGTTCTCGAGCGGCAGCGCGTTGCCGGGCTTGATGTCGGCGCCGGCGCCGGACTCGACCACGTCGCCGACGCGCAGGCCCTGCGGCGCGAGGATGTAGCGCTTCTCGCCGTCCGCATAGTGCAGCAGGGCGATGCGGGCTGAGCGGTTCGGGTCGTACTCGATGTGGGCGACCTTGGCCGGCACGCCGTCCTTGTCGCGCTTGAAATCGATGATGCGGTAGCGCCGCTTGTGGCCTCCGCCGCGGTGACGCGTAGTGATGCGCCCGTGTCCGTTGCGGCCGCCGCTCTTCTTCAGCGGCGCGACCAGCGAGCGCTCCGGCTCGCTGCGGGTGATGTCCTCGAACGTGTCGACCGTCATGAAGCGGCGGCCGGGCGAGGTCGGCTTGAATCGCTTGATGCCCATTACCTGCCCTCGAAGAACTCGATCTTGTCGCCGGGCGCGAGCTGCACGACGGCCTTCTTCCATGCCGAGGTGCGGCCGCGCGTGAACCCGCGGCGCTTCGGCTTCGGACGGACGTTCGCGGTGCTGACCCCGACCACGGTCACATCGAACAACTGCTGGACCGCCTGCGCGATCATGGTCTTGTGCGCGTCGGGATGCACCTCGAAGGTGTACCGGTTGTGGTCGATCTGGGCGTAGCTCTTCTCGCTGATGATCGGCCGGATGATGATCTTCTCTGCTTCAACCATGGGTCACGCCTCGTTCAGGGCGGTGAACGCCTTCTCGGTGAGGACCAGCGAGCGCGCACGCAGGACCTGCTCGGTGGACAGCGCGGCCACCTCCGACGCCTCGGCGTACGGCAGGTTGCGGACCGACTTGACCACCACCGGCTCGTCGTGCGTGACGACGAGCACCGGCGCGGCGCAGTCGAGGTTCACAAGGAACTGCTCCACGGCGTGCGTGCTGGGCTCGTCGAGTCGCAGGCCGGCGGCCACGAACACCCGGCCGTTGGCGGCCCGGTCGCTCAGAGCCATGGCGAGCGCCTTGCGGCCCACCTTCTTGTTGACTTTGAGCGTGTAAGCCCGCGGCTTGGGGCCGAACGTCGTGCCGCCGCCGGTGCGCAGCGGCGACTTGACACTGCCGGCACGAGCCCGGCCGGTGCCCTTCTGGCGGTACAGCTTGGCGGTGGACCCGCTGACCTCGCCGCGCGTCTTCGTCGACGCCGTTCCGGAACGACGCGCGGCCTGCTCGGCACGCACCACCAGATGCAGCGTGTCGACGTCCGCCGCGACCGCGAAGCGCGCCTCGGCGAGCTGGCGCGTCTCGACCTCCGCGCCGGCGGCATCGACGAACGTGGCCATGCCCGGAGCGCCGCGGCGCGGCTCGGGCGCGGCCTCGACGGCGGCCTTGCGCGCGGACTTCCGCGGCTCGGGGACGTCGGTCGCCGGCGCCTCGGCCGCCGCGGCGGCCTTCTTCGGTGCGGCCTTCTTCGCGGTGGTCTTCGCGGCCGGCTTCTCGACTGCGGCCTTCTGCGGCTTCTTGACGGCCGGCTTCTTCGCGGCCGGCTTCTCCGCTGCGGCCTTCTCCGCCGCCGGCTTCTCGCCCGGCTCGGGCTCGGCGGCCGCGCTCTCGGGCGCCACCGGTGTCTCCGCCGCCGTGTCCACGCTCTCCTCGGGCTCGGCGGCCGCTTCGACGTCGGGCGTCTTCTTGATCTCGTCGGCGCTCACTGTTCCCTACCCTTGATGACGACGACGGAGTCCTTGGCGCCCGGCACGGAGCCCTTGATGAGCAGCAGGTTGTTCTCCACGTCGCGCCGGACGATCCGGAGACCCTGCTGGGTGACGCGGCGCGCCCCCATGTGCCCCGCCATGCGCTTGCCCTTGAACACACGTGCGGGAGACGCGCTGGCGCCGACGGAACCCGGCTGGCGGATGTTGTGCGAACCGTGGGTCTCCAGGCCGCGACCGAACTTGTGTCGCTTGACGGTCCCCTGGAAGCCCTTGCCCTTGCTGATCCCGGCGACGCTGACCGACTGACCGTCCTCGAACGCCTCCACGGTCACCGTGTCGCCGACCTTGAGGTCGCCGAGGCCCTGGAACTCCACGAGATGGCGCATGCCGTGCTTGACGCCCGCCTTCTTGAGGTGGCCCAGCTCAGGCTTGCTGATGTGCTTGTCCTTGCACTCCTCGAACGCGAGCTGCACGGCCTCGTAGCCGTCGTCGTCGAGCGTGCGCACCTGGGTGACAGGGCACGGGCCGGCCTGCACGACGGTGACGGCGACCACGTTGCCGTCGTCGTCGAACAGCTGGGTCATGCCCATCTTCTTTCCGATGATACCGGTCATGGGTCTACAGCTTGATCTCGATGTGGACGCCTGCAGGCAGATCGAGACGCATCAGCTGGTCGACCGTCTTGGGGGTCGGCTGATGGATGTCGATGAGCCTCTTGTGGGTGCGGATCTCGAAGTGCTCGCGCGAGTCCTTGTCTTTGAACGGACTCTTGATGACGCAGTACACGTTCTTCTCCGTCGGGAGCGGCACGGGGCCAGAGATGGTCGCGCCACTGCGCTGCACGGTCTCGACGATGGACTGTGCGCTGCGGTCGATCAGCTCGTGATCGTAAGACTTCAACCGTATGCGGATCTTCTGGTTCGCCACTCTCGCCTTCTCTGTGTCCTGTTCACGTGGCCGGGCGTGTCGCACATGCGGGCGCGCTGACGACACGCCCGGCCCACTCTGGTCCTTCTTACGCGATGATCGAGGAGATCGCACCCGCGCCGACGGTCCGGCCACCCTCGCGGATGGCGAAGCGGAGACCGTCTTCCATGGCGATCGGGGTGATGAGCTTGACCTCCATCTCGGTGTTGTCGCCCGGCATGACCATCTCGACACCCTCTTCGAGGGTGATGACGCCGGTCACGTCGGTGGTACGGAAGTAGAACTGCGGACGGTAGCCGTTGAAGAACGGGGTGTGACGTCCGCCCTCGTCCTTGCTCAGCACGTACACCTGGGCCTTGAACTGCGTGTGGCCGGTGATGCTGCCCGGCTTGGCGCACACCATGCCGCGTTCGACCTCCTCGCGCTTGGTGCCGCGCAGGAGCACACCGATGTTGTCGCCGGCGACGCCCTCGTCGAGCAGCTTGCGGAACATCTCGACGCCGGTCACGGTCGTCTTCATCGGCTTGTCCCGCATGCCGACGATCTCGACCTCCTCGCCCACCTTGATGACGCCGCGCTCCACGCGGCCGGTGGCGACGGTGCCGCGACCGGTGATGGTGAAGACGTCCTCGACCGGCATCAGGAACGGCTTGTCGATGTCACGCTCGGGCTCGGGCAGGTACTCGTCGAGCGCCTTGGTGAGCTCGATGATACGGCCGCACCACTCGCACTCCTCCTTGCCGCAGCCGCACTCGAGCGCCTTGAGGGCGGAGCCCTTCACGACGGGGATCTCGTCGCCCGGGAACTCGTACTCGGAGAGGAGCTCGCGGATCTCCATCTCCACCAGCTCCAGGAGCTCGGGGTCGTCGACGAGGTCGACCTTGTTCATGAAGACGACGATGTTCGGTACGTTGACCTGATGGGCGAGCAGGATGTGCTCGCGCGTCTGCGGCATGGGCCCGTCGTCCGAGCCCACCACGAGGATGGCGGCGTCCATCTGGGCCGCACCCGTGATCATGTTCTTGATGTAGTCGGCGTGGCCCGGGCAGTCGACGTGCGCGTAGTGGCGCTTGTCGGTCTCGTACTCGACGTGCGCGGTGGCGATGGTGATGCCGCGCTCGCGCTCCTCCGGCGCCTTGTCGATCTTGTCGAACGCGGTGAACTCGGTGGAGCCCGTTCCGCGGTTGTGCAGCACGAGCGTGATCGCAGCGGTGAGGGTGGTCTTGCCGTGGTCGACGTGGCCGATGGTGCCCACGTTCATGTGCGGCTTGCTGCGATCGAACTTCTGCTTGGCCATGTCAGCTACTCCTTTTCCCGAAACCCGGAGGTTGAGGTCGCACAAAAAGCGGCGCGGCGGGCCTGCCGCACCGAAGGTCGGCAGTATACACCGCGCCGACCCGCCTGGGCAAGCATGAAGAGGTCGCCGGAGTCATCCGCGTACCCTCGCGACGATCTCCTGTGCGATCGAGCCCGGGACCTCGGCGTAATGCTTGAATTGCATGCTGTAGGTGGCGCGTCCCTGCGTCGCCGAACGCAGGTCGGTCGCGTAGCCGAACATGGTCGCGAGCGGCACCGTGGCGTCGATCGCCTGGGCGTTGCCGTGCGGCTCCATGCCGTCGATGTGTCCGCGGCGCGCGTTGAGGTCGCCCATGACCTCGCCCATGAAATCGGCCGGCGTGACGACCTCGACCGCCATCATCGGCTCGAGCAGTGCCGGCCCGGCCTTCTGGGCGGCCTCCTTGAAGGCCAGCGAACCCGCGATCTTGAACGCCATGTCCGAGGAGTCGACCTCGTGGTAACTCCCGTCCACGAGCGCGACCTTGATGTCGACCATCGGGTACCCCGCCAGCACACCGGTGCTCATGGCCTCCCGGATGCCGTCGTCCACGGCCGGGATGTAGTCGCGCGGGACGGCGCCGCCGACGATACGGTTCTCGAACTCGTACCCGGCGCCGGGCTCGTTGGGCTCCATGTCGATGACCACGCAGCCGTACTGGCCCCGGCCCCCGGTCTGGCGCACGAACCTGCCCTGGACCTTCTCCACACGACGGGTGATCGTCTCACGGTAGGCGACCTGGGGTTTGCCGACGTTCGCGTCGACGCCGAACTCGCGCACCAGGCGGTCGACGATGACCTCGAGATGCAGCTCCCCCATCCCCTGGATGATGGTCTGGCCGGTCTCCTCGTCGTTGAAGACGCGGAAGGTGGGGTCCTCGTCGGCCAGGCGCTGCAGCGAGTTGCCGAGCTTCTCCTCGTCGGCCTTGGTCCTCGGCTCGATGGCGACCATGATGACCGGTTCGGGGAACTCCATGGACTCGAGGACGACCGGCTTGGATTGATCGCACAGGGTGTCTCCCGTGCCGGTGTTCTTGAGCCCCACGACGGCGGCGAGCTCGCCCGCGTAGATCTCCGCGCGATCCGCCCTGTGATTGGCGTGCATCTGCAGGATCCGGCTGATGCGCTCCCGCTTCTCCCTGCTCGAGTTGTAGACGTACGAACCCGCCTTGAGCGTGCCGGAGTAGACACGCAGGTACGTGAGCTTGCCCACGTGCGGATCCGCCGCGACCTTGAAGGCGAGGGCCGCGAACGGCGCGTCGTCGGCGGTCTTGCGGGTGACCTCCTCGCCCCCCGGCTTGATGCCCTTCACCGGCGGCACGTCGAGCGGCGAGGGCAGGAACGCGACGATGGCGTCCAGGAGCGGCTGAACGCCCTTGTTCTTGAAGGCCGAGCCGCAGAGGACCGGCGTGATGCTGGTGTCGAGCGTGGCCCGACGGATGACCGCGCGCATGCGCTCGGGGGAGATCTCCTCGCCCTCGAGGTAGGCCTCCATCAAGCTGTCATCGTGGTCGGCGATGGACTCGATGAGCTTGAGGCGGTACTCGTCGGCCAGCGGGCGCAGGTCGTCCGGTATGGCGGTCACCTCGAAGTCGGCGCCCAGCTCGTCGAGATAGACGATGGCCTTCATCTCGATGAGGTCGACCATGCCGCGGAACTCGGCCTCGCGCCCGATGGGGATCTGCAGCGCGACCGGATTGGCGCCGAGGCGGTCCACCATCATCTCGAGGCCGTGGAAGAAGTCGGCGCCGATGCGGTCCATCTTGTTGATGAGGGCGATCCGCGGGATGCGGTACTTGTCGGCCTGGCGCCACACGGTCTCCGACTGCGGTTCGACGCCGCCGACAGAACAGAACAGGGCGATCGCGCCGTCGAGCACGCGCAGGCTCCGCTCGACCTCCATCGTGAAGTCCACGTGCCCGGGCGTGTCGATGATGTTGATCTGCGTGTCGTGCCAGATCACGGTCGTCGCGGCCGACGTGATGGTGATGCCGCGCTCCTGCTCCTGCGCCATCCAGTCCATCACGGCCGCGCCCTCGTGGACCTCGCCGATCTTGTGCGTCTTCCCCGTGTAGTAGAGGATCCGCTCGGTCGTCGTGGTCTTGCCGGCGTCGATGTGCGCCATGATCCCGATGTTGCGGGTGTTGTCGAGCGGGTACTGTCGCATGCTCTTCTCTGGTCTTCCTTCCACGCAGAAAGCCGCCGGAGCAGAGCGTCCGGGCGGGGCAGCGAATGAGCACCGCCCAGCGGCCCCTCACCGACGGGGGTCGGTGAAGGGCCTCCGGCGGCTCACCAGCGGTAATGCGCGAAGGCCTTGTTGGCCTGTGCCATCCTGAAGATGTCGTCCTTCTTCTTGAACGCGCCACCCTGACCCGCGAGCGCGTCCAGCATCTCGGCGGCGAGACGCTCGGCCATCACCTTCTCGCGGCGGGTGCGGGAGAACCCCACCAGCCAGCGGATCGCGAGGGCGCGGGCGCGCCGGCCCGGGACCTCGACCGGCACCTGATAAGTGGCGCCGCCGACCCGGCGACTGCGCACCTCGAGATGCGGGGTCAGCGCCTGGATGGCGTCCTGCAGCACCTCGACCGGGTCGCGCCCAGTCTTCTCACGGATGATCTCGAGCGCGCCGTACACGATCTGCTCGGCGGTGCTCTTCTTGCCGTCGAGCAGGACCTTGTTGATCACCTGCGTGACGAGCTTGCTGTTGTACACGGGGTCCGGGAGGACCTCCCGGCGCGTGACGGTGCCCCTGCGCGGCATGTCCTACCTCACCCCTTCGCCTTGGAGCCGTAGCGCGAGCGCGCCTTCTTGCGGTCGGCCACGCCGGAGGCGTCGAGAGAGCCGCGGATGACCTTGTAGCGCACGCCCGGCAGGTCCTTGACGCGGCCGCCGCGCACGAGCACCACGGAGTGCTCCTGGAGGTTGTGGCCGATGCCGGGGATGTACGTCGTGACCTCCATGCCGTTGACCAGCCGCACGCGGGCGACCTTGCGCAGGGCGGAGTTCGGCTTCTTGGGCGTCACCGTGTAGACGCGGGTGCACACGCCGCGTTTCTGCGGCGAGCCCTTGAGCGCCGGGGTCTTCGAATGTTTGGACTTGCTCTCACGCCCCTTGCGGACGAGCTGGCTGATGGTAGTCATCTGACCTCTCTGGTCTCTCCCGTGTCTGCCGCTGAGGACAGCGGCCACGTAGTCTAGCGAAACGGGGCTGCGGCCGCAACACGTGCCGCGTGCGGCCGCAGCCCCGCGCTCTCTTCAGCGAGCGGCGGCGGTCACGCCGACTCCCCGTCGAAGGCGGCGCCGCCCACCTCGTCCTGGCCCCAGGCCGAGTCGCCGGTCATGAGACGGTCCGCCTCGGCCAGTGCCTGCGTGCGGCCGGCCGCGTGCACCTCGAGCTCGCGGTAACGGCGCAGGCCGGTGCCGGCGGGGATCAGCTTGCCGATGATGATGTTCTCCTTGAGCCCGGCGAGCGTGTCGACCTTGCCCTCGATGGCGGCGTCGGTCAGGACCTTGGTGGTCTCCTGGAACGAGGCCGCGCTGAGGAAGCTCTCGGTGGCCAGTGACGCCTTGGTGATCCCGAGGATGATCTCCTCGGCCTCGGCAGGTTCACCGCCTTCGCCGACGATGCGCTCGTTCTCCGCCGTGAACTGGTAGCGGTCCACGAGCTGGCCGGGCAGGAAGACGGTGTCGCCGGCCACCGTGACGCGGACCTTGCGCATCATGCGCCGCACGATGAGCTCGATGTGCTTGTCGTTGATCTCGACGCCCTGCGAGCGGTACACCTCCTGCACCTCGTTGACGAGGTACTTCTCGGTGGCCGTGGCTCCGGCGTGCTTGAGCAGGTCGGCCGGATACAGCGAGCCGGGCGAGAGCTGCGCGCCCTCTTCGACCCAGTCCCCGTCCTCGACGAGCACATGGGTGCGGCGAGCGGCGAACACATACTCCTTGGCTGCTCCTTCTTCGGGCGTGATCGTGACCTTGCAGCCCCGCTCGGTGTCCTCTATGTCCACTCGACCGGCCACCTCGGCGATGCGCGCCACGCCCTTCGGCTTGCGCGCCTCGAAGAGCTCCACGACGCGCGGCAGACCATGGGTGATGTCCGACCCGGCGATGCCGCCGGTGTGGAAGGTGCGCATGGTGAGCTGCGTGCCCGGCTCACCGATGGACTGCGCCGCGATGTGGCCCACGGCGTCACCGATCTCGGCCGGCGCGTTGTTGGCGAGCGCGTAGCCGTAGCACTTCTGGCAGACGCCGATCTCCGCGTCGCACTTGAGCACGCTGCGGACTGGCACCATCGGGTCGGTCTGCGAGCTGCGCGCCAGCACGTCGAGGATCGTGTCCCGGGTCTCGACGTCGATGTGCGTGTCGCGGTCGAACACGACCTCGCCGGTCTCCTCCTCGACGACGGGGGCGCCGAGGTGACGGCCGAGGAGGTTCTCGTTGGGTTCGTGCGTCCACACGGCCATGTTGACCGCGGCCGCCCTGCCCCGTTTCACCTTGACCTTGGCGTTGGGCAGCGCCGAGTACACCTCGCGGAGCAGGCCGATCTGCGCAGGGCCGATCTTCCTGCCCTTCTCGAGCACGACGCGGTCGCTGCGCGGCCGTCGGACGTCCTCGGCCAGTGTGGCCCCCTCGAGCTCCGGGTTCTCCTCCCGGCGCCGTGACCACGGCGACATGGGGATCCACTCCTTGGTGCCGCAATCCTCCTGACTCACGGTGACGTCCTGGCACACATCCACGAGGCGGCGGGTCAGATATCCCGAGTCGGCGGTGCGCAGGGCGGTGTCGGCGAGACCCTTGCGGGCGCCGTGGGTCGAGATGAAGAACTCGAGCACGGACAGCCCCTCGATGAAGCTCGACTTCACGGGCTGCTCGACGATCTCGCCCTTGGGGTTGGCCATCTGGCCGCGCCACCCGGCGAGCTGGCGGATCTGCTTGATGTCGCCACGGGCGCCCGAGGTCGCCATCATGTAGATGGGGTTGAGCGGGTTGAAGTTCGCCCTCGTCGCGGCCGTGATCTGGACGTCCGCCTCACGCCAGATCTCCTGCACCTTGCCGCGCCGCTCCTCCTCCGACAGGAAGCCGTTGTTGTACTCGTCCTGGACCTGCTGGACCATGGCCTCGTGCGTGCTGAGGATCTCCGCCTTCTCGCGTGCAGGGACGACCACGTCGTTCTTGGACACCGTCACGGCGGCGCGGGTCGCGAACTGGAAGCCGACGTCCTTGAAGACGTCGAGGATGCGGGCCACCTTGTTGGCGCCGTAGAGGGCCACGAGCTTGTTGATGAACGCCGCCAGACCCTTCTTGGTCATGGTGTGGTTGATGAACGTGTAGTCGCCCGCGTACTCCTCGCCGAGCACCTCCCGCAGGCCGTCCTCGACGCGCATGTTGAACAGGGCGCGGCCGATGGTCGTGACGACGCGCTCGCCGCCGGGCAGACGCAGGACGATCAGGCTGCGGGTGAACTCCGCGATGCCCTCCTCGCGCTTGGTCGGCACCTCACGCTGGTCCAGGATGCGCTGCTCCCAGGCCCGCTGGACCTCGTCGTAGCTGCCGTAGACGTGGAGCGTGCCGTCGTAGCCGTCCGGCCGTGCCCCGCTCAGATCGTCCTCTTCGTGGTAGGTGAGGTAGTGGACCCCGATGACCATGTCCTGGCTGGGCACGGCGATGGGCCTGCCGTGAGCCGGCGAGAGGATGTTGTTGGTGCTCAACATGAGCACGCGCGCCTCGGCCTGCGCCTCCCAGCTCAGGGGCAGGTGCACGGCCATCTGGTCGCCGTCGAAGTCCGCGTTGAACGCCGCGCACACGAGCGGATGGATCTGGATCGCCTTGCCCTCGACGAGCAGCGGCTCGAACGCCTGGATCCCGAGCCGGTGCAGGGTGGGGGCGCGGTTGAGCATCACGGGGTGCTCGGTGATGACCTCCTCGAGGATGTCCCACACCTCGGGCACCATGGACTCGACCATCTTCTTGGCCGCCTTGATGTTCTGGACCATCTTGCGGCCCACGAGGCGGCTCATGATGAAGGGCTTGAAGAGCTCGAGCGCCATCATCTTGGGGAGGCCGCACTGGTGCATCTTGAGGTGCGGCCCGGCGACGATCACGGAGCGGCCCGAGTAGTCGACGCGCTTGCCGAGCAGGTTCTGGCGGAAGCGGCCCTGCTTGCCCTTGAGCATGTCGCTGAGCGACTTGAGCGGCCGGTTGCCGGGGCCTGTCACGGCGCGGCCGCGACGGCCGTTGTCGAACAACGCGTCCACCGCCTCCTGCAGCATGCGCTTCTCGTTGTTGACGATGATGTCCGGCGCCTGCAGGTCGAGCAGCCGCTTGAGGCGGTT
>ENA-UOUL01000517-UOUL01000517.1-bioreactor-metagenome-genome-assembly--contig:-NODE-517-length-64929-cov-7.234441_pt1 | contig 64929 bp, 58 predicted proteins | sample MGYA00249838_ERZ747220 | MGnify/ENA primary metagenome ERZ747220 (study PRJEB28778, sample SAMN05720191) | bioreactor metagenome | isolation source: Anaerobic biogas reactor | place: USA:Washington... | reverse complement strand
TAACACCGATACACTCATCCCGAATCCGCATCGGAACTGCGAGCATGTTCTGGGTTTTGTAACCGGTGGACTGTTGTACTGCGGGGGAAAACCGCGGATCGTTCGCGACATCGTTTACGATGAGACTCCGATTATTTTTTACTACCCAGCCGGCTATTCCCTCGTCCATCTTGACTACGAACTTTTTCGCTTCAAGTCCCTTTGGACCGAGCGCAATCTCGAACCGGAGCGTACGGGTTTTTTGATCCACAAGGAGCAGTGACGACGCGTCTCCGGAAACAAGACGCATTGCCGACTCGAGGATGTGAGCCAGCAATGCGCTTATATTTGAGTAATTGGAATTGATCAGTATGTTGTTTTCTATGAGGGCATTGAGTTTATCTTTGTCTATCGCGTCCGATAATTTCATCAAAACCGCTCATTTACACCGGATCAGTTTGTCTTGTTCTTCAGAAGGTCTCCAAGGGTGTAGGCACCGTCGGTTTGTTCTTCGGTGGAAGACATGTACCGGGAAATCTCCTCACGCTGTACCTTTTTCTTGTAATCCTTGATGGAAAAGGCAACCTTTTGGCGTTCGGGGCTTACGTCCACAACGATGGCTTTGATCTTGTCGCCAACAGTGTATTTTTTCACCACTTCTTCAAAGGTGTCTTCGCGGCTTTCAAGAAGATTCTGCTTGTTTATAAGCCCTTCAATACCGCCTTCCACTTTCAGGAATACGCCGAAATCGGTGATGGAGGTAATTTCGCCCTCAACACTGGTTCCCGGTTCATGGGTATCGGCAAACTGTTTCCAAGGATCATCGGAAAGCTGCTTGACACCAAGGCGGATACGGTGGGTTTCCGGATCGGACTCGATAACCACAACTTCAATTTCCTGGTCAACGGTGAGCTCGCTTGAAGGATTGCGTACCTTCTTGGTCCATGAAAGATCGTCAGCATGGAGGAATCCGTCGATGCCTTCTTCAAGTTCTACAAAGGCGCCGGCGTTGGTAACCTTGACCACCTTGCGGGTAAGCTTTGTTCCAACCGGATATTTCTGTGCGATGTCTTCCCAGGGGTTTTCGGTAACCTGTTTGAGACCGAGCGAAACACGACCTGCCTGGATATCGTATCCGAGGATCATGCATTCAACATCGTCGCCGATATTGACCATGTCTTCGGGCTTGTTGATCTTCTTTACCCAGCTGAATTCGCTGATATGCGCAAGACCTTCAATTCCCTCTTCAAGTTCGATAAAGGCACCGAACTCGGTAAGTTTCGTTACCTTGCCCTTTACGATGTCGTTTACGTGGAAATTGTCTTCAAAATGAAGCCAGGGATCCTCGGTAAAGTGCTTGAGGGAAAGATTGATGCGTTTTTCTTCCGGATCGAGACGGATCACCTTGAGGGTAATCTCCTGTCCCTTTTTGACAAAATCCTTGGGACGGGTTACGTGTCCCCAGCTCATGTCATTGATGTGAAGAAGTCCGTCGAAACCGCCAAGGTCGATAAACGCGCCAAAGCTGGTGAAGCTCTTGACCACACCTTCTACGGAATCGCCGATCTGCACCTCGTTGAAGAATTTCTCGCGGTTTACTTCGGTCTGTTCTTCGAGATACTTGCGGCGGTTTACCACCACATTGACCTTGTTGTCCGAATAGAGCCGTTCTACATAGAAATGACTCTTGAGGCCAACGAGCTTCTCGGGTTTTTCCACTTTCTGGCTGTCTGACTGGCTGATGGGGAGAAAAGCCCGCACACCGGCACCGAGACACACCTCGTATCCGCCCTTGATAACCTTTTCAACAGTTCCTTCAACGGCAGCTTTATCCTGAAATGCCTGACGGAGGTTTTTCCAGAAAACCTTTACGTCGGCCTTTTGTTTGGAAACAATAACTTCGCCGTGCCTGTTTTCTTTCTTTTCAAGCACAACACTGACGGTATCGCCCACGGCGGGCAACTCATCGAATTCCGCTACCGGAATCTTTCCTTCTGACTTATATCCCACGTCCACAAAAACCTGATCCGGCGTTACCTGAATAACAATACCGTCTACAAGCTGGCCTTCTTCAAGCGACTGGAAAGACTTGAGATACTCTTCCTGTAATCGTGTCTGCTGGATGTTCTCTTCAGTATTTTTCGATTCATCCTTTGCCACGTCCATCTGATCCATACACAACCCTTATAAGTGAATTTTGCTTATTATCATGTCACAAACATCTTTTATGGTCAAGTGTGATGTATCTATATAGACGGCGTCTTCGGCAATTTTAAGGCTTCCTTCCTTCTTGTTCCGGTCAATCTCGTCCCGCTCACGTATTGATTGTTCGATTTCGGCAAGAGAAAGACTGCTGGTTCCCTGTTCATACCGCCGTTTTGCCCGTTCTTCCGCGGATGCGTCGAGGAAAAACTTGTAATCGGCATGGGGAAAGACGACGGTTGTCATGTCGCGGCCTTCGCACACGATATTCTGGCCTTCTGCGGCCTTGCGGATTTTCTCGTTCATGGCATGTCGAACCGGCACTATGCCGGACAGAGGCGCGACAAGAGCTTCAACCGCGTCCGAGCGGAGCAATACGTCAACATCTTCGTCACCGATATAGAGCCGTCCTTCCCGATAATCGAGCGGTACGCTCCGGGCAAAAGCGGTCATGGCCGCCTCGTCGTCCAGACCGTTATGTACGGCATCGGAGCCGTCCTTGCCGCCGCCATGCGCGCGGAGGTACGCGAGGGTTACCCCGCGGTAAAAACTGCCGGTGTTCATGAAGACAAAACCGAGTGTATCGGCAAGATAGCGTGCTATGGTGCTTTTTCCCGATCCCGCAGGACCGTCAATCGCGATTATCATGATGTTTCTCCTCACCGAGCAAGGAAGCCACTTCCTCCCGCCCAAGTTCCCGTGATTCTCCGTAGGCAAGGCCGTCGATGGTAACTGTTCCGATCCTGGTTCTGATCAGGTTCTTTACCCGTATCGAAAAATGCTCGAGAACACGCCGGATCTCGCGGTTTTTTCCTTCTATGAGCGTTATGGACATGCGGCGGGACGAAAGACGTACGGCGTCCCGACAGCGGTAATACACGTTGTCTATGCGTATTCCCTTCCTGAAGGCTTCGATCACGTCGTCACGGAACGGCATGCTCGCCTCTACAATGTACTGTTTTTCAATTTCCGACGAGGGATGTCCCACCTTTGCCGCGAATTCCCCGTCATTAGTAAAGAGAATTGCTCCGCTCGAGTACATGTCGAGCCGTCCCACGTTGTACAGACGTTCCGGATATTTTTCCGCGAGAAGATCCGCCGCAACCGGCCGGCCTTTCTCGTCGGACAGGGAACATACATATCCCGACGGTTTGTTGAGAAGGACATATCGTTTTGTTTTTTCCGGTTCGACCGGAACTCCGTCCACGCAGATGCGGTCTGTTTCGAGAACCCGTGTACCAAGCGTATCAACTACGGTACCGTTTACCGAAACCCGGCCATCCAGAATGATTTTTTCGCTTGCCCGGCGCGACGCGACACCAGCGCGCGCGAGATAGAGCTGCAGGCGGACGCCTTCCGGCGTATTATCGGGAGAGTTCGAATCGTTCACTTTCTACTTCATCCAGTTTGGGCAATTCTGCGATACTGTTCAGGCGGAAAATCTTGAGAAATTCCTTTGTGGTTCCGAACTGTACCGGTTTCCCCGGCACGTCTTTTTTACCCACTTCCTTTATCAGATTCTTCTCCATAAGGAGACGGATCATGTTGTCCGCCGAAACGCCGCGTATCGCTTCAATTTCCGCACGGGTTATCGGTTGTGAATAGGCAATAATGGAAAGTGTTTCCATGGCGGCACGGGACAGTCGTCCGTCATTCTTTTTGCCGTACCGGTCACGAAGGTTATCCCAGAGTTCCCGCTTGGGTGTAATGATCCACCCTCCAGAGATCTGAACCAGTTCGACACCATGATCGGCGCTTTCGTACCGTTCACGGATTTTCTCCAGTATGGCGGTAATCATGTCCGCCGGGAAACCTGATATTCTCGCCAGAGTATTCTCATCCACCGGATCGGTTTCCAGGAATAAAATTGCCTCTACAAGGGCTGTTTCTTTCTCCATTGCGTATTCCATCCTTCTGCTACCCTTCTACCGTCAACTCCATCTCGTCCACGGAGATTTTCTTCCAGGGTTTTATCTTGATATCTCCGAACATGCGGTTCTGCCAGATGCTGGCCATCCTGAATTTGACCGCTTCCAGGAGCGCCATGAAGGCACATACGATGTCCATGAGATTGCCCTTTCTCACAATGAGATCGGTAAACATGCACTCACCCCTGGTTTCCAGGAGTTCGTTCATGAGGGTTATTTTTTCATTAACGGAGACTTCTTCATACATGTCGAGAATCCGTTCCGAATTGTAACTCGAAACAAGATTGGAAAATGTTTTCAGAAGGTCCCAGGTGTCAAGACGTTCCCACAATTCATCATCGTCCGCAAACGGCAGGGGGCTCTGAATCTTCTTTCGTTCAAACACCCATTCGGCCTCATCTTCTTTTTGTTCCATGAGTTCGGAAAGCTTTTTGAATTTCTGATACTCGATAAGCTTGTCCACCAGTTCCTTGCGCGGATCGTCGATATCTTCATCATCCACGGCGATTTCCACCGGCAAGAGCATGCGGCTTTTTATATACAACAAGGTCGCCGCCAGCGCGTAAAAGTCGGTCAGGCTCGCCAGGTCGCCGGAAACGGAATAGTCCAGATAGGCAAGATACTGTTCGGTTATGCTGGCTATGGGGATGTCGTAAATGTTTACTTCATTTTTCTTTATCAAAAAAAGCAACAGGTCAAGCGGCCCTTCAAAGTCGTTTACCCGGAAGGTAGCTGCCGCATCAATATCCATAAATATTCCCCACTTTCTTGACTCCCTGATCGGGTATTTTTTCGAGAATGTCACTGTACGGTATTCCCGTTCCCGGTTCGGTACATTCAGGCAGCAGCTCCAGAAGCGGAACCAGCGCGAATTGCCGGTGGATCATCCGTTCATGCGGAACAATGAGCGATTCTTCGCACAATACATGCTCTCCGAACAGAAGAATGTCTATATCCAGTGTTCTCGGTCCTTTCTGTATTTCCTTGCTTCGGTCCCGTCCGTACCGGCGTTCTATGGTTTGTATGGTTTTAAGAAGGGATTCCGGACTTCCGGAATAGAACCCTATAACAACCATGTTGCAATAGTCCGCCTGATCCTGATAATCCTGAGGCATGGTCAGATAGAGGGAAGACACACGCATCGAGCGCAGTACAAGCGCAAGATCCGCGATTGCCTTCTTCAGAATCGCCAGAGATTCTCCCGTGTTTGACCCCAGGCCCAGTACGACCTGTTCCTCAGGAATTTCGCTCAGAACAACCCGCCTTCAGCGCCGTCTTTGACGCCGGTTTTCGCTGCGGGTTTACCGCCAGCGGTGTCCACCGCTTCAACCGGAGTAAACTTTTGTCCCGGGAATATCTTTTCCCGTATTTTCTTTTCAACTTCTGCCCGGAATTCGGGATTGGATTCCATGAACGTGATGGCATTCTCACGGCCCTGGCCAATCTTTTCATCACCAGCTGAATACCAGGCGCCTTTCTTGTCCACAAAGCCGTGCTTTACGGCGGAATCAAGAAGACTTGCCACAGAGGATACACCCTTGCCGAAAATTATGTCCAGCTCCACCTTCCTGAACGGCGGAGCGACCTTGTTCTTGACTACTTTGACCCGAACCCGGTTTCCTATCGCGTCACCCTCACCCTTGTCTATGGTCTCGAATTTCCGTACTTCAAGACGAATCGATGAGTAAAACTTGAGCGCGTTTCCACCGGTAGTTGTTTCGGGGTTCCCGAACATGACTCCGATTTTCATGCGGATCTGGTTGATAAACACGATGATACACTTGGACTTGCCGAGTATTCCGGTAAGTTTGCGGAGTGCCTGGCTCATGAGCCGGGCTTGGAGACCCATGTGTGAATCTCCCATGTCGCCTTCAATTTCGGCCTGGGGCGTGAGCGCGGCTACCGAGTCAACAACAATGATGTCAACCGCACCCGACCGCACGAGGCTTTCGGTAATTTCAAGCGCCTGTTCGCCGGTATCCGGCTGGGACACCCACAACTCGTCGATGTTGACGCCGAGTCCGCGGGCATACTGCGGATCCAGTGCATGCTCGGCGTCCACGAATGCCGCAATTCCACCCAATTTCTGGGCTTCGGCTATGGCATGGAGCGCCAGTGTCGTTTTACCGGATGATTCCGGTCCGTAAATTTCAATGATTCTTCCGCGGGGATAGCCACCGATACCCAGCGCTTCGTCGAGCAGGATACTGCCCGATGGAACAACTTCTATGCCGGCCACGTCGGTCCCGTTCCCCATCTTCATGAGCGAACCCTGACCGAACTGCTTTTCTATCTGAAGCCGTGCAACTTCCAGCGCCTTGAGCTTTTCACTCATGTCGCCCTTTACGGGCTCTGAACTTGTTTTTGCCACCTTTCCCTCCCCCTGGCATATCGGTGAAAATGAACTATTTGCCTGCATTATAGCAAAAAATCCGGAAAAAAAACAGCAATAACGATTCAAACCGGTGTATTATGCTGATTATGGTACGACCATTTTTAATTCTTTCCACCCGTTCCTGCAAATCATACGCCGAAAAGGTGGTCGAGGCGCTCAAGTCGAATCCCGAGCACCTCCTGTTTCCCCAGGGTTTTGACTACACCGGCGAGCTTTCGGTTCTCTCTTTTGCCGACGGTGAACTGGAGGTTACCCTGCACCGCTCCGTTCGGGGCAAAACAGTATTCCTGTTCACGTCCGCCGCGCGGAATCCCGGAAATCTTCCGGTTGAACTGTGCAAACTGGAACTCTATCATACCATCGATGTACTCAAACGATCCCAGGCCGCGGAGATAATCGTCTTTGAACCGTATATTTCCTGCAGCCGCTCCGACCGGACCACGAGACGGAACTCGGTCGGCTTGTGGATTCACTACAAAACACTCATTTCGCTCGGTGTGGATCATCTCATCACCTATCAGCTCCATTCCGACAAGTCAAAAACCATGTTTGATCCCTGTATATGCTCCATAGATGACGTACAGACACTCTCGCTGCTGCAAAAATACCTCTGCGATACGTCCATACCTTCCCACCGGGATCTTGTCGAGAATGTACGGGAAAACTGGCTTTTTTGTTCTGTGGATGCCGGAGGCGAAAAACTTGCCCGCAAATTCGCCGAATCATTTGGTACCCAGCTTGTTATTGCGCATAAACAGCGGAGCACTACCAAAGCGAATACGGTAGAATGCATCAATCTTCTTTCCGCGGTTCCGTTTGAAGGAAAAGAAATATGGATTGTGGACGACATGATAGACACGGGAGGTTCCATTTACAATCTCGCCCGGGAACTTTCGTCCAAGTCCGGAAAACCGGTGAACATCATGATTGTCCACCCGGTCTTTTCTCCCCCGGCAATTGACCGGATTACCGAACTAAAAAATGACGGGGTTCTCGCCCGCCTCGTCGTCTGCGATACGATTGATACCCACGACATTGCGCCGCGGATAGATTTTATGGAAGTAATCGGCTCCGCCGATCTGAGCGCCCGGATTACCCTCGGGATATCCCAGAACCGTCAGATGGCGGACCTTATCGATGTTTTCTCCCCCGAGGAATATCTTCTGTCCCGCGAAGAGTCCAAACGCCGTCATTGATCACTTCTTCGGATCGGGGCAAACACAGTCTCGTACAATACTCTTGATCTCGGATGATTTCGTCGCTTCAAGCATCTTTTCTATTGTTCCGGGATTTTTCAGGATATTGGTAATGGACGCAAGAAACTGGAGATGCGGTCCCGATGATTTTTTGGGAGAAACAACCATGATGAAAATTTTCGCCGGCAGTTTGTCCAGAGACTCAAAGTCCACGCCCTCTTTCTTTATGCCGATGGCGGTACACATTTGGGTTACTCCGTCTGTCTTGCCGTGAGGTATCGCGATGCCGTGCTGCATGCCGGTACTCATGGTATGTTCCCGGGCAAATACGTCGCGAAGCACCTGATCACGGTCGGTTACCGCTCCCGATTTGGCGACAAGATCGACCATTTCGGTGATTATCTCGTCCTTGGTTGTTCCTTTCAGATTCGTCGATATACATTTTGATGTAATAACTTTGAGCAGATTTTTATCCGCACGGACACAGCTGGCCTGAAGATCCTGTTTCATTTTTTCAGGACTGGTTGAAGCCTTGAGCTTTTCGATCGCTTCATGCAGTTTCAGAATTACTTCATACATGGCCTGTTTGACAAACCCGATATCTTCTTTCGTGCTTTCGATAGTAACGATATGTTCTTCTTCGGTGATGGATATCGCGACGTCTCCCTTGCGCGCCTGGGACAGGCCATCGTCAATATTCATCATCTGTACATAAAAATCTTCTGCCTTGAGGTCTTTGAGAAGCGTATCCACAACGAGGTCCGCGATTTCATCCGAGTGAAAATCCCAGGTAACCGATTCCATGTTGTCGCTTTTTGATTCTTTCTTCGTTCCCCGGCCGGGTATTTTAAGAGACAGGTTCAGGATGGGAGGTGCGATCAGGGTTGTTAACAGTGTCATCAGTATGATGACGCCAAAAAGCTGTTCATTGAGAATGCCGGCGGTTATACCAATTCCGGCAATTATGAGCGCGACTTCGCCGCGGGGCACCATGCCGGCGCCTACCCTGAAGGCGCCTTTTATGTTGAAGCCAAGACCCAGGGACGGAAGGGCGCATCCGAGTATTTTCGCGGCTATAGCGACCACGGTATACAGGAGACCGAACGCGAGCACTTCCCAGGACATGAGCGCGCCAACATTCACGAGCATACCCATGACCGCAAAAAACAGCGGTACGAAAAATTCATACAGACCGTGGATGCGTTCCTGGATAACCGCCGCGATATCGGTCTTGGAAAGCGAGAGTCCGGTAACATAGGCGCCAATGATCATGGCAAGTCCCTGTTTTTCGAAGATGCCCGCGAGCAAGAGCGCAATACCGAGTGCGCAGATGGAGAAGTCGTACTGGTGTTTGAAGAACTTCAAAAATGAAGCGATTCTTTTTGAAAAGATCAGGCCGAGCGCGCTAAAACCGAGCCAGATACCGAAAGCCTTGAGCGCGATGAGCTCTATCGCGGTCAAACTGATCGATCCGCCGCCGGATCCATTCATCACGGCGACAATACCGAGAACGACGGCGAGCATGATGATGCCGAGCACGTCATCGAAAACGGCGGCCGCGAGTATGGTAACTCCCTCGGGTGAATCCATCTTCTTCTGGTCGGAGAGTATTCGTGCGGTAATGCCGACGGAGGTCGCCGTGGAAAGTATTCCGAGAAAAAGACAGCGGGGATCCATGAACGGTGCGTCTAGAAGAAGCATTCCCACACCTGCTCCGCTTGCGAAGGAGAACACGACACCGCCGAGACCGACAAGACCACCAACCACCGAATAGCGCAAGAACAGCGCGAGGTCAGTTTCAAGTCCGGATGCAAAAAGGAGAATGATTGAAGCAACCGTGGCAAAGCCGTAGAGTTCCGGGCTCACCGCAAGACCATTGGTGCCAAGCGGAAAAATGCCGTGAGGAAAACCGGGAAGCGCTATGGCACCGAGGGCGTAGGGCCCTATCACCACACCGGCGAGCAGTTCACCAAGAACGGACGGTATGCCGAATTTTTTCACGAGCATGCCGCCGATACGAACCGCGAACAGGATGATGCCGATTTGCAGCACCAGGCCGGTCATCACCTCGGTAACCTGTGAGCCTTCATTGGCGTACAGTGTGGAAGCCGAAACGATGAGAACAAGAAGAAATGTTATGAATATTCTGGAAAAACGTGTCATTTTATGCCTCACGAGGAAAATGTAAGAAGTACTTACATCATGAACCTTTTGAGATTTTTATACAAGGGGGATTGAAATTTAATCGGCGTCGTATACTTTTTACTTCGTTCTTGCCTGCCGAAGCGCCTTTTGCCAACCGGCTAGTGCGTCCCGCCGGCGCTCATCGCTCATGGCCGGATTGAACACCGTGTCGTTTTTCTTGAGCGCGGTAATTTCGGCAGGACCTGACCAGAACCCGAACTTGAGCCCGGCAAGAAACGCGGCACCGAGCGAAGTTGATTCAACCACAGCGGGCCGACGTACGGGAATACCGAGAATGTCCGCCTGGAACTGCATGAGCCAGGAGTTGGCCGCGGCGCCGCCGTCTACCGCAAGCTCGTTCACCCGCGATCCGGTTTCTCCCTCCATGGCCCGTATAACGTCCAGACTCTGATACGCCATGGATTCAAGCACGGCCCTGGCAAGATGATTCCTGTTTACTCCCCGGGTAAGACCGACGAGTGTTCCCCGGGCATCCATGTCCCAATGCGGTGCCCCGAGCCCCACAAAGGCCGGAACAAGATAGACACCGGCATTATCGTCCGTGGCACGGGCCATTTCTTCCGTTTCGGACGCATGACGTATGATCCCCAGCTCGTCCCGGAGCCACTGCACGGCGGCACCGGCGATAAAAATTGATCCTTCGAGCGCATAACAAGGATTCCCGCTGGAGTCCGCGGCAAGGGTACTCAAGAGGCCCTGTCTTGAGCGGATATAGGCCGAGCCGGTGTTGAGCACGGCGAAACAGCCGGTGCCATACGTATTCTTTATCTGTCCCGGAGCGGTACAGTTTTGACCGAAGAGCGCCGCCTGCTGGTCTCCGGCAACGCCGCACACGGGCACACCCCTGATCGCTTCAATTGCGGTAACCTCGCCGTAGTCATCCGAGGATTTCCGGATCTCCGGAAGCATGTCGCGCGGTACGCCAAGCAGTGCGCAGAGTTCGTCATCCCAGGCCATGGTCGAGATATTGCAGAGCATAGTGCGCGACGCGTTGGTATAGTCCGTCGCATGAACCGCCCCGCCGGTGAGTTTGTAGATGAGCCAGGTGTCGATCGTGCCGAATACGAGATTCGCCCGGGCAGGGGTATGATCCAGAATGTAGCGGAGTTTGGTACCGCTGAAATACGCGTCGAGGGGGAGCCCCGTTTTTTCGGTGATGAGCGCTTCGTGATCTTTTAGCGCGTTGCAAAGATCGGCGGTTCTGCGGCACTGCCACACGATGGCGTTACACACGGGTTCGCCGGTTGTGCGGTCCCAGACCACGGTTGTTTCGCGCTGGTTCGTTATGCCCACCGCGGCGATACTGCCCGCAGTGGGCGCGCACACGTCGGTAACGGTATCCACCACCGTTTGCCAGATTTCATTGGCGTCATGCTCAACCCAGCCGGGTTTCGGATATTTTTGGGAAAATTCTTTTGAGGACCGGGCAACTATCTGTCCGTTCCGGTCGTAGAGAAACGCGGTGGTACTCGTTGTGCCCTGATCGATGGAAAGAATGTAGTTCATGTGCCGGAAAACTCCGCAATGTCCGCGAACACCGTTTCCCGGTTCGCGTCGATGCAGAGGGAATGATACGCGTCTTCGTATCGCTTGTAGCGTGCAAGAGAAGGAATCCGGTCTATGACATTCTTTGTCGCGTCATTGTTCACGAGACGGTCCTTGCCCGCCTGGAGTGCGAACACCGGGGTGCGGATATTCGCGATATCCTTCTTGAGGGCGCCTTGCAAGAGCATCATGGCAAGCGAGAGCTTCGCCGTAACCCGAGTGAGTTCCCTCTTTGACCGGGCAAGATAATTGAGCCCTTCTGCACTGTTGCAAAAATCGCGGTGCTTGTAGGGAAGCGTAATATGCAGTTTCGGATTGAAGAGAATGCCGAGGCCCGCTTTCATCTTGTCCGCGAGTGAGAACACCTTCCCTTCTACGAACGCGGGGGAAAGGAGGACGGCCTTGTCGGCGTCGGCGCTTTCGAGATAGCGGGTCACGATCATGGCGCCGAGACTCTCCCCGAGAAGAATGATTTTCTTTCCGGGATACACGCTTTTCAGATGTTCATGCATGAGACCGAGCTGATTCACCCATACATCAAAATTCTTCACATACCCCGGCATCCCGGGCGACTCGCCGAACCCGTCCAGTTCGAGGGCAATCACGGCAATCCCCTTCGCAGAGAGGTACTCGGCCATCCAGGTCCACCGGTCGGCGCAGGCACCGAGGCCCTGGATCGCCAGAATGATTGAATCAAACCGTTCAGGCATCCAGTCGTAATACAGAAGCTCGCGGTTCTGAACGGACAGTTTTTTTATGGTCATAGAATGACACCTCGGTATCAGTATGGAAAAAAACGGCAACGCCGACAACTTCAGTGTAGGGTACGCATGTTTTTGCTGTCAAGAAAACAATTAATCCAGCGGTCTCCTTGCGAGTGAAAGATCCACATGACAATACCCGCCGGGGTGTTTTTCCAGATAATCCTGATGATACGGTTCTGCCGGGTAAAAGGCGCCCGCAAGCCGTATTTCTGTTACGGCCGGGTCGTTCCAGGTGACTGCGGCTTCGAGTTCGGCGAGAACACGCCGCGCTTCGGCGCTCTCTTCTGCGTTCGTTACAAAAACTGCCGACCGGTATTGCGTACCCCGATCGTTTCCCTGCCGGTCCGGCGTGGTGGGATCGTGCATGCGGAAAAAATGACGAAGGAGGTCGGCATATGAAATGACTGCCGGATCATAGGTGATCCGGAGCGTTTCGGCATGACCGGTATCTCCGCGAAGCACTTCGTTGTAGGTTGGATTCAGGGTTGTACCACCCGAATACCCTACCCCGGTTTCGACCACGCCATCGAGCTGGCGGAAATAGCCCTCGGTACCCCAAAAGCATCCTGCAGCAAACAGAGCGTACCGACGTCCGGCGGCTGGCCGGTAATGGGCATACCCTTCCCGTTCCAGCTCCTGTTCGGGGATAAAGCGGAGCGACGCCGAATTGATGCAATACCGCAATCCGGTCTCTCCGGGACCGTCATCAAATACATGCCCGAGATGCGAAGCCGACACTGCGGCGGATACTTCGGTCCGTACCATGCCGGCGCTGGAATCAGATTTTTCTTTGAGTACTTCCGGAGCTACTGGTTTCGTAAAACTCGGCCATCCGGTTCCCGAATCGAATTTGTCGGCCGAGCTGAACAGGGGGACACCGGAGATCAGGTCGACATAGAGTCCTGCATCCTTGTTGTCCCAGTACTCGTTATGAAACGGCGGCTCGGTCCCGCATTGTTGCGTTACCGCATACTGAAGGTCCGTTAGTTTTTCTTTCATGTCTTACCTCCGTATACCGGTAATATACGAAGAATTCTTCCGCGGGGAACCTTAATTATTCAACAACAAGATAACGACGGGTAATTGTGTCAAACGCGTCCGGAGGAACGGTTTCCATGATTTCGTCATACAATGCTCGAAGTTTTCTGCCCCGGTACGTCTGCCCGAAGAGGCTGTATATGGCAACACGATCTTCATCAAGGGGAATAATCCGGATATCCTTGCTGTATCCCTTGCTGTTCATCTCGTAGACGAGGGACAGATAATTGATATCCAGCAGGGCGTCAACCCGACCGTTCATGAGCTTGCGGTGATTGATTTCCCGAAATTCGGTCGTGGTAACCAGTTCCAGTTCAATCTGTTCATGCAGGATAAACGGTGGAACATAACCGCTCGTTATATACCCTATTGTCATACCGAACAAATCTTCCTGCGCGTTTATTGTTTCGAGAGGACTGTCACGACGAACAACAATACACGAGGAAACAGCCGTAAGGGACCGTGAAGGATAGAGAAACCGCGTCTCCCGATCGAGGATTTTCGTTATGTAGGGGATAACATCTATCTCGCCTTTCTCAAGCATCATTTTAAGTCGGGGTATGGGATAGAGCCCTGAAACGACGATGTCTACATTCATGGCGGGAGCAAGATATTCCCGCCAGAAATCGACTGAGGCACCGCCTGCGTCACCGTTCTCCGTAGTCATCATGAACGGTGGTAACACGAAAATACCAATGCGTATCGTTTCCCGAACCGGCTTGCTGTCATCAGCGGACAAAACCGGCATTGAAAGCACAAAGACACACAAAAGCAGAACCGGCAGGAGCGATACCAATCGATTTCTAATCATTACGCCTCCTCCAAAACAAAGGGAAGCTTTCCCGAAGGGGCCATCTTCTCCATGCCGGAAAGAAACGTGTCCGCGAGAAACGGATCAAAGCTCACACCGCGTTCGTTCCGGATTATTTCCAGAGCTTCGGCTACTGGAAACGCCGGCTTGTATATCCGTTCGCTTACCAGGGCATCGTACACATCGGCAATGGACACAATTCTCGCTTCCAGCGGGATGGCTTCTCCCGCGAGACCTTCCGGATATCCTGAACCACACCACTTTTCATGATGGTACAGGACGATGTTTTTCGCTATGGGGTCTATGGCGTTATTGTCCAGAATACGGAATCCGATTCGTACATGTTCTTTGACCACTTCAAATTCTTCTTGTGTGAGTTTTCCCGGTTTCAGGAGGATTTGCTTTTCAACACCAACCTTACCGATATCATGGAGTGGTGAATACATCTTGATTGCCTTTACAAAAAACTCATCCAGACCGGCCGCGCGGGCAATATATTCGGAGAGAAGCGAAATACGCTTGATATGGTTTCCGGTTTCCTCGTCGAAGTAGAAATTTGCGCTTTCAAGCGCGGCGACCATCGCCATGGTCATGTGCTCAATCTTGTCGCCCTGATCGAAAACTCACCGAAAAACGGATCTTGACGGAGTTCGCGGCGCAGACTTTGCAGTACAATGGTTTCATCGTCTACGCAAACAATGTGGTGCTTTTTCATGATCCATCCTGTTTTTCACAGCAGCATTTTTTAACCGCTTCCATGAGACGTTCCGGATCCCAGGGTTTCTCAATAACATCTGTTACACATCCAGTTTCAAGAAGACGATTAATGACCGCCTCGTCTGCCTGTCCGGTTATCATGACCGCCTTGATATCGGGATATTGCTGCCGAACCTTTTCAAGGAATTCATCTCCCTTTATTCCCGGCATGAGCCAGTCCGATATGATAAGAATGAGTTTGACCCCCTCACGAGCCAGTTCCTCAACCCTCTGTGTCAACATAGTTGTCGTCCACTAAGGAGGCAATTATATGAAGTACAGCAAGAGATTCAGGAACGCAATTCTGAGAAAAGTTCTGCCACCGGAAAATCGGAGCGTGTATTCAGTAGCAAAAGAAGCAGGTATAGCTCCGATTACTATTAACAGTTGGCTTGCCAAGCTCAAAGATGGTAAACTGGATATCGAACAGGATAGAGATGATCCAGTAAGCAGTCGAAGCATCAACGAGCAGGATAACCCCGTCCACCATGGACAGGGCCCGCCCAACTTCGCCCCCAAAGTCAGCATGGCCGGGAGTGTCGAGCATGTTTATTTTGACACCTTTCCATACTACGGAGCAATTCTTTGCGGCGATGGTGATTCCGCGTTCCTTTTCAAGATCCATGTTGTCCATCATGCGTTCCGGCATTTCTTTGCCTTCACGGAATGCGCCCGATTGCCCGAGCATTGCGTCTACCAGTGTGGTCTTGCCATGGTCAACATGCGCGATTATCGCGATGTTTCGTATCATGGGGTTCATTACGTCTGTGTGTTTCAATGTAATTCCTGATTTCCCGGAGGAGCGCGGTAAGATTTCGTCAGTATAGAGGTTAAACGCGTGTTCGTATATGGATGAGGAAGGAGGGGCGGTGTTGTATTCCTGTTATTTCCCCGGCCGGCCGCTCTGGTGGATGGCCGAGCCGGTGAGGATGACCTTTCCACCTTCGAGGCCGACCTGACCGAGCACTTCGAGGGGCTTTTCCGGGTCAACGGAAAGGACTTTGCCAAAACGGACGGGAACGATGCCTTCGAGTACGTCGCGGGTGTCGTAGCCCACGAGGAGATCGAATACCATAGCGTTCTCTCCGGAGACAACATTCGTCGCCATGCCCTTCCATACAACCCAGCAGTCAAGATAGAGCCAGGGCTCCTTGGAAACCTCGGCGTAGGTGTACACATCCTGAATGGTGTCGAATCCCTGCCTTGAAAGATAGCCCATGAGCTCGCGGGACTTCCGCTTTATGGCGACCGACGCGTTAGAGTTGAGTATGCGGTTTATTTCCACCTGCGCCGCGTTGTCACGGTAGGACTGGAAAAATTTCTGGGCTTTTTCGTAGCTCGCGAACAGTTCCTTTTCCGTAAGGACATACCGGTACGAACCGCTCATGGCGATGGCGTCTTCACGGTCGGCGGAGTCGAGCTCCAGGGCTGAAAGGTCGGCGCGGACCGGACCGGGATCGGCGGTAATGCCCCGGTACAGAAGAACGGCGGCAAGAGCGACGAGCGCGAGCGGTACCGCCTTCGCGGCGATTCGACCCGCGGTAAGGGGCCGCTTGATGCGCGGATAAAACCGCGCGATCTTCCCGGTTTCCACGAGCGCGGAAATGGTTTCCGGATCGCTCCCCTTCCGGATAAAGTCGAGCGACTTGCGGGCAAGCCGGTGGGACGGCGCGTATTCAAGCGCTTCCAGATAGTACTCCACCGCCTGGTGGGTGTCGCCTCGACGCAGATGGAGAGCAGCCTGGGCGACAAGGAGTTCCGGGTCGCGCATCTTTATCTGTCGGGCGCGCTGGAAATAAGTGGTCGCCCCGCCGATATCACCGGTGTGCAGACAGGCCATGCCGAGGTAGAGGTAAAACGTGAACGAATCCCGATACTGGATGGTATTCGGTTCGAGAAGGGTTATTACGTCATTGTATTTTTTGCGGTAAAACGCCCGTTTGGCACGTTCAAGAACGGTCAGTGGCATCGCTTACTCGGGGAGCTTTTGTTCGAGGAGACTGTCCAGGGTCCGGTTCAGGTAGTCAAGTTCCTCGTCGGTCGCGATGGATGGATCCAGCTCGATCTGGTCAATCCGGGCCAATATCTGCTCGATGAGTGAAAGCCGTTCATCCTCGGTTTTGGGCGAGGGGTCAAGCGACCAGACAATGTCTCCGGCGTCAAGGTCAGGAGCCGATGGAGCGTCCTGTATCCGGTAGGGACCAAAGAGCATACGGACGGTGTACAGAGCGTTCGCCGTTATGTTTTTTGTCGGCCAAACAAAGAGCACGGCCGAATCCTGCACCGAATAGAGCGTGTTGAACGAACGGCCGGGAAGAAAATCCGGCAACCAGGAAAGAGTGTTGAGCCGTTCCCAGTTCGCTATATACAGGGCGGAAGGTACGGTAACGCCGCCGTCCCGGAGCTGGAACACAAAATTCTGCTGTTCGTTTCCGGTTATGAGAACAGAGTCGCGGTCAGCGCCCGGAATGATCCGTTCCTCGGCCGATATGCGGTTTCGTGTGTCGGTGTAAAAATGGATACCCTGCGTTTCACCGAGCATGGTGTCAAAGAGACCCTTGAGCGCGAAGTCCGCAGCAGTACCGGAGGTATTTTCCACCCGAACTTCCATGGCAACTGCGGTTGGAAATCCCCGGTTCTCCGGATCGACAAGACTGAATTCCTGTTCAATGTAAAAGTCGTCAGTTAAAAGAAATTTGAACATGGCGCCGTTTGCGGTACGAACCGCTTCCACTGGCTTGCCGGTCCGCGGCGCGAGTTTGAAAACGCTATCGTTAATCTGCACTGAAAGCCAGGAGGTCGTTCCGAAATTCCGGTCCTCGATGAGGGGTTCATACCGGTTCTTTCCGGTATCGGCGATATGATACAAACAAAAGGTGCCGGTTTTGGGATGGAGAACGAGTTTCAGGTTCCCGCCGATGAGTTCGACCGGTTCTGAGAAAAGGGGGATGGCCATACAAATAATCGCCAGCACAAGGCCTAATCGGCGTATGTGTTTCATTGGGCTTCTCCTTCGAGAATCTGGTCGTACAGGGTTTGCAGGGACCGTGCCTTGTTCCGGAGTTCCTCGAGGGCGCGCCGTCGGCTGTCCGGATCTTCAGACGAGAGATCCGTATTTGCGGTACCGGAACTTGCCGGAATATCCGCGCCGGACACCAGGCCCGCAGCAAGCTCCGCGTTGCGAAGCTCGAGTTCGGAAATGCGGTCCATCAATTGCGCGTTCCGGGTTTTTTCTTCTCCGAGCTGCTGTTCAAGCTCGCCCATGCGGGTATCCTTGATCATGTCCGAAATGCGCTTCTGGTATGCGGTTATCGCTTGTTCATAGGTACGTTCGCGCCGCTGATAATCTTCTATTATTCGAAGTGACTCTTCATGGCTCATCTTGAGAAGTTTGAGGAGTTCGTCCTCCTTGGCAGTCTGTTTGATGAGCGAAATGCGGTACGAAGCGGCTTCGCGCTTTATACCCTGGGGCCACGAAGTAAGTACCAGTGAAAAAACGCTTCGGGCTTCCTCAAACCGTCCAACGGAATAGAGGTTCTCGCCGATCCAGTAGTATGCCGACGGAACCATGTCGTGAGACGGCCATTGTGATACAAATCGATACAGGGTCTGTATGGAGTCCTCGTGACTTCCCATAAGAAAATGCACCCGGCCTTCCTGATAGGTTATATCCGGGATTTTTTCATCGTCCGGGAATGACACGGTAAAACGCTGAATGTCCGAAAGGGCGGTCTTGATGTCTCCGGACGCGAGTTCCGACATGATGAGCCAGTACCAGGGCTCTGCCCCGGCACCGGGGTTAGTTACCGCCCGCCGGAATGAAAGCGTGGCGGTCGACCAGTCAGATTTTGCGTACGCGTCGAGACCCGCCATGAGGGGATCCTGGGCGAACGCGGTTACGGCAGCGAGCAGCAGCACAAGAGCAATAGCCGGTTTTTTCATACATACCTCTCCAAACCCGTCCTGCAGGAATTTTTTAGCAATCAAGCTCTCCGGTAAAAAAAGCCGAGCCGGAAACCACAAGATCCGTTCCGGCAGCGAGGACGGACGGCAGCGTTTCACAGTTCACCCCGCCGTCTACAGATACTATATACGAAAAATCGTTTTCCTGCTTGATTTTTTTTAGCTCCTGAACCTTTTCAAGACAGGACGCTATCATGGTCTGTCCGCCGAAGCCGGGATTGACCGTCATTACGAGAACCAGATCTACAAACGGCAACAATTCGCTGAGCGCGGCAACAGGGGTTGACGGCACGAGCGATATTCCGGGTTTGCATCCCGCTTCCCGAATACGCTCGATAAGACGGTGCGCGTGCACTTCTGCCTCAACATGAAATGTAAGGTAATCCGCGCCGGCTTCCAGAAAGGAATCGGCCATTTCCGCGGGATTCGTCATCATGAGATGTACATCGAACGGAAGTTTTGTAAGTCCTCGAAGGGCGGCTATAACGGGCGGACCTATGGTCAGGTTGGGAACAAAGTGACCGTCCATTACGTCGATGTGGATCATGTCACCGCTTTTCTGTTCAATCTGTTCAATGGCTCTGCCAAGATGCGCAAAATCTGCACTGAGCAGCGACGGGGCAAGAAGATACGGTCTTTTCATACATGTATAGTAGCAAACTCCCTGCACGGTGTAAATAGAATACCTTAATTGACTAAACACGAGGAATGAGTATAATGGAAGAAGTATCATGGCTATAGAACCAGTTCCCGGATTGTTACCGCAAGTGTATGAACTTCTCAAATCTGGCGAACTTGAGCAGGCAAACCGGGACCTCGCAAGACTCTTGCAGCAGGATCTGGAAAATGCTGAAGTTTTGTTTGCCCTGACCGGTGTCACCTTCTGGATCGACAAGCTGAAGCGCGCCCGCGAGTCATCTACCGATTTCGAGCGCGGTGAATACCTTGTGTCCCAGTGGAGGCCGTTTACGGCCTACATTGAAAAAACGGGCAGGATCTATGAAGTGGGCATGTACGCGATACGGCAATGTGTCTTTACGCTTGCCCTCCGGTTTTATCAGTCTTTGTACCGCGAAGACGGAACCGCGCAGGAAGCGGAACTGTACCGGAAAATTGGTCTTTGTTACAAGTCGCTCGGGGACTATGAACGTGCGCTGCATCTGCTTGAACAGGCAGTAAATGCGGATCGCGATTCACCGGCCATTCTGGCCGAGCTGGGCGACTGCTATGCGCTGTGCGGGGAAATGCGTCTTGCAAAGGTGTATTTCCGGGAAGCCTTTTTTCAGGGAGCCAATGCGGTTGATCTGCATTTCCTTGAATCGGAGATAATCCGCCGTCTGATCTCGCAAGTTCAGGCGCTCGGTTTTTCCGGACAGGTTCTTGCCGAATGGCTTCCGGTGTACGGTGTTCTCTACGGGGTTTTAAACGTGAAGCGTGAGCTTCGGGCGCTCGAATTCGGGAAGCTCAAGCAGGCGATCTTTGCGCTTGAAAATGAAATAAAGGATGCGTCCGAGCAGTCCAGACTGGTTCTGGTTCCGCGGCTCATCAATCACTATTTTTGGCTGATCGATCATTATATCAATGTCAATGACGATAAGACCAGAATAAATGAAGTGTTACTTAAAATCAAATTGCTGGATACCGACGTGTACAACCGGTACACCGTGTAGAACCGGCGTTTGCAGGAGAAATTACCATGTCCGAGTCGTTGATCAAATCTGTCCAGAATATGCTTAATGAAGAAAAATGGACCCGTGCAACCATCAGCAATTATTCCGTTACCAATTTCAAGGATATGGACGACGCCATCAAGGAAGCGTCCAAAGCGAAATGCCTTGACGAAATAAAAAGTCTTTGCGACGAACATCTTGCACACACCAAGAACAGCATTATCGCGCTGTATCTTTCGGGTATCATTGCCCTGTCCAAGCAGCTGCTTGATGATTCGGCCATGGTCAACCTGGTGAGCATCTTTATCGACAATCATAAAACACAGATCGTTGAACACCTGTGCAAGCGTGTCCTCGAATTCGGTGAATCAAAGTACGCCCTGCGCACCCTTGCCGATACCTACAAGGCCGAGAACAACGATGCCATGTACGAAATCTGGGAGCGCCTGGTAAAAATCGACTACGAAGAAGCGGACATAGCAAAACTGCTCGCGGAAAAATACGAACGCGACGGCGACATCGAAAACGCGGTTGAATACTATAAAAAGGCACTCTACCGGTACATAAACCGCCATCAGACCAATTCGGTCAAGGAAGTATGGACCCATCTTGTGTCCCTCATTCCTGAAGAAATCGACTTTTTCTATCATGTTCAGCGCAAGATTTCCAAGAATATCGGCGACGACCGCAGCGCCATGCTCATGCAGGAAGTCTATGTGTACTACAAGGAAAACTCGGACTGGGATGTTGCCATCGACATCCTGAAGACCATTCTTTCCTGCGACGACAAGGATTCCTGGGCACGCAAGGAAATTGTTGAATGCTTCCGCGGCAAGTATGCCGGACACAGTCTCCTCGAAGAGTATATCCGCGCGTCGAACCTGAACCAGAGCTGGCGCAACATATTCGAGGCTATTGCCGAGTTTGAAAAGCACATCTCCTTCGACGCAGGAAACTTTGTATTCCACCGCTCCTGGGGTGTCGGACGCATAGCCAAGGTAACCAACGACGAAATCACCATTGATTTCTCGAAAAAGCGCAACCATACCATGAGCCTCAAAATGGCGGTCAACGCCCTTCAAACGCTCAGCCGCGAACACATTTGGGTTCTCAAGTCCATCTGGAAAAAGGAAAAACTTACCGCCAAGATCAAGGAAGATCCCGTATGGGCGCTCAAGACCATAATCCGCAGTTACGACAACAATTGCGATCTCAAGCATATCAAGGCGGAACTCGTTCCCCAGGTACTCACGGTGAACGAATGGACCAGCTGGAGCACCAAGGCACGGAACATCCTCAAGGATGATCCCTCCTTCGGGGTAAACGCGACCAATATCGACATGTTCATGGTCCGCGACCGCCCCATTTCCCTCGAGGAAAAACTATTCAACGAATTCAAGGCACAGAAAAATTTCTTCTCCCGCATTGATCTCCTGCTCACCTTCTCCCAGAAGGCTGATCCCGAATCCGAGTTTTTTGCCGAAATGTTCAGCTACTTTGCCGGATACCTCAAGGCATTTAATCAGGTAAATGAACAGATCATCGCATCGTATCTGGTCATCAAACAGATTGTGGCGGCGCATCCCCATCTGAATCCCGGGCTTCAGTACAATTTCGCCGAGCTGTTTGCAGAAGTTGATGATCCTTCCGCCGTATATACAGCAATCAAGGACAATGGCCTCAAAAAGAGCTACCTGCAGCACATCAAGAATTTCATAACCGACTGGCCCGATGTCTACATCAAACTCTTCCCCACAGTACTCTCTGCGGACATTCTCGAAGCCCTCGTATCCGAAGGCTACACCGACAAGATTACGGCCCTCGTACAGCTGTCGTTTGAAAACTACCGCGATTATCGCGAAGCCGCCATCTGGTTCTTCAAGAACGCGCAGGAAGCCGACTGGTTCACCGCCGCGGGTCTCGGATTCGAAAAGCAGTTGATAACCCTCATTCACATTCTGGACATCACCTATCGTGAGATCGAGAATCACCGCGACACCACCGAGAACCGGAAAATCAACCGGCAGGTGCAGGCAATACTGTTCGGAAAAGAAAGCCTTCTCGCGAGTTTCATGTCTGAAAATGATTCGGACACCGTTACCCGTCTGTACACCCTCATAGACGACGTGAAGGATCTTGATCCCGCAATCAAGATGCAGCTCCGCAACGCCATCCTCGAATCCCACAAGGGTTTCAAGTTCTTCGGTTCCGAAGAAAAAACCGTTGTGTCGCGCGGACTCATTGTTACCGGGAAAATGCTCGAAGAAAAGAAAAAACAGCTTCAGAATATCGTGGATGTGGAAATGCCTGCAAACTCCAAGGAAATCGGATATGCCCTTTCTCTTGGAGACCTTCGAGAAAACGCCGAGTACAAGGCAGCGAAGGAGCGCCAGACCATTCTGAACACCACCGCGACACGCCTCCAGGAGGAGATTGAACGGGCGATTGTATTCGATCCTACAACTGTTGTTATCTCCCGTGTTTCGTTCGGTACGGTCGTAACCCTCAAGAACAACAAGGAAAACACCGAGGAAACCTACACCATCCTGGGACCCTGGGAATCCGATCCCGACAATTTCGTCATTTCCTATATGTCGCCATTCGGAAACGCCATTCTCAACCGCAAGGTTGGAGAAGAACTGACCTTTACCATCAACGAACGGGAATATAATTATACGATTACATCTATCACTGCTGCGTCAATCTGATTTTTTTGAGGAGAATGCGCATGAGGAATGTAAAAAGGTTTATCGCGGTTATCGTACTGCTTTGTGCATCATGTGTGCTGTTTGCCTCCGGAGCGGACATCGTTGTTTTGATGGACGCTTCCGGGACAATACTGCCCTGGTTTGACCAGGTTAACAGCCGCATACTCCCGGATATAACTCGGAAATTTGTCCGCCAGGGCGATACATTCCATCTCATATCCTTCAATTCACGCGTGAATCTGGAGATTGTCCAGCCGGTACAGAACGAACAGGATGTCTCCCGGGTTGTTTCCCGATTCATGCTCCTCTACCCGCTCGGACAAAATTCCGACTTTCTTTCCGGGCTCAATTATACCCATCAGTATGTATCATCGCTCCCCGAACGGGAGAACAAGATCGTTATCATCATTTCGGACGGGATCTTCAATCCGCCGGAGAACAGCCGGTACGCCGGAATGAGCCCGGCAGACGCGCAAACGGAGCTTTCCTCCCTTGCCCGCCGTATTCGCAGCGCCGGCTGGGAAGTATATTACATCAAGCTTCCCTTCCCGGAAAACGCGGTTATCCGTTCTCTTGACGATACGATACTCGCGGACACCTCGGCGGGACATCCTGACGGTGAAACACGGGAGTACCTGGACGTTTCGTCAGAATTTACCGAGCAGATGGATATCCGCCCGAGCGAGTTCATAGGCGAAGACGTTCCGGTCGATTTCGTGGACAGCGTGTTCTCCCTCCCCGAGGTCGAGTTTCCGCAAGATATCGGAAAGAAGGGACACTATTTCGTTCTTCCCCTTAAAGTGACGAACGTATCCGACCAAACGGTACATCTAGAACTGACCGGTGTTGTTCATGATTCCATCAACGTTTTGGACAGTACCGAGTTTTTACGCCTCAAACCCGGAAAAAAGGGAACGCTGCGGGCGCATATCCAGTTACCCGAAACCCTGCCCCTCGGCAAGCAGAGCGTTCCCCTTTCGCTCCGCTTTTCCGGCAATGTACGGACGGTTCCCCAGTCAGCGTATGTAACGCTTGAGCTGGTTTCCTTTTCAATTCGCCAGAGTCTCCACCGCGGTGGACCGGTCGCATACGCACTCATTCTCGTTCTTTTTGCTGTCCTGATCGTAGCGCTGGTACTGTTCCTCATTGCCCGCCGGACCTCTGGTCCCGCCGCGGCAGCATTGCGTACTGCCGGAACCCGGGACGCCGAGTCGTCCGGCATGGAAAACGCCGCATTCGCTTCGGGTGAGAACCGCGACAAGAACATTGCCTACACCACCGGCGAAAACCGCGACAAGCACCTCGCCTACACCACCGGCGAGAACCGCGACAAGCACCTCGCCTACACCACCGGTGAAAACCGCGACAAGCACCTCGCCTACACCACCGGCGAGAACCGCGACAAGAATATCTCGTTTGAGCTTGAACACGATAATTCCACCGCTACCCTTGCCGCACAGGCATCTGAACTTGAAAAGGCCCGTCGTGAACGCTATTCCATTCTTTCCGGCGCGGCCCCTGTGCATGCCGCCCGGCTTGAACATCGTCAGGGAGCCCGGGCAGGAGAAGCAATTGCAGTGCGTGAAGACCGCAGCATCATGCTTAACCTGTTCGTAACAAACCAGAATACTGCCATCGGTCGCAGAAACGTACATCGAATGAAAGCCGGCTCTCGCCTGTCACTGGGCGGCGGTGCATCCGCTTTTCTCGTGTTCCTGGTTCACTTCCCCTCCCGTATCGCTGAAGTCCGCTTCGACGGCGTTCAGTGCACGCTTGCTATCCTGAAACCCGAGTTTTTCCCGTATGAGGAAGAGGTTATTATAGAGAACTGTATTGACCGCGAGTTTACCCTGGTCTCGGACCATGGGTATGAAGTGAGTTTTACGCTTCGTGAATTCGAGGATCCGGTGGAACGGCTGAACCGCCTTCTCACCTCAATTCACTACTGAGTCTCTTCTTTACCTGGTTATTCTTCCCCGAGGGCGCGCTTTGCCTGACGCTGCAAGCCGCCCATCTTTTCGTCCGCGGCTATTGATTCCACATGGCCTTTCAAATTGGTAAATCTGTTTTTATTGTACATCTCTATACCCAGACTTTTAGTGGCAACGTCCTTGTGCTGAATATAGGCTTCAGCCACATCGGACAGGGCGGGATCACCCTGTTTGACAAAAAGTTTGCCAAGCTCGTACCGCAGCCATTTCTTACGGTCATCTTTCAGACTTGCGAACGCAACCTGAACGGCATCGTTAACCACAGATGAAGAATCATGTTTCATGAGCGCCTGGATGATGGTCATACGGGTTTTGTCCGGCGTTTTTTCATTTCGTACCTGTTCCAGCATCCAGCGAATGCTCTCAGATTCACCAAGAAGGGCCAGTACATCGATGGATTTCGCTTTTACCGCATCTACGGGATCCGTCTGCGCCCGGTACTGTACAAATGGCGCGGCATCCGCGATCTTGAGCTTCTCAACCGCGTTCAGCGCTTCAAGCCGTACCCGATAATGAGTATCCTTGAGAGCTTCAAGAACAACATCGACAACAACCTGTCCCGAATAGCCCGATAGTCCGGACACTGCGGCGGAACGGAGCAGCGGATCATCCGTTTCGAACAACCCGGCAAGCAAGTCGTCACCGCCTTCCCGTCCAATTGATCCGATTGCGCGAACCGCCGTTGCCCGGATCATGATGTTTTCATCCTCATTTTGTGCAATTGAAACGAAATCGTCCCAGACAGCATCGCTTTTAAGTTCGCCGAGCGCTTCCATCACATTTTGACGTATGATGAGGCGCTGACGTTCGTCACCTTCGATTGTACCCTGCAGATAGTCAACGAGATAGGCTGCGTCGTCGGCTGTACCGATTTTCCCGAGTGTTCGTATTGCCTGGTCGCGGAACTCCTCGGACTCATTGTCCAGGATGGTCCTCACCAAGGGGGAAGCTTCCGGCGGCTTTATTTTCTGTACATAGGAAAAAACGGCGGACACCGTTGAATTACGGTAGTCCCAGGGATCAGCGAGAACTTCCAGCGCAAAGGATGAAAAAGCCGGATTCTCCAGCGCCGCGTACATTGAAAGAATGCTTTCCCGTACAGCAACGCTCCTCGTACGGGAAAAAAGCGATTCAAGATCCGCATTGTAGGTGGTATCTTCTTTATCCCGCAATTCAGTAACAAGCTCCACTATTTCGTTCTCGAGCCCGTACCGGAGAACATCCCGCCGTTTGTCGTTGCTCTGGGCCGAAAGAGTGGATAGAAAAGCGGTACTAATGCAAAGAACTGCGATTTTTTTCAGGGAATGATTCACGATACGCCCCCGGTGATTCGTTTCATGAACTGGTTTCGATACTCCGTAAAGGTCCCCTGCGCGATAGCAGTGCGAACCTCACCCATCATGGTATGTAAAAAAGCGAGATTGTGAAAGGTTGCAAGCATGGAGAAAAGAATTTCGTCCTGCTTGTAGAGGTGGCGAAGATAGGCCCGGGAATAGTCACGGCAAACCCTGCAGGTACAGGACGGATCAATCGGACCGAAGTCCCGGGTATTACTCTCCCGCTTTATGGATAACTGGCCGTCCCGTGTGAAAAGGGATCCGTTCCTGGCGTTGCGTGTGGGAAGCACACAGTCAAAAATGTCTATACCGTGATACACGGCATCGAGAATGTAATCCGGCGTACCGATTCCCATGACATACCGCGGTTTGTCGTCCGGAAGGAGCTCGGCCGTAGATTCGAGAAATTCACGGTATATCTCCTGCGGTTCACCGACAGAGAGTCCACCTATCGCGATACCGGGCGTGTCAATTTCGAGAAGAGCGTCCACGCTTTCCTTGCGGAGATCATGGTAAAAATTGCCCTGTACAATTCCGAAGAGCTTGCCCTGATACTCGTCTTTTGTTTCAAGCCAGGCACGTTTTGCGCGGCGGGTCCAGTCGATGGTGATATCGAGCGCTTCACGTGCTTTTTTCCACTCGGTATCGTAGCCAGTGCATACATCGAGCTGCATCTGAATGTCGCTGTTAAGCTGTGCCTGAAGGCCCACAACAGATTCAGGAGTAAGAAAATGCGAGGAACCGTCGATGTGGCTTCGGAACTTGACGCCTTCACGGGTAATTTTGCGAAAATCTGCAAGAGAAAACACCTGGTATCCGCCGGAGTCGGTCAAAAAGTTGCCTTTCCATCCCGAAAACCCGTGAAGCCCGCCTGCCTGCTCGATTATGTCGGTCCCGGGGCGGAGATACAGATGATAGGTATTAGCGAGGATTATCTCGAATCCTATTTCTTCAAGCCATTCTTTGGTAACTGCTTTTACTGTCGCGTTCGTTCCGACGGGCATGAACGCCGGAGTCTGCACGTCTCCATGCGGAAGGTGAATGATGCCGGTTCGTGCACGGCTTGCGGAATCCCGATGTATTTGGGTAAATATTGAATCGGTTTTTGGCATGGTTACGTCCTTGCATACCGGAGCATGGCAATACTCCCGGCAATAAATACTACAACCGGAAGCCAGGCTCCGGAAAGAGGAGAAATATACTCCCATTTCGACAAAATCATGGTTACCATCTGGGTTACGTAAAACGAAACCGCGATGGAAAGACTGAGCAGCAAGCTCATGAGCATGATGTTTTTCTTGAATCTGCCCCCGAGTGATATGGAAAAAAACAATACGATAAAAATGGTAAACGGAAACGAGAACCGCTTGTAGTAATTTGCCAGCTGCTCGGTGTGGGGCAATCCCGCGCGGCGAATAAACCGTATATATTCTTTTGCTTCCGCCGAAGTCAATTCTTCAACCGTGGTTACGTTTCTGCGAAAAGTTTCGGGAGGTTCGGTAAGCTGAATATCGGATACGTTAGTGCTTATTGTTGCGGTGCCATCACGGGTAAAGGTGTACCGGGTCGGATCATTCATCTTCCAGGCACCGTCTTCCCAGAATGCGTTATTGCTCTGGATTACGTCCTGAAGTTCTCCCTCTTCCGTCCGGTGTACTATGAATACATTGTACATCCGTTTCTCGGCATCCTGATAATAGTCGGCAAAATAGACGATAGTTTCATCTTCCGACATGACTACGAGATTTGTATTGCTGAATGATTGATCGGGATCAAGAAGAACCCGTGTGAGTGCGTTTTTTTCCGCAAGTGAATGAATAACCACCCGGTCCTCAAAGAAATACATACCGACCGAAAGCATGAACCCGAGTATCAACAGGGGCACCACAAGCCGGTACAGGGGATAGCCGGCAGAGAAAATTGAAGTAAGCTCGTTTCGCGCATAGAGGTTGCCCATGGTATACGATGACGCAAAAAGTACAGCCATCGGCATGGAAAACGAAATGCACTTGGGAACGTACAACCACATTACCGTGAGCACATCTTTTGCGGATACGCTGTTCGCAAGATATTTCCATAGATTGGTAAAAAGATCCGCAAGCTGCAACAGCAAAATAAAAAAAAGAAGGGCAACAAAACAGACAGGAAGAAAATGGCGGATGAGGTAGCGCTGAAGGATTTTCATGAAAAGAACTTCCTCCCCAGAAAAAATACGCCCATGGACAGAACAACCATATTCGGCAGCCACATCATCACGGTGCCATTAAAACCGAGACGGATACTGAGGGTTTGACCGCCTATGAGCATGGACCAGTAAAACACGGCGATGAGCAAGCCCAGAATAAAACCGGTACTCTGCCCGTTATGCTTTGAAGATAGCGCGAGGGGAAACGCAAGTATAACAAAAAAGAATGCTCCGAACGGTATGGAAAATTTCTTGTTGAATTCCATCTTGTACATATTGAAACGCCGTTTACCGAGCTCCTCCTCTCCTGATTGCAATTCTGCATACAAATCGCGCGAACTCATTTCACGGGGCGTTATGGTTCCGGTATAAGCGGGAAGAACATTTTTCGCGAGAATGTTGTACGAAATTTCTTCTGATGTAACAATATCGAACTGATTACGGTCTTTACGGTTAAAAATAACCGCATTCGAGTCATTCATTTTCATGGACATGAGAATGGCACCGGTAGTTGACTTTACTATTTCCGCGCCGGGAGCCGCGATAACCCGTTTGTTTCCATCTTCATCGGTATCAACCACAAGCAATTTGTCCATTACCGAATCCTTGACGGTACCGGTAACCACGATGGCCCGTTCGTTTCTTCGTATTGAATTTGATTCAAGCTCCAGAGCCGGGGTCGATGTAAGTATCTTGCGGTAGAGGCGATTAAAATGGATGGTACCGGCCGGAAGTAATATATCATTTGTTACAAATGACACAAGCGAGATCAGCATACCGACACAAAGAACGGGAATTATTATAAATCGCATGGAAACACCGAGCGTATTCATGGATAGTATTTCACGATCGCTCACGAGCCGTCCCACACCCATGAGGGTACCAACCAGTGCGGCAAATGGAGCCGATGTTGCAATGATTGACGGCAATGCAAAAATAATCAATTTTACCACGTCGAAAAATGGAGCCTTTTTTGAAAGGACTTCTTCAGCCATCAATAAAATCTGGTTTACAAAGAAAACGAGAAAGAAAAACAGGAAGGAGATGAAAAAATAGAGCAGCATTTCCTTCGCTATATACAAAAAAAGCGTTTTGCGCATCATTGTATTCCGGTAGACCCGTACCCGCCGGCTGAACGATCGGTTCCGGAAAGTGTATCTGATTGGACGAAAACCGCCCGGGGTACTTTTGACAATACCAATTGGGCAATGCGGTCGCCATTTTGCACGGTAAACGGTTCTGATCCGGAATTATACAAAACAATGCCGATCTCACCGCGATAATCCGAATCAATGGTACCAGGAGTATTCATGACCGTAATACCGTGCTTGAGCGCAAGACCGGAACGAGGGCGTACCTGTATTTCATACTCCGGCGGAATTTCCACCGTAATGCCGGTAGGGATGAGTGCACGAGATCCCGGCGCTATAACAACCGGTGTATCAATAAACGCCCGTATATCCGCCCCGGCGGCGCCTTCGGTGGTATACTCGGGAACACACGCGCCTTCCTTCACCACGGTACGTACCGTTATTTCCATCGCTTTCCAGCCTCCCGTATTGTTTTTTTCGGTCCGTACAGAACAAGACTCTTATCTATTCCAGCGCAGGAGTCCTTGAGCCGGTCGTGTATCATCGTGGAATCAAGAGACAGAATCAGGTTGACAGATTCTTCAATTGAAAGAAGCTGCCCATTGTACAGAATCTGCCGTGCAAGCCGTTTCATCCGGTATTCGGTATCATCCGAACTTAACCGCAGATCGCCCGCAAGGTGACTTTTCGCGTCGGCTATCTCCTGACCGGTAAATCCATTATACACTATCCGGTCAAGCTCCTGAACCAGTTTCTCAAGGGCCTGGAGTGTTTTATCCGGCGGTGTGGTAAGACAGGAACACCAAAGGGAAAAATCCCGGTTACATACATAGAAACTGTATACGGAATAGCATAACCCGTGTTTCTCCCGAAGGCTTTGAAAGAGCCGGGAACTCACGGTATCGCCCGTAATGGCATTGATTACCGCCCAGGCATACCAGTCCGCGGCATTCCGGGGATCCTTGAGCGGCCAGGACAGAAAAAGCTGGGATTGCCGGAACGGGGACGGCGCCGCCTGAAATCCGCCGTTCAAAACAGGCGGTTGGTCTCCCCCACCCTTTTGAAACCCGCCAGGCGCGGGAATGGCGGAAATACGTGTTTCAATGATCACGGGATCAAAATTGCCGGCGATGGTAACCAGGGGAGCCGCAGCATGTATCCGTTCCCGGTACCAGGTATGAATGGTTTCCACCGGCAGGGTCCTGATATTCTCGAGACTTCCCGCAATGGGCCGGGCGACCGGATGATTCCCGTACATGAGCGATAGTGCGGTCTCCATGCCGTTTTCTTCCGGATCATCGTTCACCGCCATGATTTCACTGAGAATGACATCCCGTTCCGTGGCGATTTCCGCAGGATCAAGAAGTGAATCGTACAGCATTTCAATAATGAGATCGACGGCGGGGATTGCCATGTCGGGCGGTACCACGCACATGACACACATGACTTCCCGCTCGGTAAACGCATTTATATAACCGCCTACACGGTCAAAAAAGAGCGCAATGTCCCGGGAAGTTCGTGTACGGGTTCCCTTAAAGAGGAGGTGTTCTATAAAATGAGTTGCGCCCTGAAACCCGTCCGGTTCGTCGCGTGAGCCGACCGGAAACCAAAAACCGATTGCCGCTGAATTCGACGCGGCAACCGGTTCCATTACGAGTCTCGTATTGTTCGCAAGAGTACGATCAATTGCCGGCATTTTCTCCCAGGGCATCAACATAGGAAAGATTGAGTCTTCCCATCTTGTCAACTTCCAGAAGCTTGACCGGAATAACCTGTCCTTCCTTGAGGACATCGGATACGTTGTTTACCCGATCGCGGGAAAGCTTTGAAATGTGACACAAGCCTTCCTTGCCGGGAAGAATCTCGATAAATGCGCCGAAATCCATGATGCGCTTGACCGTTCCTTCATAGATGCGTCCAACCTCGGGATCTTCGACAATACCCTTGACCGCATCCTTCGCGGCAAGAGCAGCTTTCGCATTCTTTCCGTAAATGGTAACGGTACCGTCATTTTCGGTATTGATGGTTACCTGGAATTTTTCTGAAAGGGCCTTGACCGTCTTTCCGCCGGGGCCGATAAGAGCGCCGATCTTGTCGGTCTCTATCTTCATGACCTCGATACGGGGAGCGTATTCGGAAATCTCGGAAGCGGGTTTCGAAATGGTCTGGTTCATGATGTCGAGGATGTGCAACCGGCCGCGTTTTGCCTGTTCAAGGGCTTTCTGCATGATTTCGGTTGATACACCGGCGATCTTGATGTCCATCTGGAATCCGGTAATACCCTTGTCGGTACCGGCAACCTTGAAGTCCATGTCGCCAAGGTGGTCTTCCTCGCCGAGAATGTCTGAGAGAACCGCATACTTGTCGCCTTCGGTGATGAGACCCATGGCGATACCGGCTACCGGGCTCTTCATGGGAACACCGGCGTTCAGCATTGCGAGAGTTCCACCGCAGACAGACGCCATGGACGATGAACCGTTGGATTCCATGATTTCAGAAACTACACGAACGGTGTACGGGAAGGAATCCTTGCCGGGTACCATGGGTTCAAGGGAGCGGCGGGCAAGGTAGCCGTGCCCGATTTCGCGGCGTCCGGTACCGAGTCGGCCGGTTTCACCGACGGAATACGGGGGGAAGTTGTAATGAAGAATGAAGTTTTCGCGACGGTCTCCCTCGATATCATCGAAGATCTGCTCGTCGAATACGGTGCCGAGCGTCGCAACAACGAGCGCCTGGGTTTCACCGCGGGTAAAGACGGCAGATCCGTGCGGACGGGGCAGTACGTCGATTTCGCAGGTGATGTCGCGGATATCTTCGGTTCCGCGTCCGTCTACGCGAACACCTTTTTCAAGGATGGTTGAACGGAGAATGGAGTATTCCATGTCTTCGAACAGTGCGTTGAAGAGCTTTTTCTGGGTTTCGTCTTCGAGCTGTTCCGCGTATTTATCAGCGAGTTCTTTTTTGACGGCGTCACAAGCGGCACGGCGTTCAAACTTGCCTTTGGTGTAGAGCGCTTCTTTCATCCGGGGGAATGCCTCGTTGTAGATGGCGTCCCGGTTTTTCATTTCGGTAACAACCGGATTGAGGGGAAGTTTTTCCTTTCCGCACTTGGCTCGAAGTTCGTCCTGAACCGCGCAGAGGGCCTTGATTACTTCTTTCGCCTTGTCGAGCGCGCCGAGCATGACTTCTTCCGAAACCTCATGCGCGCCGCCTTCAACCATGGTAATGCCTTCTGCCGTACCGGCGACGACGATTTCCATGTCAGCTTTTTCAATCTGCTCAAACGTGGGATTAACGACGTACTGACCGTCGATCCAGGCAATACGGGCTGCCGCGATCGGGCCGTTGAACGGAATGTCCGAGATAACAACCGCCGCGGAGCTCGCGATAACTGCGAGGATGTCGGGAGGGTTCATCATGTCGGAAGAAATGCAGGTGGGAACAATCTGGATGTCCCGTCCGAAGGATTTTTCGAACAGCGGCCGCATGGGGCGGTCGATGAGGCGGGAAACAAGGATTTCCTTGTCTTTGGGGCGCCCTTCCCGCTTGATGAATCCGCCGGGGATCTTTCCTGCAGCGTAGTATTTTTCATTATATTCCAGCGTGAGCGGAACATAATCCAGGCCTTCCTGACTATCGGAGGAAGCGCACACCGTGGCGATGATCGCGGTACCGGCGTACTGCGCGTAAATGGAACCGTTTGCCTGTTTTGCGAGGCGTCCGGTTTCCAGGATGAGTTCATCGTCACCAATCTTGTATGTTATTCTTTGTACCATATCTGTTTACTAACCTTTGTGTGAAAAAAGAAAAAGTTACCCGCCACCCTGGTGACAGGTAACTTTCTGGATTACTTGCGGAGTCCGAGCTCCTTGATCAAGGTTCGGTATGCTTCAAGGTCGCGACGCTGGAGGTACTTCAAGAGTCTCCGGCGCTTGCCTACGAGAATGATGAGTCCCCGCTGGCTGCCTTTGTCCTTTTTGAATGTCTTGCAATGTTCCGTAAGTTCCTTGATGCGCTCGGTCAGGATCGCAATCTGAACGTTTGTATTTCCGGTATCTTTTTCATTTGCACCGAATTTTGTTACCACCGCAGCGGTATTCTCTTTTGTAAGTGCCATACTTACTCCTTCTTTATCAAAATCGTCATGATAACCTAGAATTGTATTGCCTCAATGGCTTCGCCAGCGGGCAATGACTCGTTTTCGCACGGCACAAGCCGTACGGTTTCGTCGGTACTCTCCACCCGGACCTTCTGTTCCCTGTTCTCCAAAACTCTGAGTTTCGCCGGATACATTCCCGGCGGAGGAAGTATCTGGGTAAACATGTTCCGTTCAGCCACAAGGCCTGAACCGGAAGGAGTCCAGTCCGGAGTATTGAAATCAAGTAAAAATGGATGTCCGAGGAGACGTTCCGCAAGGGCAAAGTCGGCGGAAAGAACGGCTTTCCGTACAGCGCTTGAGCTGATCCGGATTCCGTCCTGTTCAACCTGCCGAATGGAATCGAAACGGAATCCGTCTCTCCGTGAACGCGCGTCAATGTCCGCCGTTCCGGTATCCAGGCGATGTCCGCAGCGGAAATCAGGGCCGACGGCCACATACCGCATACGTACAGTTTTTACCAGAATATCAAAGAATACACCTCCTGACATTTTACCGAAATCGTCAGAAAAGTCAATCAGTACCACGAAGTCGAAGCCGGCACGGTCAAGTGCCGAAAGACGAAGATTAAGGGTTGAAACATCGCCGGGGTAATGCTCGGCGTTCTTGAGCGCTCCGGGAGACCGGGTAAAGGTAACAACGCCGGGAGTAAGGTCGTGGGAGGCGGCATGGTCGAGCACGGCGTCAAACAGCACCTGGTGTCCCCGATGGGGCCCGTCAAAACCGCCGATTGTGAGGGCGGTTCCCCGCCTGTTCCGGACCAGTTTTTCGAGTGCTGTTTGTGTGTCTTCGTGTTGCAGGGTTTCCCAACGGAATATTTTCATGAGTCTTCCCGGTGTACAAAATCGTACACAAGCCGCCCTCCCTCGTCATGTACCATACCGCAAAACCGTTTTCCGGAAAAGACGGCATGGGAAACGCTGCTTGCAGGCGGCCGGTCGAACCAGGCCGTGGTCATTTTTTTCCCGTTCAGGAATTCCGGTACCAGCCGGTCCGGAATTTCAAGAACGGGAAGCCCGGTTTCCCGTGCAAGCTCCGGAGTAAAGGGACGACAGGAGTCCAGAATGTCGTGCGGGGGTACGGGTTCAGGCTGTTCTTGGGAATCGCGGGGGGTTCCGAACGCCGGAAGAAGATTAAACCCTGCCGCATCCTCCAGACGGAACGGTCCTACCGCGGTTCTCCTGAGGAAGGCGGTATGGGCGCACGATCCGGCGGCAATGGCAATATCGCGCGCCAGGGATCTGATATAGGTTCCTTTGGAACAATGTACACGGATGTCTGCTGCGGCAACCGGTCCTTTTGCGGGATTTTCAGTTCCATCCGGCCCTGTATAGCCGACAAGTTCCAGGGAATGGATGATGATCCGGCGGGGCGCAAGATATACGGGTTCGCCGTCGCGAATCCGGTCGGATGCGCGTTTCCCGTCGACATGGATCGCTGAATACTCCGGAGGAATTTGGTCGAGTGATCCGTTAAAGGACGGAAGGACCGCATGCAGCTTATCGACATCGGGCAATGGCGCAGTTTCTGTAACCGTTCCGGACGGATCAAGAGTATCGGTACGGGAACCGAAGGCAATTCTTGCGAGATATTCCTTGTCGCTGGCGGTAATATGATTTCCGAGACGGGTAAGCGATCCGGCGAGCAGGACAAGAAGTCCGTCGGCAAAGTTGTCCAGGGTGCCGGTATGCCCTACTTTATTCGTGCCGAGCGCGTTTTTTACCTGCCAGAGCGACGAAAAACTGGTTTTTCCTGACTGTTTTGCCAAAAGGACAATACTGTTTACCATCAGTTTCCGATCAGGGTACCGGATCCGGTTCATCATCCCGGTGTTCATCAGAGATGATGTGATCAATTTTTTGTACCATCTCGAAACCCACGCGGATGCTGTCGTCAAATATGAATTCGAGATGGGGAAACTGACGTATGCGAAGTTTCTTGCCAAGCACCGACTGGATAAAGCCGGAAGCACTCTGCAACCCCGCTACGCCCTTTTTAGTTTCGCCTGCGGACATAAAGCTGGAAACATAGACTTTTGCGTGTGAAAGATCCCGGGAAACCTCTACCCGGTTTACCGTGAGAAAGGTTGAAACCCGGGGATCCTTTATTTTTGCGCTCATGATGAGCGCTGAAATCTCTTCGCGAAACTGTTCACCAAGCCGGTCGAGTCTGTGTTCACCCATGATTGTTCCGGATTACTCCGTCTTCTCCTTGGGAGCCGCTTCCTTGGCGCTATCCTTCAGCTTCCGGGCAACTTCGAAGTATTCAATTACCTCAAGCTGGTCGCCGACATGGATATCGTTGAAGTTTTCAAGCCCCACACCGCATTCGTATCCGGACGCCACTTCCTTTACGTCGTCCTTGAAACGGCGGAGCGAGGCGATCTTGCCGGAATGAACAACGATACCGTCGCGGATGACGTTGATGGTGGAGCTGCGCTTTATGACACCCTGCTGAACGTAGGAACCGGCGATAGCGCCGATTTTCGGTACCTTGATAACTTCGCGTACCTCGACAGTACCGATCGTTTCTTCTTTTACATCCGGCGAAAGCATACCTTCCATTGCCATCTCGATTTCTTCAACAGCCTTGTAGATGATGTTGTACTTGCGGATATCGACCTTTTCCTGTTCTGCAAGCAGTTTTGCCTGGGGCGTGGGCCGTACGTTAAAGCCGATTATGATGGCATTCGAGTCCGCGGCGGCGAGCATTACGTCCGAGTCGTTTATAGCACCGGCCGAGGCATGAATTACGTTGAGGCGAACGTCCTTTGTGGACAGTTTCTCGAGCGACTGCTTGAGCGCTTCAACCGAGCCCTGAACGTCACCCTTTATGATAACTTTCAGTTCGAGCATGTCGCCGGCGCTGATGGTATCGTAAAGATTGTCGAGCGTAACTTTCCGGATATTCTGCGAGTCTTCGAACCGCTTGAGCTCCTGTCGCTTGTCGGAAATCTGCCGTGCCATGCGTTCGGTTTCGGTAACCTGGAAGGGATCGCCGGCGTTCGGCATGCCTTCAAGACCGAGAATTTCAACCGGCATACTGGGAGTCGCCTCTTCAAGTTTTTCACCGTGTTCGTTGAAAATGGCCCGTACACGACCTGAATAGACCCCGGCAACGTAGGGATCGCCGGTTCTCAGCGTTCCTCGTTCAACTATAATGGTGGCGATAATACCGCGTCCATGGTCAATACGGGACTCGATAACTTTTCCTTCCGCGCGGCATTCCCAGTCCGCAGTAAGTTCAAGTACTTCCGCCTGGAGGAGTATCGCGTCGAGGAGTGTGTCAATACCGGTTTTCTGGAGGGCGCTGATGTTTACAAACATCGTGTCTCCACCCCAGTCTTCCGGTACGAGACCGTAATCCGAGAGTTTGGTCTTTACCTTGTCCGGATTCGCTTCCGGTTTGTCTATCTTGTTTACCGCGACAATTATCGGAACCTTTGCGTCCTTGGCATGATTGATCGCTTCCACGGTCTGCGGCATTACACCGTCGTCCGCGGCAACAACCAGGATAACAATGTCGGTGATCGCCGCTCCACGGGCGCGCATCATGGTGAACGCCTCGTGTCCGGGAGTATCGAGGAAGGTTATTCTGCCCTTCTCCGTCTTTACGGTATAGGCGCCGATGTGCTGGGTAATGCCCCCGAATTCGCCCTCGGCGACTTTCGCCGACCGGATAGCATCCAGGGTTTTGGTTTTACCGTGGTCAACATGTCCCATGATCGTAACTACCGGGGGACGATGTTTCAGTTCCGCGTCCGAGCCCGAGTTGCTTTCGATAACCGTTTCGTCATAGAGACTGACGATGTTTACCTTGCAGCCGAATTCCTGCGCGAGAATGGTGGCAATATCCGAATCAATGGACTGGTTCATGGTAACCATCATGCCCATTCCCATGAGTTTTCCGATCAACTCGTTCGCTTTGAGATTCATCTTGCGGGCAAGTTCGGAAACCGAAATGGTTTCCATGATCTCAATTTCCTTGGGAATCGCACGAGCGCGGTCCATTGCTTTTTTCTTTTGCTGAAGCAACTTTTCTTCATAATCGAGTTCACGATTCTTCTTGTTGTATGCTTCGTTTTTCTTGCCTTTAAAACTGCGTTTCGCGGGGCCTTTGGAACCCTGCATGGGCGGAGGCGCAGGAGTAAAAGGGCCGCCGCGCTGGGGACCGCCGGGGCCGGGCCTGCCGGGTCCACCCTGATACGGGCCTCTGTTCGGTCCGCCCTGGTAGGGTCCGCGATTCGGTCCGCCCTGATACGGGCCCCTGTTCGGTCCACCCTGATAGGGACCGCGATTCTGCCCGGGTCCGGGAGTATAGCCCTGTCCGGGACCGCGATTCTGCCCGGGTCCTGGATTGTAACCCTGTCCGGGACCGCGATTACCCTGGTACCCGCCGGGACGACGTGTTTGCACGCCGGCAGATTGTTCACGGGCCTGTGCGCCGGAAAAACCGTCGCGGGAGGGTCCGCGCTGCGGAGGCCGTGAGCGGTCGGCCAAATTACCAACCTTTACGTTCGGCCTCGGAGGACTGAGTTCTATCGATGTCGCGGTACGGCGTACCGTTACGGTTTCTTTGTTCTTTGTCTCCACGGATTTTTCCGGGGTCTTTTCTTCGGCGGTAGCCGGCGGGTTGTCAACAGCCTTGACAGGATGTCGGGCCGTTTTTTCTGCGGATTCTTCTTTAACCGGAGCTTTAGCAACTACCGTTTTTTTCTTTACAACGACAACCTTTTTCTTTTCGCCTTGATCCTTCGTTGTTGAACCATCATCCTTTCCTGCGGGCGCAGGTGAGGTTTTTTTCTGCTTGTTGAGAATTACCTTCGGTTTCTGGGTGTTTTCAAGATCTTCGGCCATACAATATCCTATTCTTCGTCCTCGTATTCAAAACTGAGACCAATACCACAACTGGGACAGGTTGTCATATCAATCGTTATTTTCGCGCCACATTCGGGACACTCGTACTCTTCTTCAACTGCCGCAGTGTCATCCTGAGCGGTCTGAACTTCCGGCTCCACGGAATCCCCGTCATATACGGGTTCATCCTTTTGTTCAATCACTTCAATCGCTTCATCCGTCAGTATTCCGGAAATATACGCGAGCATATCTTCGGTCATACCCTCCAGGTTCCGGAGCCCTTCGTCATCAAGGGCAAAGAGCTGTTCAACCGTCGTAATACCGGCAGAAGCAAATACGGCCACAAGTTCGGGTGTAATACCGGGCAGTTCGGCTATATCAACAATCTCGTCTACCGGTTCGGCGTCGCTGAACAGGTTATTTGCCGCGAGGCGGTAATCCGCTGACAGATCCATTTCCGCGAACTGCTCGTCGGTCTTAACATCGATGCTCCAGTCTGCAAGACGATTGGCAAGCCGGACATTCAGTCCCTGTTTGCCGATAGCAAGAGAGAACTGCTGTTCCGAAACCACGGCAAGCGCGGTTCTCTTCTCCTCGTCCAGGATGACAACATCATTGACTTCCGCGGGAGAAAGTGCATTCCTGATGAATACACGGGGATCCTCGTCGTACTTTAGCACATCGATTTTTTCGCCTTCAAGCTCCCTGATAACCGCCTGGATTCGCACACCCTTGAGACCGACACAGGCGCCGACCGGGTCCACATCATCACGATTGGAGTACACCGCAATTTTTGTGCGGTAACCGGCTTCACGGACGATTTTCTGAATCTCGACCGTCCGGTCATAAATTTCGGGAACTTCTAGTTCCATGATCCGGCGTACAAAGTCGGGATCGGTTCTCGAAAGAACAACCTGCAGTCCCGACGGTGTTTTCTTTACTTCGGTAATATACGCCTTGATACGATCATTCTGGCGGTATGCTTCACGGGGAGACTGAAACTTCTTGGGAAGAATACCCTCCACCTTTCCGAGATCGACGTAGATGTTTCCGTTCCGTTCCCGCTGATAATATCCGATTATGATCTCGCCGACCTTGTCCTTGTACTCTGAATACAGGGTATCCTTCTGGATATCCCTGATGGACTGATGGGCGGTCTGTTTTGCGGACTGAACCGAAATGCGGTCGAATTCCCGGGGATCAACCTCGATAAGGAGTTCATCTCCGATTTCACAATCAGGATCAAGTTCAAGCGCTTCTTCCAGTTCTATTTCGATGACGGGATTGTACACACCATCCACAATGGTTTTCCGTGAATATATGGAAACATCCGTGTGATCGTCGGTAAAAGACACAACAGCGTTTTCATTTGTGCCATACTTTCGCTTGTATGCGGCCTTCAGTGTCTCTTCGATCATTCTGAAAACCAGATCTTCGTCAATTCCTTTTTCCTGAACGAGTTGGCGTATTGCTTCTGCCATTTCTGCGGACATGAAAAACTCCTTCGAACCTGCCGGGCTTGAGCCCTACACAAGTTTTGCCTTGGCAATTTTTGAATACGGTACGGAAACGTTCTCCGAACCGATATCGATCAGAACCGCGGTATCGTCAGACGACACTATGGTACCCTGCATCCAGTCAGTTATGTCGGTATTCCACAACTTGACCGTTTTCCCGGTAAACAATGAGAATTCTGCGGCATTTTTGATAATACGGTCAAGCCCCGGGGAAGCGACTTCCACGTAAACATCGCGGGAATCGAAAACAACTTCCAGACGTGTTAAAAGGGCGCGGTGAACTTTTGCGCAGTCATTTACGCCAATACCGTTTTTACCCGTAATAACCGCCTTGACCTGCCAATTTCCCTGTCGTTTGAATACATTCAGTTCAACAAGGGCATAGCCCAGTCCGGTTACCAACGGTTCGCACTCGTTATAGTGTGCCAATGTCGACGGTTTGATAAAGTCCACTAACCTCTTTAACTCCCTGATTCATCCGTTTTCGAACTTGATGCCCATATACGAAAAAAGAGCCGTTTGAACGACTCCCGAAAGGTAACGGATACTGTATTGTTCACTATAGAAAGTAGCATAGTGAAACAACTATGTCAAGGTTGCCCTCAGTCATAAAAGAGCGTCATTCCAAAGACTGCCGGGCTTTGAGCGCCCTTGAGTACTGCCGCACAGGAGTCCAGCGTTGCACCGGTAGTCATGAGATCATCAACGAGCACGATTGGTTCTGAAAGGGGTTTCTTGCCGATGTACGCAATATTACCTTTCAAATTCAGGCGGCGCTCGGTTTTCCCCAGACCTTTTTGCTGTATCAACGAAGTTCTGCTCAGACAACGAAGTACCGGTATCCCGAAATTTCTTTCAAGATGACGAACCAGGACATCAATCTGATCCCACCCTTTTTTTCGGATTTTTCCCGGCCGCGGAGGTACCGGAACAACCGTACAGTGCGGAAACCGTGAGAGTTCACGAGCAAGCGCTCCGGCGAATACGGCCGTTAATCCGAAATTGCCCGAAAGCTTCCAGGCCGCGAGCAGTTCCTGTGCGGTATGATCATAGGGGTACAGCGGATACACCCGGTCTATCGCTTCGAGGGGCGCGACCGTTCTGCAGTCAACACAAAGCGAGCGGGATGAAACAAGGGGTCTTCCGCATCGCTCACAGCGGTCCGTATCGGTGTTTTCCGCGCCAAGCCGTACAGCTTCACAGGACAAGCAGAGCGGAACGGACCGCCGGGAATTCTTACCGCAGACGACACAGGTTTGCGGGGCAAGAAGACAGGCGGCCGCATCACGAAAACGGGTAGTTATCCGGGTGACACGTGAACGAATCCGTACCCGGTTCAGTGTTGAAAATAATGAGTCCATACGGTTCATGTTCGGCGGGAATTGCGTTGCTGGCCCGGTTATCCGGCAGGGTACAGCATTTTTTTCCAGCGGGTAATGGTCTGCAAGGCTTCAAGCGGCGTCATGGTGTCGGCATCGCGTGAAAGAAGTTCGTCCAGCACGAGTGTTTCCTCGGAGAAAAGGGTCGGTTCATTCGTCTGTTGTTGCGGCACCGGAGATTCCGTTCCATATTCTCCCCGGCGGGAAAGATACTCCGGTGTTTCCAGAATGGTACGGGCACGGTTGATAACCGAATCAGGAACCCCCGCAAGACGGGCCACATGAAGGCCGTAGGAATTGTTTGAAACGCCCGGTTTTACCTTCTTGAGAAAGACAACCTTCCCTTCACTTTCAAGAACATCGAGGAAAAATGACGCAAGCCGCTCATGCCGCATCCGGGAGAGTTCATGATAATGGGTAGCGAAAAGGGTACGCGCGCAAACAACCGAATACAGATATTCAGAAACCGCGGCCGCAATCGAAAGACCGTCTTCGGTGGATGTCCCCCGGCCTACTTCGTCCATGATGACCAGACTCCTCCGGGTAGCGGTACGGAGAATGTGCGCGGTTTCGGACATCTCTACCAGAAAGGTAGATTCCCCGCGCGCCAGATTGTCCGAAGCTCCTACCCGACAGAATATACGGTCCACCGGAGTCAGTCGTACCGATCCTGCGGGAACAAAAGAACCGGTTTGGGCCATGAGCACAATGAGCGCGGTTTGTCGCAAAAAGGTACTCTTTCCCGCCATATTTGGTCCGGTAATGAGGGCAAATGACGGATCCGCGGCGGATTCGGCACATGAAAGTGTAATACTGTTGGGAACAAACTCGCCGCCGGGAAGATGGGCTTCAACCACCGGGTGGCGGCCTTCTTCGATAGCCAGGATGCCGTCATCGGTAAAGACCGGCTTTATCCATCCGTATACCGTTGCTGATCGGGCAAGAGACTGGAATGCATCAATCTTCGACGTTTCCCGTGCGGCTGCCAGAAGCTCTTCAAGCCGATCGGCAACTTTTGAACGCACCTCTAGAAAGAGTTCCTGCTCGCACTCGAGACTTTTAGCGTGTACCCCGTTCAGTTCAGTTTCAAGTTCAATCAACCGGTCGGTGGTAAACCGCTCTGCGTTGGTGAGGGAACGCCGTTTGATAAAGTGCGGTGGCACCGAGGCGAGGTTACCTTTGGTAACCTCGAGAAAATATCCGGTGAGTCGGTTATAGCGGATTTTCAAGTTCTGGATGCCGGTTGTTTTCCGTTCACCCTCCAGATACTCCTCGAGCACCTGGCGTGAATTGTCCCGAAGCGCATGCAGTTCATCCAGACGGGTTGACCAGTTTTCCCGTATAAGCCCGCCTTCGCTCAGAACAACCGGACAATCTTCCCGGATGGAAGCAGCCAGAAGTTCTGTTATTTCCTTAAGGGCGTCAAGGGTACCGTCCGGAACGCAACCCGTGTGCAGACCTGCCTCTTTCAGTATACCTTCGAGTTCGAGAAAATGGGTAAGGCTTTGTCTGAGCGCGTTAAGGTCCTTTCCGTGCGCACGTTCCATGGCAACCCGACCGGCAAGACGTTCAATATCGAGTATTCCCGACAGGCAATCACGGACTTTCGCGAGAACCCGCTGATCACGATAGAGGGCATCCACGAATTCAAGCCGCTCTTCTATTGTTTTCCGGTCAATGAGCGGATGATGAATCCAGGTCCTCAAAAGTCGTGTTCCCATGGCCGTTCGGGTATGATTCATGACTTCGAAGAGCGTATATGCGGTAGATCCGTCGCGAAGACTTGCGGTAATTTCAAGATTTTTCCTGGTCGCATCATCAAGCGCGACGAATTCAGTTTCTGCATATACCTGTATGGCGGTAACATGAGAAAGTAGCGATCCGGCGGTTTGCCCGAGGTACTCTACTACAAGGGCCGCTGAAAGCAATTCCGGCGATGATTCATCCAGGGAAAACGCGGCAAGATTCTCCGTTTGAAACAACGAACAAAGTTTCCGGTACGCCATTTCCTGGTTGAAGCTCCAGTCCGGAAACCGGTTTACAATCATTGCCGGATAGTCCTGTAGTATGCGGTCGAGCTCGGGAACGGTTTCGAGCAGGGACTGCTGCAGAAGAAGTTCGCTCGGCTCTACCCGTCCTAGTTCGCGGCGTATTTTTTCAGGAGCGTTTACCGCTTCTATGCGCGTTGCGGCAAAGTCTCCGGTTGAAATGTCAATATAGGAAAATGAGAAAAAACGCTCTTTGCCGGATTGGGATAAGGCAAGCGATGCAAGATAGTTGTTGGTCCCCCGGTCGAGGAAATCTTCATCCACGACAGTTCCCGGAGTTATTACTTCACGGACCTTTCGTTCAAAAAGACCTTTCCCCGAACCATTCTGGGACACCTGTTCACATATAGCGATCTTTTTCCCGAGCCGCAATAACCGGGCAAGATACACTTTGGACGCATGGTAGGGAATTCCGCACATGGGATGCCCTGCCCGTTGAGTCAGTGTCAGGTTGAGCAGCCGGCTCACTTCAACAGCGTCTTCGTTGAACATTTCATAGAAATCCCCCAAACGAAAGAACAATACCGCGTCGCGGTATTGTTCTTTTATCGAGAGATATTGTGCCATCATGGGAGTAGTTTCAGCCATGAATGCCGAACTCCCTAACGACGCGAAGTCATGTTGCGGATTATCTTGTCGGTAATGTCAACTGTCGGGCTGTACCACATTATCGAAGAATTGTCATGAAGCGAAAGCACCATGCTGTATCCGTCTGATTCGGCAACCAGACGTATTTCCTCATACAACAGGGAATAAAAATCATCGTCGGACACCAGACGCTCTTTTAGGGTGTCAAGTTCGGCATTTTTGGCTTTCGAATATTCCACGAGAAAACTGGTTTTCTTCTCGATATCCCGTTCAAGACGGGTTGCCCGTGAAGTGTCGGAAGCGGCTTCAGCGTCCACTTTCTGCTGACGCAGCTGCTTGATTTCGTCGGACATACGCTTTATATCGCTTTGATACCGGGTCTTCTTGGCCTCATAGTCACGAACACTCCGTGAATCCCGGTAAAAAGTTGTATAGATACGGGACGTATCTATTACAGCGAATTTCGTTATCTGTTGTGAAATTGCCTGCGTAAGAGGAAACAGCAACAGGATCACCAAAAGAAAGGATAATTTTTTCATAGCAACAGGTCCTCCTTGAGGATGATTACATGTTTGCGATATTGAACGACAGAACGAATTCCCAGTTCGGTCCCGATCCGTCGGACCATTCAAATTTGCCGTCCTGAATTCTGAACGTATTCGCGAAAAGCAGCCGGAGCGGGAACTGCGGAATGGAGAAACGGAGCCCAGGTCCAAAGCTGAAATAGTAATCGTTCAGAGTAAGACTGCCAAGATCGGAGTAATCCTGTTTTGTCGCAACGGCATCAAAGAAAAAATCCGCGGAAAGAATACCGGGCGCAACCGGCATCCGGAGTTCAATCCAGTGGTTGATCATCAGACTTCCCCGGGCATTCATGTTTGAATACAACTCGTCCCAGCCGCGTCCCATAAACATACCGTCTATATACAGCTTGCTGTTGTCGGTAATCGTATAGTCGCCGACCGGAACCTGGAAAGAAAGCCCGGTGTATCCGGCCAGAACGAACTTGAGGCTCCAGCTTTCAAACAGCGGATAATCGAGCAGGGTAAAATACCGTTCGGCTTTTGTTTCGAACTGGACAAAGTACTCGTTCTCAATTTCGGGCAGGAGACCGGTGAACGTTATCTGCTGACTCGCAAACCAGCCGGTGGACGGATCATAGTTTATATCCCGCTTGTCGAGAGAAAGACGTGTCCACACACTGTTCTTCCATTTCCAGCTTCCATGTTTGTCCCGGATATCCCGATCTGCCGGGCGATACAGGACTTCATCATAATAATTCTGGATTATCGAGAAGGACAAACCTCCCCGAAGCGTAACGAGCGCAAGGTTCGTATACCAGCGGTATCCGGTCGAGATGCCGAGACTGTGCTGCCATTGTTCATATTTCATCCGATACGATGAGTCGAGACTGTACTCGTCATCATATTCATCGTAAGAAGTAAACGGATCGGGAACCATACCGTTTTCACGATAATAGTCGTCATCGAACAGGGGATACAGGGCATCCTGATAGGCATACAGGAACCGGTGGGCAACGGAAAGATCAAAGGTAACTGAAAGAGGACTGCCCATAAACCAGTTTTCCGTAAATCCTATCTTTGCACTCTGTGTATCGGGAGAAAGCGTTACATTCGCGGAAAGCGTTTGTCCATTACCCCGGAAATTCTTGTCTTCCCACTGGAGGAATACCGAAAGCGGGAAGGAATTCTCCTCCGCCATTCCCGAGAAGGTAACACCGAACTGGATCGACGCAGTAGACTGTTCTTCAAGATTGATTATCACGTCCACCAGGTTTTCTTCCGAACCCTGAACAACATCGGGAGCAACAACAGAGAAATAGCGCAGGTTGTAGAGATTGCGGATACTGTCTACCATCTTGGTTTTCGAGAAGATATCACCCTGTTCCAGTTGAAGTTCCCGGTTGATTACATGATCCTTTGTTTTTGTATTTCCCCGAACAAAGATGTGTTCTATGTGGCTTCGTTCACGTTCCACAACCGCAATTTCGAACGACAGGGTACGGCGTTCGTCGTCCCTGATTTCCCGGCGATTGATGTAATTGGACGTGTAGCCGTTCTCGTAGTATACGTCAAGGAGGGCCTGGTATCCTTCATTGTAGCGGGGGAGATTCATCACGTCCCCTTCATCTATGCGGACCCTGGCAAGCAGTTCTTCGGCGGTAAAAAGCGTATTTCCGCTTATTGTAGTGCCGCCGTAGGTGTACAATTCCCCTTCAATAATGACAAAGGTCAATTTCAGAAGATTCTTTTCCGGATCTGTTTCGGTATCCACTTCACGAAGAACGGATTCTACCTGCGCATCTATGTACCCGCGAGTAGTGTAGTAATTCTGAATGGCTATACGGTCTGCGGTGAGGTCTGCTTCGCTGAAGGTCCCTTTGGTAAAAAACTTTGCCTCTTTCAAAGTCAGTTCTTTCCGAAGGGTTTTCTCCGCCATGATTGAATTTCCCTCAAACCTGATTTCGGAAATAACCGTCTGCTTTCCTTCATCAATGGTAAAATTGAGATGAACGGAATTGTCTGCCTGTTCCACAACTTCGAAGGATATCTTCATGTTCGCGTACCCTTCGGAGAAATAATGATCACGGATGGCCCGCTCGTCCGCTTTTGCCTTCAATTCATTGTAAATATCGCCTTCCTTGAGGGCGACCTTTTCGAGAAGGGCGGAAGCACGTATTTCACGGTTGCCGATAAACACGATTTTCCGCACGACCGGTTTCTCGGTTACCGTAAACTCGAGAAGCACGCTTTCGCGTTTATCATCACCGGGGAGAGCCATGGGGGTAATTTCAGTGAAATATTCAAGCGCATACAGTGTCTGCAGAATATCCCAGTAGCGGTCATCGGTGAACGGCTTTCCCATCTGGGCGGAAAACAATCCGTCCAGTTCGGTTTTGCTCACACTCTGAAGCCCTTTGTAGATTATTCCGCGTATCGGTTTGTCTTGATACCAGTTCTCGGGTGTCTGTGAAAAACATAATCCTCCGATAATGATGAACATCAGAAGAACGGTAAGTTTTGTGCGCATTACAAGAGCTCCTTAAGTATTGACTATAGCATAAAACCTATCAGTATGAAAACTTCCAGGATAGGGTGACAGACGTATCTGCAATAAAAAACGTTTCCGTACTGTCGGGCATGACTCCCCAGCGTACGGTAAAAAACGGTGTTGTTATTTCAAGACCAAGTTCCGGCTGAAAGAGAAGGTTCTCATAGACAGCCATCGGTTTATCCGTATTCTCGGCCGATTTCGGATCATAGTAACTGAAATGCAGCAACGCGTCTGCATATACGGCCGATCCGAAGTATTTTCCCATATAAACAGTCGTATTGTCAAAATAGTTACCGAACGTCATTTCACGGCTTGTTGCTGCGGGCTGCATGGATTGCTGCAATATGGCATTCTGTATGAGCAGGGTACGAATGGAGAATATATCGAGATGAAGTACGTCCCGAACCGAGTTTTCAACGGTACGGAACAATCCCATCTGGGCAAATATGTCCGAAGCGGTAACTATGGTGTCCCGAAGCAGGGTATCCTGTGTTGAATCCGCACTCGCAGCCTGGCCAAGCAAAGCCATGAGTTCTACCGATGATTTTGGCGGTTCCGAATACATAACCGGACTAAATGATGAGAGCGGCTGATTTTCGACAGAGAGAATAATACGGACCGGCTCCCCTTTTTCATCGCGCTCGCGAATTTCCGCGCGAAGCGATATCATGGGATCAAATATGTCCTGATTTTCATTGAAGGAAATACTTCCCTGACGGAGATAAAAACTTCGTTTGATATAGAACAATTCACCGCCCTTCAGATTTGCAAATCCCTTGAGCGAAAAGGTATCCTGTGAGCTGTCATACGATATGAGCACCGGTTCCTCAGCCTGGATGAGACCACGGAGAATGGGAAAATCGTTTGAGGGCCAGCGGAACTCGACCTTTTGCCCTACATCCAGTTTCAGGTCGACAAAAACATCGGTTGATGAGTTATCCCCATCGTTGCTGTTCATGAATCCGGAAAACATGATAGCGAACGAGCCACGGTCAAATCCTACCGGACCCCGGACAACGATACCTTCTTTCGAGAATGACAAGAACAAGTTGCATGAAGCACGCCCTTCCACGGTAAAATACGGATTCTCGGTATCAACCAGAAGCTGTTTGCCCGGCATGGTATCCACATTCAACTCAACACGATTTGGAATCCAGCGGTCAAAATAGGCAATCGCGTCGGCAGAGAATTCGCTTTTATCGCTTCTGAGCAAAAATGGTTTTACAGACAATGTTTTTCCGTCCGCCGTTATCACAAAGGGTTCCGGCGTGAATTTCTCCACGAGATGACCGGGTGAATACACCAGAATGTCGCTTGTAGAAAACTCACCATAAAATTCAGGATCGGTAACAAGGCCGGTAATTTCAAATGCTCCCGTAACCAGCCCCGAATCAAACTGCACATAAGGAATATTGGTAAAGGGCCAGATTTTATCCATTTTACCAACAACGTCCCGCACGGAAACGCTCAATTCCTGTTTGTCAATTTTTCCGTCCGCGGTGAATGTTACCGGGGAATCACCCGAGGCCTGTACCGATACGGTTCCGTCATCGAGAAGAAATCCGGTAATCATGTCGTCGTAACCGGCATACACAGCGGTAATACCCGGTTCCCTGATCAGTGTTACCGGAAAGGGTTTGCTGGTGGCGATTGATGTCCACTGTACCCCGTCAGCCAGGGCCGAAAGCGTGAAGGTATCAATTTTCGATAATCCGGCGAAACCCGTGTGATGTACTTCGTCAAGCACCGGTATAAAGGACGCTGAAAGGTTTGCCTGTACGGGAGATTCATCAAGAATACCCTTGTACAGACCCTGAAGTTCCGCGGACAGTGACTCCATGGACAGGGAGGCGCTCACTTCACTGAACGTATGCCCGTTCCAGGAGAGAATGGTATCGTACAGGGTGAGAAGACCGTCTTCCAGAAGCACCGCGCCCCGGGCGGCAAGATCGGAACCGGATAACCGGATATTCATCATTGACAGCTCGGCCGCGGCAAAGAGTGTCGCGGGAGTACCTGAAACACTCGCTGTAAGGGACGCGAGATTCGTTACGCCCTGATCCGGTGTTACGCGCATGAGCGGCAAACCGGTAATTTCGGCATTCGCTTCAAAAAAAAGCTCGGAGGATTGCAGCATGGTTCCCGCTATCCGGTAAAACTCTCCAGTTCCGGGAGACGCCATATCAAGCGACGCTTCATACTGCCGGTCTCCTCCGTCCTGGTTGAGAGCGGTTAGCCGGAAGGTGCCATTAACGGAAGAATAACGGTCATACAGGGACAATTCATGCAAAAATACACCGGTGTTTTCCACACTCCCGGCAAACCGTAAACGGGTATCCAGCGGCAGCATTCCCTTTATTTCTTCTACGGAACCCTGATTGATCGTCATCTTGAATCCATCGGGTTGGTTATACCGAAAATCCGAATCAAGCGAGAGCGACAAAAGCATCGGATCAACAGGAATGGGCAACCCGCTCATCTGGACAACCCCGGAAGCACCTCCTCCGGGATGGAAGAACATTGAGACGGCAAGAGAATAGTCACCGTACAACGACAAATTCCGGTCGGAATACATTCCGTTGAAATGATAGGGAATGGTATTTATGGTGAAATCCGTATCGAAAACGATATCGCCTTCACGGTCATAGTCTGCATGAATGTTTCCCAATACGGAAAACCGGTCGGGAGAAACGGTTATATCGGTAATCTCCAGAGAAGATTCGTTTCCTTTCGCGGAAAGAAGAAGATACAAACCGTCTTTTTCCGACGATGCGATAACAAGACGGGTACAGTTGAATGAAAACTGCGAAAGGTCTGACGAAAAGAAAATTTCTGTAGTCAATCCGAACGGATCCAGGGTATTTGAAAGGCTCTCGCGGGAATCATCCTGTTCGGGATAGAGAATTTGATGAACAAACAGAGCTGAATTCCGGACGCTTATGGAGTCAAACGCGAGGTAACCGTCCAGGAACGGGGTCTCGCCGGTTGCATAGGTACCTTCAGCGCTGATATGGCCGGTTTCATCATCAGCGTCCAGTGAAAACGCCATAACCGAATCGCTTTCCGGATTAACAATCATGATTACCGAAGTGTACATCGAATCATGAATGGTGAGGGCCGGAATTATGCCCTCAAATCCTTTACCGGTTCTCTGAATATAGAGATCTCCGGAAATTCCGTCTCCTCCGGGAAGTTCAAACCGTCGTATGGACAACAAGCCCTCCGGTACATGATCCCGAAAATTGTACATACCCGTAAAGTCAAAATCAATTCTGGGTCCTTTCATACCGACTGCATGCGAATACACAGTTGTATCATCACCGTCAGCCAGAATGGTTACCGTGCCGCCGCCATAGGCTGAATCCGGCAGACTGGCCTTCATGGAAACCGCGTAGGACGGAACACCTTGTTCATCAAGGGTGAAGTTTGCATTTCCGGTAAGAGTCAGGTTGTCCAGTGATGCCGGTATATCCAGCGATTCATCAAGCTGTACCCATTTCAGCGGGAACAGCTGGTCGCATTCAAACTCAACGGAAAGAACATTTGTTGCGACTTCCCATTGCAGGAAAATATCCACCGGCTGCAGATCCTGAACCGAGTTGAGCTGAAGCAACCCATTACGATACGACGTTACCAGCGCGAACCGGGACAACGAAAACTTCCTCCCGGAAAAAGATTCCATGGTAAAGGTAGCCGAACCGTTTTCGAGATCGGATTCGAGAGATCCATCGACACTGAAACGCGCTCGTATGGGTCCATGCTCCCGGATACTTTCCCGCTCATAGGCGAGGGCACTGCCCAGATTGAAGGCCAGACCTCCCGAACCGAGGGTAGCCGACCCGGTAGTAATGGTAACCGAGAGATTTTGCTCGGGATCTGCCCAGATAACCGAGATATTTTTCAAACGAACAAGAATGTCGGCGGACTCCAGCAGTTGTGAAAAAAAAGGGGTTGTCCCTTCCTGGCCTGAATCTCCTGATGCCCGAAATCGGGCGAGTATTTCCTGATTCTTTTCGGCATCCATCACGATGGTGGCATTCTGTATCGTGATCTCGCGGATTGCCCGCTCGGGTTTTCCCAGGACAAGATCGAGTATACTGTACCGTATTTCAGTGTCGGAAATACGGGCCAGTTCAGTTCTGTTTATTGCGTCAGTTATGACAAGATTCTTGATCCGTATCATCCTGAACAGTGAAGGCGACATTGATTCATAGGAAAAGGAAAGTCCCGTTTCCGTTTCAAGACGGTTCAGCAACGAATCGCGTGCTTTATCCAGAGTAGCATCCAGACGGGCAGACACCGGCCCTGCGAGGAGAAGAACGCCCCCAAGTAGCAGCAATAAAAGGAGTATTTCAACACTGTAGACTACCGCAGGACGTTTCATGCCAGTATGGTATCATATCAGAAAATGACGTATTATTACATCATGATAGTACGCAATTTTGTGGTTTTCGAGGGCCTTGACGGCACCGGCACAACTACGCAACTGAAAGAACTGGAAAAACGTTTCAGGAACGTTAATCGTCCGGTCCATTTTACCGCCGAACCGACCGATCGTGAAACGGGAAAAATCGTTCGCAAGGTACTCTCCGGATCGGTTACCGTTGAACCGGAAACACTCGCACGTCTTTTCGCGGCAGACCGCGGAGAACATATGTATGGTACTGACGGAATACTGAGCCATCTCGAATCGGGGAAAGCGGTTTTCACCGACCGGTATGTTTTTTCGAGCCTTGCGTATCAAAGTCTTTCCTGTGACCCCCTTTTGGTCAAAACCCTCAATGAACCGTTTCCGTTACCGGAATTGCTCTTTTTCTTTGACATTGATCCTGAGCTGGCAATGACCCGGGTTCACACCCGGGGAGCCGGAAAAGAAATCTTTGAGACTACCGAGTTTCAACAAAGGGTCCGCGATAAATACCGGGAAATACTGGATCACTACGGGACTACCGAACCCGGAATGACCATTGTCCGCATCAATGCAGCCGAATCCATTGAAACCATCACCGAAAACATCTGGAGTCTCGTGGAGAATCTGCCGAAACTGTAAGTGATGTTCCGTTCAGGCGCCAGCGGATGCCGAATAGTCCGCCTCAGTATCGCAATCCTCTTTCTCGCACTCACTGCCCTGCCGGTATTTTCGTATGTTGTGCAATTTAAGGAACAGTTTTACCGTCTGTACCACATTCATTATCACCAATACCCGGACGACACCATGGAAAACATCTACTGGCTTGAACGGGCGGTGGAAGCAGATTTTGCGAATCCTTTGTATGCCCTGGGTAAAATAACCGACGAGGAAGACTGGGAAAAATACCGCTACCTGTTCATGATGCACCTGAATCTCAAGCTGGTTGAACAGCATCTCCGGCTTGGTTCCAAATGGGACAAACAGGTTGCGTATTTCTACAACGCTCCGTGGAAAGAACAGAATATTGAGAGTTTGCAAACCGCCGAAACGTGTTACAACGCGGCCCTTCACTACTGGAATGAGGCGAAACTCTGGGCAGAGAAGGCCAATATGCGCAAGTTCCGTTTCCTGTTCCTGACCGACCTCCAATATTGGGAAGACGAGCGGGAACGCATCGCGACCGGTTCTCTCGACTATGAACGGACAATCGGTCGTGAACTTGCCCGTCTTGAAAAAGTACGTGCCAACTTCCTTGCCATGGACGAGAATACTTACTAGAATACCCCTCATGGAAAACTTCACCATTCCCATTCCCGGCTTTCCGGTTATGGTTTCATTTTATGATCGTGTAACTGTTCCCGCGCTGGAAAGCGGAAACGGACTCTATGTAGCAGATACCAATACTGCGCCCCTGCTGAAGCAGGCAGACGGATTTAATCCCGAATGTCCGCTGGTGGTGCTTGAGGCCGGCGAACCGGCTAAAAACCTCCGTTCAATAGAACACATCCTGAAAACCGCGCTGGACGCATCACTGGGACGGGACGGAGTATTTGCCGGATTCGGCGGCGGAGTCATTACCGACATGACCGCCTTTGCCGCATCCCTGTACATGAGGGGCGCACGCTGCGAACTGGTGCCCACCACCCTGCTCGCCATGGCGGATGCAGCAATTGGCGGTAAAACCGGGGTGGACTTTGAAAACTATAAAAACTGCGTAGGAACCTTTTATCCCGCGCAGCATATTCATATCGCCCCTTCGGTCCTCGCCACGCTTCCGGAACCGGAATACCGTTCGGGCCTCGCCGAGATGGTCAAGACCGCCATGCTCTATGATGCGGAACTTTTGGACCTTCTCGAAACGAAGCACGCAGAAATCCTCCGCGGAGAACCCTCTTTCCGCTATGAAATGGTGAACCGTTGCGCACGGGCAAAAGCGGGAGTCGTAGAACGTGATTTGCGGGAATCCGGAGAACGCATGTTCCTGAACCTTGGGCACACCTTTGGTCATGCCCTTGAAAGCGTTGCCGGATTCGGCACCATTTCCCACGGCGAAGCGGTTGCCTGGGGAATCGCCCGCGCGTTGGAACTTGGCCTCCGGCTCGGCATCACCGATCCCGGCTATGCTGACCGCATCCGTCGTATTCTCACCGCGTACGGCTGGCCGACTGATGCGGTACACCCGCTCATGGCCGAAAGAGGTGCTGCGGACACCGCAGAAAAACTGCTCGCCGCCATGAAGAACGACAAAAAGAAAAAAGGCGGCGTTGTCCGCTTTGTTCTCCAGCGCACCCTGACTGATACGTTCGTAACGGAAGTTCCGGATTCCGCCGTTCTGGAGATTCTCCGGTGAGTGTGTATCTCGACTGGGCGGCAACGTCGCCGCCTGATGAGGCGATTCTCGCCGAAACACTTGAAATTTCGCGGGACCATTTCGGAAATCCCTCGAGCATACACCGCAGCGGAGCGGCCGCGGCCGGCATTCTTACCGCCGCGCGAGACCGTTGCGCCGCAGCCCTCAACTGCCCGGCCAATACGCTTTATTTTACTTCAGGGGGAACCGAGGCGAATCATATTCCCCTACTCTCTCTCCTTACCCGGCCGGTCCGCGGAACTATAGCCATAAGCGCGATCGAACACCCGTCCATCCGGGAACAGGCCGCCGTTCTTGCCAAATGCGGCTGGAAGGTTGCAACCATTCCGGTTGACCGGGACGGATTCATTACGCCGGAAGCAGTGCTTGCTACCATTGATGAAGAAACGTCTTTCGTCGCCGTGATGGCGGTAAACAATGAAACAGGTGCCATACAGCCCGTCTCAGAAATCGCAACAGCGCTCACCCGCGTCTGCGCTGGAAAACGGAAACCTCATTTTCATGTCGACTTTGTACAGGCTGCGGGTAAAATCCCCCTCATGCCGGCTCTCCCCGGCGTGGACTCGGCATCGTTCAGCGCACACAAACTCCGCGGGCCCCGGGGAATCGGCCTACTGTATCTTGCCCGCCAAATTGAACCCTTTATCCGTGGCGGCGGACAGGAACGCACGCTCCGGCCGGGAACTGAAAATATTGCCGGAGCCCATGCCCTTTCCCGCTGCCTTGAAATGTACGGCCGACCGGGAGAACCGGCCGCCGACCTCGTGACAATTGCCGGAGGCATTCCGGGACTATCCGTTATCCCGCAAACCCGTACGGAACACGATCCCCGGTTTTCCCCCTGGATCATCCAGTGCACGAATGACCATCTTCCCGGAGAAGTACTGGTACGCATCCTTTCGGATGAAGGAATCTACGTATCAACCGGATCTGCCTGTTCCTCAAAAAAGGGCAACCGTCCGGTTCTGGACGCCATGGGCGTCTCAAAAACTGCCAGCAAGAACGCGTTCAGGATATCTACCGGACCGGAAACTACCCGGAATGACCTCGAAGAATTTTCAAAAAAACTCGCACAAACACTTGCGCGCTACTGAGCGCGATATTCAGGAGAACTCATGACTACGAATGAAGCAGTGTACCTCGTCAAGATCGGGGAACTGACCCTCAAGGGCGGTAATATAAAAGATTTTGAGCAGCGCCTGGTACAGAACGCCCGGCTCTTCCTCGAAGGTAAAAAAACCCGAATATTCCTTCGTGCAGGACGGATGTATATCGAAGGGCCGCTGTCGTCCGCCCCGGCGATTGAATATACCCTGCGTCACCTTATCGGCATCAGCGGATGGGCTCGTGCCATAATCACTGAAAAAACGATGGACGCAATCAATCGTGCGGTGGTATCCGAGGCGGAGCGCCTCCGCGACGACGGACTCAAGACCTTCAAGATTGAAGCCCGCCGGTCGGACAAAACCTTCCCGCTCACCTCGTATGAAATTGCCCGGGACTCAGGCGAAGCGGTCTATGAAGCGGGAATTCTCGCCGTGGACGTCCACAAACCCGATGCGGTTATAGCGGTGGAAGTACGGGACCGCTGTTTTGTGTACGGTTCAACCGAAAAAGGCTGCCGCGGACTCCCCTGCGGCACCGGAGGACGAGGACTTCTGCTCCTCTCCGGAGGAATCGACTCGCCGGTTGCCGGATACCGCATGCTCTACCGGGGCATGAAACTCGACAGCCTCTACTTTCATTCACATCCCTATACATCGCCGGAAGCACAGCAAAAAGTTGAGAAACTCGCGTCCATTCTCGCGTCCTACGGCCTCGGCATGCACTTTAACTGCGTGCCGTTCACGGCCGTTCAGCAGCGTATCCGCAACAAGGGACCGGCGCCGTACGCGACACTGCTCCTGCGCATGTGCATGATGCGTACAGCGAACCTTCTTTGCGACCGGATCGGTGCGCAGGCCATTATTACCGGGGAAAGCCTGGGACAGGTGGCGAGTCAGACCATAGAAAATCTCAGTGTCACCAATTTCCTCGCTGAACGGCCGGTACTCCGTCCGCTCATCGGCATGGACAAACAGGAAATCATCAATACCGCGATAGATATCGGTACCTACGAGACATCAATTTTACCCTATGAGGATTGTTGTGTGCTTTTTTCACCGAAACACCCGGTGCTCAAGGCCGACTTGCAGGAAGCGCTGGATATCTATAATGCACTCGATATCGAGGATCTGATACAGGAAGCATTCGAGTCCCGGGAGCACAAACGCTTCGGGTGGTTGCCGGAATAATCCAGCGGCTCCAGACTCTTACCGGGCATCCCGCTTCTGGACAAGATCACGCAACTCGTCCACCGTGGTACAGGCAATCATCCGAGCACGAAACTCATCGTCGTATAAAAATTGACATACCCGGGAAAGCAACTGTAAATGCTGATTGGTCTCCCCGACCGGACCGGCGAGCAGACACACAATCCGGACCGGAAGCTCTTCGCCAAAGTCCAGACTACGATCAAGCACCGCTATGACAATTCCGGTTTCACTCACCAGATCGGAATGAATATGCGGAACAGCACATTCATGACCGATTGCAGTTGATGAAAGTTCCTCGCGGCTTAATAGACCGTCCAGAAGCTTCTCATGATCCTCTGTACGGCATTTGCTTCCGAGCGCCGGAAGCATTGAGGCAAATAGAGACCGGGCATCACCGAACCCGGGATGAAGCAGAAAACCATCCTGACCAATAAAGTCGCATAGTACTGGCAATACACACTCCTTGAAACGAAACGGACGGATACCGTCCGTGCAGGTACTAACTACTGTATTGTCAGCTCGGGATTCCGTCAAGATTTTTCGCTTACCCGGGATTGTTTTGTTGACAGTACCCGGTATTTATTTTATCATCCAAAAAGTTACTACACATAGTAACACAAGGAGAAGAACATGATACGCAAAATTATTTCGGGACTTGTTTTGTCCCTCGTAGCCTGCGCGCTGCTCACCGCCGGCGGAGCCGGTGACACCACCGATGATGGAACTACCAGGATCGGAATTTCCAAGATTGTGGCCCATCCTGCGCTTGACGCCGTTGAAAAAGGCGTTCAGGACGAACTTGCCGCGCGCGGCATCACTGCGGTCTACGATCTTCAAAACGCCAATGGCGACGTTAATACCGCTACCCAGATAGCAACCAAATTCAAGCGTGACAAGGTTGATGTCATCGTCGCAATAGCGACCCCCATGGCTGTTTCTGCCGCAAACAGTGTGCGCGACATTCCTGTTGTTTTTTCTGTTGTAACTGACCCTGTATCCGCGGGACTTGTGCCCAATCTCTCAAAAGGTGAAGGCAATGTGACCGGCCTTTCCGACAAAACCGACATATACGCACACCTTGAGCTTTTCAAACGTATCGCCGGTATCAAGACCCTTGGACACATTTTCACGAGTTCCGAAGCGAACTCCGCCGCAGCTCTTGCGGAACTCGAAGACGCCTGCAAGAAGCTCTCGATTGAACTCGTGGTACAGTCCATCAATAATTCCTCCGAAGTCAAACAGGCAACAGAAGCAATTATCCGCCGTGTAGACGGTATCTATCTCACTACCGATAATACGGTATATTCCGCTCTTCCCGCACTCGTTGAAGTAGCCCTTTCCCAGAAAAAACCGGTGTTCTCCTCGGACCCCACCAGCGCCATCGAGGGCGGTTGTGTTATCGCGAGCGGATTCGACTATTACAAAGCAGGACGAGCCACCGGTGTTATGGTAGCTGACATCCTCGGCGGAAAGAATCCGGATTCCATGCCGACCAAGTTCCTCACCGATCCGTCTGAACAGAATCTGCTTCTTGACCTCGACGCGGCAAAAATTTGCGGAATTACCCTTCCCGCGGATCTGGTAAAAAGTGCCAATCAAGTAATTGAAAACGGTAAATTGACCACCCGCTAAAAAACGTATACACTGGTGCCCATGATACAGGGCATAGTAATCGAGGGCCTGGTATTCGGTATCATGGCCCTCGGTGTTTTTATCACCTTCCGCGTGCTTGATTTTGCGGATCTTACGGTGGACGGGTCCTTCCCGCTCGGATCCGCGGTCATGGCAATGCTGTTGACCGCCGGAGTCAATCCATTCTTCGCCATGGTGGCGGCTTTTGCCGCGGGCGGCGTTGCCGGAGCGGTAACCGCGGTCATTCACTCAAAATTGAAAATCCCGGGCCTTCTCGCCGGTATTCTCACCATGACCATGCTTCATTCGGTAAACCTGCGCATCATGGGAAACCGGGCAAATGTGTCCCTCCTCCGCGTCGATACCCTCTTCCGCTCAATCTCGGATTATGCCTCATCGTTCATGCCGGGAGAATACGGCATTCTCCTTTTTCTCGCTTTGTTTACCCTGATAGTCCTTGTTGCAACCAACCTCTTTTTCCATACCGACTTTGGAATAACCGTGGGCGCACTCGGCTCCAACCAGCAAATGATTACCTCCCAGGGAATGAATCCCGAGGTTATAAAACTTCTCGGCGTAAGCCTTTCAAACGGACTCGTCGGTGTATCAGGAGCCCTTGCAGCCATGTATCAGGGATTCGCCGACGTAAACGCCGGAACGGGCACCGTGGTTGCCGGGCTGGCGTCAGTCATGATTGGAGAGTTCCTCCTGCGATCAAACAAGATTGAACTTTTAACCTTACGCGTCATACTGGGATCCATACTGTACCGCGCCATCATGTTTTCGGGACGCCAGTACGGCTACCTGATAAACCTTACCGCCAACGATCTCAAACTCATTACCGGCGTACTCATCATCGGCTGTCTCGTCATCTCCAAATACGGCAACGGCCGCCTGTTCAGCCGGAAGGGGAAAAAAGCATGATGAAGATAGACCGGGTCTCAATGACCTTTAATCAGGGAACTCCTGACGAGAATCAGGCGCTGAACAATGTATCTCTTGATGTTCATGATGGAGACTTTGTTACCGTCATCGGGTCAAACGGCGCCGGAAAGACAACGCTGTATAACGCAATCGCCGGAACCTATACCCCGACAGAAGGCCGAATCTTCATACGTGATATCGACGTTACCAGAACACCCGAGTTCAAACGGTCCCGGTACATCGGCCGCATTTTCCAGAATCCCCTCCTCGGAACCGCCGGCAAGATGAGCCTTGAAGACAACATGGTTATCTGCCACAAAAAAGGCTACAAGTCGCTGAAAATAAGCCTGAACAACAAACTGAGGGAGTATTTCCGCAGCCGCCTCCGGGAACTTGACATGGGCCTCGAGAACCGGCTCAAGGACAACGTGGAACTCTTTTCCGGCGGCCAGCGCCAGGCGCTTACCCTGCTCATGGCAGTACTCTCCGAACCGGCCATTCTCCTCCTCGACGAACACACTGCCGCCCTTGACCCGCGCAACGCAGAAATTGTCATGAATCTCACCGAGAAATTCGCGAAAGAATACAAGCTCACGGTCATGATGATTACCCACAACATGCAGCACGCCCTCCAGTACGGAAACCGCCTGCTCATGATGGACTCCGGCCAGATTGTGCTGGATATCGACAGCGAAGAGAAATCACAACTTACGATAGACGGCGTGGTTCAGCGCTTCCGCGACATAAAAAAGAAAGAGCTGGCCAATGACCAGCTCCTTCTGCATGTGTAGCGATTTTACACTACTATAAGGTTATTCGTATTGACGTGATCAATCTCCTTTACTCTGTTTTTTCTCTTTTTTGGCGGCACGCTTTTCTTTGAGCGTGTGCTGCGGCTTTTTCTTCTCTTCCGCTTTTCCCTTGTCTTTACCCTTTGGCATGATTACACCTCCTTGCATGGTGCGTATACGGGAAGTATACAACGGCCGTACAAAAAAGCAACAGAAAATTTCACGGAGGAGCAAATTTTGGGACTATTCCGATTCGACAGATTCTCCGTCGGTATCAGTTGTATCGGTATCAGTCGTTTCTGCTGTTTCACCAGTTTCCCCGGGTTCTGATGAATCAGGCTCACCGGTATCGTCTGTATCGCCAGTCGCTTCTGCACCTTCAGTCGAACCGGAATCGTCAGCTTCACCCTCTGTTTCCTTTTCCGCTTCTTTCTTTTCCCGTTCAATGGCGGCTTCGATACGTTTCTCCAGATCAGAAAGGTCCGAAAGCTCCTCGGCATCTCCGAATTGCTCCCTCATCCTGGCTATATGCGCGGTGCAGTCGTCCCAACGTTTCGCGAGAAAAAGAATTTCTGCGTAATTCCGCGCCTGTACCGGGTTGTCTGTGTTCTCCGAATAGTTTTTCTCATAAATTGGTAGCGCCTTCTCAAGCTCACCAAGCGAAACCAGTGCATACGAGTATGAATTGGCAACAAGAAGATTTTCCGGTTCCATTGTGTACAACGGTTCCAGAATCTCGACGGCATTTTCCCATTTTCCCGAAAGGGCGTACATGCGGGCAAGCTTGTAGCGTGTCGCATTGTAATACGCCTTGTGCGTACCCGCACGCTCATAAAAAGTAGCAGCCTTGTCGTATTTTTTTACTGCAACATACGCGTCGGCCAGGTCCATATACTCAGCTGCCAGTTCCTGTCTTACCACGCTGTTTCCGGTAAAAGCGCAGGAACTCAAAGTAAAACTTGCCACCAGCAACCATAACAGATAGATTCGCATTAATGACTTCCGAGTACAACCCGTTCAATCTGGTGAAGCTGTGAACGGTACAATCCCGATATTTCCGAACCATAATCGGCAATTAACTGAATAATGTTTCTCGGTGTTTCCTCGGTATCACGACCGTTTATACGGTCACCTGCATCACCAAGACCCGGCATTATGTATGCAGAAGCATTGAGGACCGGATCCATCCAGAGAGTATACACCGTGCAATTCTCAAGAGCCCTTACAACCCGAAGCGCGCCCTTTAGCGCCGAAATGACATTGAAAAAGCTGATCGACCGTGGTTTGACCCCCTGTTCAATCAGATACTTCACAACCGTGACCAGACTGCCGCCCGTCGCGTTCATGGGATCGGCAAAGATAAGATCTTTTCCATTCATGTCGTCAATATTGAAGAAAGACCGTTCAAGATCCAGAATATACTCCATATTGTTTTCTTTTTTTGAATCGTCACGCTTTATCTTGAACAGGGCAAACGGTGTTACATACCCATGTGACGAGTATTCCTCGATTTCTTTGGATACAATCATTGACGGCAGCAAGGCGCCGCGGAGAAGCACACACATGACGGAATTCTCAATCTTGTAATCTATGTCGGGTATTTTGTGAACCGCGTAATTCTGAACCGGAACCGTAACAGGAGTTTTAACAACCAGATAATTCTTGTTGTCTGAATGGTTTCTGTTATACGCGAGACGGAAGAGCATTTCGTAAGCGCGCTGGGTATAGTACACAAATTCATTATGACCGGTCCTGATGTCACGAAGTTTCGCAATAACACGCGACGCTTCGGCATGGCTCTGTTCTTCCGTTTCAAATGAGTAGACCTTGATTCCTGGAGCTTCACGACAGATTTCCTGCATGACATGGCCCATTTCGTTATACACTTCAATTACTTTTTTTTCTTCATTCGCAAGTGTCGAGCTGAATCCTCCCGCAGCGAGAATCTTGAAAGAATCAATTGCCCGCATATACAAGGTATCCATTCTTGAAAGATAACTTTGATCCTTTTCAGTCAAATATCCATCAAGCGAATCCGCTCCCAAAACCACCTTGCTCATAAAAAACTCCTTCGTTGTCGTGCTGTATGAAAAAAAACCGTCCCGGAGGGGACGGTTTCGGAATGTATTGAACTATTTGAACCAGACACGGAATCCGATTGATATGGGGAAGAACAGATCCTCGGCATCCAGCTTGGGAATGATGCGAATTCCAAAGGAAGGCGCTATCTGAATGAAAGGTTCAAAAACACCTTTTGCAATAAACATGTTCAATCCGACAGGAACCCGTGCCCCACCAACAAAAACGAACTCGTCGTCCGGGAAGGCAAAATTCGCGAAAGCACCAATTCCGAGAAACCAGTTCAGGGAAGCACTTCCCACATTGGTAATCTTGTTATTGAAAATCCAGTAATCGGCCGTTAGTCCGAATTGTGCATTATCTTCATCAAAAACCCAATTGGTCGCGAAAACGAGCGGAATGCTGTCAACCTTGAATGTTAGAGCGACACCATTGGTAAAAACCTTTCCGGCATTACCATTATACTGCAATCCAATACCGAGTGAGAACGCACCAGTAGTGGTAACAACGAGAAGTACCGCAGCAAGAATCAAAACCTTCTTTTTCATTTTGCAACTCCTGAATAAAGAAATCTGCTGTATCTGCCGGCAAGGACAGAACAGAATTCCGTACAGATGAACTGTATAACATCTAACGACAATTTGCAAGAAACTCGAGACAGGAAAAGAACTATCAAAATATTTTTTTAAGAAGCCCTTGAGCTTTTAGAGATATCGAAGGATCAGGACATGAGACAGATAAATCCTGGAGAATGCTCACAGCCGGAGCAGAGATGCCCGAATCAGCCATGATCAACGCAAGATCGATAAAAGAATCCCAGAGACGGAGTCTCTCCGCTTCTTCAAGTATATCCGGATATCGTTCAGATTTACTCATTACATCCGAAAATGAGCTAAATTCGTAATCAACCAATTTCATGGCAAGAAAATCATCCAGAATCGTAATGGACAATACCGCCGCAAGTGTTGCGGTGGAAAAGGCATGGGCCGTTCGTTTTCCGGAACGAAAAAAGTAAAATTCAGTTAAATCCTGATATGCCTTCAATGCGAACCTGTTCCGGTGACGATACAAAGAAAAAAACTTTTCACCATCATCAGTTGTTTCAAGCGTCCGTTTCATGGCAATAAGCGAAGCGCTCTCGGCTCCCGGCTTACCATACACCGGGTCTTCGGTAAGAACCATGAGCAAATACTCTTCCTGTTCACCAAAATTACCTGCGATACGGGCAATATCCGCGAGACGATAGCAAATATCGAAACGTTCTTCGGGAATTTTCAAAAAATCCCGTAACTGCCAGGCCTTCAGATAAAATTCACGAGCGAGAACGTATTCCCCTTCCGAAGCATACACATCACCTGAAAGCAGGTCGGCTTCGGGATACGCGGAACGTTTATCAAGCCATTGAACAAGCCCGGAAATACTGTTTTTAAAGTATTTTTCATCATGAATACCCAGAACCAGGTCAATGATGGACACTGCCGCAGTCTCATTACGTTCCAGAAGAATTTTTCTGACTGAAAGAATCTCCCCTCCCGACTTTGTCATGACCGCAGACGTGATAGCCGTATCCAGCTGCTGAACATACCCCGCAATTAACTCTTTATGCATACTACGGGCATTTTCACACAATGCAAGGGCAGTTCCCGGATCACCCTGATCAAAAGAAATCCGCGCCCTGTTCATGATATCCCAGGCAGGTTCGAGATGAACCGGTTCGGCTGCAAAAAGCCCGGTACCCGTAAACACAAAAACGAAGAACACTAACCATCTGGAAACGCAAATCACTTTCATACTTTATCAAGCTCCTCACGGAACACACGATCGGTTGCAGACGGGTCACTCCCTATCGATTCTTTACGCACAATCTCTCCATGACGGAAAATGAGAATGTAATCCCCCGCGCCGGTAATGCCGATATCCGCGTGTTTACCTTCTCCGGGACCATTGACCACACACCCCATAACAGCAACCGTGATGGCTTTATTGAGGGAAAGAAGTTCTTTCTGCCACCGTGACACAAAACCGTGAACATCAAAACCATCCCGTCCGCATCTCGGACAAGATACAATAGTTACACCACCCTTTCGTTGACCGCATTCTGAAAGAATAGCCCGTGCCGCAACAACCTCATTCTCAACCGTATCGGAAAGACTAACCCGCACCGTAGAACCTATGCCCTGCGCGAATAGCCGTGAAAAAGCAAGGGTGCTCTTCACAATTCCGCCGATAAGAGGACCTGCTTCCGTTACTCCGAGATGAACAGGAATATCGAACCGACTCGCAAATTGCTCGTTGCACAACACAGTCTCTGTAACCGACGAGGCTTTCATGGAAACAACAACAGACGAAAAGCCGAGTTCATCAAAGACCGCAACCTCACGTTCGGCAGCTTCAACCAATGCCTCTGCACGTATCGTTTCAAATTCCTCGTCCCGGGGAGAAAGCGCTTCCACCCTGCCCCGTAAATCTGCCGGCAAGGAACCGGTGTTCACACCGATCCGTATTGCTGCATTCGCGTCGCGAGCACGTTCCACGACTTCTCGCACCTTGTCTTTACTGCCGATATTACCGGGATTTATACGAATTTTCGCGACGTTACCGTCCAGACACCGTAGAGCAAGACGATGATCAAAATGAATATCCGCTACCAGCGGCATATCGGTCATATCAGCAAGACGGACAAGAAGGTCTGCACTTTCCATATCAGGAACAGCGAAACGGACAACATCACACCCGAGCATCGCAAGCTCGGTCATCTGTTTCGAAATATACACAAGAGAATCCGGAGTAAGCGGCGCCTTCCACATGGTTTGAATTGAAACCGGAGCGTTTCCGCCAATTTTAAGCTCACGTGTTTTGCCTTTTCCGCCAATGGTAATTAATCGTGTTGTTGGTATTGAAATCATAGTTAGTATATTATCGGCGAAACCGTGTATTACTGCTACCATAATTGTTGAAAAATTTTGCCCAAAAAGCCTGAATTCCTGGCCATTCTGCCCTGATTTACTCTATATACCTCTCTG
>ENA-UOUL01000515-UOUL01000515.1-bioreactor-metagenome-genome-assembly--contig:-NODE-515-length-64978-cov-6.062187_pt1 | contig 64978 bp, 43 predicted proteins | sample MGYA00249838_ERZ747220 | MGnify/ENA primary metagenome ERZ747220 (study PRJEB28778, sample SAMN05720191) | bioreactor metagenome | isolation source: Anaerobic biogas reactor | place: USA:Washington... | reverse complement strand
CGCCGCCGACTTTTACGACCGCCACGCCGCCGGTCATCTTGGCCAGCCGCTCCTGGAGCTTCTCGCGGTCATAGTCGCTAGTGGTCTTCTCGATTTGCGAGCGGATCTGGCCGATGCGCGCCTCGATGTCCTTCTTCTTGCCGGCGCCTTCGATAATCGTCGTCTCGTCCTTGGTGACCACGACCTTCTTGGCCCGGCCCATCATGTTCAGGTCGACGTTCTCGAGCTTGATGCCCTGGTCTTCGCTGATGAAGATCCCGCCGGTCAGGACGGCGATGTCGCCCAGCATGGCTTTGCGGCGATCGCCGAAGCCGGGGGCCTTGACCGCGCAGGTGTGCAGCACGCCGCGGAGCTTGTTGACGACCAAAGCTGCCAGGGCCTCGCCCTCGACGTCCTCGGCGATGATGAGCAGCGGCTTGCCGACATTCGCGATCTTCTCCAGCACCGGGATCAGGTCGCGCAGCGAGGAAATTTTCTTCTCATAAATGAGAATGTACGGGTCTTCGAGCACCGTCTCGAGAGTCGTCGGGTTCGTGATGAAGTAGGGCGAAACGTAGCCCTTGTCGAACTGCATGCCTTCGACGTGCTCCCAGGTGGTCTCGAGGCTCTTGCCTTCCTCGATCTCGATTACGCCGTCCTTGCCGACCTTTTCGAAGGCCTCGGACAACATCTTGCCGACGTCTTGGTCGCCGTTGGCGCTGATGGTGGCCACCTTGGCGATGTCGTCCTTGCCGCGAACTTTGACGGACTGGTCCTTGATGCTCTTGACCGCGATTTCAACGGCGGCGTCGATGCCGCGCTTTACCGCCGTCGGGTTGGCGCCGGCGGTGATGTTCTTCAGCCCGGCGCTGAAGATGGCTTCGGCCAGGACGGTGGCCGTGGTCGTGCCGTCGCCGGCCACGTCGGAGGTCTTGCTGGCCACTTCATTAACCAGCTTGGCGCCCATGTTTTCGAACGGGTCGGGCAGCTCGATTTCCTTGCTGACGGTGACGCCGTCCTTGGTGATGCGCGGCGAGCCCCAGGATTTCTGGAGTAGCACGTTACGGCCGACCGGGCCGAGCGTGGAGGCGACCGCGCGAGAAAGCTTGCGCAGGCCGTTGAGCATCTGCCGCCGGGCGTGCTCGGAGTACATCAATTGCTTTGCAGGCATGTGCGTTCCTCAATTTCAAATGACAAATTTCAAATTTCAAATGAGCGGCCCGGAGGTAAGCATCGGGCGTGCTCGCAGAATTTGTCATTTGCCATTGGTGTTGTGAATTACTCTTGAATCGCCAGAATGTCGCTTTCCCGCAGGATCACGTACTTCTCGCCCTCGAGCTCGACCTCGGTCCCGGAGTACTTGCCGTAGATCACGGTGTCGCCGACCTTTACCGACATCTTGCCGCGCTCGCCGCTCTTCTCGAGCAACTTACCGGGGCCGGCGGCGATGACCTTGCCGTGCAGCGGCTTTTCGCGGGCCGTGTCCGGCAGCACGATCCCGCCGGCGGTTTTCTCTTCGGGCTCGGAAGGTTCGACGACTACTCGGTCATCCAGCGGACGAATTTTCAGTTTCTTCGCAGTTGCGGTTGGCACTTTCAATCTCCTTGAACTGGGGCTCTGCGGCACGCCGGTGAGCCCGCTTGTCTACCGTTTATCCGATTCCCTTTCTGGGACTATGGCTTCGTCTGCTCCACGCGACACGGCGCGCAGCCGGTGCGTGTCGCCGTTGTCATTACATCATGTCCATCCCACCCATGTCGTCGTCGCCCATGCCGCCCATGCCCGGCGGGCCGCCCGGGCCGGCCTTCTTCTCCTTGGGCTTTTCGGCGATCAGGCAGGCGGTCGAGAGCAGCACGCGGGCCACGCTGCTGCCGTTCTCCAGTGCCGAACGCACGACCTTGGTCGGGTCGATGATGCCCATCTGCATCATGTCGCCGTACTGGCCGGTTTCGGCGTTGAAGCCGTAGGGGCCGTCTTTCTCGGTGACGCGCTTGAGCACGACCGCCGGCTCGTAGCCCGCGTTGGCTGCGATCTGCTTGATGGGAGCGGTGATGGCGCGCTTGACGATCTGGACGCCGACCTTCTCGTCGTCGCCTTTTACCTTGAGCGTGTCAAGCGCCTTGCCGGCCCGCACCAGGGCTACTCCGCCGCCGGGCACAATGCCCTCGTCGATCGCGGCGCGCGTCGCGTGTAGTGCGTCTTCGACGCGGGCCTTTTTCTCCTTCAGCTCCGACTCGGTTGCGGCGCCGACCTTGATCTGCGCGACACCGCCGGCCAGCTTGGCCAGGCGCTCCTGCAGCTTCTCGCGGTCGTAGTCGCTGGTAGTGTCTTCGATCTCCTTGCGGATCTGCTCGATACGGCCTTTGATGTCCGCACTGCTGCCGGCGCCTTCGATGATGGTGGTGTTGTCAGCGTCGACCCGGATGCGCTTGGCCTGGCCGAAGTCCTCAATGTTGACGGAATCCAGCTCGATCCCCAGGTCTTTGAAGATTGGTTTGCCGCCGGTCAGGATAGCGATGTCCTGCATCATGGCTTTGCGGCGATCGCCGTAGCCGGGCGCCTTTACCGCACACACCTGGAGAATGCCGCGCAACTTGTTGACCACCAGCGTCGCCAGCGCCTCGCCTTCGATGTCCTCAGCGATGATGAGCAGCGGGCGCTTGGCCTGGGCGACCTTCTCAAGCAGCGGCACCAGCTTGGTCACGCTGCTGATTTTTTCCTCGTAGATCAGCACGAAGGCCTTTTCGAGCACGCATTCCATCGCGTCTGGGTCGGTCACGAAGTGCGGACTGAGATAGCCGCGGTCGAACTGCATGCCCTCGACCACGTCCACCGTCGTTTCCAGGCTCTTGCCCTCCTCGACCGTAATGACGCCGTCCTTGCCGACCTTCGCGAAGCAGTCGGCCATGATTTGGCCCACCGCGCGGTCGTTGTTGGCAGAGATCGACGCGATGTTGACGATTTCGTCGGCTCGCTTGGGATCGAGATTAACCGGGCGGGAAATGTTCTTAAGCTCGGCTACCATTGCCCGCACGGCAGCGTCAATTCCGCGATTGATGCCGTTCGGATCGAAGCCGGCTACGACGTTCCGCAGCCCCTCTTTGTAGATCGCTTCGGCCAGGACCGTCGCGGTGGTGGTTCCGTCGCCGGCCACGTCGCTGGTCTTGCTGGCGGCCTCTTTAACGAGCTTGGCCCCCATGTTCTCGTATTTGTCGTGGAGCTCCACTTCTTCAGCCACGGTCACGCCGTCTTTCGTAACCGTGGGGGCGCCCCAGCCCTTATCCAGGACAGCATTGCGGCCGCGCGGCCCGAACGTGGTGCGCACAGCCGCCGCCAGTTTTTCCACTCCCGCCAGGATCGCCTTCTGTGCTTCCTGGTCGAACGCCATTTGCTTAGCCGCCATTCAGACGTCTCCTTTGCAGAGGCGGCTCGTACGAGCCGCGGGTATTTTGCAGAGCCGGCACGTGTTGAGCCGGAAGTCCGTCGCCGGCCTGAGGGCAGGTCAGGCCAGGCTACAAATAGGCCGTCCGCCGCGCCGAGCGACTACTGCCTTGATGCAAACACAATGCCAGCCTGCTGCGCAGCGCGGGACTGCGCCTAACACTTGTGAAACCCAGAGCTTAGCGTCACGCCGCCAGGAGTCGCGGCCCGCGCCGGGCGGCCCGCCGTTTCGCCGGATGGCGGCGGAAACTGCCATTCTGACAGGCGCGCCAGCAGATTGGTAGGGGCCGCGCCGGTTGCCTCGTCGTGACCGACCGGCTATCGTGGCTGGCGATCCAAAAAGAGAAGCGTCCCTTTACGCTCCTTGCCATGCGATCGGGGACGGAGAGCCTTCAACCTTGACCCAGACGAGGTTCACGGAGTGAGCGACACGGTCCTAACCCCAGCCGCGCCGGTCCCCAGCGTACTGGCCCAGCGCCAGCCAGCGGTTCCTAAGGCCCGGTCGCGCAAGGCTTTCTGGCGCATGCTGGCCCTCGTGCGGCCACACCGGCGGCGGATGACGTTGGGGATCGTTCTCGGGCTGGGCGTCGCGTTGACATACGCGGCCAGCCTCGGCGGGCTCCTGCCGGTCCTCAGAGTTATCATCAACGACCAGACGACCTTCCATCAGACCTTGCTCAAGGCAGCCGGCCAAGAGGTCGTGTTGGCCGATGGGACCAAGGGACTACACTGGTATGCACCGGTCCTCACGTGGGCGGCCCAGTTTTTCCCCGACTCGCTGACTCCTAAAGCACAAATAACGACGCTCCTGATCCTGATCTCAATTCTCGTGCTGGTAAATTTGGTCGGGAATGTCCTTCGCTGCGCATCGACGTACTTCGTTCTGGATGCTTCCAATCGCATGATGATGGACCTGCGCCGTCTCATGTACCGCAAGGCCCTGCGCGTGCCGGTAAGCCAGCTCTCAGGGGATGTTTCCAACCGCGTCAGCCAGTTCATGTCCGACGCGCGCGAGATGTTTGCCGGTGTGACCACGCTTTTCGGCAAGGTGGCGCGCGAGCCGCTCAAGGCCATTTGCGTGCTGGCCGTCGCACTGTACATAGACCTGCGGCTAACGCTGCTCGTATTGGCCGTAGCTCCTCCGGCCGTGCTCATCCTGTGGTATTACGGTCGCAAGATTCGCAACGCTGTGGTGCGGCTTCTCCAGGGCTACGGTGCAATGCTAAGTTCGCTTGAGGAATCGCTGCAGGGGATCGACGTAGTCAAAGGCTACGCGCGTGAGAACCACGAGCGCAAGCGGATGTGGCGGCTCGAACGGCAAATGCTGAAACAGAACCTCCGCCTGGCCTGGATTGAGGCGATCAGCTCGCCGGCGATCGAAGCAGTTGGGGTGATATGTACGGCGGGGGGCGTGGTCTGGTTGGCCTGGCGCCAGTTCCATGGCGACATAGAAGCTGATCACTTCATCACGATGGTAGCGCTTCTGGCGGCCATGCTGGACCCGGTGCGCAAGGTGGCCAACGTGTACAACGTGGTGCAGCGTGCCGGCGCCGCATCTTCGCGGATTTTCGAGTTTCTGGACCAGCCCGAAGAGAGTTCACCGCCGCAGGCGAAAATTTTGCCGCGTAACGGGGCGCGTGCCGTGCGTTTTGAAAACCTGCGCTTCCGTTACACGCCGCGGCAGGAACCGCCGGCCCTGGACGGTGTCACGCTCGACGTCCGCCCGGGTGAATGCCTGGCCATCGTCGGCCCGAACGGCAGTGGGAAATCCACGCTTTTGAAGGTGCTGCCGCGCTTGCTCGAACCGCAGGAGGGTCGCACCACCATCGATGGGATCGACGTGCGGGAACTGAGTTTGAAGAACCTGCGCGAACAGATCGCCGTGGTAACTCAACGCCCGGTCATCTTCGCCCGCTCGGTCCGCGAGAACATTGCGTACGGCAACGAGCGGGCCAGCCTGGACGAGATTCGGGCCGCCGCCCGTCAGGCCTACGCCGCCGAGTTCATCGAGCAGTGGCCTGACGGTTACGAAACACCGCTGGGGGAGTTTGGCAGCGCGCTTTCCGGCGGACAGCGGCAGCGGATCGCCATTGCGCGGGCCTTTCTTAAGCCCGCTTCAATCCTCATCTTTGACGAAGCCACCAGCGAGGTCGACGCCGATAGCGAACACAAAATACATGCCGCATTAAGCAAATTGCGCGAAGGTAAGACGACTTTTTTGATCGCTCATCGCCACACGGTAATGGAAATGGCCGACCGGCTGGTTGTGATGAATTACGGCCGCATTGTTGACGTCGGGACGCATTCCGAGCTGATCGGGCGCTGCCCCCTGTATCAGGCTTTGTACCGATCCCCCGCCTCGCACTGAGGACCGGGACGACCATCCCCCGAATTCGGTTTAACCGTACTACCATAGACTCCAGCGAGACGCTATGATGTACGCCCATCACCGTGGGAGCCGACGGCGGTCGCCGGGCCTGCGGCGTGGCTCCCGGTCGGTAGCCGAGCGGGGCCAATGGCGGCTCAGGCGCGAGTCTGCCGGACAGCCATTCGAGCGAGTGGAGAACACGTGAGTAGACATCAGTCGCAGGCGCATGTAGCCGAAGCGGCGTTGGGCGAGTCGCTACTTCGGCAGCGTAAGGCCCGGCCGGCGGATTTTGGGCTGTTCCTGCTGAAGTTCTTGGCCAAAGGGCGGACCATTTCGTCTGCGGTTCCGTCAAGCCGCTCGCTGGTGGAGGGCGTTCTGAAGCTGGTTGACTTCGAGCGGCCGAGCACGATCGTGGAGCTGGGGGCCGGTACCGGTCCTGTGACGGAGCAGATAGTTGAACGTCTGGGGCCGCAGCACCGGTTCGTTGCGGTCGAGAACGATGCAGACTTTTGCGCGATCCTTCGCCGCCGCTTTCCTGAAACCGCGCTGCTGGAGATGGACGCGACGCTCGTGGCGGAGCCGCTGGCCCGGATGGGAATTCACAAAGTAGATTACGTCCTGAGCGGGCTGCCCACGCCGTCGCTGCCGAGGCGCTCCCAGATCAACCTGTGGCGCTGGCTGCGCAGTGCGCTGGGACCGAACGGCCTGTTCATCCAGATCACTGTCGCGCCGCTCTTTTTCAAGCCGTTTTACGACCGCCTGTTCGAACACGTCGAGTATCGCATGGTCTGGCGGAATGTCCCGCCCGGCGGCGTGTATTACTGCTCCCGGCCGCGGCAGGTTCTGCACCTGGCGAAATAAGGTGGCGCGCCGCGCGATTTAGGTTCGGTTGACGCGCTACTCCCCGGCCTGCGCACAACCGTTACAATGACGGGCGGTTCAGTAATCGAGGACCGCTTTGGCCGCACTGCCCGCCCGACAACCGCGCGACGAGGAATTGCTCTCGCCTGACTTCATGACGCGCCTGGAGCGCCTCGAAATTCTCTCGCGCAAGATCTTCATCGGGCGCATGAAGGGCGAACGCCGCAGCAAGCGGAAGGGGGAGTCGGTCGAATTCGCCGATTACCGCAACTACGTGATCGGGGACGACCTCCGTTTCCTGGATTGGAATATCTATGCCCGTCTGGAGCGCCTGCTGCTGAAGCTGTTCATGGAGGAGGAGGACCTTAACGTCAGCATCCTGTTCGACGTTTCCAAAAGCATGGACTGGGGCGACCCGCACAAGGGGCTGTACGTCAAGCGGGTCGCGGCCGCCCTGGCCTACATCGGGCTGATCAACTACGACCGGCTCAGCCTGTACGGCTACTCCAGCAAGCTGGTACACGAAATGCGCGGCATCCGCGGGCGGCGCCTGATCGGCCAGGTCATTCCGTTCCTGCGCGATCTGCCGTTCGAGGGTACGTCGGACTTTACGGCGGTCGGCCGGCATTTCGCCCTGCGCCACAAGGGCAAGGGCGTGGTCATCGTGTTGAGCGATTTTCTCGACAAAGGCGGGTACGCGGGCGGCTTGCGCTACCTGCTCTCACGCGACCTGGATATCTACGTCGTCCAAACTTTGGCGCCCGACGAAATCGACCCGACGTTGGTGGGCGACTTGCGCCTGCGCGACGTGGAGGACGACGACACGGCCGAGGTCACTATCAGCAAGCCGCTGCTCGACAAGTACAAAGCCAATCTCCAGGCTTACTGCAGTGAGCTGAAAGAGCACTGCACGCGGCGGGGCATTACTTACCTCTTTACCAGTACACGCGTGCCGTTTGACGTGCTGGTGATGTCGTACTTGCGGCAACGCGGGCTGCTACGCTAGCGGCGGGCGTTCGATTTACGGACATTTCATCCCGGCGTTACTTCGTCGTAAACGCCGGCGCCTAAGCTCCAAATTTGCCGTGAAAATCATTGTCGGGGACGCGCGTGAAAATCGCCGCATTCGAAGTGGAGTCGTGGGAACGCGTCGCTTTCGAGCAACTGGCGCTGGATTTCGACGTGCGCTATACGGACCGCCGCCTCGATCTAACCAATGCCGCCGATTACGCCGACGCCGAGGTCATCTGCACCTTCATCTACTCTAAGCTGGACAAGAAAGTCCTCAGCCGGTTCAAGAACTTGCGATTCATTTGCACCCGTTCCACCGGTTTCGATCACGTCGATGCGGCCTTCTGCCAGGCACACAATATTCTGGTCAGCAACGTGCCCAGCTACGGTGACCGGACTGTCGCCGAGCACGTTTTCGGCCTGTTGCTGACGATTAGTCACCAGCTCTATGACGCCATCGACCGCACGCGCAAGGGCGACTTCTCGTTGGTCGGGCTACGCGGGTTCCAGCTCTACGGCCGCACGCTGGGCGTGATCGGCGCCGGCAACATCGGACTGCACGTGATACGTATCGCCCGCGGCTTCGGCATGCGGGTGCTCGCCTATGACGTGCGGCCGCGACCGGATTTGGCCGTGCACATAGGTTTTGAATACCGCCCGTTCGAGGACGTGCTCGCAGCGGCCGACGTGCTGACCCTGCACGTTCCGGACACGCCTGAGACCCGGGACATGATCGGCCACGAGCAGTTCGCGCGGATGAAACAAGGAGTGGTGCTGATCAACACGGCCCGCGGCAGCATTGTGAACGTGCAGGCGCTCATGGAAGCGTTGGCGGCGGGCAAGGTCCGGGCAGCCGGCTTGGACGTGTTGCCGGAAGAGCCCATGATGCGCGAAGAAGCGGAGCTGTTGCACCGTGCGATACGTACCGAGCACGATCTGGAGACGCTGCTGGCCGACCACATCCTGCTGCGGCAGCGAAACGTGTTCGTCACGCCCCACAGCGCGTTTTGCACGGAGGAGGCTGTGCAGCAAATTCTCGAGGTGACGCGCGAAAACATCGAGGCCTTCGCGCGCGGCGCGCCGCAGAACGTGGTCATCGGCGACCCCGCCGCCCCCCGTGGCCCGGCCGTGCCTCACGATGCCGGCCGGGAGGGGGAGGCTGAGGCTCTGCCGACGCGTAGGTAGCCGGAGCGCGGGCGGTCCGACCTCAGTGGTGCTTGCGGGCTTAGGCCGCCCCCGCGGCGTTTGCACGCTGCCGCGGGCGCGGTAAAACACGCTCAGTGGCGTTTGGAACGACGCGACCTCGCTGCGGCGAGCCGTCGCCGCGACCGGCGCGCCGGGCGAAATCTGGCCTAATGTCCGGAGCCATAGGTGCCTGAACCCGCTCCGCTGATCCTGTTGGTCGATGACGACCTCGATTTCCTCGAGATCAATCGACACATCCTGGAGCCGAGAGGTTATCGCGTAACGTGCGATACCGACCCGCAGGCGGCCTGGCAGCGCCTGCAAACCGAAAAGCCCGACCTCATCATCACGGACTTGATGATGGCAAACCTGGACTCCGGTTTCTCGCTGGCCCGGCAGGTAAAGCAGGATCCGCGCTTGGCAGACGTGCCGATCATCATGGCCACCGCTATCACGAGTCAGGCCGGCCTGGATTTCCGCCCGCGCACGCGGGAAGACTTGGCCGCCATGTCGATCGACGCGTACTTCGACAAGCCCATCCCGCCCCAGAAGCTGCTGGACAAGGTGGCGGAACTGCTGGGGCGGCGATAGCCCGGACGACCGTCACCGACGGCCGGCCGGGCTATGCGCCGAGCTGTTGTTTCAAATCTTCCGGAAAACCACGCAGGCGTTATGTCCGCCAAAACCGAAGGAGTTGCTCATTACCACCTGCAGGCGCGCGTCGCGGGCGGTGTTGGGGACGTAATCCAGGTCGCACTCCGGATCGGGGTGCTCGAGGTTGATCGTCGGGGGCAGCGTATTGCTGCGCAGCGCCATGATCGAAGCGATGGCCTCTACGCCGCCGCTGGCGCCAAGCAAATGGCCCACGGCACTCTTGGTGCTGCTGACCGGCACTTTATAGGCACGGCTCCCGAACACCGCTTTGATCGCCTTGGTTTCAGCAATGTCGCCGAGCATCGTGGAGGTGCCGTGAGCGTTGATGTAGTCAACGTCTTCCGGGTTCAGGCGGGCGCTGGCCAGGGCTTCGGCCATGGCCCGAGCCCCGCCACGGCCCTCGGGGTCAGGCTGGACGACATCACCGGCGTCGGCCGTCGTTCCGGCGCCGATGACTTCGCAAAGAATGGGCGCGCCGCGTTTGCGGGCGTGCTCGTACTCCTCGAAGACCAGCAGCCCGGCGCCCTCGCTGAGAATGAAGCCGTCGCGGTCCTTGTCAAACGGCCGCGAGGCGTGCTCTGGGTCGTCGTTGCGCGTGCTGAGGGCCTTCATGGCCGCGAAAGCGGCGATGCCCAGGGGGGTGACGGTCGCCTCGGCGCCACCGGTAAAGATGATGTCCGCATCGCCACGCCGCAGACTGCGCCAGGCATCGGCCATGGCATTGCCGGCCGAGGCGCACGCGGTCGAGACGGTGGCGTTGACGCCCTGGAAACCGAACTCAATCGAGACGGTCGCCGAGCCGGCGTTGGCCATCAGCTTGGGAATGGTGAAGGCCGAGACTTTGCTGGGGCCTTTTTGTAGCAGCCGCAGGTGCTGTTCCTCGATTTCTGCCAGGCCGCCGATGCCCGTGCCGAGAATAACGCCGACCCGCGGCGGATCGAAGTTGTTCTGCAGGCCGGCTTCGTTAAGGGCCTGGCGCGCAGCAACGAGGGCCAGTTGGGCAAAGCGGTCCATGCGTTTGATGCGCCGCGGATCGATCTCGCGGGCCGGATCAAAGTCGGCACAGACGCCGCCGAAATGGACATCGAAACGGCTGCAGTCAAAGTGCTTGATGGTACGGATGCCGCACCGGCTGGAGATGAGACCGTCCCAGAAACTGGAGACGGAGCATCCCAGCGGGGTAATGGCACCCATTCCGGTGACGACGACGCGTCGCTCGTGCATCGGACGACCCGTTGAGCCAGGCGTTATTTGCCGGCGGTTTGCAGGTATTTGTGAATGTGATCGATGGCCATCCCGACGGTCTGGATTTTCTCCGCTTCCTCGTCGGGGATGCTCATCTCGAACTCGTCCTCGAATTCCATGACCAGCTCGACCGTGTCGAGCGAGTCGGCATTCAAATCATTGACAAATGAAGTGTCCCGGCTGATCTCGCTTTCCGGGACCCCCATCTGTTCGGCCACGATCTTCTTGACCTTGGCTTCGATTTCTGCAATTTCCGGCACGCCGGTTCCTCCGCCAGAATACTGGGACTCCGAAGCAACCCTGGATGTACGGGACACCAAGCTGAGGCGCTGGCGGCACCATAAAGCCGGGTTGCCCGTGCACGCCGCCGAACTAAGGCGGCAAGATTGTAGGCGCGGCGGTCGCGATGCGGTCGCCGCAACGGAGCGCGATATTAAACCCGTGCGGCAAACTTGCCAAGGGGGCCAAGGACAGGTCTATCGCACCTGGCGGGGGTCAACCGGGCGGTTTTTTTGGACCGGTCGGAACCCGGTTTTGGGACCCCTTGACGGCGGCGTTTGCTGGCGCTCCGTGCCGGGTCAAGCGCGGGGCTGGGCGGAATTCGTTGGGTAACCGGCGGCTGACGGCGGCAACGGCCTGTTCACCGAAAAAAACAAGTTTCAACGATCGTTAATTTCAGAAAGCACAGGCACCACGTGCAGCAAGGGTCGATCCACGGCACCGCTGGACGCGGACGTAAGCGCCGGCGACCCGCGTGTGGTGTTTGCTCGGCGAGCGGCCTGGTGGCAAAATACCACACGTAACGTAGTGCAACCCGCGAGCGTGGATTGAGCGAGGTGTTTGGTCCACTCTCGTCCGAGTCCGACCATACCACCTGACCGTAAGGGAAGGAGCGACACTTGATCACCGAATCCGACATTCGTGGCTTTTTTCAATCGGTTCTTGGGCGCATTGGCAACGCCGAGCTGCGCGACAAGGTCGTCAAGACCTGGGTGATGGCCTGCGAGCGCGGCGGGTGGACCAGTGTGGACGAACTCCAAAAGATGCCGTTTACGCTGCTGACGAATTGCCACGGCGTCAACTTCATTCAGCATACGATTGCCGTCACGGAGGGCGCATACGGGCTGGCGAAAGCCCAGGAGGCGGCTTACGCCAAGCTGCCGTACAACGTCGATTACGACCGGTTGCTGGCGGGGGGGCTGCTGCACGACGTGGGCAAGCTGGTCGAGACCGAGAAAGATGGAAAGGGCGGTTATCGCAAGAGCCGGGCCGGGAAGTGCCTGCGCCATCCAATTTCTGGAACGGCCTTGGCGCATGAAGCCGGGATTCGCGATGAGGCGGTCTTGAATACGATCGCCTGCCACGCGAAGGAAGGCGAAGGGGCGCCGAAGTGTCTGGAGACGATTCTTATTCACCAGGCGGATTTCGCGACCTTTGACCCGTTGGTGATGATGGAGAAGGGGAGTCTGATTGCGTGACCGGGACTTGAGTTCATTTGGGTGAGGATATAATAACCTCACTAGGCATGCGGCCGGTTCCGGGGCGACGTTGCACTTGAAGGTAATGCCGGGCGATTCTGTCTGGCGCACTCGCCCGCAGCCCGGGAGAGCATCTTGGTCGAGAGCATCAAACCGACCATTGAGCAAGACCAGAAGACCCGGCGGCTGCCGCCGTTCCGCGTAATCCTACATAACGACGACGTAAATACCGTCGACCACGTCGTGCGCACGATCGTGAAACTCACACCGCTGAACACGGAAGAAGCCGTGGCCCGCACTCTTGAAGCGCACGAGACGGGCTCAAGCATGTTGCTGGTCACGCATAAAGAGCGGGCCGAGCTATATGTCGAGCAGTTCGCGAGCTGCAAACTGAACGTGACGTGCGAGCCGGATTCCTAAGCCCGCGAACGCGGTACGTCCACGGGGTAGGACAGGAGATAAGAAGCCTGCCGGGCCGCTAAGTGAAAATCGATTACTCGAGGACGAGGAGCATCCGATGAAACTGGGCGTAATGGGGGCGGGACTGGCCAGCCTGGGGTGGGAGAAGGCGCTGGATTACTGCAAAACGCTGGGGTTGGAAGCCATCGAGCTGCCGGTAGGGGGCTACCCGGGCACGCCGTTCTTCGATCCCGAGCAACTGCTGCGCGAACCGGCCGCACAGCAGAAGATAAAGGACGACTGCGCCCGCCGCGGGCTGGCGATCACTGGCCTGGCCGTGCATGGCAACCCGATTCACCCCGATGCGGCCATTGCGCAGCAGCATTTGAAGGCGCATGAGACGGCCGTTCGCCTGGCGCCGAAACTGGGCACGGACGTGGTCATCACGTTCAGCGGCTGCCCGGGCGGCGCGCCCGGCGATAAGACGCCCAATTGGGTTACCGCCGCCTGGCCGCCGGATTTCACGAAGATTCAGGAGTATCAGTGGAACGAGGTCTTGGTGCCCTTCTGGAAAAAGAAGGCTCGGGAGGCGGCGGATGAAGGGGTGAAGATCGCGTTTGAGGCGCACCCCGGGTTCTGTGTCTACAACCCGGACACTTTGTTGCGCTTGCGCGACGCCTGCGGGCCGAGCCTGGGGGCCAATCTGGACCCGTCGCACTTTTTCTGGCAGGGCATCGATCCGATCGAGGCGGCGCGCGTTTTTGGCGAAGCCGGCTGCTTGTTCCACGTGCATGGCAAAGACACCGGCATCGACCCGCACAACACGCGCATCAACGGCACGCTGGACGCCAAATCCTACGGCGATCTGAAGGCCCGAAGTTGGGTTTTCCGCACCTGCGGCTATGGCCACGGGGACGAGTTTTGGAAGCCGTTCATCAGCATGCTGAAGCGCGTCGGCTACGACGGGGTGGTCAGCATTGAGCACGAGGACGCGTACATGAGCGTCCAGGAGGGCTTCGAGAAGGCAGTGGCGTATCTGCGGGGCGTGCTCATCAAGGAGCAGCCCGGCGCGGCGTGGTGGTTCTAGTTCCTAAAGAGAGAGGACAGGGGGATAAGGGAGGCAGGGGGGACACGGGAGTGGGGAGCCCGGCCCTGCGCTTCTGTGCTGCGCGATCGTCGGGTGTGCGGAGACCAACGCTGCGCTTGAGCATCTCGCCCGCCGTAACGCGCCCGCCCTCTGCGGAGCCCGCGCCGCCTGCCGGCTGTCGAGACTTGTCGTGCCGGTGGCGCTCCAGCATTTTTTTCGTTAAGGTACGGTTGACGTGTGTAAGGTTTGCGTAGGTTGGGTCCGCACCGACGGTTTCTGAAGAGGACGAGTTATGCGCGGGTGCAGCGTGCGGGGGATGTCGCTTGTGGTAACGCTGGTTTGGACGGCGGGGCTGGGGATGCACGCCGCACGCGGGGACGTGCGGCCACACGCGGGGATGCTCGTCAACCCAGACGTGAGTGCCACGCACATCGTGTTTTCTTATGCGAATGACCTGTGGGTCGTGCCGCGCGACGGCGGCATGGCCCATCCCTTGTCCAGTCCGGCCGGCGTGGAGTCGTTTCCGCGCTTCAGCAGCGACGGGCAGACGATCGCGTTCATGGCCAACTATGACGGCAATACCGATCTGTACACGTTGCCGGTGACCGGCGGCGTGCCCTTTCGTGTGACGCACCACCCGGCGACCGAGAATCTGTGCGACTTTTCTCCGGACGGCCGGCTGATATTCTTCTCGAACGCCCAGGCGCCCTTCGCGCGCATGGCACAGCTCTTCACGGTCGCCTCCAACGGCGGCTTGCCCGAGAAACTGCCCGTGCCCTATGGGGCGAACGCGGCCATCAGCCCCGACGGCGAGTGGCTGGCGTACACCCTGCACACCACGGATAACCGCACGTGGAAGCGTTATTGCGGCGGCATGGCGACTGACATCTGGCTGTTCAACTTGAAGGACCACCGCGCGGAGTGCATCACCTGCTGGGCGGGCACCGACTCGCAGCCGATGTGGCACGGCAACATGCTGTACTACATGTCCGACGCGGGCCCGGAACACCGCCTCAACATCTGGTCGTACGACCGGGTCAGCAAAGAACGCCGGCAGATCACGAAATTCGCAGAGTTCGACATCAAGTGGCCGGCGATCGGGCCCGGCCCGAACGGTGAGGGCGAGATTGTTTTTCAGAACGGCACGGAGCTGTATCTGCTCAACCTGGCCAGCGGCCAGAGCCGCGCGGTCGACGTCACGATTCCCGGCGATCGGCCGAAGATTCGGCCACAGCTCATCGATGTGAGCAGCGACATTCGCAGCATTGCGATTTCGCCGAGCGGTAAGCGGGCCGTGATGGAAGCACGCGGCGACATCTGGACGGCTCCGGCGCGAGACGGCTCGCCGCGGAATCTGACGCGCAGCGTGGGCACGCATGAGCGCTATCCGAGCTGGAGCCCGGACGGGCGCTGGATCGCGTACTGGTCGGACGCCACCGACGAAAATGAGCTGTACCTGGTGCAATCCGACGGCAAGTCCGAGCCGCGCAAGCTGACGAATCACGGGCCAGGCTTCCGCTACGGCATTCTCTGGTCGCCGGATGCGAAGTCCGTGGTCTACGGCGACAACGCCGGCAACCTGTACCTGCGGGCGATTGAAGAGGACGAATCGAAGCTGGTGGACACCGACCCGGATGCCAGGTTGCCCGAGGCGAGTTGGTCGCCGGATTCGCGCTGGATCGCTTACACCAAACGGACCGACAGCGATCTGAGCACGATCTGGCTGTACAACGCGGAGAGCGGCGAAAAGCGGCAGCTTACGAGCGCACTCTTCAACAGCACCAGCCCGACATTCGATCGCGAGGGCGATTATCTCTACTTCACCACGAATCGAAACGTCGATACGCCGATCTACACTGAGCTGGGCAACACCTGGGTATATGTAAAGACGGAAATGCTGTGCCTGGTGCCGCTGCGCGCGGAGGTCGGCTCGCCGTGGGCGCCCAAGAGCGACGAGGAGAAGTGGGGCCAGGCCCGGGAGAAGGGCGAGAAGAAGGAAAAGAAGGAGAAGGAGAAGGAGGAGAAACAGAAAGACGAAAAGGACGAATCCGGCGGAGAAGATAAGGACGATCCGGGCGAAGCGGAAAAGGATGACTCGGGGGAGGGCGACGCCGGGCAGCCGGCAACCTCCAGCGCGCCGGCCGAACAGCCCAAGGAAGCCGAAGAGCGGGAAGCAGAAAGCAAAAAAGGCAAGAAGAAAAAGAAGGTCAAGCCCGTGGAAATCGAACTCGAGGGGTTCGAGGCGCGGGCCATTCCATTGCCGGTGCCGGCCGGCAATTTCAGCCACCTCGCGGTCAACGACGAGGGGCATTTGCTGTACGTGCGTCGTCCGCTGCGCGGTTCGGACGAGAAGCCGGCCATCAAAATCTTCGACGTCAAGGACGACGAGAAGAAAGAGAAGACCGTGCTTAAGGACGTGCGCGGCTTCGGCCTCAGCGCCGACGGTAAAAAAATCCTCGTTCGCAAGGACGGCAAGCTGTTCATCGTCAAGGCTCGGCCGGATCAGAAGACCGACAAGCCCATGCCCACCAGCGGCATGGTGGTGAGCATCGATCCGCGGCAGGAATGGCGTGAAGTTTTCAGCGAGGCTTGGCGGATCATGCGCGATTTCTTCTACGTGCCCAACATGCACGGCATTGACTGGCCGGATATCCGGGCACGATACGGCAAGATGCTGGATGATTGCATTTGCCGCGAGGACGTGAGTTTCATCATCAAGGAGATGATTTCGGAGTTGAACGTCGGGCACGCCTACTACAACGCTACCGATCCCGACCAGGGGCCCCGCGTTTCGGTGGGGTTGCTCGGGGTCGATTTCGAGCTGCAGGATGGCGCCTATCGAATCAGCAAGATTCACGCCGGTGGGCCGTGGGACCTCGATGTCCGCGGACCGCTGAGCCAGCCCGGCATTGAGGTGAAGGAGGGCGATTACCTATTGGCGGTGAACGGATTGCCGCTCGACACGCGAAAAGATCCGTGGGCGGCTTTCCAGGGTCTGGCGGGCCGCACGGTTGTCCTGACCGTCAGCGACCAGCCTGTGCTGAATGACAAGGCGCGCGACGTTGTCGTCGAGCTACTGGCCAGCGAACGCGCGCTCCGCTATCGCGCCTGGGTCGAGGCCAAACGGGCTTACGTGGATGAGCGCAGCGGTGGCAAAGTCGGCTACATCTACGTTCCCAACACCGGGCGCGACGGGCAGGCCGAACTGGTGCGCCAATTCCACGGCCAACGCTTCAAACAAGCGCTGATCATCGACGACCGCTGGAACGGCGGCGGTCAGATTCCAGATCGGTTCATCGAGCTGTTGAATCGCCCGCTCTTGAGCATGTGGGCGCGGCGCCACGGGCGCCCGGGTCGCACGCCGCCACAAAGTCATCAAGGGCCGAAGTGCATGCTGATAAACGGCTTGGCCGGCTCGGGCGGTGATGCTTTTCCGGCGTACTTTCGGCAGGTCGGTCTGGGCAAGCTGATCGGCACGCGGACTTGGGGCGGGTTGGTCGGGATTTCGGGCAACCCCGATTTCATCGACGGGCGGCACTTGAGCGTGCCCACGTTCGGCGCCTACAACCTGGACAGCACGTGGGCCATCGAGGGGCACGGCGTTGATCCGGACATCGAGGTGATCGACGACCCGTCAAGGATGGTCGACGGCGGCGACCCGCAACTTGATCGCGCGATCGAGCTGATGCTCGAAGAAATCTCGCTGCACCCGTTCATTGAACCTCCGCCGCCTCCGCCGCCGGACCGCAGCGGCATGGGCTTGGAGAACGAGCGCGGAAAGAACTAAGCGGAGTCCGCGGATATCTGAGCTGGCCGCGCGGGTTTTGATGTGCCGGCCGTCCAATCCAAAATAGAACGCGCCGATGCTCTCCAGTTCGGAGAGGATCGGCGCGTTGGGGAGAGCCCCGCGGCTGCGGGGCTCGCATTAGCGTAAGAGCACTGCTTGTAGACTAAGCCGGGATCAACGACGGGATCAGAAGCCCGAGAATCAGGCCGATGCCGCCGAAAAACAACAAACCCAGCAACCAAGTCATAAGCACACCTCACAAAGAGCTCACGGGCATTGAGCCCTCGAGCCCTCTTCAAATCGCCTCAGTAATCAGACGTTCTGACCGGCGAGCAGGGCCGCAACAAATAGGATGACGCCGGCCCAAGTCAGCCACCACCACCATCCTACCATGCTGTCCTCCTTCACATTAGGCTCCCCACATGCATGGGGAGCTCGTTCAGAAGTCGCTTGTCACTGGATAAAGTCGCAACCGCGACGTACCAGCACTTCTACACCTAGGCAGCCGCCTGGCCGGTGAGAATGAAAATAATGACCGCGGCGATTGCGCCCCAGAACAGCAACTCAATCCATCCACCAAACATTTGAACTCCTTCGAAAAAAAGGCAGGTCAAAGCGGCCCCCGCAAACCGGCGGGGGCCATGCTTCTCATCCGCGCCAGCGGATTCCTGTTAGACGGCCTGCGTGAACAGCCAGAACACGAGTGCCCCGATTCCGATCCAGATCAACAATCCCCAAAAATCCATCGCGCTTCTCCATTGCTGCGAGACTGAAAAAAGGGTTGGTTCCCGCCACAATGGCAGGACCGCGCAAACCCAACCAAAAAACATAATCCGGACCTATGGGCACTTCTGTCAAGAGAGTCAACAAGAAAATTTACGCCCGGGCTGCACGAAATCGGCCCACGCCGTAACATGGATCGAATGCGTTCGGCCCAGTTTCGACCAATTCTGTCCGTCGTCGTCCCGGTGTACAACGAAGCCGCGAATGTTGCGGCCTTTCTGGACCGTACTCTCCGCGTTCTGCAGGCGTTGAACCGCGAATTTGAGCTCTTGTTCGTGGACGATGGCAGTTGCGATGAAACCGCCAGCCGAATCACCGCCGCCGCCGTCGATTGCCCGGCTGTGCGACTGGTGCGGCTCTCGCGAAACTTCGGACATCAGGCTGCTTTGGTGGCCGGATTGGCGCAGGCGCGCGGTGCGGCCGTCATCACCATGGACGGCGATCTCCAGCACCCGCCGGAACTCATTCCACAACTGGTGGCCGCGTGGGATGAGGGAGTCGACGTTGTTCAAGCCGTGCGGCGGGAGCCCGCGGACCGAAGCCCGCTGAAGCGAGCCGGCTCCCGGGCGTTCTACCGGCTGCTGTCAGCGGTTTCGCGGTTGGCGGTCACGCCCGGAGCTTCGGATTTCCGGCTGATGTCTCGCCCGGCGGTGGACGCATTCCTAGCCTGCCCCGAGCGTTGTCGCTTCAACCGCGGTCTGGTGCAGTGGATCGGATTCACGCGGCGCGAAATCCTGTACGACGCCGCCCCGCGGCACGCCGGGCGCTCGAAATACTCCTGGGGCGCCATGCTCCGCCTGGCGGGCGATGCAGTTTTCTCGTTTTCGTCCTTGCCGCTGCGGCTGGCAGGATTGGCCGGGGCGTGTGTTTCGGTCGTCGCGACGTTGTATCTGCTGTTCGTCCTCGGGGCGTACTTCTTCACCGACCGGACCGTTCCGGGCTGGGCGTCCACGTTGGCGGCCGTCCTGGCCTTGGGTGGAGTGAACCTGGTCGTCCTGTGGATACTGGGCGAATACGTTGGCCGGCTGTACGAAGAGGTCAAGCAGCGCCCGATTTACATCGTTCGCTCGGCGGCAGATGCGGTCCACGCGCAGGCGTCGACTGAGGAAACGCCGTGCGTCGGCCCGCAGGGCGGCACTGCGGAAGGGGAGCCAGGGGCACGGCATGGCGCATAGCGGCGTCCATCCGTAGGCGACGCAGGGGTTGGCGACGGCGCAGGCCGGGCGTCAGCGCAGCACATTGCCCAGCGTCGAACTCCGGGGTCAAGTTCGCCACAGGGGCCGGTTGCAAGGTGACCGCCGCGACCGTTATGTGCTTCTCGGCGCAACCGGCCTTCGAGTGGTTGCTTGACACCTGCGATGCCGCTGTTCATAATAGTAGAAACAGTTCACACGAATAGCCGGGCTGCGCGGTAGCCGGGCGCGGGTTCTCGAAGGAGAGGCAGGATGAGACGGGTTGCAAACCGGGTGCGACGAGGGATTTTCGCAGGCATGGTTCTAGCCTTCTGCGCGGTCGCCTGGGCGGACGATCATGACGATCCGTGCGATGAGCCCGGGCGGTACCAGTCGTGGGCGCCGCCAGCGGCAACTGGTTCCCCGATGAATCGTGGGAAATGCGCGTCGAAAGTGGGTACCTCTTGTGGCCTTCCACTGCTGACACCATGTACCAAATCCTGCGGAACTGTTCCAGCGTGTCATATACGATCAGGAGCACATTTGGCATCAAGCGGGCTGAGTTTTCTGGAGCATCAGCGGGCGGGCCGTTTGGCAACGACATAATGGTCTCGATACCCAGCGCGTTAGGAACCCGCAGTCTGGCTCCGCGCGTCACCAACAGCGCGACGTTCAGCGGTCCTGCGGGACCGGTGGGCGCGCGCAATCATGCCAGCGTCGCCGACGCGAACTGCGTGTCAACTGTGGCACCGTGGCTGAAGGCGGCCGAGCAGGCCCTTGGGGACCTGAAGTAGGAGAGCAAAGTGATGCACATCGGCACCTTGGCACCGTGCGCGCCAGGTCATGGGCATAGGAGGGGGATCCTCTGGATACTTCTGTGCATCGGTATCGCGACCCCGGTGGCGATGGGGCAGTGGACGCCCGGGCGAATGGGGGCTGTCCGGCACCTCCACGCTACGAGCAGCAGCCCGCTCAGGATCCGCCGTCTCACGTGGCGTGCTTCGAAACGCCCTTGTGGTATAGATTCGGCTCGCTGCTCATCCGCGCGGAGAACGACGGCAGCGACGTCCTCCTAATGCGCGTACTGACGCCCGATGAGCGACTGAAAGTCGATTACGAAGACGCGGACTTCATAGTCCGCTGCCCGAGGGACGACGTCTACCGCTACGACCCCGGGGCGCGCACGCTACAAGCGACGAGGGCGCAAGACTGGAACGCGGCTACGGGGGTCATCTGCGACTGTGGGCTGATCGGCTGCGGGTGGCGAGCGCGGACAACATCGCAACCGGCGGTCCAGGTGACTTTGGACGACCGTGAGCACGTGCTGCGCTATGAGAGGCGGGTTCTGGAAACAGCAGGGCGGGCAGTTGTGCGGTGCTGGTCTGATCAGGCGGGCGAATTCTCGGCCGTCCTGTCCGCCGACGATCCAATCATTGACACGCGGGTCGGGTTCCTGGGCAACTTCGGCTCCAAGGGCCAGCATTATCATCAGGTTGTTCGCCTGAGGGACGGCGCATTTGTCAGAGAGGCGGTTCGTCTGCCGCTGGTATCCTATCCGGACGCCTTGGACGCCTGCTGGTCGCCGGACGGGCGCTATGTAATATATCGGGACGTTCACTATACCCGCCTGTGCATTGTTCGGGTTGACCTTGGGGAGGAAACCACTCCATGAGGACTGCGAGTGCGAGTGCTAGTGCTAATAGTGCGAAGGTGCGCGTGACGAGAATGAGCGCGCGGGTGATCGTGGTGGTTTCGTTTGCACTGGGAGCCGCGACTTGTGCGCTGGGAGCCGAGCTTGCCCTGACTTCGACGCAAGTTGCCGTCGCGCGCCTGGCGCCTGACGTGCCTTCGGACACCGTCGTGCTTGACGTGGACGAGGCTACCGAGGTTCAGATTCTGATCGCCTCCACAGCAAACGATGTTGCCACGGAGATCATAGGGCCGGGCGGCGAGCTGCTGAACGAGCAAACCGTCGAGACGTACTATGGGTGCTTCCAATTTTGCGAAGGCCCGCCCGCTCCCAGCGGCTTCATCATGTCGCCCTGCGATCAACCAGGGTTTCACTACATATACGTATTTCCCTGGCTTGGTCCCGGAAGCTATACTGTGAACTTGTACGCCCCACCGGGCGGCCTTTCCGATCAGGCGGCGCTTATCATCGAGCTCATAACCGACAGCGCCGTCGGCTGTAACCTGTTGGCGTTAGACCCCGTAGTGACGCAGGGGACAGCCCCGGTGCTGACCGCGTTCGTTTTCGAGAATGCGGCACCGGTCAGCGGGGCCGAGGTTTCGGTCTGGCTGAAGCCGCCGGTGGGAGATTCCGTTACGATCGCGCTCCTGGACAACGGGGAGGACGGCGACCACGCCGTCGGCGACGGGCTGTACAGCGCCGTGTTCCTAGCTGAACAGGTGGGCGAGTACCTGGCAGTCGCGGATATCACCGGGCTGACGAGCAACGAAGTGCCTTTCGCGCGCGTGGCCAGCGCCAGAGTCCGGGTCGTCGCGCAAAGCGCCACTTTCGGCAGCGGGGCGTTCACCGACCAGGGCGTGGATACCAACGGCAACGGCTTGTACGACCGTCTGTGCATCACCGCGCCCATTTCGATCATCACCGCGGGCGATTACATCCTGAGCATCATGCTGGAAACCGCCACCGGCCAGCCGCTGCGGGCCTATGGCTACGCGACGCTGGCCGGCGGTCCGCAAAGCATGACCGCGTGCATCCAGGCGGCGGCTATCCTGGCAACGGGCGAGAACGGGCCATACACGATTCGCGAGGCGGACCTGATGTACGTGAGCAGTGAGGGGGCCGTGCCGGCCGATGCGCTGCACGACCTATCGCAGCAGACACAGGCATATTTGCTTAGCCAGTTTGAAGGCCCACCCCTCTACCTGACCGGGGAGGTCAGCGACGTTGCGATCGACGACGACACTGACGGCGATTTCGACCGGTTGCAGGTGACGTTGGGCCTCTACGCGCGCGCGGCCGATGAGTATGCCTGCAGCGCCTGCCTCGTCGCCGACTGCGGGGCCTATTTTCAGTGCATATCGAACCCTGTACCTCTCGTGAGCGGCCTTCAGACACTGACGCTGGAGTTCGCCGGGGCCCACATCGGCGCGCACGGCATCGACGGCCCGTACGAGGTGCGCGACCTGAACCTGTACGGACACGACGGCGCACACCTCAGCCTGTGGCGGGCGGCTACGACTTCCGCGTATGAGGCGATGGAGTTTGACGGTTTCGTGCCCAGCGCTGATTGCAACGACAACGGCCTGCCCGACTCGTGTGATTTGGAGATGCTCAGGAGCAGCGACTGTAACGGCAATGGCGTGCCGGATAGTTGCGACGTGAGTTCCGGGTTCAGTTTGGACTACGATGGGAATGGAGTACCGGATGAATGCCAGCCGGACTGCAACGACAACGGGATTCCGGATGTATGCGATATCAGCTCCGGCGTCAGCCAGGACTGCAACGGCAACCACACACCCGATGAGTGCGATGTGGAAGCCGGCACCAGCCTCGACTGCAACCACAATGGCGTTCCGGACGAATGCCAGGATTGCCCGTGCCCCGATTGGCTCCCGGGATTCGTGAGGCCCGGGTTCAATTCCCGTGTAAACGCGGTGGTGAACTGGGACCCTGACGGCGACGGACCGCTGCCCGCGCAACTCGTTGCCGGCGGCAGCTTTTCGCAGGCCGGCGGTGTCAGCCTGCCGTATATCGCCACCTGGGACGAGCCGCTATGGCGGCCGCTTGGAACGGGCGTCAACGGCACGGTTTATGCCCTCGCGACGTGGGACCCGGATGGCGAGGGACCGCAACCACCGCTCCTGGTGGCGGGGGGATCCTTCACCCATGCCGGGGGCGGCGCTGCGAGCCGCATCGCCTGCTGGGACGGGTCAAACTGGCAGGCGCTGGGGGCGGGGCTCAACGGCACGGTCAACGCCGTCACGACATGGGATCCCGATGGCGCAGGGCCGGCGCACCCGCAGCTTGTGGTCGGTGGCAATTTTACGTACATCGGCAGTAGCAACACCATGATTCGCCACGTCGCACGCTGGGATGGGTCAGCATGGCAGGCCTTTGGTACAGGGATGGAAATGAACAGTTCAATTCGCGCGCTGGCGTTGTGGCACGAGAGTGCCGGGGCTCCGGCGCGCCTGGTGGCAGCGGGTGACTTCACTCCTGCAACGGGACAGCCCGCGACCCGGGTTGCGTGCTGGGACGGGTCTGGTTGGCAAGCGTTTTCGAGCGGCGTGGCGTCCAGGGTCCACGCGCTTGTTGAGTGGGATTGTGGTGGCACCGGCGTCGCGCAAGTCGTGACAGGAGGCGAGTTCAGTCAGGCTGGCTCCGCGGTCGTCAACTACATCGCACGGTGGGACGGATCCGCTTGGTGCTCGATAGGCGGGGCTGGGATGAGTGGAACCTACGCGGAAGTCCGGTCGCTGATAAACTGGGATCCAGACGGGGGTGGCCCGCTCCTGCCCGAGCTCGTCGCCGCCGGGCAGTTCACTAGGGCTGGCAGCACTGTGGCGAACTACATCGCCAGTTGGAACGGGAACGCTTGGCGTCGCTTCGGACTGGGTCTTAGTGGGTACGCGTATGCCGTCACCACGTGGGACCCCGATGGCGATGACGGGCCTCTGCCGGCGTACGTCGTGGCCGGCGGTAGCTTCACGCAGGCCGACGGCAGCGCAGCCAACCGCGTTGCTATGTGGGATGGGGCGGCCTGGCAACCGCTGGGAACAGGGCTGGACAACACCGTTTGGGCACTCACAACGTGGGACCCCGATGGTGACGGGCCGCTCTGGGCGCAAGTGGTCGCCGGCGGCGATTTCGCGACGGCTGGCGGCAACGCGGCGTCGCGCATTGCCGTCTGGGATGGGGTCGCGTGGCAGCCGTGTGGCAGCGGAGTCAACAGCACCGTATACGCCCTGGCGAGTTGGGACCCGGATGGAGATGGCCCGCTGCCGCCGTTGCTCGTGGCAGGAGGAGCCTTTACACAAGCCGACGGCAGCACGGCCAATCGCATCGCGTGCTGGAACGGCTCAGCATGGCAGACGCTTGGTACCGGCGTGACCAATTACGTTCGGGCGCTAGCTACGTGGGATCCTGATGGCGCGGGTCCGCTGCCAGCGCAGTTGGTTGCCGGCGGTGATTTCACGGGGGCTGGCGGCGCTGCGGCGTCGCGTATCGCCCGCTGGAACGGGTCCGTATGGCAACCGTGCGGCAGCGGCGTCAACAGTACGGTCTACGCGCTTGCAACTTGGGATCCTGACGGCGAGGGCGCGCTGCTTCCGCAACTCGTGGTGGGCGGCTATTTCACGCAGGCTGGCGGCAGCCCCGCAAGCCGCATCGCCCGCTGGGACGGGAGCTCCTGGTGGCCCTTCGGAGCCGGCCTTAGCAGCCAGCCATATGCCCTCGCAACGTGGGATCCCGACGACGTCGGGCCCCTGGCGCCACAAGTTGTGGGAGGGGGCAACTTCAGCCAGGCAGGCGGCGTGGCATCATCGCGAATTGCCTTCTGGGATGGGCGGCGCGCACCCTCAATCATCGAAGGGCCCGAAAGCCAATCGCTCCTGGATGGCGCCGACGCGATCTTTGTCGTTCGCAGCGTTGCGACGCCGGTCCCGGCGTATCAGTGGCTGAGAGACGGCGAACTGATTGCCGATGGGCCCAGCATTGGCGGCGGGACGGTCAGCGGCGCTACTACCGCGAGTCTGGCCATATCGAACGCCGGTGTGGCGGACAGCGGAGAATACTGGGTGATAGTGTGGAACGACTGTGGTGAGGTCATCAGCGCGCCAGCTGCGCTGTCCGTCGGCCGAAGGGGCGATGTCAACTGCGACGGGTTGGTCAACTCGTTCGACCTGGACCCGTTCATCAGTTGCCTGGTGAGCGGAACGCCGTACCCGGGCTGTTCATGTGATCGAGCCGACATCAACTGTGACGGCACCGTGAATTCCTTTGACATAGACCCGTTCGTGCTGTGCCTCACGGGCGCCTGTCCTTCGTGTCCGTCGGACTGCCCGACCCGTCGCGCGCCCAGCTTTGGCAGGAGGTGGCGGACGCCCTCCTTGCAGCCGGATAGGCCCGTATCAGGTAACCGTTCGGAAATCCGAGGTCCAGGTTGGAGGTGAGCCCCCAATGCGCGGGCCGGTCCGCGGTCATATTTGCGCCTGGCTGGGGAAATTTTCGCACCGGCGGACATGACAGTGTTTTCAGGCACGCCGGTTTTCAGACATCGGATAGGATCGCCTTGGTACGGCACTTGCAGCAAATCAAGGCGGGTGGAGTGGGATTGACCTGTCCCCATGGCACCCGCCACGGAGCCCGTATGTTCAAGATTCTGGATGCCAAGCAGCTTGCCTCGGACGTCAAGTGGTTCCGCATCAGGGCCCCGCTGGTGGCCAAGCACCGCCAGCCGGGACAGTTTGTCATCCTGCGCCTCCACGAAACCGGCGAACGCATCCCCCTGACGATGGCCAACGCCGACCGCAACGAAGGCACGATCGAATTGATCGTCAAGGCAATCGGCAAGACCACGCGCGAGCTCTGCAAAAAGGAAGCCGGCGACTCCATCGCCGACGTGATGGGGCCGCTCGGGCACCCGACCGAGATCATGCGCGTCGACCACGCCGTCCTGGTCGGCGGCGGCGTCGGCACGGCGGTTATTTACCCGCTGGCCAGCGCCCTGCAGGCGGTCGGCTGCTTCGTATCATCTATTACGGGCGGCCGGACGAAAGAGCTGGTCGTGCTCGAAGATGAGCTGCGCAAAGTCTCGAACGTGGTCTACGCGACCACCGACGACGGCAGTTACGGCTTCAAAGGCACGGTGGCCGACAAGCTGCGTGAGCTGATGGCCGACAAGCGCCGGCCGATCGGCGTCGTGTATGCGGCCGGTCCGGTGCCGATGATGCGGGCCGTCTGCGAGCTGACCCGCTCGGCCGAGATCAAGACGATTGTCTCGCTGAACCCGATCATGATCGACGGCACCGGCATGTGCGGCGGCTGTCGGGTGACGGTCGGCGACAAGACCAAGTACGCGTGCGTGGACGGGCCGGAGTTCGACGGCCACCTGGTCAACTTCGCCGAGTTGTCGGACCGTCTGACCACGTATCGCAAGCAGGAACAGATTTCGCTGGAGCGCGCAGAGCACGCCGGCCACCAGTGCCGGCTCAATGAAGCGGCCAAGGCAAGCCGCTGATGCTAATGAGAGGCGGCGCCGGTCGGCGCTCCGTAGGCCGGATGCTTGAGAACTTAACACCGCGTTGCGGTTTATAGAGTCACGTGCCGGGTCATTAATTTCGGCACGATTTTGAGGTTGAGTCCCATGTCGATGACCGCCAAAGAGCGTATGGCAATCAGCCGGCAGCACATGCCGGAGCGCGAGCCCATGGAGCGCAATCGCGATTTCCGCGAGGTTAACCTGGGCTTTTCCGTGGCCCTCGCCCAACTCGAGGCTAACCGCTGCCTGCAATGCAAAGACCGCAAGTGCGTCAGCGGTTGTCCCGTCGGCATCGATATTCCCGGCTTCCTCGAAAAAGTCTCCGCCGGCGACTTGCGCGGCGCCGCCGAGCTACTCCTCAGCGCCAACGCGCTGCCCGGCATCACCGGCCGCGTCTGCCCGCAGGAGGAGCAGTGCGAGCAGGTCTGCATCCGCGGCAAGAAGGGCGAACCGGTAGCCGTGGGGCACCTGGAGCGCTTCGTCGCCGACTGGGCCCGCGAAAACCTGGATATGAAGCAACTGATCGGGTCGCCCACCGGTTTCCGCGTGGCGGTCGTCGGCTCCGGACCGGCCGGGCTGACCTGCGCCGGCGAGTTGGCCCGCAAAGGCCACAATGTCACGGTCTTTGAAGCTTTGCATCAGCCGGGCGGCGTCCTGACGTATGGCATCCCTGAGTTCCGCCTGCCGAACAAGATCATCGACGGCGAGGTCGATCGCCTGCGGCAGATGGGCGTCAAGATCATCTGCAACGTCGTCATCGGGCGCACGTTTACGATCGATGAGCTGCTGACCGAAGAGGGGTTCGACGCCATGTTCATCGCCAACGGCGCCGGGCTGCCGATCTTCATGAACATCCCCGGCGAGAACCTCAAGGGCGTCTATTCAGCGAACGAATACCTCACCCGTTCCAACCTGATGCGGGCCTACGACTTCCCTGACTTCGACACACCGATCATCCGCGCCGAGCGCGTGGTCGTCATCGGCGGCGGCAACGTCGCGATGGACGCCGTGCGCACCGCCAAACGCCTGGGTGCTAAGGAGGCCACCCTCGTTTATCGCCGCAGCCGCAATGAAATGCCGGCGCGCGCCGAAGAGGTCAAACACGCGGAAGAGGAAGGCATCATCTTCAAGTTCTTGACCAACCCGGTTCGCTACCTCGGTACGGAGGACGGCTGGATCCGCGGCGTTGAGTGCCAGCAGATGGAGCTGGGCGAGCCGGACGAGTCCGGCCGCCGCCGGCCTGTGCCGGTCAAGGGCTCCGAGTTCGTGATCGAGTGCGACGTTGCGATTCCGGCCATCGGCACGCGCGCTAACCCGCTGCTGACCTCGACCACGCCCGACCTGAAGACGAACAAGTGGGGCTACATCGAGGTGGACGAAAGCGGCGCCACCAGCAAGCCGGGCGTTTACGCCGGCGGCGACATCACCCGCGGCTCCGCGACGGTGATTCTGGCCATGGGCGACGGCAAGAAAGCGGCCCGCTCGATCGATCAGTATCTACAGGGCAAGACGCCGAAGACTGCGAAGCGGTAAATGGTGCGCCCCGGTTAAGCCCGGCTCGCAGTCGTGCGTCGAAGCGGTGGCTACCGTTCTGCTTCTGCGAGCGCCGCGAATTCCTGCGCCAGCGCCGGATACAGCGCCTGATAGCGCGGGTAGTACCGTGCGTACACAGCCGCATCCGGTCCTGGTGCGCAGCGCTCGTTGATCTTGACGACGGCCTGACAGACGCTCGGCACGTCGGCGTACAGACCAGTCCCCACACCTGCCAGCAGTGCCGCGCCGAAGGCGGCCCCCTGGGTCACGTTCACGGTGACGATTTCCGTGTTGAATGCGTCAGCCAGCATCTGGCGCCATACCGGGCTGCGGGCTCCGCCGCCGGAAGCGCGAACTTGCCGAATTTCCAGGCCCAGCCCGCGCATCAGCTCCAACGAATCGCGCAGGCCGAAGGTGACGCCCTCCATGACGGCCCGCGTCAGATGCGCCTTCGTATGCCGTAGCGTCAGACCCACGAATGCCCCGCGTGCGTGCGGATCCGGGTGCGGCGTCCGCTCGCCGCACAAGTACGGCAGGAACAGCAGCCCCTCGCAGCCGGCCGGCGCCTGGGCCGCGTCAGCGGTCAGGATGTCGTACGCATCGCCGCCGCTGGCCGCGGCCTGCGAGCGCTCCACCTCCGCCAGCGTGTCGCGATACCACCGGAAGCTTCCGCCCGCCGCCAGCATTACGCCCATCAAGTGCCACAGCCCCGGGGCGGCGTGGCAGAAGGCATGCAATCGGCCGCGCGGCTCCGGGCGATAAGCGTTGCGTGCTGCGAACACGACGCCCGACGTGCCTATCGTCACCGAAACTATGCCCTCGGATGCGACGCCCGTCCCCACCGCTTGCGCTGCTTGGTCACCCGCTCCGCCGACGACCGGTGTGCCCGCCTTGAGGCCCGTTTCCCCAGCCGCGGCCGCGCTTACGGCCGCGCTGGCCACCGGCGATTCGGTAACCTCCGGCAACCAGGCGCGCGGCACATCCAACGCGGCCAACATCTCCTCAGACCAACAGCGCCGCCCGACGTCGAACATGGCCGTGCCCGAGGCGTCCGACACGTCGCTGAAGAACTCGCCCGTGAGCCGGTAGCGGATGTAATCCTTGGGCAGCAGCAGGCGTTTGATCCGCCCGTAGACCTCCGGCTCATTCTCGCGTACCCAGACGATCTTTGGCGCCGTAAAGCCCGGCAGAACGGGATTTCCGGTTAGCTGCAGAAGCCGCTGTTCGCCCACTTGCCCGGTAATCGCGGCGCACTGCGGCCCGGTCCGCTGGTCGTTCCATATGATGCAGGGGCGCAGCACGTCGCCGCGCTCGTCGAGCAGCACCAGCCCATGCATTTGCCCGGTCAAGCCGACCCCGGCTACCGCTTCTGCGGGCGCCGCCGCCTGGTGCAGCACCTCGCGCACGCTGGCAACCGTCGCGCTCCACCAGTCGTGGGGATTCTGTTCGGCCCACAGCGGCCGCCGGGTCACCATCGGATATTCGTTGTTGGCTTCGGCCAGAACGGCCCCGGCGGCAGTGACCAGTATGGCCTTAGCGCCGGTGGTGCCGACGTCAATACCTAGCAGCAGAGGCGACTCGGGCATGTGCATCTCTCGCGTGAGCCACTGCTTGAAAGCGCAGCTTCAAGCAGTGCGGGCCTGGTTAGCAATCCGTCGTGTGTGCGTGGTGCCACTGCACGAAGCGGGAGCTGCAAGCAATGCGGCGCGAGGGCTTTCTGACCTACGTATGCAGCCCGCCGTCGACCACGAACACCTGCCCCGTGATGTAACTGGCCGCCGGGCCGGCTAGAAAGGCGACCATGCCCGCCACTTCTTCCGGACGCCCAAAACGCTGCATCGGGACCACCTGCTTCACGCGGGCCTTCAACTCTTCCGGCAGCACATTGGTCATGTCCGTTTCGATGAACCCCGGCGCCACCGCGTTGCACGTCACGCCGCGTTTGGCGATCTCCTTCGCGACCGACTTGGTCAAGCCGATCAGGCCCGCCTTCGCCGCGGCATAGTTCGCCTGGCCTTCATTCCCCATTATGCCGGACACGCTGGCGATGTTGATGATGCGGCCGCGGCGGGCGCGAATCATCGGCCGGCAGACCGCTCGAATAGTCCAGAATGCGGCCCGCAGATTGGTGTCCAGCACGCTATCGAACTGCTCGTCCTTCATGCCCATGACCAGGCCGTCGGCGGTGATGCCGGCGTTGTTGACGAGAATGTCCAGCCGGTTGTGGCGTTCGAGCGTTTCCTCAATCGCGCCTTCGACCGCGGCCCGGTCGGTCACGTCCAGGGCGGTGGGCGCGATCAAGTCGGCCAGGTCGGGGTGCTCGCTGATCCAGGAGCGCATGCGATCCACGTTGCGCGATGCGGCGATCACCCTCGCGCCCCCGCGCGCCAGCTCCAGGCATATCGCTTCCCCAATGCCGCGCGAGCTGCCGGTTACGATCGCCACCTGCTCTTTCAGATCAACGCACACCCTGCCACCTCCAGCAGACAGTAGCGCAAGGCTCTGCCTTGCGAATCCAAAGCTTGTTGCGAGTCTCTGCCCTTACAGATGCGAACCGAGGTTCGCACTACCGTGTTGTCTATGCAAACCGCAGGTTTGCACTACCGCTGTCACACCCGGCCGCGGAAACCCGCATTGCTCGATGAGACCCGCGCGCCGCACATCGCACAGCGCTATTTAGCCCAGGTCGGCGGCTTTGCCAACGTTCACCGCCTTCGCACTTCGGTCGATCTTGCGCAGCAAGCCCGCCAGCACGCGTTTCGGCCCGATCTCCCAGAATTCCTGGCAGCCGTCCGCGATCAGCCGCTGCACGCATTCCTGCCAGCGCACCGGGCTGACCACCTGGCGATACAGCCAGTCGCGAATTTCGTCCGGACCGGCGTGATAATCGGCGTTGACGTTAGAGATGACGCGCAACCGCGGCGCGACGAACTCCGTCGCCCGCAGCGCCTCCCGCAACTCCTCCGCCGCCGGCCGCATCAGCTCACTATGGAACGCCCCGGCCACGTCGAGCGGGATCGCGCGCCCGCCGGGTTCCTCCGCCGCACGGACCGCGGCCGCGCAGGCCGCCTTGTCGCCGGAGATCACGATCTGTCCGGGGCAGTTGAAATTGGCCGGACCGACGCGGCCGGACTCGGCCACCCGCTCGCAAACGGCCAGTACCTGTTCCTCGGTCAGCCCCATGATCGAAACCATGCCGCCGGGGCTGCTCTGAGCCGCCTGCTGCATGAGCTGCCCGCGCCGCTGCACCAGGCGCAGCGCGGCGTCAAACGGCACGCTGCCAGCCAGGTGCAGCGCCGTGTATTCGCCCAGGCTCAGCCCGCCCATCGCCGCGAACTGGTCCGGGCGAATCTTCTTGCGGTCCAGGGCCGCTCGGTACAGCGCGACACTGGTCGTGAAAATCGCCGGCTGCTGAATGTCGGTCGCGTTCAGACGCTCCGCCGGCCCCTCGAAGCAAAGCTGCGAAAGCCCGAACCCAAGTATCTCGTCGGCCTGGGCGAAAGTGTCGGCCGCGACGGCGCAAACCTCCGCCGCGTCTTTGCCCATGCCTACTTCTTGCGCCCCTTGTCCGGGGAAGATGGCTGCGCTCGCCGTCATCTTACATCCTCAGCAGAATCGAACCCCACGTCAGGCCGGCCCCGAATGCGACCAGCATCACCACGTCGCCCGGCTTGATACGTCCCGCCATTCGCGCTTCGTGCAAGGCAATGCCGACCGAGGCGGCCGAGGTGTTGCCGTAACGGTCAATGTTGACCAGCACGCGCTCTGGCGCCACGCCGGCCTTGTGGCAGGCCAATTCAATGATCCGCAGGTTGGATTGATGCGGAATAATCAGCGCCACATCCTCGACGCGCAGGCCTGCATCCGCCGCGGTCTCGTGGATGATGTCGCACATCTGCGTCACCGCGAACTTGTATATCTCGCGGCCGCGCATGCGCATGTAGTGCATGCGTTCCGCCAGGGTCTGGGGGCTGGCCGGATACTTGGCCCCGCCGGCCGGAACGTTGATGAGCATAGCCCGCGTGCCGTCGGCGCCCTGGCGCATGGCCAGGATGCGGCGCTGCGGCGCGGTGGACGGGCGGAGGATGACCGCCCCGGCGCCGTCGCCGAAGAGGACGGCGGTGCCGCGGTCTTCCTGGTCAGTGATGCGCGTGAGCGTTTCCGCGCCAACCACCAGGACGTTGCGCGCCGTGCCGCTCGCGATGTACTGCGCCCCTACGATGAGGGACCAGACCATGCCGCTGCAAGCCGCGGCCAAGTCGAACGCCGGGATCCAGCGGCAGCCTAGCTGCGCCTGCAAAAGGCTGGCGGTCGAAGGCAACGTGTGGTCCGGCGTGATCGTCCCGCAGACGATCAAGTCCAGCTCGGTGGGGCTCATTTGGGCCTGCGCCAGGGCCGTGCGCCCCGCGGCGACGGCAAACGTCAGCGTGCTTTCGTCGGGCGCGGCGAAACGGCGCTCGCGGATTCCCGTCCGCTGAACGATCCATTCGTCGCTCGTATCGATGCGGCTGGCGAATTCCGCGTTCGTGACGATGCGCTCGGGAACGCTGAACCCCGTGCCGGCAACCTCCACCTCCCAATTCACTTTCATTTGGCACCCTGTGCCGGCGGCTGTACGAACTGGGACGCAATCATGGCGGGAAGCCCCACCTTAACCTGCTCCTGGGCCACGCGGATGGCGTTGGCGATGGCCCGCTGGTCGCTGCGGCCGTGGCAGATGATGGCGATGCCATTGAGGCCCAGCAAGGGAGCGCCGCCATACTCGGTGAAGTCGTGCCGCCGCCAGATGCGATCGACGATGGGCTGGAAATTGCGGGCCAGTTCGGCGCTTTCCTGCTCGATTTCGTGAATGATCGTTTGGAACAGCCCTTCGGCCAGCCCCTCGGTCAGCTTCAGCACCACGTTGCCCACGAATCCGTCGCAAATGAAGACGTCGCCATGACCGCTGAATATGTCGCGGCCTTCCATGTTGCCGACGAAGTTCAGCAGCGGATCCTGCTTGATCAGCGTGCGGGCTTCTTTTACCAAGTGGTTGCCCTTCACCTCTTCTTCGCCGATGGAAACCAACCCGACCCGCGGCTGCGGAATGTGCAGCAACTCACGCGCATAGCAGGTACACATGCGGGCGTATTCGTGCAGATGGTGCGGCTTCGGCGCAACGTTCGCGCCGACGTCACAGATCAGCACCGGGCCGCAAAACGTGGGCATGACCACGGCAATGCCCGGCCGCGAGACCCCCTCCACGGGCCCCAGTTTGAGCTGGCAAGCGGCTGCGAAAGCGCCGGTGTTGCCCGCCGAGATGACCGCATCAACCTCGCCGTGGGCCGCGGCGACCGCCATGCGCACGATTGAAGAATCACGCTTCTGGCGCAGTGCCTCGACCGGCGTGTCGTGCATGCCGATCGTCTCAGTGCAGTAGACAAACTCGACGCGCGGGTCGCTCAGCTCGAGGGTCCGGCATTCCTGCTCCAGCGGCTCGCGTAGGCCAAACAGAACGAGCTGGTCGTCCGCTCCCAGCCGCTCCAGCCCGCGTATCGCGCCCCGGATGATCTCCCGCGGCGCGTGGTCGCCCCCCATGGCGTCCAGCGCGATCCGCATGGTATTTATGACTCCTCTTTCTCGATCTCGACGGAGGTATGAGCGTTGACGTATCCGCAATTCGGGCAGGCCAAGTGCGGTCGTCGCGCCTGCCCACACTGTCGGCAGGCCACCAACTGAACCGGACGCAACGCGTGGTGTGAACGGCGAGTGCGTTTGCGCATCTTTGATTTCTTCGTTACCGGAAGCATTGCTACTCCTGCGGAAGCCGGATAACCACCCCGGCCGGCAAATGCCGGCTGTGTACGGCCCTGGATCAAGCCACAATTTGGATGACAGTACGCAGAACGCCCGCGCGTGTCAAGGTAGCACGGCCGGCGGATTGAGGGATCTCGGGGGTTGAGGGATCAGGATTCGAGGGATCGAGGGATCAAGGGATCCGGAGATCGAGAGGCCCCCGCCGCCGGGCGCTGGGCTCAAGCCGGGTGCCATGCTCAAGCTCTAAGCGCGAGCATGCCCTCGGGAGCCTCGCCTACCGTTCGCATTCCAAAAATTGGGGCATCCCCCTGACACCCGACTCCTCGGCCGGCGACCTAATTCCCTTCTGGCTCCTGACCGGCCTTCCGAGCCTTTGTCGGCAACGGCGTCTGGCGTGGCTTGGTCAACCCGAACTCGCCCACCGGAGCGACCCGCCGGTAACCCAGGTAGAGCACGACTTCCAGAATCTCGGTCCAGCTTGGGAACGGGCGGTTATTGACACGCTTATATTCATCGATGGCTTGGATGAAGTCGGACTGCTCTTCATTCATGCAGCCTTCTTCAGCCGCCCGGCGGTAGTCCGTGCGGCGGCGCCCCGGACCGCGGCGCCGGTCAAATTTTGAGCGCCGCTCGCCCGAACGCCGTTCGCAGGTGGCTGCTTCTTCCGGCTGCGTCGGTTCGCAGCCCGAATGGTCCGCATCTTCGGGGTGAGTCTGCATACTCGCATTATCGGCGCCCCTGCCGCCCACCCTGAGCGCAAGGCCCCCGCTTGGCAGCCGTAGCATGCCTCCAGCCCCAATACGGTTCCGCCGTCGCGTGGCCTCCCCGGCCACGCGACGGCAGCGTGATTGGCGTATCCTGCGCTAAGTTCGTAACGGTCAACTAAGCGGCCGCGACCGCCCAGCAGTCGCGGCCGGCCCGATTTGCACCTGAATCGAAGCGGACGCGCTAATCCTCGTCTTCGTCCTCGAAGTCTTCGAGGTCTTCGTCCTCCTCGTCTTCGTCTTCAAAGTCGTCGTCGAAGAATTCTTCTTCGTCTTCTTCCTCGTCCTCTTCGTCCTCGAGCTCGAAGAAGTCTTCGTCCTCGGGCTCATCTTCCTGGCTGCCGCGGCGACGCCCGTCGGCCACCAGGCCTAGCGCGCCGGCGCTGTCGAAGTCGGCATGCTCCGTTGTTTCCTCTGACGCCTGATCGGTTTCAAGCTCGAACAGAAGGTCCGTCCCGTATTCGGCGGGAACCGTAACGTCCGGTTCCGCCTCGGGGGCGTGCAACGGCCGCATCTCCAATAACTGGAACATACGTGCGCTCCTTCCGATGATTTCCTGACTCAACGCGCGGCTTAATACTTCGGGTCGGGGCATTCGTCAAGCGACTTTTTCGGAATCTCGCTCCGAGCTAATCAGCCGCGGCAATTAGCATAGGCGCCGCCAATTAGCTATACTGTCGAAACCGGTTTCGTAAAGGGTTGGTCGATGGGCGTGTTCGATAAATTCACGAAGAGATATCAGCGAAAACAGGAGGAAAAGAAGCTGCGCGACGCGGCGGTTGTGTCGGACGACGATGTTCCCATTCCCGACATGCCCGTTGAGCAGGCCAAGTCCGAACACGTTATAGGACGAAACGACCCTTGCCCCTGCGGCTCGGGAAAAAAATACAAAAAATGCTGCTTCCTGAAAGACGGCAAGAAGGCATGAGCGCCTCGTCAGAACGCTCCTCGGCGGCCTCTTCACCGTCTTCACCGCCTTCCTCGCCAGCCTCGGCGGACACCCCGTGGTACAGCGCCGGCATCGCGTTTTCTTGCGCCCAATGTGGGAACTGCTGTAGCGGAGCCCCTGGCTACGTTTGGGTAACGCTTCAGGAAGCCGGTCAGATCGCGGATGCCCTGAGTCTCAAACTCTCCGACTTCACCCGCCGGTACACGCGGCGCGTCGGGAGCCGGCTTAGTCTGATCGAACTCAAGGGCGGTGATTGCGTTTTCCTGGTGCGCACGCCGGACGGCCTTACAAACTGTAAAGTCCATGACGTCCGCCCCGTCCAATGCCGCACCTGGCCATTCTGGCAATCCAATCTGAGTTCGCCCAAAGCCTGGGAACGCGCCGGCCGTGGCTGCCCGGGCATGAATCACGGCCGGATTCACCCGCTGCCCACAATCCGGACCTGCCTTAGCGCAAACGCTGATTTGCCCCTCTGAGAGCGGCCGCTTCATTACGCGCCGTACGTTCCCACGTTCCCACGTTCCCACTTTCCCGCGCGTGTGAAAGTGAGAACGTGGGAACGTGCAGAGCCGGGGCGTCTCGCAAAAGTCGGGCTACGCGCGCGCCAGCTCTGCCAGAATCGCCTTAAGAAATTGGTATGACTTCTGTACCGAGGCCGGATAAGTCCGCTCGTCCGGGCTGTGCGCGCCGTGGATCTTCGCGCCGAAAGAGACCATGTCCAGGTCGCCGCCCATTTGTCTGCCGATGATCCCGCATTCCAGGCCGGCGTGAATCGCGGCCACGTTCGGCTCCGATTGGAACAGTTCGCGGTAAACGCGCTGGCAAATGCCCAGCAGCAGCGACTCGGGATTCGGGTTCCAGCCGGGGTAACTGTTCCCCGTTTCGACCGTCGCCCGGGCCAGTTGGCCGACGGCTGCGATCTGGGACCAGGTGGTCTGCACGCGGCCTTCCATCGAGCTGCGGCTGAGGCAGCCGACGACGATGCGCAGGCGTTTGCGCTCGGGCTGAGGCTCGCTGACTATGGTGGCGACGTTATTCGAAGTTTGCACCAGGCCCTTGAGCTTCTGGTGCATCTCGAGCACGCCATGCGGCAAGGCTTCCAGCGCCCAAAGCAGACGCTGCGTGTCGATAACCGTGAGCGCGGCGGGAACCGCGGCGCGGTCGACGGGCTCGACGGCGATGTTGAGGTTCGGTTCGGCGGATTCACGCCGGACGGCTTCTTGGACCTTGGCGGCCGCCCCTTTCAAGGCGGATAGCGTACGCTTCGAGGCGACGATCACGGCGTTCGCTTCGCGCGGAATGGCGTTGCGCTTGCTGCCGCCGGTGATTGACGCGATCTGCACCCGTTTCACGTCGGGATCGAGCAGCGTGCGGACGAGGATTTTGTTGGCATTGCCACGGTTCTCGTGGATGTCGCCGCCGGAATGGCCGCCGCGCAGGCCGCTGACGGTGAGGCGCGCCAGTTCGAGGCGTCCGGATACGGGCCGCGTGGGAAACTCCCAACTCAGGGTGATGTCGCCGCCGCCGGCGCAACCGATGTAGATGACCGTATCCTCGTCGGAGTCGAGATTAAGCAAGCGCTTGCCGCGGAAGAAGTCGGGCTGGAGCGCGGCCGCCCCGGTCATGCCCTGTTCCTCGTCGACTGTGCACAGTATTTCGAGTGGGCCGTGGACCACGTCGGGCGAGGTTGCGGCGGCTAGCGCCAGGGCGACGCCGATGCCGTTATCCGCGCCAAGCGTGGTGCCATCGGCGCGGACGATTTCTTCGCCGGTGGCCGGATCGCGGTCGAGAATCAGGCGGATCGGATCGCGGTCGAAGTCGTGGGCGGTGCCGGCGTTCTTTTCGCAGACCATGTCAAGGTGGCCTTGAAGGACTGTGATTGGAGCGTTTTCGTGGCCCGGGCTGGCGGGCACTTCGATCAGCAGATTGCCGGCTGCGTCCTCGCGGACGTTGAAGCCGCGTTCCTGGGCCAGGCGGCGGACGTGCTCGCGGATGCGCTCTTCGTGCTTGGAAGCACGCGGGACGGCGGCGATGCCACTGAAATACTGCCAAACGGCCTGCGGTTCGAGGCTTGCCACGGCGGAGCTGGTGTCGTTAGTCATGTTCATTTCCTCATCCGGGTCCAACGAAAGGGGGCATATTAACCCAACCGGCGCGAAGCGTCATGGGCGGCGGTAGGTGGAAGGCAATTGTAGTGCCGGCCGCCGGACGGACGCCGCGCGTCGCCCGCCTGGCAGCTTGCGGGACTGACTGCCGGTATGGACTTTAATTGTCCCGTCCGCTACCATCCCGCACACAACGCGATTTGCATGCCGGCCCGACACGGATTTGCAATGTCCTTGGCGTGGATAATCACCGAGGTCCTTACACACAACTGGGCCTTGGTGGCCATTGTCTCGACAATTATTACCCTGATTGTGGTTCCCCTCCTGATTGTGGCGAAATATGTCCGTATTTCGCTCAACATCATGCGGACTACCAACCCCCCCCTGGCGCGCAACCCGCTCGATTTTGAGCGGCTGACGGGTGAACCGGTCAGCTTTCCGGCCTACGATGGCCTGCCGCTGGCCGGGATGATCCTGCACGGCAGGGCGGCCGGGCCGCGCCGCGGAATGATCATTTTCGCCCACGAATTCTGCTCGGATATGTTCTCCTGCGCGCGTTATTGCAGCCCGCTGCTGGCCCGGGGCTACGACGTGTTCACCTTCGATTTCCGCGGTCACGGGCGGTCCGCCTGCGAGCCGGATCACACGCCGCGCCAGTGGGTCACGGATCGCGAATTGCACGACATGCGCGGCGCGGTGGCTTTCATTCAGAACTGGCTCGAGGAACGCGGCCTGCCCAGGGAGGTTGGTATTTTCGGCATTTCGCGCGGCGCGTGCGCCGCTATCCTGGCCTCGGTCGAGAACCCCGAGATTCGCGCCATCGTGGCCGACGGCGCCTTCAGCACCGACACGACCATCGAATATTTCATGAAGCGCTGGGCGTACATTTTCGCGCGCGTGCGCATTGTTTATGAGAACCACCCGCCTGTGTTCTGGCGTTTTCTGCGCTGGGCCATGATGTACTTTGCCGCCCGCGAGTTTAAATGCCGCTTTCCCTCAGTCCGCAAGGCCATTCAGCGCATGACGCCGCGCCCCATCCTTTTCATTCACGGCGAGAAGGACTCATATCTGCCCGTCGAATACGCCAGTCGCCGCCTCTACGCATTGGCCGGTCAACCGAAGTACCTGTGGGTCGCGCCGGGCTCGCGCCACAACCAGGCCGTAGTCCGGCACGCCGACTTCTATGCCTGGTTGACGACTTCTTTCTTTGACCGCCACCTGGCCCGCATGCCGCAGGCTTGGCAGCCTGCCGACGCGCCCCCGATCGAAGCCTCCGGAGCCGGCGCGGTCGAGCATGACCTGGCCGTGGACGGAACCCGCTCGCCGGGCTGAACGGGGCCAACGAATGCCCACTTTACTCGAGCGAATAGGCTGCAAGCTCGCCCTCTTCCATGCCCAGCGAGTGTATCGCCATTTTCAGAAAGCCGTCGACGATGCGCCGCATGAGCAGACCCGTGCTTTGCGCCGCGCTCTGCAGGTAATCGACGGCAGCGACTTCGCACGCCGCCATCGACTGACGCCGGACACCACGGCCGCCGACCTGCGCCGCATGGTTCCGTTGTGCGGCTACGAGGGCCTCCGTCCGTACATCGAACGCGTTTGGGCCGGCGACGTTCGCGCGCTCTTCCGAGCCCGTTCACCCATTCTCATGTTCGCCACCAGCAGCGGCACCACCGCTAAGGCCAAGCTGATACCTGTAACAAAGGAATTCGTACGGGATTATCGCCGCGGTTGGAACGTCTTCGGCCTCAAAATGCTGACCGATCACACGGCCGCAGTCCTGCGACCCATTCTCCAGGTTACCAGCCGCTACAACAGCCAGTGCAGCCCCGCGGGCATTCCGTGCGGAGCGATCACGGGGTTGCTGGCGAAGATGCAGAAGCGAATCGTCCGGCGGTTCTACGTCGGTCAGCCGGAAGTGGCGAACATACCTGACGCGCGGGCACGCTATTACACCTTGATGCGCCTGGGAATTAGCCGCGATGTCAGCTTTGCGATCACTGCCAATCCGGCGACTCTCATACAGATGGCGCGGACTGCCGCGCAGGAAAGCGAGGAGCTTATTAGAGACGTCGCCGACGGCAGCCTCTCGCGCCGAGTCGTGCCGGACGCGGCCCTCCGCGAACGTCTTGCGTCCGGCTTGAAACCCGACCGCTCCAGGGCCGCTGAACTCGAGCGCCTGCGGGCCGCTCACGGCACGCTCCGGCCGCGCGACTACTGGAAGCTGAGTTTCCTTGCATGCTGGACTGGCGGCAGCCTGGGGCACTACCTGGACACGCTAAGAAGCTGGTACGGCGATATTCCGATTCGCGACATCGGGCTTCTAGCCAGTGAGGGACGAGTCACCATTCCGTTCGAGGACGGCGTTCCAGCGGGCGCCCTCGACGTGACCGCCGCGTTCTTCGAGTTCATCCCAATCGAATGCTGTCATCAGGACCAGCCGCAGACGCTTCTCGCGAGCGAGCTTGAGACAGGGCAGGACTACGCTGTCGTGTTGACCAACACGGCGGGGCTGGTGCGCTATCGGCTGGATGACGTGGTGCGCGTCCACGGTTGGCTCGGAAATGCGCCGGTACTGGAGTTTCTATATCGCGCCGGGCGGGTGGCTTCACTGGCCGGCGAAAAGCTCACGGAGCATCACTGTGCTGCGGCGGTTCGCAACGTCTGCCAAGCCTTCAAGCTGCCCGAACTTGACTTCGTCTTGGCGCCGTGCTGGGGCGACCCACCCTATTACCGGCTCAACTGCGAGGTTGAGCTCAGCTCAGCACAAGTCGAGGCGTTGGATCGTGAGCTGTGTGTTCAAAACGAGGAGTATGCATCACGGCGCGCGTCCATGCGTCTGGGGGCTGTGCAACTGCGCCTCCTCGCGCCGGGCAGCCTGGCGGCGATGGACAACAAATTGATGAAAGCTCGCGGGGCGGTGTCAGAACAGTACAAGCGCGTTTACCTGTTCACTAAGCCAGGGGATGACGACCATATTCTGACGGCTATGCGTCAGGTGCCGTGTTCGAATGGTGCTGCGCTTCAGATCTCGAATCCTGCTCGCGGCGGCGGGTAAGGGCAACGTTTCAACATATCACCACTTTGTTCGCCACTGTGCCCGGTTATTTACCGCTGTGCCCGGAGACGACTCCATAGCTCCGGGCCACTTGACAAACGTCTGATAACTTTCTGGAAAGATTGAATTTTACTGTTTTAGCGCTCAAACTGCCGTCGCAGTGAATATAGTTAAAGTTTAACGTCCCTTTTTCTGGCAATTTGTTAAAGTACCTGCCCCCGTTAGTTCGATAAATACAGCATCCGCGTCCTACTTAGTTCTTAAGGATGTCTCGCGGGATCGCAGGAATTTCGTCGTCAGCCCCCGCGAGAAGAAACGAGTAAGGAGAGTGGCGAAGATGCCCGCCAAAACCGCGAAAACGGCCAAAGCCAGGCCCGGCAACAAGGATGTCGCCCGAGTCTGGCGCGATTACCAGCGCACACGCTCGACGGAGCATCGCAATCAACTCGTTGAGTACTACATGCCGCTGGTGCACAAATTAGCCGAGATCATCGCCCGCCGGCTCTGGCCTCGAGTCACCGCCGACGAACTCGCCAGTGCTGGGTACGATGGCCTGATAGGAGCGGTGACCTCCTTCGATCCGAAGCGCGGCGTCAAATTCGAAACCTTCTGTCGCCAACGCATTCTCGGCGCCATCCGCGACTGGCAACGCGAAATCGACCCCCTCGGACGCTCCGGCCGTAACTTCGAACGGGCCGTGACGGCTGCCGAGGATCATTTGCAGGCGCGCACCGGCCGCGTCCCCAATTCGGACGAGTTGGCACGCCATATGGGCCTGCCGCTGAGCCGCTTTATCAAAATGAAGAACACGGTTCTAGCCTCGCATTGCGTCCCGCTTGAGTCCGGCAGCGATCGTAGCGACGACCCGCGCGCCAGCGCATTAGTCCCGGTCGATCCAGGCCCGAGCCCGGTCCATCACACCGAGCGCGAGCTAATTCGCGAGCACATCACGCGCGGCCTCAAGGAACAGGATCGCCTGATTCTGACGCTTTACTATTACGAAAAGCTGACGATGGCCGCCATCGGCACCGTCCTGGGCGTGAGTGAGTCGCGCGTCTGCCAGCGCCACGCGGAAATAATGGAACAACTGCGCGCCCGGTTCGTGGACTCGGCCTGCGACCTGGTGGCCTAACGGCTCCTGGTTTATTCCCGCTATCAATCTCTCCCAATGAACTGGCGCGGTCGACGCGACCTCCGCTAGCATCGCAGCCCCCAGCGGCAAGACTTCTTCGTCGATGTCGAACTGGGGGTGATGCTGGGGCAACACGTGAATCCCGAAAACGGCGGCCACGCCGTCCAGGCCACCGCCCGCGATCATCGCCTCCCCACTGCCTCCGTATTCCTCTGCAAGGCTGAAAAATGAGGCCGATCGGGTGCGGCAGTCCCGCTTGACAATTTTTCAGCAAGCGGGCCGCCCCGGCCAGCATGGCACGTGCGCGTCATGCCCGGAGGCGTGCATTACGCCCGGGATTGCTGGAGGCGAATGACAGGCCGGTAGCCTCCACCGGTAGGGCGTCCATGGCGGCGCGTATCGCGACGGCCGGTCCGGTCCGCCCTCCAGGTCTGTGACGAGCCCAAAAGTGCCGCCGATGCCGCGCTGCCGTTGAGGCCCAATGCCTGCATTTGGTCCGCCAAGTAGTCCACAGTGAGCCGTTCCTGGACGCTAAGTTCCGGATTAGCATGAAGATAGCGGCGCCAGCGGCGTAGTTCGCCCATCATAAATCTGGACGAGTCGCTCAAGCCATGCGGCACGCTTAATGCCTCGCTCGCCTCTGTAATCTCGCTGAACCAACGGCGTGACAAACCCGTTTACCGTTAGCAGGCGGCTTGGGATAATATCAAAAGGACGAGCCTATACCGGGGCGACCGCGAGGACCGGCGCGATGTGGATCTTCGAAACGTTTTGCGACGAGTTCTGCGTCGCCACGCGACTCTATCTCAAGCTCGACCTAGCGCCGTCGCGTGAAACACTGCTGCACTTCTGCGAGCAGATACGGCGTGCCTTTCCCAGCATGACCCGCTTTCGCCGCCGCGCTGACGGGGCAGTCGTCCTGGATGAGGAAGAGCGCGAGCAATCCGGCCGGCGTTACCTTCGCATCGGTACCAACGCCCTTCGCTTCGGACAGTTCGGCCCCCCGGCCCGGGAGGCGGTAGCGCAGTTCGGGCGAGTAGTTTTCACCCAGGCCCCGGTACAACTCAGCCTCAGCGACCTCGACTACCAGAATATGGAAGTCTTGTACGCGTTCGATCTGGAATACGCAGGCAACCATGACGAACTGGTCGCGGAAACGTTGCTGGGCGACAACCCGCTCATGGCCGCCGTCAGGGGGGGCGAGCGGCGGATCATTGAGTGCCAGCCGTGTATCGGAGTGGCGCTGGGGTCCGAGGACCTGAGCACGCACGCATACATCGACGTCCGCGGACGGACTTCGATGTTTGAAATTCGCTCAGGCGAATATGAGCCGCAGCCCTTGACCGTCTACCTGACCCTGCGGCGCGATCTCCGCACCGCGCCGTCCGACTTGCTGCGAACGCACCAGGAATTGCTGGAACTCGGGGAGGAATACGCCGCCAGCCGCGTGATTCCGCACGTGGTTCGGCCGCTGCGAGAAGCTATCGCCAGTCGAAGATAATTCAAAATCAGTGGTTAAGGGATCGGAACCGCGGCTGTATCATGGGCGCAAGAAGCGCCACGTCGTCCGCGGCAGCCGCGCGGAACGCCCGTAGCGTGAGGGATAGATGACAGCTTCGCAACGGGAAGGAACCGTCTTCGCCCAGGCCGCCCGCCGGCGCAGGATACGTCTGATCAACCCGAATTCGCCGCTCTCGAACATCACTATGCCGAAGATCATTCGGCAGATGACGTTCAATCGCCGCGCCCTATTCGCACCTACGGGCTTGACGATCTGCGCGGCGGTCGTCCCACGGCACTGGCATGTCGAGTTGATCGACGAATGCGTGCTCGAACAGCCGCATCAACCGCGGGCAGACGTGGACATGGTCGGCATTTCGGCCATGACGCCGCAAGCTCCGCGGGGATACGAGTTGGCGGACGCGTATCGGCGGCTGGGTGTGACGGTCGTCATGGGTGGGATTCACCCGAGTGCGATGCCGAGCGAGGCGCTGCAACATTGTGACGTGGTGTGCCAGGGCGATGCCGAGTCAACTTTGCCGCATGTGATTCGCGATTGGGAGGAGGCGGCCGATCGGGGGGTGGACCCGCGGCAGGGCATGCGGCGCATTTATGACTGGGCGATGTTCGAAACGGCGCCGATCGCCACGCCACGTAAAGACATCTACAACCCCGCCGACTACCTCGTCGCTAACCCGATCCAGACGACGCGCGGCTGTCCGCACAACTGCAACTTCTGTACGACGCCGGCCGTCTTCGGGCGCAAGTATCGCCAGCGCGAGATTGCGGACATCGTCGAGGAAATTCGGGCCGTCTGTGAGCGGCGGCGGCCGTGGTGCTTCATCCTCGCGGACGACAACTTCGGTGGAAACCACAAGTGGGCGATCGAGCTGTGCGAAGCGCTGCGGCCGTTGAAAGTGGCGTGGGCCACGCAGTGCGACATTCTGATCAGCCGCAATGACCGGCTCCTAACGACGATGCGTGAAAGCGGGTGCGTGGGGCTGATTTTGGGGTTGGAAAGCCCGAAGCAGGACACGCTGGCGGTGGCGGGCAAAAAATTCGTGCAGAGCGAGACCTACGCCGAGCGCATCCGCAAGATACAGAGTTTCGGGATCAGCCTGTGGGGGGCGTTTATCTTTGGCTTTGACACGGATACCTGGCAGGATTGCATGCGGGCGTGCCGGTTCGCGCAGCGCATGAACCTGGCCATGAGCTGTTACCCGATTTTGACGCCCTATCCTGGCACCGCTTTTTACGACCAGTTCGAGCGCGAGGGGCGGCTGCGGACGCGCGACTGGTTGCGTTATAACGGCGCGTCGGTCGTTTTCGAACCGAAGCAGATGAGCGCTAAGCAGCTACGGCACGCACAAATGGCGGCCTTCGCCGAGTTCTTTTCGCCGCGCTCGGCACTGCGGCGGCTGCAACTGTTCCCGCTCAAATCGCGGGCGTGGGTGGCGAACCTGGCCATCTGGAAAGGTATTCGTTACTACTACGCGCAAAAGGGCCGCCAGGTGCCGAGTTTCCGGGATTTCCTGGATCGGGACGCGCGGGCCTGGGATTATCCCGACGAACAATGGGCGAAAGCCTCTGCCGCGCCGGGCAGCAGGCGCGCTCTGCGGCTGCCGGCCGATCATGAAAGCACGGACGAGCAGGGGGGTGGGCCCGCCAGTCTCGAAGCGGTCGCATTAACAGCCGCGGCGGCGAGCAACCCTATCGTGCAGATGGCCGGGGCGTTTGCCCACGAAACCGGGAAGGTTGATTCGTAATGCACAAGAAACAGCGGACGCAAACCAAGCCGTGGCTCAAGAAGCGGGGGCCGCGCTGGTCGTTGATAGGGTTGATGGCGGTCGGGTTGCTCTTAGTAGTGGGACTAGGCACTTTGGCCGTGGCCACGATTGGGGGCAAAGGGGACCTGAACGCGGTGTTGCGCAAGGCGCAACTAGGGGCCATCCCGAGCGGCGCGACGGACTTACAGTATGCCGGCGTAGCGGACAGCACTTATTACCTCCGATTCAGCGCATCGCCTGAAGAAATCGAGCGTTTCATAGCGAATTCTCCGCAGCTAAAAGTACGTGCGCCGCAGTTGCTTGGGCCGGCGCAAATGTACTTGCCCGATTCGCAACGTGAAGCTCCGGGCGAAGGCAGGGCGGCTATCTACTACGCCGCGAACGAACGCATTCCATGGTTCGATCCACAGGTGCGCGAGAAGGGGCGCATGTACGCCATTGCGCCGGATCGCCATGCCAACTGGGCGGAAGTTGTAATAGACGACCAAAAGAACACGGTTTACATTCGGGTAAGGCAGAGGTAGCGCGGGACACCTGGGTTCGCAAAAGGACAAAGAAGGGGGCCGGGGTGCTGCGCGCGACGCCACAAGTTTGACCAGTTTTTCAGCACTCGCTCAATCGCCGATAGCTAGCATCAAGCACGTTGGTTTTATCCGAGATCAGCGAACAACGAGCCGGAAATCACGGGAGACATGTTATGGTGCATCGGCTGATACTACCGTTGCTTTCAGCGGCTGTGCTGCTTGGTGGGTTGACGTCCGCAACGGCTGAAGATCGTGGCCGGAACAAGAGCCAGGGCGCCGCCTTCCGAGGCGACGCGGCCTACTACCGCCAAGTGCAGTCGGGTCGCGACGGACAGCGCGGTTACACGTGGCGCGGTGGTAGTGACTGGGGCTGGCGTGACGGGCGCTACTATGGTGGCAGAAACTTCTCTTGGGGCTGGGCCGGACCGCGCTACTACTCCGGGCCGGTCCGCCATTATTCGTACTCCACGCCGTACTATCACGGCTACGTCTACCGGCCGCCTGTTTACTCCTACAGTTACAGTGCGCCCTATACGTACTACTACCGCCCCTATGCTTACACTTACAGCTACGTGCCATACAGGTATGCGGCCTACCCGGACACCGGGTTTGTTTACGGTTACGCGCCATATAGCTACGCGGCGTACCCGGGCGTTACCTTCCGTTTCGACTGGGACGACGACGACGACGGATACTGGAAGTGGGATAACGGCTGGGAGTGGGAGGATTGACGCAGGCGGCGGGCAGTTCTGGCAACCATCGCCCTCGGCCGCTCTGGCGGCGACCGAGGGCGAGTCGTTGTTACGAGGTCATGATCTTACGGAGTGGAGGTGTTCTGAACCGCGTTGTTCATGTTGAACACGCCGGTGAAGTCTAGATCAAATACGCCGGTGAAATTGAACGCCGGGGGCACCTGTGTTTGCCTGTTTGCGTTCACGATGAACGAGTTGAAATTCGGGACGAAGGCGGGGTTGAAATTGACTACAGCATTATTGACTACGGCATTCGTCACGCCATTAACGTTTACTACGTCTTCGCCGCGGGTGACAGGGAAGAGAGGGAAGAAGAATGGGTTAGTCAAAACGGGAACGTTCGCCCCGGGGACAAAAACGCCGAACGGAAGGACAACTCCATTGACGTTGCCTACCGTCACGGGCGTGAACGCTTGGGGTATACATGCCGCCAGACCGGCAGCAAGCGCCGCGAATACCAGCAGGGGTACAGTCTGCCGCATCATGCTCTTGCTCCACATACACCGTCGTCGAGGCGCCCTGAACTGATTGATTCTAATCGGCGGTGTCCTATTGGCAGGTGTACTGAAGCGGAATTCACGAATACGCGAGTCCGGACTGGCGGCTTGCAGATTCTGTAGGGGGCGGAGTTGTGGGCGCACGCGCCTCAGACGCGGAGGCTCATGGGCGGTTGTTACCGCTCAGCAATGCTCTCCGTGCTGCCAGACATTCAGCGCCCTTCAATGAGTTGCTCAGCCTCTTGCATGAGCTGCTTCAGTTCCGGAGCCTGGCTAAGGCCTGTTTCCGCTGCGCGTTGCCGGGCGCGCTGAAGTTCCGCCCGGGCCGCCGACGAATCTCCCAGCCGGTTGTACGCCACGGCCAGAAAGGCATGGTCTACGGGATGCCAGTTATTGAGCTCACCGGCGTTCTTTAGCGCCTCCACAGCTTCTTCAAATTGGCCACAGCGGCAAAGGGCGATCCCGAGTGTGTTCAGCACCTGGCCGTCCCAGGGCGCGATCGTCCAGGCGCGCTGCGCCCAGCGGAGCGCCTGCTCGTATTGCTCGGCGGGCAGGTTTTCGCGCGACACAATGTCCCAGGCTCCGGCATTGAGCCAGGCCGGACGAGATGCGAAGTCAAGAAAGTGCCGCACCGCGACGTCATGCACGCGCTGCAGCCAGGGCGAACGCGAGCGCAGGTCCGCCAGGCGTTCTTGAGCCTTCTGCAGCGACGGCAGATTGATGCGAACCGCCTGATGTACCTCGCGGTAAGCGCGTGAATTGACGGCCCGCTCGCCCGCATATTGCCGGACTCGCTGCGGCGCTACGGCTTCCCAGAGCCAGACGACGTTGTCCGATCCGAGCGAGCCCGCGGAGGCCGAAGCCAGGCGTTCTCCATTTGAATCAAAGGCCAGCCCGCGGACGGAGCCCTTGTGCCCAAAAAGCGTCGCAACTTCAACCTGCGTCGTGAGGTCCCAGATTCTGATGGTCTGATCGCGCGAGCCGGAGGCCAGACGGGGCTCGGCCGGGTGAAAGGCTAAAGCGGATATCGCGTCGGTGTGCCCTTCGAGCGTTTGTTCGCACGTCATTCGAGGAAGGCCTGAGCCCCAGTCAACAGACCAGAGGCAGATCGGAAACGTGCCGGACTGCGGGTTGTGCGAAGCGGTGGCGACTTGCTTGCCGTCCACGTGAACCGCGAGCGCCGACACGTACCCGCTGGGGAGGCTCTGCGCTGCGGTCCACACCGCGCGGTTCTCCGCAATGTCCCAAATGCACAGTGTCCCCGTCCGCGCCGGGGCGCCCTCCGAATAACCACAGGCGGCCAGGATGAAGCCACCCTCCTCTGTCTGCCGCCCTGACGACGAATGTAAAGCAGAGCCTTGGATTTCTGGGCGCAGGAAAGCCAGACCCGAAACCGGCTGGTCGGCCAGTTTCATACGCTGGCCGGCGCCCGCGTCGAGGCCGCTTTCCGAAACCGGCCAGATTCGCAGTGTGCCGTGTTCGTCGCCGACGGCCAAGCGGTGCTTATCGGGGCTGATGGCGAGCGCGCAGACAGCGCCGGCGGCCTCGCCCGCGCCTGTGGCAACGTCGCTGATGCACTGCGGCTCGCGCGGGTCGCTGATGTCCCACAGGATCACGCGCCCGCCTTCCTTGCTCCCCACGCCGTACCCACTGGTGCCGACGGCCAACAGCGTCCGCGCGGGGAGCGTGCCCGTATTCCAGCAGAGAATGCCCGCCAGTCCCTCACGCAATCGCACGTGGCGCCGGGCAACCGGCACGCACAGGTCCGCGTCCCAGATGATGATCCCATCATCCGCGTCGGCCGATATGACGTAGGCGCTGTCCGGCGTAAACGTGACGGCCCGCACGCCGGCATAATGCCCGCGTAGGCGCGGAATGTCCTCGCCCTCCGGCCACCACAGCCGGACCGTGCCGTCGAGCGAGGCGGAGACAATCCGTCCGTCGGGCACATGCGCCAGCCCCACGATCGGTCCCTGGTGCCCGCGTAGCGCCGAAAGCAGGCGTCGGCGCGGGACGCGCAGCTCGCGCCGTTCGCTGCCAGGATCGGGCACGGTCGCGGACTCGTTCGTTTCCCACAGGCGCAGGGCCCGATCATCACCGCCGGAGACCAGCCGCAGACCCGTATCGTCGAAGCGGACGGCGCGCACCGGGGCATCGTGTCCATATAGCACGTCGATCTGAACTTCCGGGCCATACAGATATTGATCCGCGCGCGAACCTGCGAGCGCGGTTTCCAGATTCCAAATGCGAATAGTCCCGTCTACTCCGCCCGAGGCCAGCCGGCCTTCATCGGGGCTGAAATCCAGGCAACTGACTGACCAGCTATGCCCGCACAAGATGGCCGCCGTACTCGCGTTGCCTTCCGCCGCCGCACGGAAGTCCCAGACGCGCACCGTGCTGTCCCTGCCGGCCGACGCCAGCCATCGTCCACTGGGACTAAAAGCCAGCGTCTGCACCGGACCGCCATGCCCAGCGAGTGTGGCCAGGGGTTCACGGAGGTAATTGTCGTCCGAGGTATGCCGGGCCGGCGGGCGCACGAGCCGCCACAGTCGCACCACTCCAGGATTTCCGGAGGCGCTCGCCAGCACCGGTTCCCTCGGATGAAAGGCCAGACTCGATACGGGCGACTGCTCATCGGCCGGCCAGCGCTCGAGCAGAGCCCCATTCGAAGAGCTCAAGTCGAAAAGCCATATATGCCCGGCTGTTGCATTTGAGCGGTCGGCGGAGGCGACCGCCAATAGGACGCCATCCGGCTTTATGGCCGACGTCAGGGGTACGTGCCCATCGAGGTCGAGCCGCGCCAGGACCCGCCCGTCGCTGAAAGCCCGAATCTCGACCTCCGGCTGCCCCTCCAGGCAAACGGCCACAAAGCGCGCCTGCGGGTCAACCGAAATGTGGTGCACCGGATGCGGGAGCTGGGCCAGCGTCGCGGCGCTTTGATCCAGGCGCGACTTCAGGTGCCGCAGCTCCCAGCTCGTGCCGCTGGCCTCGGCTGTCTCCAGCAGGCGGCGGGCAGTTCCGACGTCGTAGGCCCACAGAGCCGTTTCCGCTCCGCGCAGCGCGCTGATCCGCTGGGCCAACTGTTGCTTTTGCTCGGCCGCAACGCGCTCTTTTTCCGCGGCTGTCTTTGCTAAGCGGGCGGTGACGGTAAAACCGATCAAGCCGCTGAAGAGCAGCAGCACCGCTAGGCCGGTCGCAACCATCGGCCACGGATAGCGCCGCACGAAGGTGGACGCGACGTAGGCCAGGCTGGGTGGGCGGGCCGCGATGGGACGCCCATCCAGGTAACGGCGTATGTCATCGGCCAGCGCCGCGGCCGAGCGATAGCGCCGTTCGCGGTCCTTCTCGAGCGCCTTGAGGACTATGGTCTCCACGTCGCCCCGCAGACGCGGGTTGAGGCGCGAAGGGCGCCGCGCGGCTTGCTCCCTAATGGTATGGGTGAGCTGAATGATAGTGCTGCCAGTCGTCTGATACGGCAGTTCGCCGGTCAGTAATTCGTACAACACCACACCCAGCGAATACACATCGCTGCGCGTGTCGAGATCGTGCGGGTCGGCGTCGCACTGCTCGGGGCTCATATATTGCATCGTGCCGACGAGTTGGCCGATGTTGGTCTGGTGCGTCGTCAGGGCGAGGTCCGAATCGGTGGCGCGGGCTACGCCAAAGTCGATTACCTTCGGCTCGCCACTGGAGTCCACCAGCATGTTGGCGGGTTTCAGATCGCGGTGAATTATTCCCCTCTGGTGGCCGTGGTCCACTGCGTCGCATATGCGGGCGAACAGCCGCAGACGCTCGGCGGTGGAGAGCCTCTTTTCAGCCGCGTAGGCGGTAATGCTCCTGGCGCCCGGAACGTACTCCATCGCGAAAAACGGCAGCGAGCAGCGGCCGTCGCCGTGCGTGCCCGCCTCGTAAATTTGCGCGATGTTGGCATGCCGCAGCCGGCCAAGGATTTGCGCCTCGAACTGGAAGCGCCGCACCGACGCGGCCGAAAGGAGGCTGCGGTTCACGACCTTCAACGCCACGACGCGCCGCGGCTGCTCCTGGACCGCCTCGTACACGGTGCCCATGCCGCCGGTCGCAATTACCGACTTGACCCTGTAACGCCCGATCTGTTGGCCGACCAGCGCGTCGGGCGCGGCGGCCCCGCTGCACGGGATTTTGGGAGGCTGCATGAAGTTGGTCGGCAGGTTGGTATAGTGCTCCAGCAGCGTGGTGACTTCCTGGCGCAGCTCGGCGTCGTCGGCGCATGCTTGGGTGAGAAACTCGTCCCGCTGCTTGGGTGCCAGCGCCAGAGCCTGCTCGAAAAGCGCCTGCACGTGTTGCCAGCGATCGGGCGACATGGCAACTACTCAGCGGGGCCTGGGGAACGCTCGCCGGCATTCAGTTCGCGGTGAAACCATGCCTTGGCAAACCGCCATTCCGCATCCACGGTACGCGGCGAAATCTCCAATACGCGGGCCGTTTCGTCCACCGTCAGTCCGGCGAAAAAACGCAAGGTCACAATCTCGGCCTTGCGCGGGTCCTGCTGCTCGAGCTTGCGCAACGCCTCGTCGATTGCCAGCATTTCCAGCGGGTCGGAAGGGGATTGCGCCGGATCGTCCAAGAGCGCGGCCGGCCGCTGCCCGGCGCCGCGCTTGAGCCGGTGCTGCCGCCGCGCGTCCTCGATCCGAATGCGCCGCATGGCCTGCGCGGCCGCCGCGAAAAAATGCCGACGATTGCTCCAGGTTACCTCCGCCCCGCCGACCAGCCGCAGATAGGCCTCGTGCACCAGCGCGGTCGGCTGAAGCCCGCGCCGCAGCGCGTCGCCCGCCAGTTGTTGCTGCGCCAAGCGGTGCAACTCGCTATAAACCATGGCCCAAATTTTCTCGCGCGCCGCACCGTCCCCCTGGCCGGCGGCCTGCAAAAGCTGCGTTACCGGACCCGGTTGTTCGCCGGACATGGGCGGTTCTCCGAGGCTCAGTGGGCGATTTTACTGCGCGCCCGTCTATGCGACGAGTCTTCACGGTTGCGCGACGTAGCGCGGCGTCGTTTGCCTTCGCTGGCGCCTGGGGCCCGCTTCAGCGCTAGCTTCTCCCCGCTGCGGCAGCCCAGGCACTTCAGGGCTGCTTCGGCTGCGACTGATCGCCCTGTGGGGCCGGCTGAGTCTGTGGCAGAGGGCGGCGCGGTCCGCCGCGGCCGCGTTCCTTGAGGGCCTGTTCGAACTGTGTGACCTGTTCGGGCGTCAGCAGCGCGGTGATATCCTTCTTGAGGCGCTCCGCGATCTGCGCTTCGGTCTGGGCGTGCTCTTCGGGTTTGGCTTCCCGAGTCTGGCGCATCGCTTGACGCGTCATTTCGCGAATCGCCTCACGCTGCTCCTTCGTCAGGTCCAGGCGCCCCGCCGCCCGCACCACGCTGCGCACTCGCAAACCTTGCTGCCGCTCGCGGCCACCGCTGACGGCCGCTCGTATCTCACTTAGCTTCTCGCTCTGTTCCCCAGTGAGAATCTTCTCCAGGCCGGCGTAGAAGGCGTCGCTCGGCCTGTTGGCACGAACCTCCTGGAGTTTCTGGCGAAGCTCCTCGCGAAGCTGCTCATTGCCGGCTTTTTGGGCCTCAGTCAGTTCTCTCGTCAGGGCGCGTCTCTGCTCCCGGTTTTGGTCGCGGGCCGCACGCCACGTAGCCACCAGTTCATCGTATTTCTGGCGTTGCTGCGGCGTGAGCTGCAGCTCCTCCGGCAAACTCTCGATCATCCCTTCCAGCCGTGCCGCGCCGCGCGGCTCGCCCTTAAATTGGCTGCGGAGTTGCTCCAGGCCCGACTGCTGTTGCGGGTTGAGTATCGGTTCGACGCGGTCAAAGAACTCGATTCGCAGATTGTCTTGCTTCGTGCGGGCCGCCTTCATCTGGGCTTCCAGCGCCGCAATCCGCTGCTCGTCGCCGCTGGCCTTGGCCTCGTTCAGTTCGAGCACCAGCTCACGCGGCTCGGCGGCTTCAAAATCCGGACGGAGTTCGTCGATGATCGCACGAACCTGTTCAGCTTGAGCCGGCGTCAGGTTTAGCGTCTGGATCATTCGCGTTCCCATGCGGTCCAACATCGCACCTGGACCGCGCGGCTGGTCTTTAGGCGGGCGAACCGGCGGCGGATTCTTCACTTTCTCATTGTCTCCGGGCTGATTCAGCTCCGGCTGTTTTTGTCCCGGCTCATTTTGTCCCGTCTGGCTTTGTCCCGCCTGATTCGGAACCTGCTGATTCTGAGATGGTTGATTCTGACGCGGCTGGTTCGGCGCATCAGGCCGTTCGCGCGGCGGGACGTTTTGCGCCAAAACCGCCGACGCCAGACCGAGCAACACCATAAGAGTTATCGATTGCAGTCTCATTTATCACGCTCCCTTTTGAAGCTCTGCCCGCTTCATCACGCCCGTTGAGCCATTGGCCGCTTGCTCATGTTCCCTATGAAGCTTCGGCCGCCCGCTCGCGCGGCAGCGCCGCCAGTCGGGCCTTTTTTTTGACATCGCCAGCGCGGCTCTCGGCAGCGCACCGGCCGTTCAATTTTCCACAACCTGCAAAGTGTGACCGTCTTTACCCGCGGGCGTCAAGGTGGCGCCGGCCGGGATCCCGTTGGCCGCCGTAGGTCTCTCACGCGTCTCAAGCTTCGATTGCACTGCGCGGACGCCGGCGCTATTATCGGCCAATCCGTTGCCAGGCCGTAACTCACGATCCCTTGCAAGGCCGTAACTCAAAGGCCAGGAGGACGCCATGAACATCAGCATTACTTACTGCGGTGTTTGAAACTACCTGCCCAAGGCCGCCAGTCTGGCGGCGGAGATTAAGTGTGAATTCAACGTCCAGCCGAAACTTATCGAGGGCTCGGGTGGCGTGTTCGAGGTCAAGGCCGACGGCCGGCTGATTTTCAGCAAGGCGGAGACGGGCAGGTTCCCGGAACCTGGCGAAATTCTCAGCGCACTCGGCGGAACAAAAAAATAGCCGCTAGCCGCCGCGCAGCGGAACAAAAACAGGCTCTGCGCGGCAGAGGAGAAAGCATGCGCGTGGCAGTCACTGGGGCGACCGGTTTTCTCGGGCGTTACATCGTCAATTTGCTTCTCGAACGAGGCCGCGAGTGCCGCTGCTGGTATCGTCCCGGCAGCGACCGGTCCGGCTTTGAAGATGCGGGCGGTCAGCTTGAATGGCTGCCCGGCGAATTAGGCGATCGCGAAGCGGGGCGGTCGCTGGTCCGCGACTGCTCGGCGGTGGTGCACGCCGCGCTGCACCATCCGGGCCGGCGCTTCGCAGGGGGCAGCCAGCAGACGTTGATCGAGTTCGCCCAGAAGAACATCGTGGGCACGCTCGAGCTCATTGAAGCAGCCCGGCAGGCTGAGGTGCCGCGCTTCATCTTCATCTCCAGTTGTGCGGTGCACGAGAGGATCCTCCAAGACCGCGAGTTGGACGAGTTTCATCCCCTGCTGCCATATACCCATTACGGGGCCCATAAGGCCGCGATTGAGGCGTTCGTCCGCAGCTACGGCTATGGGCAGGGCTATCCGATTTGCGCGCTGCGGCCGACGGGGGTTTATGGGCTGGCCAATCCGCCCGAAGAATCGAAGTGGTTTGATCTGGTGCGGCGGGTGGCGCGCGGCGAGGCGGTTACCGTCAGCGGCGGAGGCAAGGAGGTTCATGCGGCGGACGTGGCGCGCGCGGTAGACCTGATGCTCACCACCGAGGAGAAGAACGTCACGGGCGAGGTCTACAACTGCTACGATCGCTACATATCCGAATTCGACGTCGCGGTGACGGCCCGTGAGTTGGCCGGCAGCGCAGCCGACATCGCGGGCGAGCAGAAGCAGCCGTTGAACGAGATTAACACGGATCGAATCCGGGCATTAGGAATGCAGTTCGGGGGCTGGCCGCTATTTGAGCAGACCATCGGACAGATGGTCGACGTGGTTCGAGGCGGTTGACGAGGTTTGAAGGTACTTAGCGCCCGGCTCGCACGTCAAGGAACGCGGTTCGCGCTGTAATCTTGCGCAGCCGAGGGGGGCTTACAACCAAGACACCTAGAGTCGGATACACTTGAGCGCTTTGTAATCTGCCGGAGTAAAGCCCGAACCCCGCAGAGTTAGGCGCACGGGCAACCGGGAGAGGCTTTGCGAAAGAGGAGCAGGCTGTGCGGACCGGGGCAAGGATTGCTGGGGGCCCGGGGTAGCGATGCTTAGGTCCCGTGGTTGTCAGGTCGTCCAAAAAACCTGCACATGCCGTGGTCCGAAACGCGTGGGCGGGCGCCTGCTCTCGCATATCAAATCTCGCCGGCGCGAAATGACGCGCTCCCGGCCCGGCCCGTGCCAGGCAAACAAAAGGGTATTTAGGTTTTCAGAGAACATCCTAAGCAGCTCAAGAAAGGGGCTGCTTGGCTGTTTCTGTAATACTCCGATCACACGCAGCGCACCTGTTTTCGGAACCTTGGATGGAACGATCAGTTTCACGCTCGACCCGCTCGATGGACTTTTCTGGCCGGCGCTGAAACCGGCCAATTACCAGGTTGCTCCGACCGCCGCAACGGTCGGAATCACCTCTATCCCGCCGGTTCGCCGGCACGTGGGCGCTTTAGGGCGCGGTCAGACGGTTGCAGGTCCGAATCCTAGGTCAAGGACGCTGCCGCCGGCTGCCACATCGGCTCGCCCGCCGATTCGGTGGCTCGAGTACGCAGCGGTTCGCCGCCCAGTGGCGCGAGCCGTAGACCCAATGCGGAGTGGAAGGCTCCGCTGGGTTGCTGTCTCTGAAACACCGGGGAAAAGAAGATGGAGGTCTCTTTGAAAACGCAGCCCCAAAAAATCCTGACCCTAAAATGCACTGGAATGTGCACCTTGCTGCTGGCTTTTGCCGTCTTTGGCGCACCCGGGTTTTTCGGGTGTATGCACGAGGCAGCACGCCAGGCTGAACTGAACCAGGAATCGGGGGGAGAAGACGCGCTGGCCGCAAATTTCGGTCAATCCGCTGAGCTTGCCGGCTACGGCGGATCAGACTCTTGGATTGAAAATCTTGGCCCATCACTGGGTGGGGAAGGCGATCTTGGACCAGACCCGGCCGCAGCAAATGCCGGCTCATCGGCCGGTCCATCGTCCGAAACTGGTGGTTACGACGAACCGGATTCCGCAACCGCAGATGGCGAATACGCCGACGAGGAAGCAGACCCAGAGGTGGCCAATCCCATCGCCGTCTCCAGTGCAGACGAATTGGATATTTCATCTGCGCAGCCGGCTGTGGTTTGTGTCACTACCAGCACTTCGTGGCGGAATTTCGCGTTCTCTGCTCAAACCGGAGTGTTTACGGCGACATTCAGCGTCGTGCCGGCCACGCGGTCAATGGATGGCGTGATTGCCCTGGCTGGACGCACCGTTGGCGGATATGCCGATGCCGCTGTATCGATTCGGTTCGGACCGAACGGGCGAATCGCCGCCCGCAACGGGGATGCCTATCTTTCGGAAACTCAGATTTCCTACGCCGCGAACCAAGTTCTTTCGTTCCGGTTGGAAGTCGACGCCGCCGCGCGACGGTACGATGCCTATGTCACGCCGCGGGGTGGGGCCGAGGCGGTCCTGGCCAGCGGTTACGCCTATCGGACTGAGCAGGCTAGTTGCAGCGTGCTGGACCACTGGGCCTGCATTTCGGCCATCGGCACGATGCAGGTCTGCGATTTCCAGCTTCAAGGCACGCCGCCACCGCCTGGCTGCGAAGCAACAACCAGCGGTTGGCAGAACTTCCCCATTGACAGCCAGACCGGCCGCTTCACCGCGACCTTCGCGGCCACGCCGGCAGCCGCCGGAATGGACGGCGTGATCGCTTTGGCGCCGAACGAGGTCACCGGCTACGGCAATTGCGCGGTGCTCGTCCGCTTCGCTCCCAACGGCCGGATTGACGCCCGCAACGGCGGCACCTATTCCGCAGTAACGGCGATACCCTACACGCCCAATGCAGAATATCTGTTCCGGCTCGAGGTTGACGCGGCTGCCAGGCGTTACGACGCCTACGTGACGTCGCCGAGCGGGAGCACCGCGGTGTTGGCCAGCGGCTACGCGTACCGTTCTGAGCAGTCGGGGTGCAGCGCGCTGAATAACTGGGCCTGCATCTCCGCGGTTGGCGCGATCGAAGTTTGCGATTTCGCAATTGATTCCGACGGCCCGCAGCCGCCCCCGCCTCCGCCTCCGCCCGACTGCGCAGTCGCCACTACCTCGTGGCAGAACTTTCCGATGGAGAACCAGACCGGAGCTTTCACGGTCACATACACGGCCACGCCATCGGCAGCCGGCATGGACGGCGTAGTTGCTCTGGCGCTCAATGACGTCAGCAGCTATTCCAACGGAGCGGTGCAGATCCGCTTCGCTCCCAACGGTCGAATCGACGCGCGCAACGGCAGCGCCTATGAGGCCACCACTAACATTCCGTACACCCCTGGTGCGGAATACCTGATCCGCGTGGCCGTCTACCTCCCGACGCACACGTACAGCGCTTATGTCACGCCGCCCGGCGGGAACGAGTTGCTGCTGGCCAGCAATTACGGCTTCCGCACCGAGCAGGCCGGCGTGGCCGCGCTGAACCGCTGGGCCTGTATTGCGGCCGTGGGCGGCATTGAGATTTGCGATTTCGCAGTTGGACCGGCTGCAAACCAGCCCCCGATTGCAAATGCGGGTCCGGACCAGACTGTGGTGGACGCCGACGGCTCAGGCAGTCAGGCGGTCACGCTCAGCGGTTCGGGCAGTTATGATCCGGACGGCAGCATCGTTAGCTACGTCTGGAGAGAGGGCGCCACCACGTTGGCCTCCGGAGTAAGCGCCACGGTGAATTTGGCCGTGGGTAGTCACACGATCACGTTGACTGTGACAGATGACGACGGCGCGACCGCGACGGATACCGTCGCGGTCAGCGTCGCACCTCCCGGCGGCGGCACGACGTCCTGGACCAACGGCGGCTTTGACATTCAGATCAGTGGAGCGCTGTTCTCCGCCAAGTGGACTCCCTACACCAAGGATCGCTATGTGGTCGTAGCGCCGGGCGCTAACCCGACTGTCACGGTGATTCGTCGCTCCGACATGCGCGATGCTGACGGCCAGCTTAGGGCTGCGGGCAACACGCGCGTGCACGTCGGCCCGTTGACCATCGGCAACGAGCAGATGTGGACGCCGGATTGGTCGGGCTACTCCGCTCAGGGCAGCTTCGTCTACTCGTCGCCCTTCCACACCGGTTCCATCACGGCGCCTACGCCAGTGCAAATTTGGAATCAGCACGTGGGTGTACCGTTCAATGGCTCGGCTTGGCTGGCCTACGGCTCGAACGCCTTGGAAATCTGGTTCATTCCGTCTGGTATGGCTGTCGGCGATGTTCCACCGCCTGATTACAGCAACGGCCGGATACCTGCCGGCACGCTCGTTACCGCCCCGGAGGGTACATGGCCGGCTCTGTGGCGCAACTCCGCGGACCGGACGCGCCTCCAGAACGCCATTTCCAAGTTCTCCAGCCAGGGTGTGGCGGGCGGCAGCGGCCCCTTCGACATCCGCGGCGATGGCGACTATTACGACACCCTCAGTAACTGGGCCGCCAAAAACGCCCTGCTCGGCTGGCGTCTCAACAGTGCGCCACATTTGAATGCCGCCCGGCAACAACTGCTGGCGCTGCTCTCCGTCCGCTTCTACGGGCACGAAGTGGCCGCCTGGTACCGGCCGCGCTGCGTACCCAGCGCTGACCTGCTCAGCGGCTACGGTCGCGAGCAGCAGAACGTGTTCTTCAACGCCATGATCGCAGCGTGTGCGCTGGGGCCCAACATGGCCAACGCGCTGACGGACGAGGAGCTGGACGCGGTAAACGCTCACCTGTATCGCTACGCCATGCATGACGTTTACGCCTCCTTGACCAACAACCAGTACTACACGGCTGATGGCGGGATTAACCTGCACTATCACCCGATCGTGGTGACCGCCGGCTGGAACTGGAACCTGGCGGAAGCCGTTAACGTCGCGGATACGCTCTCCAACCCGACGCACACGGAGTGCAGCTACTTCATCTCCGGCGGCGTTGGGCGATACGCTCTGCGGTACTGCCAACTCGGCGATGCCGGCGATACCTCCTACGAGAACGTGGGCAACTCGCAGTCGGTGCGCTTCTGGTACCGCTTCGGAGAGTTCTTCAACCGGCCGACCGAAATCCCGGCCGTTGACGAGTACGTCTGCGATCAATGGAGCGGTGACGTTTTCGGTTCCATATCGGATGCGCTGGGCGCGCTGATGGATAGCTGGAATCCGTAACCCGTCGCCCGAGCACCGGCGTACTCGCCGGCCGCTCGCGGTTTGAGGCGTTAAGCCTGGAAAAAAGCTCGCAGGGCCGTCCGATAGTGGGCGGCCCTGCGGCTTTTCATTTCGGACGAGCGATAAAAGCGTGAGCTGTAAGCCGCGCAGCTTAGAGGGGTTACAAGTTAGACACCTGGAGCGGACCTAAACTAAAAGTCCTGTAACCGCACCCGGTGTGTGCCCGGCGAGACCGCGCACCATGAGCGGTTCGAAGTGCCTGGCGAGCTGCGCTTCAGAAAGCGTTCTGCCGGACCAGCTCCGGCGAGCGCCGAGAGGAGAGAGCCAGTGCCACTGTCACAGGTAGGGCGGGGCCCCCAGCTTCGGTTCTCTCTAAACACAGGGGGATCAGAGGATGGAGGTTCGCTTGAAAACACAGCCCAAACGCACACTGACTCTGAGATGCACCGGAATGTTCGCATTGCTGGCGGCCTTCGCTGTCGCGAGCGTGCCCGACTTCATGGGTTGCATGCACGAGGCGGCGCGCCAGGCCGAAAGCAGCCAGTACCCCCAGGATGACGAAACGGGAGCGGATGCCAGGGAACTGCCGCAACTGAGCGGTGAAGGCCCCGGCCGCGATTCAGCGGCCCCAGGCCCGGATCTTGTCGATGAAGATGAGCAGCCCAATGTAACTACTCCGTCGACGCCCTCCGACGCCCCGGACGATCCGTCAGGGCCCGGCGATCCGTCGGACCCGTCCGATCCGTCCGGCGATCCATCCGACCCGCCGTACATTCCTGACCCAGCCGAACAGGAGACGCCTGCCTGGACGCACGGCGGCTTTGACATTGAGGTCAGCGGCGCCCTGTACGCCGCCAGGTGGGATCCTTACACGAAGGACCGTTACGTCGTAGTCGCGCCGGGGGCGAACCCGACGGTCACGGTCACACGCCGCACGGATATGCGCGACGCCGATGGCAAGCTCGGAACGCCCGGCAACACACGCGTACACGTCGGGCCGTTGACCATCGGCGATGACCAGATGTGGACGCCGGATGCCGCCGCCTACGCGGCACAAGGCAGCTTTGTATATTCAGGACCCTTCCAGACCGGACCCGTGAACGGTCCTAAGCCGGTACAGATCTGGAACCAGCACGCCGGTATCAACTTCAACAGCTCGGCCTGGCTGGCCTACGGCTCGAACGCCCTCGAAATCTGGTTCATCCCGTCGGACCTGGAGCCTGGCGACGTCATGCCGCCGGATTACGCTAACGGCCGCATACCCGCCGGAGCGCTCGTCTTCGCTCCCGAAGGCATCTGGCCGGCCCTGTACCGTGACGCGGCTGACGAGACACGCCTGCACAACGCGGTGGCCAAGTTCTCCAGCCAGGGCGTCGCCGGCGGCGGTGGTCCCTTCGACTGCCGCGGCGACGGCGACTACTACCTCGGGCTCAGCGAGTGCGCGGCCAAGAACGCTTTGCTGGGCTGGCACCTTAATAGTGAGCCGCACCTGGACGCGGCCTGCAGCCAACTGCTCGCACTGCTCTCGGTCCGCTTCTTCGGGCACGAAGTGGCGGCCTGGTACCGGCCGCGCTGCGTGCCCAGCGCTGATCTGCTCACCACCTACGGGCGCGAGCAGCAGGCCGTGTTTTTCAACGCGATGATGGCGGCCTGCGCCCTGGGCCCGAACATGGCCGACGCGCTGATGCCGGAGGAACTTCACGCCGTCAATGCCCACCTGTACCGCTATGCGGTCCACGACGTTTACGCATCGCTGGACGAAACGCAGTACTACACGGCCGACGGCGGCATCAACCTGCATTATCACCCGATCTGCGTGACGGCCGGCTGGAACTGGGAGATTCCGGAACTCATCGACGTGGCGGACTCACTTTCGAACCCGACGCACACGGAGTGCAGCTACTTTATCTCGGGGGGCGTGGGACGCTACGCGCTGCGTTACTGTGAGAAACACGACGCCGGCGACACGTCGTATGAGGACGTGGGCAATTCGGAGTCGGTCTGCTACTGGTACCGCTTCGGAGAGTTTTTCGGGCAGCCGACGAATCTGCCGGCGGTTGATGCGTATGTCTGCGATCAATTCGGCGGTGACACGTACGGCTCGGTCCGCGACGCGCTCGGCGCGCTGATGGATAGCTGGAACCCGTAACGATTCGGGTTTTGGGGAGCCAGGGAACGGGGCGTAACGCCAGGGCCGTCCGACTTTGGGCGGCCCTGGGTGCTTTCCGTCCCATCGCGGGACCGGGTTGGCATCATTCCGGGGCGACACGCGCCGGCTCTGCTCGGACAAAAGCGAATTGCGGCGGGGTTGGCATCATTCCGGGGCGACACGCCCCGGCTCTGCTCTATCGCCTTTCTCACGGCCTTCTGGCCCGCTACACTTCTCTCGTATGCGGAAGAACTACATCCTCGACGCGAATGTGCTGCTGCACGATCCGCAGTCGGTGTTCCACTTTGCCGACAACACGGTCATCATCCCGGTAGGTGTCATCGCTGAGGTCGACCGCTTCAAAAAGGAGATGACCGCCCGCGGTTACAACGCCCGCGAGGTCGTGCGCCTGCTCGACAGCCTGCGCGACGGCCAGAGCCTGGCCGGCGGCATCAGCCTCAAGGCCGGCGGAACCCTCAAGGTCTACTGCGAGTCCTTCGAAGCGGGTGTGGGCGGCGGCGGGCCGGCCGACCAGGAAATTTTGCGGGCCGCGAAGCGCATCTGCCAGGAAGAACCCAACACCCCGGTCGTCATCGTCAGCAAGGACATCAACCTGCGCGTCCGGGCCGACGCGGCCGGGCTGCGCGCCGAGAACTATGAATCGGACCAGCACCAGCTTTCGGAGCTCTACTCCGGCCATTCGGAACGCGAGCTGGACCCCGAGCTGATCGCCCAGCTCAAGCACGAAGGGCACGTTGAATTCACCGACGGCAAGCTGTCGCCCAACGAGTACCTGCTGGTGCGGCCGACCGACGGCTCGCGCAACACCGTCCTGGCCCGGGTCAACCCGGCCGGCACCGGCCTGATGCTGCTGCACCAGGTCGAAGAGGGCCTGTGCGGCATCAGGCCGCGCAACAAGGAGCAGTACTTCGCGATCGACGCCCTGCTCGACCACCGGCTTCAACTGGTCACGCTGCTGGGCAAGGCCGGCACCGGCAAAACGCTGTTGGCCATCGCGGCCGCCATGCACGCGTGTTTGAGAAAGAAACAATACCGCACCGTGTTGGTGTGCCGGCCCATCATCCCGGTTGGGCGGGACCTGGGCTACTTGCCGGGCGACGTGGAAAACAAGCTGGCGCCGTGGATGAAGCCGGTGACCGACACGGTTGAATACCTGATCGACAGCGGCGGCCCGTTGCGCGGCATCCGCGACGTCCCCGGCTTGATCCGGGCCGGCCTGATCGAGATTCAGCCGCTGACTTACATCCGCGGGCGCAGCATCGCGCGGCGCTACGTCGTCATTGATGAAGCGCAGAACCTGACGCCGCTGGAGGTCAAGACGATCATCACGCGCATCGGCCAGGACGCGAAAGTCGTGCTGACGGGCGACGTCTACCAGATCGACAACCCATACGTTGACGCCGAAAGCAACGGCTTCACGCACCTGGTGAACCGCTTCCGCGGCCAGCCATTGGCGGCCCACGTGGAACTGCGCAAAGGCGAGCGCAGCCCGCTGGCGGAACTGGCGGCAAACCTGCTCTAAGAGGGCGGCCGATCCGTTGCTGGCGAAGCGTCCTGTAAAAGTCGGCTTTTTGGTGGGTGTGAGCGCGGTCTCATAATAGGCCTCGTGACAAAGGCGGCGGCGCGCGGTGCTGCCCCAGGTGCTCAAGCGGTCTGATAAAAAGCTCGCTAGGATGGCGTATTGGGGGCAGGTGATCAGATGCCCATGGTTTTTGTGCACTCGATTTTGATAACCTGAGGCGCCGCTGCGCGGAGAGAGGTGATAGGTGAGAGGTGAACAGGTGACGCCGCTGCGCGGAGACGGATGATAGTTGACAGGTGAGCAGGGGGGACATTTCGAATGCGGCATAGTGGGTGCCTTTCTGCGCGCGGCGCGGTTATGCTAGAGATTCTATGAAGCCGGTCAGCTTCCAGCTATCAGCTATGAGCCGGAGGGCGCGGATTGTGGGTGTATGCGCGTCAGTGGCGGCGAGACGCTGCTGGGGGTAATAAGGTGATAAGGTGATAGGGTGATAAGGGATCGGATCCGAGGGATCAAGGGATCTAGGGATCAAGAGGCGGGTGGCATGCCCAAGCCCGCGTGGCGCGGGGCAGGCATGCCGCCGACAGTAGCCTCAACGCCACCGACAGTGGCCTCTGTGCCACTCACAGTGGCATCTATGCCACTAACAGCGGGCTCGCACCTGGTGTCGGGCATGCCCGCGCTTACAGCTTGGGCATGGCACCCGACGCCGTGTACACCCGACGTCGTGTGCCGCCGCATGCCGCCCAACGCCGACCGGCGTCGCTTTCTGACAACTGATGAGCGACAACTAAAACCTTCAGCGAGTCCCGTGGGCGCGGCATGATGTTGGCCCAGCGTGAAACACTGCGACAGGTGGGCCCGCCGTCCCTCTTCAGTGTCATAGGTACGCCTGAAAATCGCGCTGATCGCGTCTGATTCGAAAAACCCCGCCCCGCCGGCCGGGCGCCACCGCATCGCCCGCCAACCGCCTCTTCATCACCGCCGCGCAAGCACAAGTCTTATTGATATCGCAGGCGGCACTTGATACACTGAACTGCACGGGCGGCTGCGCGGCATTTCGCGAGCGCGGCAGTCCGATATGCGCCCGAGCAACGTCTTTCGTGCGGCCGGTGCCGCGCCCGGTCCAGATCCAGCACTGGCGGGTGGAGGAAATGGAAAGGAGGTCACCTGCACTTCGCGAACGCTGCATTTCTGGAAGAGGCGATCGTCACCTCCGGTAACATACGACCCATCGAGTAAGGAGCGAGCCAGTGCATTTGCGCACCTGTCCACCGACGCGGCCGTGCAACAGCGGCGATTGCGAAGTGACCACGCCTGAATGGTTGACCAATTTGAGCGGGTTGTTCGGCGACCCGAGCGTGCCGATCCCTGCGGCGCCGTGATCAGAGGAGGAGTTGAGATGCGAATTCTGACCATATTGACTTCGTTGGCGCTCGTCAGCAGCGCTGCCGGCGAGCAGTTCTGGATCGAATACAACGCAAGCTGCGGGCTGTTCCCGGAAGAGTGCGGCTGGAACCGCCTCGCAATGGGTGGGGGTGCTGAGCGTTCGCTCGAGGGCGGCGTGCTGACGCTCGACGGCCTGGCGAGCACGGACATCGTCGACGATTACGACATCGTGCACCCCATAGACCTCGCCCCCGGCGAGTCGTTCGTGATGCAGTGGCGCCTCCGCGTAGACGAGGTCGCTGGATTCATGGATCCGGCCGTAACTGCGTGGTCGGAGGGTTACGGGAGAATCCTGCTCAGCTACTCGGAAAGCGCGATCTACAGCGACCTCGAACGGATCTGGATCGCGAACTTTGAGCCTCATGTGTTCCACGACTACAGGCTGGTGTCGGAAGACCTGCTGAGCTACACGCTGTCGATTGATGGTAGTGTGGTCTACACGGGGCAAATGGTGTCACCTTCCTACATCCCAGGCGTCGGGTGGGGCGATACGGCAGT
>ENA-UOUL01000509-UOUL01000509.1-bioreactor-metagenome-genome-assembly--contig:-NODE-509-length-65688-cov-8.464129_pt1 | contig 65688 bp, 69 predicted proteins | sample MGYA00249838_ERZ747220 | MGnify/ENA primary metagenome ERZ747220 (study PRJEB28778, sample SAMN05720191) | bioreactor metagenome | isolation source: Anaerobic biogas reactor | place: USA:Washington... | reverse complement strand
GGTCACCGTGGTGCACGAGATCGCGCACTATTTCGGCATCGAAGAGGAGCGCCTGCACCAGCTGGGCTGGGGCTAGGCGCTCCGTCGCTGCACCCGCCGTGAGCGGGCCGAGGTGCGTGGTATCGGTCGGGGTGCTACGAGCGGGTCGGGGTGTTGCGCTCGACCTCGGTCTCCTTCGAGCCGCCGAACTGCAGGAAGTGCGGGGCGAAGGTCGACACGACCACGAGCAGCAGGCAGCCGATGGTGACCATCGCGACGGTGAGCCACACGACGATGACGCCGAACAGTTCCAACATTTCCCGTTACCTCCGTGGTCGACGCGGCGCCGCACCGGCACCCCGCCAACCTTAACCGGACGATGCGCCGTGAAGCCCGCCACCCCCGGCTGGGTTTACAAAATGAAGCCAGGGATCGTAGGCTCGGCATCAGTAGGGAACCCGCATCCGTCCACCCCAGACCACCGGGAGAATCCATGAGCCTGCCCCCCGCCTTGAAGGACCGCCTGCGTCTGCCGCTCGTGGCATCGCCGATGTTCATCGTCTCGAATCCCGACCTCGTCATCGCCCAGTGCACGTCGGGGATCGTCGGATCGTTCCCGTCGCTCAACGCCCGACCACACGCGCAACTGCGGGACTGGCTGACCCAGATCACCGAAGCGCTCGCCAAGCACGACGCGAACAACCCGGATTCCCCGTCGGCGCCGTACGCGGTGAACCTGATCGTGCATCGTTCCAACGACCGACTCGAAGCCGACCTCGCGACCGTCGTCGAGTTCGAGGTGCCGATCGTCATCACGTCGCTCGGCGCCCGCACCGACGTGTACGAGGCGGTCCACTCGTACGGCGGGATCGTGCTGCACGACATCGTCGACGACCGGTTCGCGCGCAAGGCGATCGAGAAGGGCGCCGACGGACTGATCGCGGTCGCGGCGGGCGCCGGTGGTCACGCCGGTACCCAGTCGCCGTTCGCGCTGCTGCAGGAGATCCGCACCTGGTTCGACGGCCCGCTGCTGCTGTCCGGGTCCATCGCGACGGGCGACGCCGTGCTCGCCGCGCAGGCGGCCGGCGCCGATCTCGCGTACGCGGGTTCGGTGTTCATCGCCACCGACGAGGCCAACGCCGACGACCGCTACAAGCAGATGATCGTCGACTCGACCGCGTCGGACATCGTGTACTCGAACCTGTTCACCGGCGTCCACGGCAACTACCTGCGCGGCAGCATCGTCGCGGCGGGGCTGGACCCCGACGATCTCGCCGAGTCCGATCCGTCGGCGATGAACTTCGGTTCGAACCGCGACTCCTCCGCGAAGGCGTGGCGCGACATCTGGGGCGCCGGCCAGGGCGTCGGTGCGGTCGACGCCGTCGTACCGGCGAAGGACGTCGTCGCGCGCCTGGCGGCCGAGTACGCGGCCGCGCGGGAGCGACTGTCGCTGTGATCGGCGGTGGGCCGGTCACCGCCCGTTGCGGACGGTGACCGGCTCACTCGCTCCGGCTCCCCACGGTCGGCCGTGGTGCGTGAGCTCCGTATCCGACCACCCGCAGCGCGATGTCGACGTACCGCTCGGCGACCGACGCGGGCGTCAACGGACCGTCGAGCTGATACCAGCGGGCGATGGACTGCAGCATCCCGAGCAGGGCGCGAACACTCTCGTCGACATCGTCGACGTCGAACACGCCGTGCTCGACCCCGTCGCGGACGAGATCGAGCATGATCAGTTCGAGCCGTTTGCGGTTGGCGACGTACGTCGCGCGGTTCTCCGGCGAGACGTGCCGCAGTTCGGAATCCAGACCCGAGCGCTTGGCCCGGTGCGTCATGTTGAGCACGATCGCCTCGACCGCATTGCCGAATCGGGCAACGGGGTCGGCGCCGCCGTCCGTGACCGCCGCGAGAACGCGGTCGATCAGGTCGAGGACGGCGGCGTCGAGCAGCGTGACGAGAACGGCTTCCTTGTTCTCGTAGTGGTAGTACAGCGCCGGCACCGTCACGCCCACCCGGCGCGCCAGGTCGCGGACGCTGGTGCCGTGGAATCCGTTCTCGCTGAACGCTTCCAGGGCCTGCTCGAGGATGGGGTCGTACCGCAGCGGCGCGAACACCCGCCAGTCGCCGGGCGCGGCGTCGGCACGCGCGGTCATCGCCCCTCCTCTCCCCGCACCGATGTCGGTCAGCGCGGTGCCATGCGGATCGCGCCGTCGAGACGGATCACCTCGCCGTTGAGCATCGGGTTGGACACGATGTGTGCGGCGAGTGCGCCGTACTCGGCCGGATCACCGAGGCGCGAGGGGTGCGGAACCTGCCCACCGAGGGACTTCTGCGCTTCCTCCGGCAGCGATCCGAGCAGCGGGGTCTTGAACAGGCCGGGCGCGATGGTCACGACGCGGATCAGCAGCGACGCGAGGTCGCGGGCGATCGGCAGGGTCATGCCGACGACACCGCCCTTGGAGGCCGAGTACGCGGCCTGGCCGATCTGACCGTCGAACGCCGCCACCGAGGCGGTGTTGATGATGACGCCGCGCTCACCGTCGATCGGCTCGGTCTTCGCGATGCGCTCGGCGGCGAGGCGGATGACGTTGAACGTGCCGAACAGGTTGACGTTCACGACCTTCTTGAAGTCGTCGAACGGGAATGCGCCCTTCTTGCTGACGGTCTTGACGGCGTTGCCGATGCCCGCGCAGTTCACGGCGACGCGCAGCGGGCCCAGGGATTCGGCGAGATCGAGCGCCTCGGTGACGGCCGCCTCGTCGGTGACGTCGGCGGCCGCGAACCGCACGCGATCGCCGAGTTCCTTGGCGATCGTCTCACCGTTCGAGGACGGCAGGTCGATGATGACGACGGTGGCGCCGTCGTCCACGAGAGCCTTGACGGTGGCCAGGCCCAGACCGGAGGCGCCTCCGGTGACGACGGCGACGCTGTCGTTGACGATCATGAATGTTCCCTTCGGATCACGGTGTGTATCGGATTGTGTCGGCGGCGGATACCGCACGGCCGGAGTGTCTCAGCGGCCCTTCCAGACCGGTTCGCGCTTCTCGGCGAAGGCGCGGGGTCCTTCCATCGCGTCTTCGCTTCCGAAGACGACCTTCAACGCCTCGGCGTTGTCGGCCCACGGCGCGTCGTCCCACGCCGACGAGTTCGCGGTGCGGTGGATCATCGCCTTCGAATGCCGCACGGACAGCGGAGCATTGGCGGCGATCGTCTCGGCGAGTTCGAGTGCGACGTCGAGTGCCGTCCCGGCGGGGGCGACGCGGTTGACCAGACCCAGCTCCTTGCCCTGCGCGGCGGAGAGGGGTTCGCCGGTGAGCGCGATCTCGAGGGCGACCTTGAGTGGAACCTGCTGCTGGATGCGGATGACGCCGCCGGCAGCGGCGAAGAGTCCGCGCTTGACCTCGGGCAGACCGAGTTTCGCCTCCTCGTCGACGACCGCGAGGTCGCTGGCGAGCACGATCTCGGTTCCGCCACCGAGCGCGAAGCCGTTGACCGCGGCGATCGTCGGCTTGCCGACCCAGTGCCGGACGTATCCGGCGAAGCCCCATTCCGGATGCCCCTGGGCGGAGGTGTCCTCCCCCGCCGCGATGGCCTTGAGGTCGGCGCCGGCGCAGAATGCGCGTCCGGTGCCGGTGAGCACGACGACCCTCACCTCGTCGTCGTTCTCGGCCTGCTCGAGGTGGTTGCCGAGCGCGGTCGAGAGCGCACCGTTGACGGCGTTGAGCGCCTTCGGCCGGTTGAGGGTGATGATCGCAACGCCGCCGCGCTTCTCGTACAGTGCGGCAGGTTCTACAGTCGTCTCGTCGGCCATGGTGCCCCTCACGGTGTGTCCGTCGTTACTTATCGATCGCTAAAGGACTACCAGAGAACCGGGGCACGGTCAACGGTCTCCGACGGTGGCGTCCATTCCGTTTCGTCTGGTAAGGATTTTCATACGATTTCGACACCGCCGACGTTTCGGTCCAGGAGAGTCATGCAGGCAGCGCAACTGATGGAGAACACGGGCCCCGACGGCGTGCGCGCCACCGAGATCCCCGAACCGGAATCCGACGGCACCGGCGTCGTCGTCGACCTCGACGCCGCCGGGGTGTCGTTCCCCGACCTCCTGCAGACCACCGGCGCCTACCAGGTGGTGCGCTCCCTGCCGTGCGTTCTCGGCACCGAAGGTGCCGGAATCGTCCGCTCCGCACCCGACGGCAGCGGTGTCGCGGCCGGACAACGCGTCGCGGTACTCGCCGCCGACGGATCGTGGCAGCAGACCGTCGTCGTCGGCCCCGAGTCCGTGTTCCCGCTGCCGGACTCGGTGTCGTCGACCGCCGGCGCCGGACTGCTCCTGAACTACCTCACCGTGCACTTCGCCCTCGACGAACGCGCCCGCTACCGCACCGGCGACACCGTCCTCGTCCACGGTGCCGCGGGCGGGGTCGGTGTCGCCGCCCTGCAACTCTGCGCGGCACTCGGCCTCGAGACCGTCGCGGTCGTCAGCACCGAGGCGAAAGCCGAAGTGGCGCGCGCGAACCGCGCGACCCACGTCGTGTTCGCCGAAAGCTTCAAGCAACAGACCCTCGAGGTCACCGACGGCCGCGGCGTCGACATCGTCCTCGACCCGGTCGGCGGCGACCGCTTCACCGACAGCCTCCGCAGCCTCGCTCCCGGCGGCCGCGTCGTGGTCCTCGGGTTCACCGGCGGCGAGATCCCCACTGTGAAGGTCAATCGCCTTCTCCTGAAAAACATCTCGGTGGTCGGCGCCGGATGGGGCGAGTTCATCCGGCGCGACCCCGGCTACCCACGCCGCCAGTGGGACGTCCTCGCACCGCTGCTGCACTCCGGTGCACTGCAGGTCCCCGAACCCACCGTCTACCCTCTCGCCGACGCCGCGGCCGCCCTGACATCCCTCGGAACCCGAACCGCGACAGGCAAAGTCGCGCTCTCGCTCCGACCCTGAACCCCCACCGACGGAGAGATCACCATGAGCACCGATCACGAACCGGGCGTCGACGTCACCGTCGAGAACGGCACCTTGCGCGTCACCATCAACCGTCCCGACCGCATGAACGCCGTGAAAGCCGAGACCCTCGACGCCGTCGCCGACGCCTTCGACAAGTACACCGGCGACGAGACGATCCGCGTCGCGATCGTCGGCGGTGCGGGCGGGCGGGCATTCTGCTCGGGCGCCGACATCGTCGGACGCGACCTGTCGGGTCCGCCGAGCACCGACACCCTCGACGCCGCCAACCGTGTCGCCACCACCGTCCGGGACTTCCCGCGACCGGTGATCGCCGCGGTGAACGGCGCCGCCGCCGGGGTCGGGGTGTCGCTGGCGCTGGCCTGCGACCTGACCGTCGCATCCGAGTCGTCGTACTTCCTGCTCGCCTTCACCCGCATCGGACTGATGCCGGACGGCGGCGCGACCGCGCTGGTCGCGGCGTCGGTCGGTCGGGCCCGCGCGATGAGAATGGCATTGCTCGCCGAGCGACTGCCCGCCGCCGAGGCGCTGGCCGCGGGACTGATCGCCGACGTCTACGCCGACGACGACTTCGACGCCCGCGTCGACGAACTCGCCGCGCGTCTCGCCGGCGGCCCGGTCGATGCCTACGCCGCCACGAAGCACGCGATCAACGCCACCACGCTCACCGAACTCGACGGTGCGCTCGGTCGCGAGTTCGACGGGCAGATGCAGTTGCTCGCCGGCCCCGACTTCCGCGAGGGCGTTCGCGCGTTCGAGCAGAAGCGGAAGGCCGATTTCCGGAACCGGTGACGCGCGCCGTCACGCCGGGGGCGCCACCCCGACCACCTTCGAGGTGATCGCGACGTACTTGCGCGCGACCTCCTGCGGGCTGAGGGTGCCCTCCGCGTGGTACCAGCGCGGGATCGACTGGCACATGCCCAGCAGCGCCCGGGTGATCTCGGCCGGATCCTCCACGTCGAAGACGCCCGCGTCGACACCGTCCCGGATGATCCCCCGGACGATCTGCTCGATCCCCTTGCGGACCGCGCGGTAGCGCTGCCGGTTCTCCGGGCTCAGATAGCGGGCCTCCCCCTCGATCGCCGCGAGTCGCGCACGCATCGTCATACGCAGCACGATCGCCTCGATGACGTTGGACAGCCGCCGCACGGGATCGTCGCCGCCGTCGGCGTCGGCGGCGTTCACCCGCTGCAGTACGTCGCTCGTCGACAGCTCGAGCAGCGCGATGAGCAGGCCTTCTTTGTTCTCGTGGTGGTAGTACAGCGCGGGAACGGTGACGCCGACACGGCGCGCGATGGCACGCACCGAGGTGCCGTGGAAGCCGGTTTCGTAGAAGGCCTCGAGGCTCGCCGCGAGGATGGGGCTGAGCTCCATCGGCTCGAGGGTCCGCCAGTCCGGCGCGGGCACTCCCTCCGCGACGGTGTCATCGGTGGGACTCCCCATGTACTCATCCACCTATCGATCGCTACATCCGGACCGGTAGAGGATACCCGTGCGTCGCGGGCATCGTGCCGCCACGGGTGTGACCACCCCCGACGGGCGACCGACACCCCTGCCGCTCGTCCGAGCGAGTGGTACACACGATCGGTCAGATCGAATGTATGTACCACTCGCTCGCGCCGGGGGCTCCCGAACAGGTCGGACTTGGCTTCGACCAGGCGCGAGTACCACTCGCTCGCGCCGGGGACTCCCGGGTCACGGTCGAACCGCGGCTCGATCCGTCGACGCGCGCACGACGAGATGGGTGGGCAACACCAGCTGCACCGGCTCGGCCACCCCCTCGTACACCTGCCGGCCGAGCATCTCGATGGCGCGTGCACCCGCGTCGGCGGTGCGTTCGGCGAGCGTGGTCAGGGACGGGCTGCACAGGTCTGCGCCGAACATGTCGTCGAACCCGACGACGCTGACCTCCCCGGGCACGTCGACGCCGCGTTCGGCGAGCCGGCGCAGCACCCCGATGGCGAGCATGTCGTTGTGGCACACGACGGCGGTGGCGCGCGCGGCGACCGCGGCATCGGCCGCGGCGGGGCCGCCCCCGAGGGTCGGCGGATAGGGCCCGAAGCGTCGGACCTGCATGTCGTGCTGGGCCGCAGCGGCCTGCAGTCCCGCCCAGCGGCGCGCCCCCGACCACGACTCGGGTGGGCCGCCGAGCACCAGGATCGACCGGTGGCCGAGGGAGGCCAGGTGGTCGACGATCTGCCGGCTGCCGGAGTCGTAGTCGGCGACGACGCACGAGACATCGCGGGTCGCGCGGTTGACGAGGGCGACGGCATTGAGCCCGGCGACACGGCGCAACTCGTCGTCGGGCAGTCGGGACGCGGCGAGCACGAAGCCGTCGACGGCGGGACCGAGACGCCGCACCAGCTGCTCCTCCGTGGACGCGCTCTCCCGGGTGTTGCCGAGCACGAGGGTGCGGCCCGCCGCGGTGGCGGCCTGCTCGGCACCGTTGATGACGCCGGCGAAGTACGGGTTGGTGATGTCGGGGACGAGCAGGGCGAACGTGTTGCTGCGCCCCGATTCGAGGGCCCGGGCGGTCGGGTTGGGGCTGTAGCCCAGTTCCGCCGCGACACCGAGGACGTGCTCGCGGGTGTGCGCGTTGACCCGATTCGGATTGCTGAACGCGCGGGACACCGTCGACGCGGCCACCCCCGCTGCCCGCGCGACGTCGGTGATGGTCGCGCGGCGGCGCCGATTCGGTGGCGGCGGGTTCGGTGTGGGGCCCATTCGCCCAGTATGGCAAAAAATGGCAATCGATTGCCATGTGACGGGAGCCACCTTTAGCGTCGAATTCGCCGACAATCGATGCAGATTCCGAAGGGCAATCCCATGGCAGACACGACCACCGTGCAGCGCACGCCCCGCAAGGCGGCGCTGGCCGCCTGGAGTGGCAGCGCACTCGAGTACTACGACCTCGCGATCTACGGCACCGCCGCCGCACTCGTCTTTCCCACCATCTTCTTCCCCGAAGGCAACCAGGCCGCCGCGACCGTCGCCTCCCTCGCGACGTTCGGCGTCGCCTACATCGCCCGGCCCTTCGGCTCGTTCCTGATGGGCCACATCGGCGACCGGTTCGGGCGCAAGCAGATCCTCATCGGCACCCTGCTGCTGATGGGCGTCTCGACGTTCCTGATCGGCTGCCTGCCCACCTACGACCAGATCGGTCTCGTCGCACCCGCGCTGCTCGTGACGTTGCGTCTGATGCAGGGTCTGTCGGCCGCCGGCGAGCAGGCCGGCGCCAACTCGATGTCGTTCGAGCACGCCCCCGACAACCGGCGCGGCTTCTTCACCAGCTGGACACTCAGCGGCACCCAGGGCGGGCAGGTACTCGCCCCGCTGGTGTTCCTGCCGGTCATCGCCCTGCTGTCCGACGAGCAACTGCACGCGTGGGGCTGGCGCATCCCGTTCTGGGTCAGCGCCGCACTGCTGGTCGTCGGCTTCATCATCCGCACCACCCTCGACGAAACCCCCGAGTTCCGTTCCGAGAAATCGCACGCCGAGGTACCGCCCGCCCCGCTCGCCGTCCTGTTCCGCCACCACTGGCGCGGTGTGTTGCGCGTGTTCTTCGCCTCGTTCATCGCGATGGTCAACACCGTCTTCCAGGTGTTCGCCCTGAGCTTCGCGACCGCCGACGAATACGGCATCGGGATCTCGTCGACGACCATGCTGTGGCTCGCGATCGTCGCGAACATCATCGCGGTGGGCACCATCCCGATGTGGGCGTCCCTGTCCGACCGCGTCGGCCGCAAGCCGGTGTTCCTGTCCGGCCTCGTCGGTACCGCCGTGACCGCCACGGTGTTCCTGTGGGCGATCTCGATCGGCAACACACCGCTCGTGCTCGGCACGGGCATCCTGCTCGCCGGTGTCGTCTACAGCATGCCGAACGCCTGCTGGCCCGCCACCTACGCCGAATACTTCCCCACGAGCGTCCGCCTCTCCGGCATGGCCGTCGGTACCCAGTTCGGTTTCGCCCTGGCCGGTTTCACCCCCGCGATCGCCGGCGCACTGATGGGCGGTAACCGCGACAACTGGTATCTCGTGGCCCTGTTCGCGGCCGGAGCCGTGGTGATCTCCGCGATCGCGGTGCTCAGCGGCCCCTCCGGAACCCACCGGGTGCACACCCGCGATCTGGGACAGTCACCGGCACCCGCCGTCGCGGCGCCCGTCCCGGCAGGTGTCACGCGATGACCCGCCCGATCCTCGCGGTGCTGAGCGGCGCCAACCTGAACCTGCTCGGCGCACGCCAACCCGAGCTGTACGGCACCGACACGCTCGCCGACGTCGAAGCCCTCTGCACACGCACCGCCGACACCCTCGGCTACGACCTCGACTTCCGGCAGACCAACCACGAGGGCGTCCTGATCGAATCGATCCACGAACTCCGTACCACCGCAGCAGGTTTCGTCGTCAATGCCGGCGCCTGGACGCACACGTCGATCGCCCTGCACGACGCGCTGGTCACCACCACCGCCCCCGTCGTCGAGGTGCACCTGACCAACATCCACGCCCGCGAGTCCTTCCGGCAGGTCTCGTACGTCTCCCCCGTCGCGACGGCCGTCATCGCCGGATGCGGCCCCGCCGGATACGCGTTCGCGCTGCACCACCTCGCGGCACTCGATCTCGCAACACGCACCGAAGCCGTCACCGTCCCGCAGGAGCTCCACCATGTCGCTCGTTGAGTCCGTACCCGCCGTCACGTCCACACCGACGAGGACGTCCTTCGCGCTCGGCCTCGTCGGCGCCGGGATCGGCGGCTCCCTCACCCCCGCGATGCAGGAGCGCGAGGGCCGCGAAACGGGCCTCAACCTCACCTACCGGCTGCTCGACGCCGATCGCCTCGGCTACGGTGCCGACGATCTCCCCGAGATACTCACGTGGGTGCGGCGACTCGGATTCGACGGCATCAACGTCACCCACCCGTTCAAACAGCGCATCATCGAGCACCTCGACGACCTGTCGGACGACGCACGTGATCTGGGTGCCGTGAACACCGTGGTGTTCCGCGACGGGTGCGCGCTGGGCCGCAACACCGACTGGACGGGCTGGGGACGCGCGTTCCGGCGAAGGCTGCCCGACGCCGTCACCGACCCCGCCGTCCTCGTCGGCACCGGCGGCGCCGGCGCCGCCGTCGGATACGCGCTGCTCGATCAGGGTGCCGAACACGTCGCGGTCGTCGACCTCGACACCGCGAAGGCCGAAGCGTGCGCCGCACGGCTGGCCGCGCGCTTCGGCGCCGACCGGGTGCGCGCCACCGACGACCTCGCCGGTGCCCTCGCGCAGGCCCGAGGACTGGTCAACGCCACCCCCACCGGCATGACCGGGCACCCGGGGTTGCCCGTCCCGGCCGCACTCGTCCGCGACGACCTGTGGGTGTCCGACGTCGTGTACTTCCCGCTCGAAACCGAACTGATCCGACTCGCCCGGTCGCGGGGCTGCCGTGTCGTGCCGGGCGGCGGCATGGCCGTGTTCCAGGCAGTCGCCGCGTTCGAACACTTCACCGGGCACGTGCCCGACGCCGAACGGATGGTGCAGCACTTCGAGGAGCTGACCCGCTGATGTCCGGCGCACGCACACACCTGTTCCGGACGGGCATCGCGACCGTGTCCCTGTCCGGCACCCTCACCGACAAGCTCGACGCGATCGCCGCCGCCGGCTTCGACGGGATCGAACTGTTCGACAACGACCTGATCGCGTCCCCGCTGTCGCCGCGGGAGGTGGCGCAGCGCTGCGCCGACCTGGGCCTGTCGATCGATCTGTTCCAGCCGGTACGCGACATCGAGGGTGTGCACCCCGACCGGTTCCCCGCCGTCCTGCACCGGGTGCGGCGCAAACTCGAGGTGATGTCGGAACTCGGCGCATCCGTGTTCCTGGCCTGCTCCAACGCCCTGCCCGATGCGATCGACGATCCCGAACTGTCCGCCGCTCAGCTACGCGCGGTCGGCGAGCTGGCCGCCGAGTTCGGGGCCACCGTGGCGTTCGAGGCGCTCGCGTGGGGTCGGCACGTCGACCGGGTGGGCACCGCCTGGGACATCGTGCGGCGCGCCGATCATGCGGCCGTGACCCTCGCCGTCGACACCTTCCACATGCTCGCGCGCGGCGACGACGGCGCCGCGCTGGCCGGTGTCCCCGGCGACCGCATCGGTTTCGTGCAGGTGGCCGACGCCCCGGTGCTCGACATGAACGTGCTCGAATGGAGCCGTCACTTCCGGTGCTTCCCCGGACAGGGCACCCTCGACGTCACCGGCGTCGTGGCGGCCGTGCTGCGCGCCGGATACCGCGGTCCCGTCTCGCTCGAGATCTTCAGCGACGTCGTCCGCGAGGCGGACCCGTACGTCACCGCCCGCGACGGCATGCGGTCGCTGCTCTTCCTCGAGGACGGTCTCGCACGACGGGCCTCCGTCGGTGCCTCGGTCACCGTCGCGCCGCCCGTGCCTGCGCGCACCGATGTCGCGTTCGTGGAACTCGCCGCACCCACCGGATCTCGATACTCGGAACTGTTGACGGGATTGGGTTTCCGCGTCGCGGGCCGGCATCGCAGCAAGCCGGTCGTGCGGTGGCGCAACGGCGGCGCCGACGTGGTGCTCAACGAGCAGCCCGCACCCGGCCCCGGTGCGACGGCACTCGGGCTGGTCGCGCCGTCGGTGCCGGACGTCGCCGAACGCGCCGACGTCCTGCTGTGGCCGGCGGTGGACCGTGCCCGCGGCGCGGGCGAAGCCGGCCTTCCGGGCATCACGTCGCCTTCAGGCCTGCACGTGTTCGTCAGCGCCGAGCCCGGTCTGACCGACGACTGGCACACCGATTTCCTTCCCGCCGCGGAATCCGGGTCGGGTGGCGACTGGCTCGGCCTCGACCACGTCGACATCACGGTCGCCGAAGACGAACTGAACCAGGAGATCTCCTTCTTCCGTACGCTCTTCGGGTTGCGTCCGGAGAACCCGGAGGAGTACATGCAGCCACACGGGCGGTTGCGGATCCGGGCGTTGCGCGCCGAGAAGGGTGATCTGCGGGTGGCGCTGCAGGTCTCCGACACCGGCGCCGACGAGCCGCGGCGGTACGGCATCACGCAGTTGGCGTTCGCGACGCGCGATGTCGTGGCTGCGGTCGCCCGAGCCCGCGCCGACGGCGTCGAGTTCCTGCGTCCGCCGGAGAACTACTACGTCGATCTGGATGCCCGCTTCGCACTCGAGCCCGGTGTCCTCACCACCCTCCGCGAACACGGACTGCTCTACGACCGGGTGGGGGACGGCGAGTTCCTGCACGCCTACACGCTGCCGCTCGAGGGTGGTTTCTCGGTGGAACTACTCGAACGGCGCGGCGGATACGACGGGTACGGGTCGGTGAATGCGCCCGTGCGGTTGGCGACACAGGGACGCTGACCGACGACCGCCTTCACTGTCGGTCACCCGACCTCCTCGAGTTCCGTATCGCACTGATAGGCATGGCCGACGAGACGATCGACAGCCGACCCGTCACGGACGAACTGATCCAGGAATGGGCGGACGAGCCGAGACAACGGGAACGGTGCGGGTCTCGTACGCCATCATGCGGAACGCAACTCCACGGGCGACTCGGACGGAACGGGCGACTCGGACGGACGACGCATGTCGTCGAGCCACACGAGCAGTCCGCACACGGGGAACAGCGCCCCGAGAACACACACCGCCGTCCACCCGTGCGTCAGGTACGCCACGGTGGAGGCGGCGCTGCCGAGCGCTCCGGCGAGGAAGTAACTCGTCATGTACGCGGTGTTGACACGGCTGCCCGCGTCGGGCCGCAGCGTGTAGATCAGGCTCTGGTTGCTGATGTGGGTGCCCTGGATGCCGAGTTCGAGGAGCGCGACCCCCACCGCCAGCGCGGCCACGTGGTGTTCCCCCACCGCGATCAGCGCGAAGGCACCCGCGGTCGCTGCGACGAACACACCGCGCCAACCGAACACCTCGGCGAGCAGACCCGCGACAACCCGGGACAGCAGGATGCCCAACAGCAGACCGGTCATGACGTTGCCGATGACGCGTCCCCGTTCGGTGTCGTGGGCGAGTGTCGCGGCGAAGGGAACCAGGATCTGGCCGACCACCGAACCGGTGCTCACGACCACGGCAGCGGCGGCGAGCACCTGCCAGGTGGGCGCGGTCGCCATCACCAGCAATCCCGCAGCGGTCACCGTGAGCATCACGTTCAGCAGCCGTCGTCGCTCGATCATGTCGCCGAGCGGCACGAGGAACGCCAGTCCCAGCGCGTACCCCACCTGTCCCGCCGTCACCACGAGGCCGACCGCGGTGTCGGACGCGTGGAGGCTCTCCGCGATCGCCGCGACCAGCGGCTGCGCGTAGTAGCTGTTCGCCACCACCAGACCGGAGGCGAGCGCCATGACGGCCACCGAACTCCGGTCCATGCGGTCTCCGCTGCTCACGTCCCGAGCATCGGGCCACCATGACTGATCTGTCCAACGGGAAATATCGATCTGATTCAGAGATATCATCGATCAGTGGAGATGCGCCGATTGCAGCAGTTCCTGGCGGTGGCGCACCGAGGTCACTTCACGCGCGCCGCCGAGGAACTGCACATGTCCCAGTCCGCGCTGAGTTCGTCGATCCGCGCGCTGGAACGGGAACTGGGTGTGGCACTGTTCGAACGCACCACCCGCACCGTCCTGCTCACCGCCGCCGGGCGCGCGCTCCACGCGCACGCCCGGCAACTGGTGGGCGACATGGCCGCCGCACATGCGGCGGTCGCGGAGATCGCCCAGGTCCGGGCCGGCACCCTCGCGGTCGGGACGGTGCAGACGTTCGTCGCCGTCGACCTGCCCGCGCTCCTCGCCCGGTTCCACGCCGACCACCCCGCCGTCGAGGTGCATCTGCGGGAGGCGACGTCGACGGAGTTGGTCGACGGACTGACCGGCGGCGACCTGGATCTGGCGTTCGTCGCGTTGGACACCGACCCGCTGCCGCCCGGACCGACGGTGCTCCGCGACTACGAGGAGGAGCTCGTCGTGGTGGTCGCCCGCGACCATCCCCTCACCGGATCGGCGTGCGTCGCCCTCACCGATCTCGCGCCGTTCCCGTTCATCGACTTCGAGGCCGGCCCCGGATTGCAGACCACCGTCGCCGCGCTCTTCGCACGCGCGGATGTGCAGCGGCGCATCACCTTCCGGATCGGCGACATGACACGTCTGATCGAACTGGTACGACACGGGTTGGGTGTCGCCGTGGTTCCCGAACCGATCGCGCGGACCAGCGACCTGACATCCCTGCGCATCACACCGCGGGCATCGCGGCGGCTCGCCCTCGTCGCCAGATCGGACGCACCGACCAACCCGGCCGCGCGCGCCCTCCTCGGACTGCTTCCGGTACGCGACGGTCGGGATGCGCCGGACCGGCGGTGATCACAGGTGCGGACGGACGCGTTCGGCGATGCACCGCAGGTTCTCGACCTGACGTGCATGCGGCAGGGCCACGGGACGGGTGTGGACGAGGAGGTGATCGGCCAGGGGAAGCGCGGGATCGTCCGACAGACCGGAAACGAACTGTTCGGAGCTGCCCACGATCGAATGCCGGGCGGCGCGCCGCGACGCCGCTCGACCGCGCTGTTCCTGCAACCGCAACTCGTCTGCCGACCGCGCGGTGTCGGCGATCAGTACCGGCCTCGAAATCGCGACGCGCGCCGCGGATCCCAGAGCGGATCGGTACCGGGAGATGAGACCGGCGACGCGTTCGTCCTCGAATCGGGGGCCCCGATCGTCGACGCGTCGACGTCCGGCGATCAACCCCAGGCCACGCGCAACGGCGCATTCGACGCCGTCATCGCTCCCGGTGGTCACCCATATCCGCTGCGGCAACGTCTCCGTCGGCGGAACGACGGGTCGACGGGAACCCACCGGCCCGATTCCGGACACCGCGGCGTCGACCACGGTGTCGACGGAACTCCAGAAGCGGGTGTGGCGGTCGGCGTGGTCGATGCCCCACATCCGTGAGGTATCCGGCGAGGAACCGCTCCCGAATCCCAGCTGCAGACGACCGGACGACAACGCATCGACCACCGCCGCATCCTCGAGGATCCGCCGGGGATCGTCGAATACCGCTGCGATCGAGGCTGTTCCGAGTGAAATGGTGGTGGTTTCCCGGGCGATCGCGGCGAGCAGCACGAGTGGGCTGGGCATCGCGCCGCCCTGCTCCCCGAAGCGGTGTTGAGCCACCCAGAACGACTCGAACCCGAGGTCCTCGGCGGTGCGGGCGAGACGGATCGCATCGTGGATGCCGTCCACCGGTGACGATCCGGCGTCGACGTGGGTGAGCACACCCCACTCCGTCACGTCGGCACCACCATGGGACTGCGGTCGCGGGGGTGCGGCAGGATGTCGGCGTCGACGCCGTAGACCTCCGCCAGCAGTTCGCTGGTGACGATCTCCGCCGGAGCGCCGACACCCCACAGTCGGCCGCGCTCGAGGACGGCGATGCGGTCGCAGAACCGAGCGGCCAGATCCAGATCGTGCAGCGCCACGACGGCGGTGCCGCCGCGGTCACGGATCATGCGCATGAGTCCCAGTCGATGACGCAGGTCGAGGTGGTTGGTCGGTTCGTCGAAGAGCAACACCGACGGCTGCCCCGCCAGCGCTTGGGCGACGAGGACCCGTTGGCGCTCCCCACCCGACAGTCGGGCGAAATCACGTTCCGCGCGGTCGACCATGTCGACCGACTCCAGCGCGGCGACCACGAGTGCCCTGTCGGCCGCGGTGTCGGCGTCGAACATGCCCTTGTGGGCCGCACGACCGAGCATCACGACGTCCGCGACGGTGAGCGGGAAATCTGCGGGTGAGTGCTGGGCGACGACACCGGCCGTGCGGCCGACGAACCGCACCGGTGTGGTCCACACGTCCCGACCGTCGAGGGTGACGGTGCCCGCGGCGGGGCGCAGTGCGCGATAGGCGGTGCGCAACAGGGTCGACTTTCCGCTGCCGTTCGGGCCGACGAGCGCGACGGTCTCGCCGGCGGCGATGTCGAGGGTGACGTCGTCGACGAGCAGGTTGTCGCCGACGCGGACGCTCACACGATCGAAACGGAGCATCGTCGCCTCACCTCGCCATGGTGCGGCGCAGCAGCCACACGAAATACGGGCCCCCGACGAGGGCCGTGACGATACCGACCGGGATCTCCTGCGGGATCATCACGGTCCGGGCCACCAGGTCGGCCCCGATCGCGAACGCGGCCCCCACCGTCAGCGCGACGGGCACCATCCTCCGGTGGTCCGAACCGACCAGCATCCGGGCGATGTGCGGAATCATCAGACCGACGAAGCCGACCACACCGCTGACGGAGACCAGGATTCCGGTCAGCAGGGTGGACGACACGATCAGGCCGATCCGGAGTCGCCCGACGTCGACACCGAGTGCGGTCGCGTTCTCGTCGCCGGTCAGCAGCACGTTGAGGCTGCGCCGCAGCGGGAACATCACCGCGCACGCCACCAGCAGCCCCACCGCGGGAACGAGCAATGTGTCCCACCGCGCCGCACCGAATCCGCCGAGGGTCCACTGCAGGACCTGCCCGGCGAGTGTCTGGTCCGGCGAGGTCAACACCATCAGGGACGTCAAGGCGCCGAGCACCGAGGACACCGCGACGCCGGCCAGGACCAACCGGACGGGGTCGATGGGGCCGCGGCCGCGGGCGACGAGCAGCACGATCGTCATCGCGGCGAGTGCACCACCGAACGCCGCGAGCGGAAGCAGCATCGCCTGCGACCCCAGCCCGAACCGCAGAACCGCGACCGCACCGACCGCGGCACCGGCGGAGACCCCGAGGATGCCGGGTCCGGCGAGCGGATTCCGGACCACCGCCTGGATCACCGTGCCCACCAGGGCCAGTCCCGCACCGACGCACCCCGCGAGCAACACCCGGGGCAGGCGGGTGTCGGCGATGATCAGGTCCTGCGCTCGGGTCCAGTCGGGGGTGATCACCGCGGGACCGACGATGCGGTGCCCGATGATCCGCCACGCGGTGGCCGCATCGACCCCCACCGACCCGACCAGGATCGCAGCGGTCGTCACGACCAGCAGTGCGACGGTGGAGACGACGAGAACCGTCCGTACTCGGGTGTGGGTGTTCACTCGAAGGCTGCGGGATGGAACTGTCGTGCGAGGTGCTCGACGCCGTCGATCGAGTACGGGCCGGGCTGCAGCTGCGAGAGCGTGATCGTCGAGAACGTCTCGTTGCGGATGGCGGGTGTCTCGGCGATGGCGGGGATCGATTGCAGATCCGCGATCTTCGTGGTCACCGACGGTGACCGGTACTGAGGGGTGGTCCCTTCCTCTCGCACCAGGATCACATCCGGGGCACGGTCGGCGACTTGTTCCCAGGAGACACTCATCCAGCGTTCGGGAACGTCGGCGAAGATGTTCTCGCCGCCGGCGGCCTCGATGAGTGCCGTGGCCATGCTGTGGCCACCTGTCGTCGAGGCGGAGTCGAGCCCGGACGCGTACAGGAACACCTTGACCGGCTCGGTGTCACCGATACGGTCGCGCACCGCGTCGAGGCGTTCGCGCAGCGCCGCGACGGATTCCTCCGCCCGGTCGCTGACGTCGAAGATCGCTCCGACGGTGAGGATCTCGGTGAAGATGGCGTCCACCTCGACCGGTCCGGTGGCGCACCCTTCGGGATGCAGGTGGGTGTCGACACCGACCTGGGCGAGTTGGTCGCGGGTGTGTCCGGTCTTCTCACTGAATCCGTCGGGGTAGCCCGAGTAGACGAAGTCCGGTTCCACATCGATGAGCTGTTCCATGGTGGGCTGCTCGGACGACAGGATCGGCACCCGGGCATAGGCCTCGGTGTAGGCGGGGGCGATCTCACGTCCCCGCAGGTACGCGGTACCGACCATGTGGTCCTCGAGACCGAGTTCGAGCATCGTCTCGGTTGCATTGGAAGTCAACGCAACCGCACGGTCCGGTACCGCCGTGTACTCGGTGGTGACCCCGCAGTTGTCCGCGTCCACGTACGCGACGGCCCCGGACACGGAACCGTCGGTGTCGTCGACCGCCTGACCGCACGACGCCGTGGTCAGCACGATCGCGAGTGCCGCGACCGGCAGCGTCCATCGATTCCGACCGGATCGGGGTGGGGAGGCGACGCCCATCGGGCGAAGAGGAACCACGGACACGACAATTCCTTTCCGAGGTCGCACGCCTCGAAAGCAGGAACGGGTCAGCTGGGCGACCTGACTCTCGACAACCGTTCGTGCTGCCGATCACAGTGGCGGGACCGCGCCGGATTCGCACCGGACTTCCACCCATGTCGCTGCCCGTCTCGGGTTGGACGTCCGGATTTCAGCCCACCGCGCACACCGCACCCGAGCCGGCAGCCGGTTCACCGTCCGCCGACCCGGGTCCGCTCACCCCATGGGATCGTCGGAACCCGCCCGCGCGGTGTCGTGGAAAGGCGCCTCGAACTTCGCCCACCGCACGCACTCCCATCCGCCGCCGGCGACGGGGACGAGTTCGACGGTGTCGGTGTTCGCGAGATGGTTCCCGATCGCGAACCCGCCCGGCACCTTCCCCAACCGTGCCGCGACGAGCCGGATCGCGGCGCCGTGGCTGACGACCACGATGTCGCCGGATCCCTGCTCGAGGTAGTCACCGCGCAGCGCGTCGAGCACGGGCACGAACCGGTCGAGGACGTCGACCGCGGATTCACCGCCGGGGACACGCGACCGCAGGTCGCCGGCGTGCCACGACTCGTAGACCTTCATGAACAGCTTGTGCGATTCCTCGTCGCTGCGGTTCTCGAGTTCCCCGACCTGCACCTCGTGCAGCCCCTCACGCGCATCGGCGTGCAGACCGATCGGATCCTCGGCGTGCTGCGCGGTCTGCCGCGCACGGATCGCATACGACGACACGATCAGCGACGGCGCGCGCTCGACGAGTTTCGTTCCGAGTGTCTTCGCCTGTGCGACACCGAGATCGGTGAGTTCTGCACCCGGGAGGGCGGTGTCGAGCCGCCGCTCCACGTTCGCGAACGTCTGGCCGTGCCGGGCCAGGATCAATCTGCCGCTCACCGGGGCTCCTCTCCGCGCCGCAGCCGTTCGAGCCACGCCGCGTCGTCGTCGACCGCCACGGGAGGAACCCCCTGATCGGACACCGCCGGCCACGAGCCGAGGAAGCGCACACCGGCGAACCGGTGCAGCGCCTGCAGCGCCTCGGCGACGAGCGGGTCGTCGATGTGCCCGATGCAGTCGAGGTGGAAGAAGTACGTGCCGTACTCCTCACGGGTGGGACGTGATTCGATGCGGGTGAGATCGATTCCGCGGCTGCCGAACTCGGACATCGCCCGCACCAGCGATCCGGGTACGTTCGGCAGCTGCAGGATCACGGAGGTGCGGTCGCGGCCCGTGCGCTCCGGGACCGGAACCGGCCGCGTGAGCAGAACGAATCGGGTTCGTGCGCCGGCGTGGTCGGCAACACCGTCCGCGTAGACGTCGAGTTCGAGCCGCCGCCCGGCGATGGCGGTGGACACACCCGCGTCCACGTCACCCGCCGCGACGTCCTCGGCGGCGCCCGCATTCGAGGACGCGGGGACGATCCTCGCGTCGGGCAGGTTCTCGGCCAGCCACTCGCGCACCTGCGCCGCCGCGACCGGGTAGGCGCCGACGGTCGCGATGCGGTCGCGGGTCGTGCCCGGTCGCACGACCACGGTGAACGCGATGTCGAGTTCGGTCTCGGCGACGATCTGCAGCCGCGCACCCCGCGCGAGCGCATCCATCGTCGGGGACACCGAACCGTCGACGGAACTCTCGATGGGCACGACCGCACCGTCGACGTCGCCGTCGCGCAGCAGTTGCAGCGCGGCGGGCTGGCTCGGGGCGGCGATCCGGTCGACCGCGGCGTCGAACGCACCGAGCTCCTCGAACCGGGCGAGGGCCATCTCGGTGAACGTTCCGGTCGGACCGAAGTAGGAGATACGTGGCACGGAATCCAGGTTACGCACCACCGGTGGCCGCGACGCGACGACGAAGTGAACCCGCGGTCAGCGTGTCACGAGTCCGCGCACCGCCAGGTCCCGTGCGACGACGCCGGGATCGTCGACCTCCACCGCGAGAAGGATCTCGCGCAGCGCGTCGGTGGCCTCGGGGACGAGTCGGACGAGTCGCCCCGGGTCGGGCGCGACCACCGCCTCGCGCACATCGAAACCGCTCAGGGCGGCAGCGGTCGCACCCAGCAGTGCGAGCACCCCGTCGGCGTCGGCGACGCGGGCCACGTAACCGGTGGTGGCGTGGGCGAGGACCGACAGGAAGTCGGCGATCGCGTCGACGCCGTGGCCGACGGCCAGACCGGGGATGTGACCGGCGTCGGTGAGCGCCTGCGCGGTGGCGGCGAGAGCGGAATCGTCGACATCCGTGACGTACACGGCCAGCGGCGCGGGTGCGGTGAACGCGAGCACGTCGTCGAGGTCGGCGACCGCGCAGGTCAGCTGGTATCGGACGGGGCGCCACCGGGCGGGCTCGGGTGCGGCGGCGGACGCGTCGAGTTCGGCGACGATGTCGCGGGCGGGTCGCTCGGTCAGCGCGGACGCGGGGACGATCGGCGGCGCGTCGGCCCGCCCGGGGCGCGCGGGGACGTCGCCGAGCGTGGCGTAGCGACCCGAGAGCAGCGCCTCGACGAGACCGCGCGGTTCCTCCCGCGACGGCGGCATTCCGAGTGGGAGTGGGATCGACACGGTGTCCAGGCTAACGCGGCACACCCTTGCGACCACCGTCACAATGACTTAGGTTTGCCTCACCTACGAAGAGCGAGGAGGGTTGGCATGCAGACCACCACCACGACCGACATTCCGGCACCGACCACCGCCGAACGCGTGCGCACCGCCCTCATCCGCGCCGACACGACGATGCTCGCCGTCGACGGGTGCGATCCGATCTCGACGACGGTCCACCACCTGCACGACGAGGGGCACGTCGCGATCGTGGTGCCGTCCCGCAGCGACGCCGTCGACCTGGCCTGGCGTGCCGGAGCCGCGGGACTGTCCGCGATGCTCGAACTCACCGATCACTCGCCGCTGCGGCTGCGCAATCCCGTCCGCTCCCTCATCTGGCTCAGCGGCACCCTCCGCCCCGTCGACGAACCCCGCCGCCTGGCCGCCGAGATCGCCGAGATCCTTCCCCACCCCGAACTCCTCGATGTCGGGCACACCACCGAACTGCTGCAACTCGAGTTGACGTCCGTCGTCGCCGCCGACACCACCGGCGCGGAATCCGTCGAACTCGGCGCCGTCCTCGACGCCGCACCCGATCCGTTCGCCATCTACGAGACGGCGTGGCTCCAGCACATGGAGGACGACCACGCCGACATCGTCGCCCGCATCGCCCGCCGCATCCCCAGCACGTCCCGCACCGGACGCATCCGCCCCCTCGGCCTCGACCGCTACGGCCTGCGGCTACGCATCGAATCCGGCGAGGGCGACCACGACGTGCGCATCCCCTTCCACGAGCCGGTCGACGACCCGACCGCGTTGAGCCGCGCGCTGCGCATGCTCATCGGATGCCCGTTCATGAACGGCCTGCGGTCGACGCACTGAACCGTCGACCGTTCGTCCGGTCCGCGGCCCCGTCCCGGTCGGGCAGAATCGCGACGGTGACGATCCTGCGCGATTGGCTGAACCCACCCGGGCGGCCACCTGCCACACCGCTCGACCCCACCGAACGCCGGGCCCTGTGGATCGAGATCACGATCGTCCTGCTCATCACGTTCGGGCTGAGCGGGCTGTCGTCCATGCTGTCGCTTCTCGAGGCCACGCTCGCACCGGAACCGCTCGCCGAGCAGACCGTCGCGATCAACACCCCGCGCGCAACGCACGGGGCGATCGATCTGGCCCGCCAACTCCTCGGCGTCGTGCGTCTGCTCGCCTGGGGCGCGCTGGGTGTGTATCTGCTGTGGCGCAGCGGTCACGGTCCCGCGACGATCGGTCTCGGTCGCCCCGGATTCCGCCGGGACGTGCTGCCCGGCGCGGGCCTGGCCGCCCTCATCGGTCTGCCCGGACTCGTGTTCTACCTCGCCGCGCGGGCCGCCGGAGTGAATCTGACGGTCGCGCCGAGCGTGCTGACCGACGTGTGGTGGCGGCTGCCCGTCGAGGTGCTGTGGGCGATCGCGAACTCCGGCGCCGAAGAAGTGCTCGTCGTCGCGTACATCATCACGAGGCTGCGGCAGCTCGGCTGGTCCGAGAACGGGTCGTTGCTCGCGTCGGCGTTGCTGCGGGGCAGCTATCACCTCTACCAGGGGCTGGGTGGCGGTGTCGGCAACGTGATCATGGGTCTCGTGTTCGGCCGGTACTGGCAGCGCACCGCGAAACTGTGGCCGCTGGTGGTGGCCCACGCACTGATCGACACCGTCGCCTTCATCGGATACCAGGCCCTGCGGGGGCACGTGTCGTGGCTACCCTGACCGTAGAGTTGTCCGGGTGAACGGAGAGTTGCGCGGGTGAACGGTGACGAACAGGCCCCCCGGAACCGACCTCGGCCGCCGCAGGTGCCGCCGCACCGGCCGGGCCCCGGCCGCCGGAATCCTCCGCCTCCCGCCGGAGGTCGCCCGGCCGGGCCGCCTCCCGAAGGCAACCAGGTCATCCGCCGTCCCGCCGATCAGCAGGCGTGGTCGCAGGCCGCCCCTCCCCCGTACACACCGCCGCGGCGGCGGCCACCGCCGCAACAACGTCAGGCACCGCCACCTCGGCAGGTGCCGCCCCGGCGTCAGGCCCCTCCACCGCCGGCCCGGCGACAGCAGAGCCCTCCGCCCCGCGACGCGCAGCAGCGCGACCGGGCCCCCGCCCGGAAACCCGAGCGATTCACCGAGCCGAAACGGGCCGCGGCTCCGCCGCCTGCCGGGCCGCCCCGTCGCCCCACTTCCGAGCCCGCTCCGCGGCGGCGTCGTCCCGGCGGGTTCCGGCGCGCGCTGCGCCGACTCGCGGTGGTCGCCGTCGTCCTGATCGTCGCGGCGGTCGCGGGGGTCGTGTACTTCGACGGCAAACTCCAGCGGATCGACGCGCTCGCCGACTACGACGGGCGGGTCGGCGACACCCCCGGCACCAACTGGCTGCTGGTCGGCTCCGACAGTCGGCTCGGACTCACCCCCGATCAGGAGCAGGAGCTCGCGACGGGCGGCGATGTCGGAGCCGACCGGACCGACACGATCCTGCTGATCCACGTACCCCGCGGAAGCGGCGCCACCACGATGGTGAGCCTGCCCCGCGACTCGTACGTCTCGATACCCGGCTACGGGCAGGACAAACTCAACGCCGCATTCGCGTTCGGCGGTCCGCAACTGCTCGTGCAGACCGTCGAGGGCGCCACCGGCGTCCACATCGACCATTACGCCGAGATCGGCTTCGGCGGATTCGCGTCGATCGTCGATGCGGTCGGCGGGGTCGACGTGTGCGTCCCGTACGACATCGACGATCCGCTGGCCGGTCTGCAGCTGTCGGCGGGCTGCCAGGAACTCGACGGTGCGGAGGCCCTCGGATTCGTCCGCACCCGCGCCACCGCCCTCGCCGACCTGGATCGCATGAACAACCAGCGGTTGTTCATGTCGGCGTTGCTGAGCAAGGCCACGAGCCCCACCACGTTCCTCAACCCGTTCCGGCTGTGGCCGCTCGTGTCGGGTGCCGCGAGGTCGCTGCGCGTCGACGAAGGCGATCACCTGTGGCACGTCGGGCAGCTCGCCTGGGCGATGCGCGGTGAGACGGTGACGGCGACGGTGCCGGTCGGTGGATTCCAGGACGTCTACGGCAGCGGCAATGTGCTGCTGTGGGACAGCGAACGGGCGCTGCCGTTCTTCGACGCCCTTGCGAACGATCAGCAGATCCCGCCGGAACTGCTCACCACGGGCTGAGCGACGCGCTCCGGACCGCCGTCCGGGGCGCGTCCCGTCGTGATCATGGTCACCGGTGCGGCGGGAATTCCGGCACCGGTGTCTCCGCGCGGTCGCGAGGGTCGTGCGCCCGGCCCGCTCCGGGAACTCCCGATTCCGGTCGCGGGCGCCGCGTGATCGGTGGAAATGCGCGCAGCGGCGGGCGAAACACGCGGCGACGAATTCGGGTAGTCCACAGGAAAACCAACCCTGAATTCAGCCATGATAGGCAAAGCTACTACTTCTGAGCCTAGCCAATACTTGGATGAAAAAGCCTCTGACCTGCATTAACGTTTCGGTCATGACCACGATCGGCGACACTTCGAAGTCCAAATTCCATTCGCTGCTGCACGATCAGATCCGCAACGAATTCAATGCGGCGCACCAGTACACCGCCATCGCGATCTTCTTCGACAATGCGGACTGCCCGCAGCTGGCGAAGTTCTTCTACGGACAGTCCGTGGAGGAACGAAACCACGCCATGATGATCGTCCAGTACTTCCTGGACCGCGGTATCGCCGTCGAACTCACCGGTGTCGACGCCGCCGCATCGATGTTCGAGGATGCCCGCGAACCCATCGCGTTGGCACTCGAGCAGGAGCAGCGCGTCACCGACCAGGTCGTCGAACTCGCACGCACCGCGCGCGACGAGGGCGACTACCTCGGCGAGCAGTTCATGCAGTGGTTCCTCAAGGAACAGGTCGAGGAGGTGTCGGTGATGTCGACGCTGAAGACCATCGCGGGTCGCGCAGGCGAGAACCTGTTCGACCTCGAGAACTACGTGGCACGCGAGATCAACTCGAAGGCCGGTGGCGCAGACGCATCCGCACCGTCCGTCGCGGGCGGCGCGCTCTGACACCCCACCCCGGAACGAGCGAAGGGTACATCCGATCGATCGGATCGATCGGATGTACCCTTCGCTCACACCGCCGGGGGCGTACCCCCACCGGTGTGGGGGGACGCCGCTCAGCGCAGGGTGACCTGCCGGCTGCGGATGCCGTCGCGGGAGCGACGTTCCGCGGCGGTCAACGGGGTGTCGTCGGCGAGCGCCGCCTCCAGTCGCGCGCCGAACTCGCGGGTCGGTTCCACCCACTCGTCGGGGTGCTTCTCGCGGTCGAGGTCGAACACCGGCACCAGCAGCCCGTGCGTGCGGAACGAACCGGCGAACCGTGAACCCTCCCCGAGGTGCAGGCCACCCGCCGCGTGCACCCGCGACAGCGCCGACATCAACGCGTCCTCGTCCTCGTCGCGGATCCAGCGGATGTGTGCCTTCTCGCCCGGATCCACCCACCACGCGGCGACGAGGCCGTCCGCGTCGAGGCGTGCCGACGGCAGCACCGCCGCGTTCGCCTGCTGCACCATCTGCGCGACATCCGGTGCCGGCTCGACACCTTCGGGAATCCACCAGGAGAAATCCTGGAACACGGTGACCGCCGGCAACGTCTCGGCGTCGAGCAGATCCGTCAGGGCCGGGGTGTCGTCACCCGGTGACGCGACCTGCAGCGACGTGCCCGCCTCACCGGTGCGCGCCCACGCGATCGCGGCGGCCAGCTCCGCCGCCGGATCCGGTCCGGGGGCCGCGAGCTGCAACCCGACGTAGCCGACGACGTCGTCGCCCTCCTCACGCACGAGCGCCGCGACACCACCGGGAAGGATGGTCGCGCCGACGATCCGGCGACCGTCACCGGTGACCGGCAGGTCCACCAACGCCGACGGCACGAACTCGCGCAGCGCGACGAGGTCGCGTTCGAGGGCGATCCCCTCGAACGGGCGGGTCGGCACCGCCGACGCCGCCTCCCGCTCGAGCCTGCGCTGCTCGAGCTTCGCCGCACGGTTGCTGCCGGGCTTGGGCCCGCTGTTTCTCTTGCTCTTCTTCGCCACGGCGCAAAACTACACGCCGGGTGCCGCGGCGAGCTGCGCCTTGGTGCGCCCCGGGTGGTTGGTGGCGACCCAACCGACCCCGAGCGCGCGGCACAACTCGACGTCGGCGGCGTCGTCGACCGTCCAGCAGTACGTGGCGCGGCCGGCGAGCGCGGCCTTGTCGACGAGGTCGCGGTGTTCGCGCAGCGTCGCGATGGACGGGCCGATCGCCGTCGCCCCGACCGTGGTCGCGGCGCTCCCCCCGAGGTAGCGGGACGTCTCGCCCAGCAGCACGGTGGGCAGCAGGGGCGCCGACCGGCGGATGCGCCACACGGCGCTCGCCGCGAACGACATCACGACCACCCGCGAGAAGTCCGCCGAGGCCGGGGTCGCCAACCCGAACCGGGCCAGTTCGGCGAGCAGTTTCGCCTCGACGAGACTGCCGTACCGCACGGGATGTTTCGTCTCGACGAACAGTTTCACGGGGGTGCTCGTCCAGTCGAGGGCGAGTTCGAGCAGCTGCCGCAGCGTGAGCAGGCCGGCGGGCTCATCGGGGCTGCCGTAGTCGAACTCCGACAGCTCGTCGAGGGTCATCTCGCTGACCACGCCGGTGCCCGACGACGTGCGATCGACGGTGCGGTCGTGGATGCACACGAGCTGGCCGTCCCGGGTCAGCCGCACGTCGCATTCGAGTCCGTCGGCGCCTTCTTCGAGGGCCAGTTCGTAGGCGGCGAGGGTGTGTTCGGCCTTCGCTGCAGACGATCCCCGGTGTGCGACGACGCGCGGGGTGGCGGGTCCCGTCACGACGCGACCACCTCGCGTCGGGCGGGTGCGCCCTCGGCGCCCTCCGCGTCCTCGGCGTTCTCGGCGTTCTCGGCGTCCTCGGCGAGCGCATCGCGTTGGGCCGGTTCCGCCGGCGGCGGAGCGATCGGCGCGACCGGTGCGTTCGCGGGACCGGACGCAACGGTGAACCGACGACGGGTGAGCGGACGTCCCCGCAGGTCGGTGTCGTCGAACAGGCGGAGCACCCACAACGTCGCGACGGCAACGGCAGCGGCGACGACAGCGAGAAGCGCGGTGAGCAGCACCGCATCGGCGCGGGCCTGCAGGGTGTCGCGCTGACGCCACAGCAGGACGACGACGGCCAGCACCGTGTTCACGACCATGAGCACCCACCAGCCGCGGACCGCCCGCAGCAACCGCGGATCGTCGCCCGCGGCCTCCGTGAGATACACACCCGGCAACGCGGCATTGACCCCGGGAACCACCGATGCCGCGACGATCTGCCAGGTCGGCCGCGGATCCGATCGGCCACGCGCGGCGAACACGCGGCGGCGTATCTCCACGACCCGCAGCGCCGACGCACCCGCCGCGGCGAGTGCCACGACGAGCCCGACGATCTGCGTCGCCCACACCGCCGCGTCGGACAACGCCAGGACGAGGGGGTCGACGAGCCGGGTTCGGTTGAACAGCAGCAGCGCGTAGCGCGCGCCCTCGGCGAGCGCGGCGAGGGCGAACACCGCCGCGGTACCGACGAGCAGTGTCGGCGCCAGATCGGCGAGGGTGTCGGCGCGGGTCGGTTCGTCGTCGCGGCGAACCGGTTCGTCCAGCAGCCCCCAGCGCGGCATCTCCGCGTAGGACGGTGTCCCCCGACGTGTCGCCGGTCGCGGACCCGACGACGGGTCGGCGACCGCGCCGGGGGTGCGTGCCACCCACCGGAAGTTGCGTCGGGACGGCGGCACCGCGATGTGGGTGTCGACCGGAGACAGCAGCAGACCGTGACAACCGGGGCACCACTGCAACGGCTGATGCCCGACCGGCCACCGGTTCTCGCAGCGGACGCAGATCTGGTAGGCGGCCATCAATAGATCTTCGCCGGGGCGTCGCCGTCACAGACCAGGGGCAATCCCTGTTGTTGCCACGCCACCATGCCACCGTCGACCTGGTAGGCGTCGAATCCGATCCGGTTCAGGTATTGCACCGCACCGATCGAGCGGCCACCCTGCCGGCACACCACGTACACCTCGGCGTCGATGTCCACATCGTCGACCCGGGAGGGAAGATCGGCGAGGGGAATGTGCAGTGCCCCGGGCGCGTGCCCGAGTTCCCATTCGTCGTCCTCACGCACATCGAGCAGCACCGATTCGGTGCCCGGGTCGGGAACCTCTCCCACCGCCACGGTGGGCACGTCGGAAACACTCACGTCCCAATAGTGGCACGCGTCATCGACCGGTGTGGCCGCCGGGAGCGGTGGAGGGCCTCCGAGCAGGAGTTGTCCACAGTTTCCACAGGTTCATCCACAGGCAACTCCGGGCCCGGCGACGACTACTGCGCGCGGGCCTTCTCAGCTCCCTGCGCTGCGCCGCCGTCCCGCAGCAAGCAGTACCTGCGCTCGAGTACGGCAACCACGCCCTCGCCGGAGAGCTGGTCGCCTTCCCCTGGCGAACAGGGATCATCCGCCACAGCAGCGACACCGACCCCGGAGGCCGGAATCGTGCGGCGACGGCAACGCACCGGTCGCCAGGGGCAGAATGTGTACGGCCACCCGCACGGAATCTCGACAGACCGGAGACGAACCACCGTGGAACTACGTATCTTCACCGAACCCCAGCAGGGCGCGTCCTACGAGGATCTGCTCGCCGTCGCGAAGACCGCGGAACGCCTCGGATACGGCGCGTTCTTCCGATCCGATCACTACCTGGCGATGAACGTCGAGGGTCTGCCCGGGCCGACCGACGCGTGGATAACGCTGGCCGGTCTGGCCCGCGACACGTCGACGATCCGGCTCGGCACGCTCGTGACGTCGGCGACCTTCCGGCATCCCGGCCCCCTCGCGATCACGGTCGCGCAGGTCGACGCGATGAGCGGTGGCCGTGTCGAGTTCGGGCTCGGCTCCGGCTGGTTCGAGGACGAACACCGCGCCTACGGCATCCCGTTCCCGCCGCTGAAGGAACGGTTCGATCTGCTGGAGGATTCGCTCGCCGTCATCACGGGCCTGTGGGACACCCCGATCGGCGACACCTTCTCGTACGACGGGAAGCACGTGCGGATCGAGGATTCCCCGGCGCTTCCCAAGCCCGTCCAGTCGCCGCACCCGCCGATCGTGATGGGCGGTGCCGGCAAGAAGCGCACCCCGGCGCTGGTGGCGAAGTACGCGAACGAGTTCAACGTGCCGTTCAAGTCCGTCGACGAGACCGCGGACCTGTTCGCTCGGGTGGGTCAGGCCTGCCGCGCCGTGCAGCGCGACCCCGCCGAACTGACGTATTCGAACGCGCTGGTGGTGTGCTGCGGACGGGACGACGCGGAGATCGCGCGCCGCGCGGACCGGATCGGGCGTGACGTCGCCGAGTTGCGGGAGAACGGGCTGGCGGGCACCCCCGCCGAACTCGTCGACAAGATCCGCCGGTACGCCGAGATCGGGACGCAGCGCATCTATCTGCAGGTGTTGGACCTGGCGGATCTCGAGCATCTCGAGTTGATCGCGGACGAGGTCATGCCCGCCGTCACCGATCTCTGAGCAGTCGCGGGGCTCCGCCCCGCCCGCTCAGTGGCTGCTGGTGGAGCCGAGGAACGCTTCGATCTCCCGGCTCCACCGGTCGGTCCGGGCACGGTCGATGCGCCAGCGGGCGAACACGAAGGCTCCGGTGGCGAAGACGCCGGCGAAGACGAACAGGGACACCCCCGCCAGGACACCCGCGAATCGCGCGGCGCCGTCGCTCATCGGCGGCAACGACTGCTCGCCGGCGCGGTCGACCCACACCTGCACCTCGTCACCGGCGACAGCGGAATCGTCGGCCTGCACGACACCGTGCCGCTCGATGCCCTGCCACTTCCACGTGGCCGGTGCCGTCATCGCGGTGGCGTAGGTCATGTCGCCCCAGCCGGCGGCGTCGAGCGCGGGGTCGGTGTCGAGGGTCGCGGTGACGGTCGCGCGTTCGGCCTGCTGCTGTTCGGCCAGCGTCGTCTGGTTGCCCCAGGTGACGACGGAAGCCCAGATCGACAGTGGAACGAGGAGCAGCAGTACCGCGACGAACAGCGTGAACACCCGGGATTCGACGCGATCGGTACGTCGGACCAGCGGGTTCGCACCGCGCCGCACCCGCCGCATCCGCGTGAGATATTCCGCCGTGTTCGTCATTTCGGAGACCCGATCCCTTCCCCCCGGCCGTTTTCCCTCCATCCAGGGTGCTTCGGTCGTCATCCCGAAACAAGGAAGCGCGGTCAGGTCACACTGTGCATTTGCACACACGTGTGTTCGTCGTGTGTGCTCGGCCCGGGTGTGCCCCGGGCACCCGTCAGGCTCCGAGGCCGACGGGACAGCTGACGCCGGTCGCGTGCACCGGGCAGTACCCGGCGGGGTTCTTCGCGAGGTACTGCTGATGGTAGTCCTCCGCGTAGTAGAACTGGGTCAGCGGCGCGATCTCGGTGGTGATCGTCCCGTACCCCGCCTGCTCGAGACGCTGCCCGAACGACTCGGCCGTGGCCTCGGCGACCTCCACCTGCGATTCGTCGAGTGTGTAGATCGCGGACCGGTACTGGGTGCCCCGATCGTTGCCCTGCCGCATCCCCTGCGTCGGATCGTGGTTCTCCCAGAACTGCCGCAGGACCTGCGTGTAGCCGATCACATCGGGATCGAACACCACGAGGACGACCTCGGTGTGCCCGGTGCGTCCCGAGCACACTTCCTCGTAGGTGGGATTGGGGGTGTATCCACCGGCGTACCCCACCGCGGTCGAGTACACACCGTCGAGCTGCCAGAACTCCTTCTCGGCACCCCAGAAACAACCCATGCCGACGATCGCGATCTGCAGCCCCTCGAGGAACGGGGGAACGATCCGGTGACCGTTGACGTGGTGGACTTCCGGCACCGGCATCGGGTCGGCACGGCCGGGCAGTGCGTCGTCGGCCCGGACCATCTGCGCCGTGGATCCGGCGTGGGCGAGAATGTCGTCGAACCAGGACATGTCCCGATGCTACGCGGACGCGGACTGCGGCGCGGGTGCCGCGACGGCGGGTCCGTCCGCGCCCACCGGCTTGCGTGCGAACCACCTGTCGTTGATCCATCGCGCCGCCGGCATCTCCACACCCCGGTACAGCAGTTCGGCTGCCAGACCCACCGCCACGAGCAGGCACACGATCGCACCGGTCTCACCGAGGAAGGGCACGGTGTTCTCGTACGCGCGGTACATCACGAGGGTGTGGATGAGATAGATCGCGTAGCTGCGGGTCGCCACCCACTTCACGACGCGTGACCGGGCGATACGGCCGTCCACCCGCGACACCAGCACGACGCACGCGAACACCACCGCGATGGTCCACAGGTAGCTGCTGCCCGCCCAGTACACCTGGGTGTCGGTGGCGAGCACCACGACCTGGGCCTGTGCGAGCAACGCCACGAGCAGCGCCGGCACCGAGATCAATCCGGCCCACGCGAGGTAGGCGATCTGCCCGAGGAACACGGCCGGCAGGGTTGCGGCGATCTTCGACAGGAACGGCACCGAGTAGGGCTCGGGGACGTACAGGTTGTAGACGATGACCAGCATGCACAACGCTGCGCCGAGCACGGGGACGGCGGCCGGTGCCGACCGCAGCAGCGACCGTCCGGCGGCGCAGTACAGGTAGAACGCGATCTGCACCGCGAGTGTCCACGCCACACCGAGCACCGCGACCTGCGGTTTCAGGAAGAAGGCGCCGAGGAAGAAACTGAGGAACGCTTCGCTGTTGCCGACGCCGGTGTGGCCGCTGAACATGCCGTTGATGCCGAGTCGGACCAGCACGATCGCAAGAGCGATCGCCACCCAGAACGCCGGGATCAGACGGGTGATGCGGGCGGCGAGGAACCGTCCGGGCCGTTCCCGGATCGCGGACCGGGTGATGAGCATCCCGGTGAGCATCATGAAGGCCGCGACACCGACGAACGACAGATGGTTGTTGAGTCCGGCACCGGCGATCAGGACGTCGTAGGTGAGATCGATGCCCCACCATCCGGTACCGAGATCGTCGATCAGATAGAAGCTGATGTGCGAGTAGACGACGGCGAAGGCCGCGAGGCATCGCAGCAGGTTCACGCCCGGCAAGCGGACACGCGGCGCCTCGGCTCCGCGTGCCGGATCGTGAAGGAGGAGCCGAGACACCCCGCCGATGTTACTTTCCCGTTCATTCGGGGTTCCACTGAGCGCAGCCTCACCGTATTTCGCACCTGACGGTGAACCCGTCCGGGACGGGCGGGGACGGCGGGCGTTGCGGGCGGTGAACCGACGTCCGGCTGTGCCCGCGCCTTGCGGACGGTGTAGTTATGGGTTTGGGTGGATACCCGATAGGAACAATCGGGTGCGCGCCGGTGAGCATTTCGGATGCACGCCGGTGGGCACATCGGGCACCCACCCGAACAGACATCGATTCGATCGAAGGGCCCACCCGGCCCGCACAGAAGGGATCCTTCGTGGCTGAGTACACGCTTCCGGACTTGCCCTACGACTACGCAGCCCTCGAGCCGCACATTTCGGCGAAGATCATGGAGCTGCATCACGACAAGCATCACGCCGCCTACGTCGCGGGCGCGAACACCGCCCTCGAGAAGCTCGCCGAGGCCCGCGAGAACGGCACGCTGGCGGCCCAGGCCACCAAGCTCGAGAAGGACCTGGCGTTCCACCTCGGTGGCCACACCAACCACTCGGTGTTCTGGCAGAACCTGTCCCCCGAGGGTGGCGACAAGCCGACCGGTGAGCTCGCCGCGGCGATCGACGACGCGTTCGGCTCGTTCGACAAGTTCCGCGAGCACTTCTCCGCGAACGCGAACTCCATCCAGGGCTCGGGATGGTCGATCCTCGCGTGGGATTCGATCGGCAGCCGTCTGCTCATCGTCCAGCTCTACGACCAGCAGGGCAACATCCCGATCGGCCTGACCCCGCTGCTCATGCTCGACATGTGGGAGCACGCCTTCTACCTGCAGTACCAGAACGTCAAGGGCGACTACGTCAAGGCGTTCTGGAACATCGTGAACTGGGCCGACGTGCAGGGTCGCTTCGAGCGCGCCCGCACCGCGACCTCCGGGCTGATCGTCTAGTCACGGATCACCGCACACCGGGAAGGGGACGCCGCAGCGGCGTCCCCTTCTCCGTTCTCCGACCTCGGGGTTTCCACTGTGCGGTGGATCCTGTTCCGTTCCGGTGCGTCCGCCGCTAGCGTGCCGCCCATGCCGACGACCGAACCCGACATCATCCGCACCGGACTCGCCTTCCCGGAATGCCCTCGCTGGCACGACGGGTTCCTCTGGTTCACCGACGTGTACGCCGGCGAGGTGCACCGCCTCGAGCCGGCCACCGGGGAATCCGAGGTGGTGGCCCGCATCGACGGTCACCCCGCGGGGATCGGGTTCCTGCCCGACGGCAGGCTCCTCGTCGCGGCGGGACACGTCAAGAAGGTGCTGCGCCGCGAGGACGACGGGAGCCTCGTCGAACACGCCGACCTCTCGCACATCGCGACGGGGCAGCTCAACGACATGTACGTCGACCCGACCGGACGCGCGTACGTGGGGAACTACGGCGACGCGAGTGCCCCGCCCAGCCCGGCCGCCCCGGCGACGCTGGCGCTCGTCGAGCCCGACGGCACCGTACGGCCGGTCGCCGACGACCTGCTGTTCCCCAACGGCATGGTCGCGACCGCGGACGGCACGACACTCGTGGTCGCCGAGACGCGCGCGGTTCCTGGTCGACTCTCGGCGTTCACGGTAAGGCCCGACGGTGCGCTCTCCGAGCGTCGGACGCTCGCCGAGTTCGACGAGACGGTGTTCCCCGACGGCCTCGCGATCGACGGTGAGGACGCCGTGTGGGTGGCGTCGCCGTTCAGCGGCGAGGCGCTCCGCGTGGCCGCGGGCGGGACGATCGTCGACCGGGTGGCGATCGCGAATCCGTATGCGGTCGCGCTCGGCGGTGAGGACGGCCGCGATCTGTTCGCCTGCACGTCCGCGACGTGGCAGCCGGACGCAGCGATGCGCGACCGGGCGGGTGCCATCGTGCGTGTGCGGGTGCCCGTGGCGCGCTGAGCACCCCGACGTCGGGTGTGTCGGCACTCGCACCCTCTTGTGTGCCAGGTCGCAAAACGGTCATTCTTCACGTGAGGCCTGCGAGGGATCGGAGGTGCGATGAGGGAGAGCGGACACATCGGTCTGACGGCGTTCCAGTCCGACGGGACCCTCCGCGGGTTCGTGGTGTCGGGGCGCTGGCCGACGAGCACCCGCGAGTGGACGCAACTGCTCGCGATGACGGTGCGCATCGCGTCGCTGCCGGGTCTGCTGCCGACATCGACGGTGTTCGATGCGCGCGAGGAGCTTCCGGACGATCCGGAGCCGGACACGGTGGGGTTGGTCGTCGCGGCGGGCCCGGTCCTCGGCGACGCCGCGGTGGAACCGGGCTGTTTCGCCGGCCATCAACCACCGGCACTGATGGTGCTGCATCCACCGTCGGAGACCACGCCGTCGCTGCCGGAGAACACGGGTGTCGCGTCCGGGTGTGTGCTGCTGCCCGGGGTCCCGTATCTCGGTCTGGACCACCGGGCGGCGTGGGTGGAGGCGGAGCCCGACGGGACGATCACGGCGCTGGTCAGTAGGCTGAACGTGGATCCGGACAGGGATCCCGACACCGCAATTCTGGCGATGCTGCTCACTGCATGAGCACATGACGAAACCGAGAATTCGGCTCTCCTGAAATTAGCATTACCTTTGCATCCCGTCTCCGGGCGGGCTATCGTTGCTGCAGCGAAGGGGAGTAGCCCCCAATCGCCGCGTCGACACACTGGCCTCCGGGCCCGGCGCGGCGAACCGGATCGTCTCCGGTGGGCGAGACCTTCGGCCGTCGACGCACCCCCGCGTCCGACGACCGGAGGAAGGCCCGTTTCCTCCACACATCGAAGGAGGAAGCACCGCATGTGGTCTGCGATCCTGCTGAGTTTCGCCGTCATCTTCGTCGCCGAACTCGGCGACAAATCCCAGCTGATGGCCATGACGTTCGCGCTGCGTCACCGCTGGTGGGTGGTCCTGACGGGCATCCTCGCCGCGACCACGACAGTGCATCTCGTCTCGGTCGCCGTCGGCCACTACCTCGGTGTCGCCATCCCCGCGCAGGCCATGTCGATCGTCGGGGGCGTCGCGTTCCTGTTCTTCGGCGCGTGGACGCTGCGCGGCGATTCGCTGGACGACGACGAGCAGTCGAAGGCGCAGCGGGCGACCCGCTCGGCCTTCCTCGCCGTGACATCCGCGTTCTTCCTCGCCGAACTCGGCGACAAGACGATGCTCGCGACCGTCACGTTGGCCGCCGACAACGATTGGGCCGGGGTGTGGATCGGGTCGACGGTCGGGATGGTCGCCGCGGACGCGCTCGCGATCGTCGCGGGCGCCGTACTCGGCCGGCATCTGCCGGAGAACGCGATCCGGCTCGGGGCGTCGGCCCTGTTCTTCGGTTTCGGTGCGTGGATGCTCGGGGAGGGCATCGCCCCCGACGTCGCGCCCGTCGGGCCGATCGCGGGCGCCCTCGCGTTCGCGGTGTCGTCGGTCGTGGCGGTCGCCGTGTCGCGGCGGACGTCCCGCCACCGGTTCCCGCGGGCGCTGGCGCTTCCCGCGGATGCAATTGCGGCGGAGGGAAACGAATCGACTCGCGGGAACGCCACCACCGGGGGACACACCGCATCCGGGGATTAGGGTTCGAGGCGTCCTATCACTCGGCAGCAGGAGCACGACCGTGGAGATCCGAGGAACCGCAGCACTCGTCACCGGAGCGGCATCCGGGCTGGGCGCCGCCACCGCACGCCGTTTCGCCGAAGCCGGAGCCACCGTCTTCGGTCTCGACCTCGACAGGTCCATCGACCGCATCGGCGACGACACGCCCGCCGGGGTCACCCTGATCCCCACCGACGTGACCAGCGCCGACGAGGTGCAGGCCGCCGTCGACCGGATCGTCGACTCCGGGGTGCCGCTCCGCATCGTGGTGAACTGCGCCGGCGTCGGCTGGGCCGGACGCATCCTGTCGAAGAACGGTCCGCACGACCTGGAACTGTTCCGCACCGTCATCACGGTGAATCTGCTCGGTACCTTCAACGTCATGCGGTTGGCCGCCGACGCGATCGCGAAGACCGATCCCGTCGACGACTCCGGGCAACGCGGCGTCATCGTCAACACCGCCTCCGTCGCCGCCTTCGAGGGGCAGATCGGGCAGATCGCGTACTCGGCGTCGAAGGGCGGGGTGCACGGCATGACGGTGCCCGCCGCGCGCGATCTCGCCCAGTTCGGGATCCGGGTGAACACGATCGCCCCCGGCATCGTCGATACGCCCATGCTCGCCGGGGTCACCGAGGACTACCGCCGCGGACTGGAGGCGGGCGTGCCGTTCCCGTCGCGGCTCGCGCAGCCCGCGGAGTACGCACAGCTCGCGCAGATGATCGTCGAGCACGACTATCTCAACGGCGAAACCATCCGCATGGACGGTGCGCTGCGCATGGCCCCGCGATAGCGCCCTCCCCACCCGTGCGTGTTTCTGGTGGCCGGAGCTACCAGAAACACGCACGGGTGGGGTGGATCTACAGGTCGTCGATGTGCGGGATGTCCAGCACCGCGCGGTCGCTCATCCACTCCCGCAGCACCTTCGTGGCGATCACATCGTCCTCGTTGTATTCGAGCAACCGCGCGCGCTGACTCGGATCGGGCTCACCCTCGTATCCGACGGCCTCCCGATACCAACTCATCGACGCCTCGCCACCGGCCTCGTCGTCACGCCAGCGGTGCCCGGCGATCGGGGCGATCTTCTTCAGCCCCTTGCCGTTCGGGCACACGAACTGGTCGGTGACGGCCTGGTAGACGTCCACCCACTGCGGCGTCGAGATGAACGCCTTGACCTCCTGCTCCGACGGGACCCCCGGGTATCCGTGGAACCGGCGCGCCGACGACAGCAACCACTTGTCCTCCGCCGAACGCGAATAGCAGTACGCGGCGAACGTCTTCCCGCGGCGTTCCGCCGCCCGACGTTCCGCCGACAGCCACGTCCAGAACTCGGCGAACGACCGCGCCTCGTCCTCGGTGGGCACCGGTCGCCACGTCACGAACGGCCGGTACACCGACTGCACGTCGGTGTTGAGCAACGTCCCCCACAGGTAGGCGCCGTGCTCGTGGTAGCTCTCCATGTCGACGTCGATCTCGACGTCGGCGCGTTGCACCGTCACCTGCCGGTACCGCCGCACCAGCGGCACGTCCGCCAGCCACGCCTTCGCGACCACGATCGCGTCCTCGAACGACCCCTGCGGCCACACCTCCGGCGGATCCCCCGTCCAGCCGGCGAGCCCGTCGATCGTGCGCACATCCAATTCACGCAGCACCACCGCGCGCTGCCCCGGCGCGACCAGCGACACGTCCCGACGCTCCGCCAGTTCCCGACGGCACCGCGGCCACCACGGGCAGGTGCGACACTCCCCGATCTGCGACGGCACTGTCGCCACGTTGCCGCGCGCGATCTCGAGCCGGTCGGCGAAACGTTCGTCGTAGTCGTCGAGGATCGACTCCAGGTCGTGCACCAGGATGCAGTCGCCGCCGTAGCCGATCGCACCCGCGACCTTGGCGGGCGACGCCAATCCGTGTCGTTCGAGCATCCGGTGGAGTTGGGCGACGCGCATCTGGTCGCGCAACTGCGCACGCACCTTACGGTTCTCGTCGACGACCGGCGCCCACTCGAACAGGTCGCTGGTGACGGCCCCGCGGCCCGGGTCGGTGACCTTGTGATTGACGACGACGACGGGAATGTAGCCACCGCGCTCGGTGTCGCGCAGCAGGATCTCCGAACGCCCGCGACGCCCGGTGTCCGCCTCGAGCGGGAGCACGGCGCCCCAGATGCGGTCCGCGCCGGCACGGCACGCCTCGAGGGTCCGGTCGGCGCGACGGGCCATCGGCCCGTCCGGCTCGATCACCACCCATCGGTCGGGGTCATCGGCGACGAGGCGTTGCCTGATCATGTCGCGGTGCGCGGCCGCCGACTCCTGCCGTTGCACCGCCCCGGCGTTCGGTGCTGCCGCCGCCAGTTCGTCGGGATATGCCGCGTCCAGAAACACCCGGTGGCGACACCGCGTCAGCGCGCTCGCCTCCAATGAAACGGGCGCGCGCCGCTGCTCACCGGTCGCCTCCACAACAGTCCAGGGTATTCGGTCGAGACGCGGCGTCCGACAGCAGCATCGTCACGTTAGGCTGAGCGAGGGCGCGGGCGCGCCGCAGACGTACCGAATGGAGGGTGCTGTTCGATGGGGTTGTTCACGCGGCGGAAGCGACGCGCCACCCGCAGGGCCGAAGCCAAAGCTCTCCGGCACAAGGCCGAGCTCGAGGCGAAGCTCGGTGCGAAGAACCAGCTCAAGAGCGACAAGCGGGCCGCAAAGGGCCAGGAGAAGCTGAACCGGAAGCTCGCGAAGTCGCAGGCGAAGCTCGACAAGGAACTGGCACGATCCCAGTCCAAGATCGAGAAGGAACAGATCTCGACGCTCAAGGCCCAGAAGAAGGCTGCCGAGAACCAGGGGCTGAACGCCGCGAAGATCCGACGCTATCTGTCGGTGGCGCGGTTGCTCACCCCGATCCTCGCGCCGCTCGTCTACCAGGCGGTCACCGCGATACGTGGGCAGCTCGACGTGCGTCGCGCACAGCAGCTCGGGGTCGGTGTCGAGCAACTCGGCGAGTTCACGGGGCACGGTGCGCGGCTGAGTGCCCGGATCGCCGGTGCCGAGCAGTCCCTCACCAAGATCGAGGCGCTGCACCCGAAGGACGCCGAGACCCGGAAGTTCGCGACGGCGATCCGCGCGCGACTGTCCGATCTGACCGCCGCGGTACCCGCCGCCGAGCAGATGCCGGCGGCGCGACGCAAGGCCGCGCACGCCGCGATCTCGACCGAACTCGACGGCATCGAAGCGGATCTGTTGGCGCGGCTCGGTGTGAGCTGATCACGCGTTGAGTTCCAGTCCGGCCCTGCTCGGCGGTACCGCGGGTGTGTGTACCGCGGTGCTGGCGATCGCAGCGCACGGCGCGGCCGGCGGCGGAATGCCGTCCGGTGCCGCCGCGGCGCTGCTGGTCGCCGTCGCCGTCGGGGTCGGCATCACGGGGGCGCATCATCCGGTGCTGCCGCCGACGGTGCTGCTCGCCGCGGGACAGATCGCATCGCATGTGGCGTTGTCGTCGGTGACCGACGACCACACGCACACGACGGCGCCGATGATCGCCGCGCACGTGCTCGCCGTCGCCGGCTGCGCGCTCCTGCTCGGTGTCGCCGACCGTCTGCACTCGGTGTGTGCGCGGACGATCCGGCTCGCATCGACGCCGCTACCGACTGCGGCGGCACCACCGGCGGCGCTGCCGGTACACCCGACGATGCTGCACCGCGGCATCGTCTTCCCGTCGACGATCTCGGTGAGAGGTCCACCGGCCACGGCCACCGCCGTGTCCTGACACCTCCCATCGAAAGATCGACATCCGAAAATGAAGACCGCATTCACCCGCGCCGTGATCGGCGCCGGGGCCACAGCCGCGTTGCTGCTCGCCGGATCCGGCGTGGCCGCCGCCCACGTCACCGTCGCCGCGCCGGGCGCCACCCAGGGCGGTTACACCGTCCTGACGTTCCGTGTCCCCACCGAGTCCGACACGGCGGGGACCACCGCCCTGACGGTGCAACTGCCCGACCTGCGGTCGGCACGCACCGAGCCGTTGCCCGGCTGGACCGCGACAGTCGAGAAGGACCCGCAGAGTCAACTCGCGAAGTCCGTCACGTGGACCGCCGACCCGGGCATCGAGGTCGGTCCGGGCCAGTTCCAGCAATTCGTGTTGTCGGCCGGTCCCCTCCCCGACCTGGAGGAGGTGACGTTCCCGGCCGTGCAGACGTACAGCGACGGCGAGGTCGTCGCGTGGGATCAGATCGCCGACGGTGACGAGGAACCCGAGAAGCCTGCTCCGTCGCTGACCCTCGCCGCGAGCGGCGGCGACGCACACGGCGACAGCGGTTCCCCCACGACGGAAACCGAGACGTCGACCGCGACCGGCGACACGACCGATTCCACGGCCCGTTGGCTCGGCGGGATCGGTCTGGTGCTCGGTGCGCTCGGTGCGGCACTCGGCCTCGGTGCCGTGATCCGGGGACGGCGGGCATGACACGTCTGATCACCGTCGTCACCGCCCTGTTCGTAGCGCTGATGATGTCCGCCGGTCCCGCCGCCGCCCATTCCGCGGTGATCGGAAGCAGCCCCGACGACGGGGAACGGATCGCGCAGGCCCCCGACCGGGTGAGCCTGACGTTCAACGAGGCCCTGCAACCGCAGTTCGCCGCCCTGACCGTGGTCGGCCCCGACGGCAATCTGTGGTCGGTGGGCGATCCGGTCGTCGAGGGTCCGACGATCAGTGTCGGTCTCGACGGACTCGGCCCGGTCGGCGAGTACACGGTGGCGTACCGGGTGACGTCCGCGGACGGGCATCCGGTCAGCGGCACCCGCGTGTTCACGCTCACCGAGGAGGGCACCGGAACCCCGGGTGCGCCCGCCGCCGGCAGCGGGGACGCGGCAGCCGACGACGCGGGCAACGACGGCCCCGCCGTGTGGTGGTTCGTCGTGGCCGGTGTCGTCGTGGTCGCGGCGGCCCTGTGGTTCGCGCTGCGCAAGCCGAAGGCCTGATCACAGTGCTGGTGGCGCGCCGACGGTGGCTCCTCGTGGCTGCCGTCGGCGCGCTCACCGGCGTCGCGGCCGGCTGGTTGCTCGCCGCGCCCGACCCGTCGAGTTGGGTGCGCGCGCTGTCGCTGTGCGCGGGGTCGACGGTGCTCGGCGCCGCGGCGGTCGCCGCGATGATGCGCGGCGACCGCCGACCCGACGTCTCGCCCACCGATCTGTGGCGGCTGGTCGCGGCCCTCGGCGGGCTGTGGTTGTCGGCCGACACCGTGCAGATCGTGTTGGAGGCCTCCGCGAGCGTCGGCGAGCCCGTCGGCGCGCTCGGCGCACGCCGGTTGGTCGACTATCTCGGCGGGGTGGGTACGGGACGGATCACGGCCGTCGCGTGGCTGTGTGTGGCGGCGTGCACGACGTTCGCGGCCGTCGCCCACCGCAGCGGCACCGACCGGTCCGCTGCGCCGGTGCTGGTGACCGCCGGCCTCGCGTTGATCGCGCGCCCCGTCACCGGCCACATGTCCCAGCAGCCGCTGGGGTCGCTGCTCGACGCCGCGCACGTCGTCGCCGCCGCCCTGTGGTTCGGCACGCTCGCCGCGCTCGCCGCGCTGCTGCGGTCGCGGGGCGCATGGGCACGTCAGCTACCTCGGTATTCGACGCTGGCGTTGCGCTGTGTCGCGGTGGTCGCCGTGACCGGTGTCGTCGACGCGGCGGTGCGGCTCGGGTCGATGTCCGATCTCGTGACCACCGGCTACGGCCGCCTGGTCCTCACCAAGGCCGTGCTGCTGGCGGCGCTGCTGGGTCTCGCGCTGTGGTGGCGTCGCGGTTGGGTACCGGCTGCGGGCGCGCACCGTGTGAGAGCCGAGGTGTCGTTGCGCAACGCGGTGATCGAGGTGTGCGCGATGTCGGTGGTGTTCGGTGTCGCCGCTGCGCTCGCCACGAGCGCGTGACCACGACATCCGGGCTCACGGAGGTCGGACCGTCGTCCCCCGGGTCCGCGGAGTGGCGCAGCCGTCCCGCACCCTGTATTGATAACTCCGGGATCGATGCCTCCGGGTCGGCAGTCCCGTTGTCGGGATGTGCGGCGATACTCCCTCTGAAAGGCGTAATGCCATGGTGACATCTGCTCGATGCTCGAGGCGACGGTGACAGGGTGAGCCGCCCGGCTCTGCCGGTGAACACGGTGCGGACACGGTTGTCCGGTTACGGACGCCGATTTCATCCGATCGGGCTCTCCGGTGCGCTGATGTTCTTCGCGTGGTCGATGACCCCGTCCTTGCTGCCTCGCGCCTGGTATCTGCAGGGTGTCGCCACCGGGATCGGTGTCGCCACCGGATACGGCATCGGATGCCTGCTGGCATGGGTGGTGCGTCGATGCGGAATCAGGCCGCAGTGGTCGCCGCGGGCACGACGAATCGGTTGGTGGACACTCGCCGGCGCCGCGGTGATCGTCGTGCCCACCTTCCTGGTCCTGGGATCATGGTGGCAGCAGATCATTCGCGATCTCGTCGGCGTTCCTCGCGCGTCGGGGTCGTTCTATCTTCTGGTCGTGCTGATCGCTGTCACCGTCGCGCTGCTGCTCGTCGCTGCCGGCCGGGGAGTCCGCACCGGAACGAACCGGCTCACCCGGTTCGGTACCCGGTTCGTCCCGGTTCCGGTCGCGAGACTCTCCGCTGTCGTTCTCGCCCTGATGTTGGGTGTGTTCCTCGTCAACGGTGCCGTCTACCAGGTGTTGCTCGGCGTGGCGGAGCGATCCGCCGAGAGCGCGGACGGGGGTACCGCCGACGGCGTGACCGCGCCGGTGCTACCGGAACGGTCGGGATCGCCGGAATCGGCCGAACCGTGGGACAGTCTGGGCCGTGAAGGTCGTACGTTCGTCGCCGGTGGCCCGACGGCGGATCAGATCGAATCGGTGACCGGCGAACCAGCCCTCACCCCGATCCGGGTGTATGCCGGTCGCGAATCGGCAGACACGATCGACGGTGTCGCGGAACGAGTCGTCGCAGAACTCGAACGGACGCATGCCTTCGACCGCGAAGCCCTCGCGGTGGTCACGACCACCGGCCGGGGCTGGGTCAACAGCAACGTGGCAGGCGCCTTCGAATACGTCAACGGTGGTGATTCGGCGATCGCCGGAATGCAGTACTCGTTCCTGCCCAGTCCGCTGTCGTTCATCGCGGACCGGGAGACCCCGCAGGAGGCCGGGCAGGCGCTGTTCGAGGCGGTCCACCGGGCCTGGTCGGCACGACCGGAATCGCAGCGCCCGAAACTCGTCGTCTTCGGTGAGAGCCTCGGCTCGTACGGAGGCCAGGCGGCGTTCGCGTCGGGAGCGGACATCGTCGCGCGGACCGACGGCGCATTGCTCGTGGGCACACCGAACTTCGCGCAGCCGTGGGGACGGATCACCGCGGATCGTGACCCCGGATCGCCGGAGCGCCTTCCCGTGGTCGACGAGGGCCGCAACATCCGGTTCGCGTCACGTCCGGACGATGTCGACCTGCCCGGCACATGGGAGTTCCCCCGCGTCGTGTTCTGGCAGCACGCCAGCGATCCGATCACCTGGTGGTCGTTCGACCTGCTTCTGCGCGAACCCGATTGGTTGCGCGAACCGCTCGGGCCGGATGTGGATCCGGGAATGCGGTGGATCCCGTTCGTCACGTTCTGGCAGGTGACCTTGGACATGGTCTTCTCCGCGGACGTGCCGGCCGGATTCGGGCACTCGTTCGGGCCGGAGGCCGCCGACCTGTGGGTGGACATCCTCGCGCCCGAACAGTGGGACGAGACCAGCACGGTACGTGTGCGGGACGCCCTCACGGGCATCGGTCCGCAGGACTGACGGGGGCTGTCTCTCCTGCATACCCGACGGCGCGACGCAGGTCTCGGACGAGGGAGTCGAAGGCATCGTCCTGATTCGTCCACGCCCGCAGCACCGCGGACGGGTGGATCGTGACGATCACCGCCGGATCACCTGCAACGTGCAGCCATTCGGGTAGACGCAGGATCGTGCCGCGCCGACCTGCGACACGCACATCCGCGCCCAGAAGACTGTGGGCAGCGGTCGCGCCGAGGCACACCACGACGCGCGGGCGCACCACCGCGAGTTCGGCGAGCAGCCACGGCCGGCAGGCCGTGATCTGGCTGCCGGACGGCTTCTTGCGGATGCGGCGCCGTCCGGCCCGATCGAACCGGACGTGCTTCACGGCGGTGGTGCGGTACACGTCGTGGCGGTCGATTCCGGCGGCGGCGAGGGCGTCGTCGAGGAGTCGTCCGGCGTGCCCGGCGAACGGTTCGGCGAACCCTGCCCACGACTCCGCGTCGAGATCGTCGTCGCCCGGTTGATCACCGACGAGAAGGATCCGTGCCGACGTCGGTCCCGCGCCGAACACGGCCGGTTCGGCGGCCCGGTACAGATCGCATCCGCGGCAACCGGCGACGGCCGTCGCCAGCGACACGATGTCGCGGGTATCGGGCAGGTGGTTCTGCGCGCCGGGATGGACGACCATGACACCAGTATCACGCCCCCGCTCTCGGGCCGATCCGCACGACCGGTCACGTCCGCGGCACGGGACGAACCCGCAGTGCCCCCAGGCCGATCGCGAGCAGGACCGCGGTGATCGACCCCGCCGCCATGATCGATGCCAGCACCACCACCTGGAACCGACCCGCCTCCACCGGCGACAGACCACCGAAGATCGCGCCGACGAACGCACCCGGCAAGGTGACCAGGCCCGTGGTGCGGGTCTGGTCGAGCGACGGGATCAGCGCGGCGCGTACCGCGAGCCGCGCATGGTCGAGGGTGGCGCGGCGCATCGTGGCGCCCAGCGCGAGCCACCCCTCGACCTCGAGCCAGCGGTCGTCGACGATCTCGGTGAACCGCCGACCGGTCAGCCCGGCGACGGTCATGGCACCGCCGATGACGATGCCGCCGAGCGCCAGCGCGTAGCGCGGGGTGAGCGCGACGGCACCGGTCGCGAACACGACACCGAGCGCCACGGCGACGCCCGCGAACATCGCGGCGGCAACCGTGACGAGGGTGCGACGATCAGGACCGACGCGCCGCGCGGCCGTCCACGCGGCGACCGCGAACATGACGACGAGGACGACCCCGACCCACCGGGCATCCGAGATGACGCCGGTGAGCACGACACTGATCAGTGCGAGTTGGAGGGCTCCGCGGGCGATCGCGGTGACGGCGGCGAAGCGGTGCGGCACCCCGAACAGCCACGGCACGGTGGTGGCGATGCCGGCGAGGGCGACGACCGCGACCGCGGTGCGGGCGAGGTCGATCCCTTCGAGGTTCATCGACCGGTGATCCTAGCGGCGTCGGCGCCGGGCGCGCCCCGAGTCGTCCGGGTCCGACACCCGGCACACACACGGGGTTTATCTATTACCTATCGTTACGGTAATCTCCGCCACATGCGTCCATCCACTCGTTCGCGAAGCACCACCGATGCACCGGCACCGGACGGCACCGAACCCGCGTCGGTGATGCTCCAGGCCCGCGACGTCACCTTCGACTGGTCGTCGCTGCCGGCCCACTGGATCCCCGGCGACCCGTTCAGCACACACGTGCTCAACGTCCTGCACCTGCTGCTGCCGGCCGGCGAGGAATGGTTCGTCGACGTCTTCACCGAAGCACTACCGCTGATCCACGACGAGTCGCTGCGCGAGGACGTCGTCGGGTTCATCGGCCAGGAAGCGGTGCACTCACACGCCCACCAGGGCGTACTCGACCACCTCCGGGAACGCGGACTCGACCCGACGCCGTTCACCGACCAGATGCACTGGATGTTCGGGCGACTCCTCGGACCCCGCCCGCTGACCGGTCTGCGCGCCGAGAACTACCTCGTCGAACGCCTCGCGGTCATCGCCGCGATCGAACACGTCACCGCATTCCTCGGCGACTGGGTACTCGGCGCCCACGGCCTCGACCGCGCCGGAACCGACCCCGTGATGCTCGACCTGCTGCGCTGGCACGGCGCCGAGGAAGTCGAACACCGCAGCGTCGCATACGACGTGCTGCGCTACTTCGATCCGGGCGAGACCCGGCGCATCCGCACCCAGCTGCTCGTCGTCCCTGTCCTGCTGTGGCTGTGGATCCGGGGCGCCCGATTCCTGATGGCCACCGACCCCGAGCTCGCGCACGCTCCCGCATCGGCCCGCAGGCCGCACATGTCGGACTGGCTCGCCGCGAGTCGACGCGGCACCATGCCCGGCCCCGTCGGCATCGCCCGTCGCATGTCGCGCTACTTCCGCCGCTCGTACCATCCGAGTCAGGAGGGCTCGACCGCCCAGGCCGTGCACTATCTCGCCACGTCCCCCGCCGCGCTCGGAGCGCTCCGATGACCACCGCGACACCTGCCGATCTGCGCGGTCACGACCGTCGCGACCGCGCCATGGGGCTCCTGCGCGGCGTCGTCGACCGGTACATCGGGGTGGTCGGCGCCCTCGGCTACGACGGCGCGGCCGGGTCGACGGATCCCGGTCCGCGCGCACTCGTCGTCGCCGAGCGCCTCGTCGTCGCCGACAACGAGGACGTCGTGCAGCTGACGCTACGGGCGCCCGGCGGCGGACCGCTTCCCGCCTGGCACGCGGGCTGCCACATCGACGTGCACCTGCCCTCGGGGCGGCGACGCCAGTACTCGCTGTGCGGGGACACCGCCGACCGGAGCTCCTACGTGATCGCGGTCCGCCGCATCCCGGAGGGAGGCGGCGGATCGCTCGAGATGCACGCACTCTCCGTGGGCGACCGGGTGGACGTCCGCGGTCCACGCAACGGCTTTCCGTTCGTCGCGCGCGGTTCGGCGCTGTTCGTCGCCGGCGGCATCGGCATCACCCCGATCCTGTCGATGATCCGCACGGCGGAGCATGTCGGCATGCAGTGGCATCTGCTGTACTCGGGACGTACACGGGCCGCGATGCCGTACGTCGACGAGATCGAGAGTCGTTTTCCGGGGCGGGTCTGCGTCCGCACCGACGACGAGCAGGGAATCCCCACCGCCGCAGATCTGCTCGCCGGTGCACCCGCGGGCGGCGCCGTCTACTGCTGCGGACCCGCACCGATGCTCGAGGCGGTGCGCACCGGTTTCGACACGACCCCCGCGACGGCTCTGCACCTCGAACGGTTCGGTGCCCCGCCGATCACGGACGGACGCGAATTCGAGGTGCAATCCGCGCGCACCGGCGAGGTGTTCACCGTTGCCGCAGACGAATCCGCGCTCGACGTGCTCCGGCAACACCGGCCCGATCTCGCGTACTCGTGTCGGCAGGGATTCTGTGGAACGTGCCGGGTGCGGGTGGTGTCCGGCACCCCCGACCACCGCGACAGCCGCCTCTCCGACGTCGACCGCGCCGACGGGATGCTCGTGTGCGTCTCACGTGCCGACGGCGGACGACTCGTCCTCGACCTCTGAACTCCGACGTCCGAGATCCGGGCACCGAAAGGGAAAGCCGTTGTCCACCACAAATATCGTCACCCGAGGATCCGTCGACCTGCACGTCGTCGAGGAGGGCGACCCGGACGGGCCGGTCCTCGTGCTCGTGCACGGCTGGCCCGACACACACGCCCTGTGGGATCGCGTGGTGCCGCACCTGGCCGACGAGTTCCGCATCGTCCGGTTCGACAACCGCGGCGCAGGTGCGTCGTCGGTGCCGCGCGCCGTCTCCGATTTCCGGCTCGAGCACTTGGCCGCGGACCTGTTCGCGGTGATCGACGCCGTGAGCCCGGACGCTCCGGTGCACGTGCTGGCCCACGACTGGGGTGCGGTGCTGTCGTGGGAGGCGGTGTGCGAGACGCGGGCCGCGGGCCGGATCGCGTCGTACACGTCGGTGTCCGGGCCGAACCTGGACCATCTGGGCACGTGGATGCGAGAGCGTGTCACCGCGCTGCGCCCCGCCGGTCCGCTGGAGCAGGCGGTCGCCTCGTCGTACACGGTGTTGTTCCAGATCCCGGGCCTGCCCGTCCCCGCGTTGCGCTGGTGGTTCGCGCGGCACTGGCCCGGATTCGTCGGGTTCTTCGACCGTGCCGATCCGGCCGCGATCGCGCCGGTCGCACCGACCCTCGCCGACGACATGGTCAACGGGCTGAAGCTCTACCGGGCGAACATCCGGCGCCGACTGTTTCGGCCGCGGGAACGACACACCACGGTTCCGGTGCAACTCGTCCAGAACCTGCGCGACAAGGCGGTGCGTCCGGTCGGGTACGAGGACACCTACCGTTGGGTGAGCGACCTGCGGCGCGTGCCCCTCGATGCGGGTCATTGGTCGCCGCGGACGCATCCCGCGGAACTGGCGGAGGCCACGGCGCGGTTCGTGCGCGACGTCGAGGCGAAGAAGAGCCCCTCGCCACACAGATAATTAAGCGCTAAGATAAATCGCACCGTGCCCCGACCACAGGAGCGATCACGATGTCACCGACCTGTCGCTGCGCGAGGAAGCGAACCGCCAGTTCGAGAGGTTGTTCGCCGAACCACGCCCCGCCCGTACGTTCGTCGAGGTGAGCGCGCTCCCCTACGGCGCGACCGTCGAGATCGACGCCGTCGCCGCAGCCCCCCACTGAGACCCGGCACTCCCGCGCGCCCCGCGCAGGCCGTATCGTTGTCAATGCCTTGGCGCTCAACAACCGAGCGTGAACATTTCCGACACGAGGAGGCCGCGTGGGGCGCGACAGGGTTCCCGACCGTGACGCCGTCGACGACATCGTCGACCAGTGGACCCGCGAATGGCCTGGTCTGGACGTCACACCCCTCGAGGTGCTCGGACGCCTCCACCGCACATATCTGCGCTATCAGAGCGCCATCGGCCGCGTCTTCGACGAGTACGGCATCAACATGGCGTCGTTCGACGTCCTCGCCGCGCTCCGGCGGTCCGGCGAGCCGTACCGGATGACGTCGGGTCAGCTCGCCGAGAGCTCCCTCGTGACCACCGGCGGCATCACACTGCGCATCGACCGGTTGGAGAAGGCCGGGCTCGTGCGCCGCGAACGCGACGCCGAGGACCGTCGTATCGTCCACGCCGAACTCACCGACGCCGGAAAGAAACTCATCGACGACGTCACCCTCGCGCACTTCGAGAACGAGACCCGCATGCTCGCGGAGCTGTCGCCCGACGACCAGTCCGACCTCGTGCACCTGTTGCGCAAGCTCGAACATTCGCTCACTCGACACCGGGGCGAGTGAAGGCACACAGCGAAGACGGAGGAGTCCGTGCGATGAGAGCACCCACCCGATACGGATCGATCGCGTTCTCGGCCGCCACCGTCGGTCGCCAGACCGCGGCCGGCAGCATCCACCGATTCGGCCCCCTCATGGCGGACGGCGACGACATCGGTCCCGTCGACGAACTCGACGGCCGCTTCACGGACCTGATCCGTTCGACGGATTCGTTCTTCATCGCCACCGTGACACCATCCGGCTGGCCGTACATCCAACATCGCGGTGGGCCACCGGGTTTCGTTCACGTACTCGACACCTCGACGATCGCGTGGGCGGACCTTCCCGGCAATCGCCAGTTGGTGACCACAGCCAACCTCGACGTCGACGACCGGGTCGCGCTGTTCTTCCTCGACCACCTCACCCGCACCAGACTCAAGGTGTTCGGGCGGGCCCGCGTCGCCGAACGCACCGACGAACCCGATCTCGTCGAGCAGCTGTCGACGGTCGGCGGAGTTCCCCTCCGCGCGCGCTGCGAACGCGCCCTCGTCGTACGCGTGGAAGCGTTCGATTCCAACTGTCGGGGATCCATTCCGGTGAAGTACGACGCCGCACGGACCGAGGAGCGGATCCGGCTGATGCGGGAGGCGTTCACCGACGAGATCGACGAACTGCGCGCCCGGAATCGGGAACTGGAGGCGGAGATCGCACGGCTGAGGTCCCCGAACGCGTAGCCGCCACCGCTATCCGGCCATCTCCTTCGCCAGCTCGTCGGCGCGGGCCCGGTACAGACGCCGCAACCGCATGACGCCGAGGTCGTGCTGGTCGAAGCCGTCGAGGAAGGTGACGGCGCCGACGGCGACGCGCGCCTCGATGTGCCACCGGGCTCATCGGACACCGTCACGTCCCTCCCTCCACTCGACACCTACACGCGGCGGTCGGAGTCGGGAACCCGGAAGCCCCGGAAGGTGACCTCGCGACGCACCCGGAACCCGAGTCGCGCATACAACTCGATCGCCCCCACATTGTCGTGCACGACATGCAGGAAGGGGTGGTCTCCACGATCCGAGATCCGATCGACCAACGCCGCCACCAGATGCGCGGCATACCCTCGACCGCGCGCCTCGGGCGCCGTGCACACCGCACTGATCTCCGTCCACCCCGGAGGACGCAACCGCTCCCCCGCCATCGCCACCAACTCACCTCCGCGACGAACCCCCAGATACAGACCCATATCGGGAGTACGCGACCAGAACGGTCCGGGGCGGGTGCGGCCGGCCAGATCGAGCATCTCACCGCGATCGGCGTCGCCGAGTTCGACCAGTTCGGCGCCGTCGAGGAGATCCGGAACCACCCGCCGGTCGACACGCGCGGGCCCGAGCAGTTGCAGACCGTCGACAGCGAAGACGGTCTCCCAGTGCGCCGGCGGCAGCACCGGACAGTCGAACATGTCGGCGAAGCCACCGGGGCCGAGGAGCCGCGCGACATCCGCCCACTCGTCGGACCCCGACGGCATCAACATGTCGGACCCCGACGGTGTCAACATGTCGGACCCCGACGGTGTCAACATGTCGGACCCCGACGGCGGCGCCACAGCACAGAACGTGGACACATCCGCGAGGTACGCCCGCGCACCACCGACCCGGCGCGCCAGGCGAGCGTGAGCCCCCTCGAGCGAAGCCCACACGGGGTGGTCCAGTACCGAGATCGAGCCGGAATCGGGGCAGGCGGAGGACGACATACCCGCGAGCCTCTCACGCCACCCACCCGGGATCACCACCGAGAACACCGTTTACAGTACTGAATAATTGCACTACTGTAAAAATCTGTGACCTCAGGGATCCGACCGAATTCCCCGCCACAACAGGTGGACCCCGACACCCCCGGTATCTCGCACCGGGAACGCAAACGCGCCCGGACGTGGACCGCGATCCACCTGGCCGCCGCGAACGCCGCGGCGACCCACGAACGACTCGCCGACGTCACCGTCGAATCGGTCGCAGAGGACGCCGGCGTGCCGCCACGCACCTTCTTCAACTATTTCCGTTCGAAGGAGGACGCCATCCTCGGGTTGCGTCCCGCGGTCGTCGACGAGGCCCTCGCCGCGTCGTTCACCGTCGCACCGGACGACGACCTCGTCGAGAAGGTCGCCTTCCTGCTGCTCGAGGTGTATCGCACCGTCAACGGTTCACAGATCCCGCACCCCCTGCACGACGAGCTGATGGACCGGCACCCCGAATTGGCACGACGACGAGTCCGGTACATCGACGACGTCCAGACGCTGACCGTCGGCATCGCGGCCTCGGCCCTGTCGGAATCCCCGTGGTGGACGAGCACCCGGCCCGCGCGGTCTGCGGACGACACCGCGGTCCTCCTCGTCGCGGTCGCCGGGGCGATCCTCCGCACCGCGATGCGCCCCGTCGTCACACGGGCCGGCGTCACCGAGTCGGACGCCGCGGACGCACTGCGCGCCGCGTGTTCACTGTTCCGAGAGGTCACGCATCCATGACCGCGCACGTGCAGAAGCCGTCCGACGTCACCGGGACGGATATCACGCCGGAATCCGCGGATACGACGCAACCACCCCGCGTGACGCTGATCTTCGTCGCCCTGATGCTCGCGATGCTCGCCGCGTCGCTGAGCCAGACCGTTCTCAACCCGGCGCTGCCGACGATCGTCGGCGAGTTGAACGGCGTCGACATGATGCTGTGGGTCATCACCGCATACATCCTCGCGTCGACGATCATGATGCCGATCTACGGCAAACTCAGCGACCTGTTCGGCAGGAAACCCCTTCTGATCACAGCGATCTCGGTGTTCGTCGCGGGTTCGGTGGTGAGCGCGACCGCCGGGAGCATCACCTGGCTCATCGTCGGCCGGGCCATCCAGGGTCTCGGCGGTGGCGGACTGATGATCCTGTCGCAGGCGACCATCGCCGACGTCATCCCGGCGCGCCAGCGCGGCAAGTACATGGGTGTGATGACGAGCGTGTTCGCGTTGTCGTCGGTGAGCGGGCCGCTGTTGGGCGGGTGGTTCACCGAGGGCCCGGGCTGGCGCTGGGCGTTCTGGATCAACCTGCCCATCGGCGGTCTCGCGCTGCTCGGCGCCGTGTTCTTCCTGCGACTGCCCCGCAGACACGGCGCGCGCCCACCGATCGACGTCGCCGGGATGGCCGTGCTGTCGGCCGCGACCACGCTGCTCGTGCTCGTCGGCACCCTCGGCGGGTTGCACTACGGATGGACGTCGCCGACCATCCTCGGCATGATCGCGGCGACCGTCGTCGCGGTCGTGCTGTTCGTGTGGATCGAGCGGCACGCCGCCGAACCCGTCCTGCCGCTGCACCTGTTCCGCGACCGCAACTTCGACCTGTGCACGCTCGCCGGTCTGCTGATCAGTATCGCTCTGTTCGGCGTCGCGGCATACATGCCCACCTACCTGCAGATGGTCGCGGGCAAGAGCGCCACCGCAGCCGGTCTCCTGATGCTGCCGATGATGGGCTCGCTGTTCGTGACATCGACGCTGTCGGGTCGCTGGGTGACCCGCACCGGTCGCTACAAGATGCTGCCCATCGTCGGCTCGATCCTCGTCGCGATCGGCATGACGTTGCTGTCGTCGCTGACGGTCGACACACCGATCTGGGTGCTCGGCTGCTACCTGGCCGTGCACGGCATCGGGCTCGGCCTGTCGATGCAGTTGCTCGTGCTGGTCGTGCAGAACTCGTTCCCCATCGACGAGGTGGGCACCGCGACGGCCGGAAACAACTACTTCCGGCAGATCGGTGCGACACTCGGCTCCGGCGTGGTCGGCAGTGTGTTCACCGCGCGCCTCGCGATGCTCGTCACCGAGCGCGTTCCGTCCGACGCGATTCCGGGGTCGAGCCCCAATTCACTGACCCCCGACGCAGTGCACGCCCTGGACGACGCCGCACGGATTCCGTTGCTGGAGTCGTACAACGACGCGCTCACCCCGATCTATCTGGTGATCGCCCCACTCGCGGTGGTCGCGGCGATCGCACTGTGCTTCGTCGTCGAGAAACCACTCGCGACGACGCTGGACGACAAGGCCGTCCCCGAGCCGTGAGCACCCCACCCCCGGTGTGGACACCCCACCCCCGGTGTGAGCGAATGTATCGCTCACTCTCATCAATAGAGCGAGCGATACATTCGCTCAGCCGCCCCCGAAGGGGGTCGGGGTCACCGACCCGGCAGCCAGCGCATCGCCGCGATGAACGGGGCGAGCGCCTTCGCCCACACCTTCTTCGGCAGGCCGCGCGGGCCGTCGAGGTTGAGCACCCGCGTCACCGCGACCGTCTGTGCCTCCGTGTACTTGAGCAGACCGTCGGGTCCGTGCCTGCGTCCGACACCCGAGATACCCACACCGCCCATCGGGGCGGCGGTGCTGCCCCACGCCGGCGCGTAACCCTCGTCGACGTTGACGGTGCCCGTGCGGATCTGCACGGCGATCTCCTCGCCCTGCTTCTTCGTCGCCGCCCACACCGATGCGTTGAGCCCGTACTCGGTGTCGTTGGCGCGACGGATCGCCTCGTCGACGTCGTCGACGGGATACACCGACACGAGTGGGCCGAACGTCTCGTCGGCGAAGCAGTCGGCGTCCTCGGGAACATCGGTGAGCACGGTCGGTTCGAAGAACAGCGGGCCGAGATCGGGGCGGGCCTTGCCGCCGGCGACGACGGTGGCACCCTTCGACACGGCATCGGCGACATGCTTCGAGACGGTCTCGACCTGGGTCTCGTTGACGAGCGAACCCATCTCGACGTCGAAGTCGTAGCTCGCACCGAGCGCGACCTTGCGAACCCGGTCACCGAACATGCGCAGGAATTCGGGTGCGATCGACCGTTCCACGTAGATCCGCTCGATGGAGATGCACAGTTGACCGGAGTTCGAGAAGCACGCGCGCATCGCGGCGTCGGTGACCTCGCGCAGGTTCGCACCCTCGGTGACGATCATGGGGTTCTTGCCGCCGAGTTCGGCGGAGAACCCGATCAGTCGGCGACCGGCCTGTTCCGCGAGGATCCGTCCGGTCTGCGACGACCCCGTGAACATCAGGTAGTCGGTGTTCTCGACGAGCGCGGTGCCCACGACCGAACCCGGCCCGGGGACGACCGCGAACACGTCGCGCGGCAGCCCCGCCTCGTACAGCAGCTCGGCGACGGCCAGCGCACAGTACGGTGTCTGACTGTCCGGCTTGAGGACGACGGCGTTGCCCGCGAGCATCGCCGGGATCGCGTCCGACACGGCGAGCGTCATCGGGTAGTTCCACGGTGAGATGACGCCCACGACCCCCTTGGGATGGTGGTGGACGGTGGTCTTCGTGAGCATCGGCAGCATCCCGGTCGCGCGTCGGGGACGCAGCAGCCCGGCGGCGGTACGCGCGTAGTAGCGCGAGGTCATCGCGATGTCGAGGACCTCCTCCTGCGCCGACGACCTCGACTTCCCGGTCTCGGCCTGCGCCATGTCCATCAGTTCGTCGCGGCGGGCCAGTACGAGGTCGTGGTAGCGCAGGAAGATCCGGGCACGGTCCTCGATCGGGGTGCGCGCCCACGCGACCTGCGCCCGGCGGGCCCGGTCGATCGCGGCGCGCGCGTCGTCGGCGGTGCCGATCGGCACGGTCGCGAGTTCGCGACCGCTGAAGGCCTCGACGACGGCACGGGTCGGGCGGTCGGACGCGTCGTCGATCGCGATGAGATCGGCGAGCCTCGCGAACGTCGCAGTGCTCGGAGCAGGCATGTCACACCCCTACCGGTGAGTAGTTCTCGGAGTTACACCAAACTACCGCGCGAACATGGTCCGTGTCACAGTCCCTGCGTGCGGGGCGGCCCCGGAGCCGGGATCAGACCCCCGCGTAGAAGGCCACCGTCCGATCGGCGCGGGCACCCGCCGTCGCGGCGTCGGTGCCGCCGGCGACGTCGGCGTCGCGCCATCCGTTGCCCGCGTCGGCGACGAAGGCCCGACCGGACGGGCCCGTCGCCCATTCCTGGAACTCGGCCGGATCCACCGCTGCGCCCGTGTCGAGGTGCAGTCCGAGTCCGAGAAGTGCTTGGTCCCAGCCGATTCCGGCGGCCCCCGGACCGTACTGTTCCCAATGGTCGTCGACGTGGGCGATGTGGGCCAGTTCGACGCGTGCACGGCCTCCGGGCTCGGGGATGACCGCCACTTCGATCCAGCTCGTGGCACCGCCGAATTCCCAGGTCGCGGTGAACGAACGCGGCGGGTCGCACGTGAGGATCTCTCCGTCGGCGTTGCCCTCGAGCCGGTAGCGACCGCCGACCCGAAGATCTCCGGTGACGGGGAGGAACCAGCGCGGAATCCGTTCCGGGTCGGTGCAGGCGTCCCAGAGGTCGTCGGCGGTGGTCGGGTAGCTCCGCGAGATCGTGACGACGGAGGCAACGCGTCCGTCGACGGTGCGACGTCCGACGATGCGGCGGACGGTCGCGGAGCGAGTGTCGGGTTCCTTCATGACGTTCTCCTGTTCTCCTCGGTGGCGGGCCCGCGGCTCTCGCGCCGGCGGCGTTCCCGCCGGCCACGTGCGATCTCGGTGGCGAGCGCATCGAACGCCGGCGCGGGCCTCGGACGCACCCGCGCCAGCCAGTTCTCCAGATCCGCGATCGGCGACGGATCGAGTTCGTACAGCCGACGATTACCGACAGGCACCACGGTCACGAATCGGTTGTCTCGCAATACTTTCAGGTGCTGCGACACAGCCGGCTGAGAGATCGCGAACTCGGCGCGCACCACGTCGACGACGTCGCCGGCAGTCCGGGAACCGTCGGCGAGCAGTTCGAGGATCCGGCGGCGTACCGGATCGGCGATCACTTCGAAGCCGTGCACGCCACCATCATATAAGCCATGTCTTATACAGGGCTGGGCATCGGCTCGAGAAAGTGTCGGAGATCTCGAGCGCTTCCGCATCTGCTGCTCAATATGATCGATACATCCGCATATGCCGATCAACGCAGCGCCGCACCGGCCATCTGCCGCACGAAAGGACGCACCATCTCGATGCGCATCCGCCGTACCACGGCCCACGCCGTCCTCGCACTCACCGCGGCCGGCGTGCTCCTCACCGGCTGCTCACCCGCGAGCACCGCCGAGCAGCCGGACACCACCGACACGAGCACGGTCGACGCGACCGCACCGGTGACGGAGCACCGCCCCGGCGAGGTCGCCGTCACCGGCGACATCCTCCGGCCGACCTCGCTCACCCTCGAATCACTGCGGTCCTATCCGATACGGACACAATCTGTTTCGTTCGATTCGAGCAGGGGAGCCCAGAATCACACCTACGACGGCGCCGCGCTGTTCGACATCGTGTCGGCCGCCGAACCCGCAGTCGACCCCGACACCCACAATCCGCTGCTCGCGTTCGCGATCGTCGCGAACGCCTCCGACGGGTACATCGGCACGCTCTCGTGGGGTGAGATCTCCCCCGACTTCGCGGGTACCCCGGTCCTCGTCGCGTACACGGAAGACGGAACTCCCCTCGAACAGCCGCGGCTCGTCGTCCCCGGTGACGTCAAGGGTGGCCGCTACGTCAGTGATCTGACGGAACTGCGGATCGTCGACCTCGCACCCGAGTGAGCGGGACCGAAGTCCGCTCCTCGATGGGTCCGACGACGTCGAGGAAAGGGACTGCCACCTCGCCCTTCTCTTCCTAGACTGAAGGGCATGACCCCCATGCGCGCTTCCGACGAAAAGGTCGACCACGCCAAGATCGAGAACCGAGCGCCGTCCGTGGCCCGACTGTTCATCGACCGCGTGACGCGGACACCCGACGCCGAGGCGTTCCGCTTCCCCGACGGGGCGGGCGGATGGACGAGCGTCACGTGGGAACAGACCGGCGACCGAGTACGACTGCTCGCCGCCGGCCTGCTCGCCCTCGGCCTGGACGTGGAGGATCGCGTCGCGTTGGCGTCGTCCACGCGGTACGAATGGGTGCTCGCCGATCTCGCGGTGATGTGCGCGGGCGGCGCCACCACCACCGTGTACCCCACGACCAACGCCCCCGACGTCGCCTTCATCGTCGAGAATTCCGGGAGCCGTGTCGTCATCGCCGAGGACGACACACAGGTCGCCAAACTCACCGAGCATCGGTCCGAACTCTCCGCCGTCGAGAAGGTCGTGGTGATCGACGGGCCGGGCGACGGCGACTGGGTCATCACGTTCGACGAACTCGAACAACTCGGACGGAAACTTCTGGACGACAACAGCAGTGTCGTCATGGATCGGATCCACCAGTTGGAACCGCACCACCTGGCGACCGTCATCTACACCTCGGGAACCACCGGTCGACCCAAGGGCGTGCGGTTGCCGCACTCCGCGTGGACGTACGAGGCGGCGGCCGTCGACTCCATCGGGCTCGTGGGCGCCGACGACCTGCAGTACCTGTGGCTTCCCCTGTCGCACGTGTTCGGCAAGGTGCTGCTGACCATCCCCATCCAGATCGGACACGCCACCGCCGTCGACGGGCGCGTCGACAAGATCGTCGAGAACCTCGCCGTCGTGAAGCCGACGTTCATGGGCGCCGCGCCGCGCATCTTCGAGAAGGCACACGCGCGCGTCGAAGCGATGATGGAGGACGAGGGCGGCGCCAAGAAGAAGATCTTCGACTGGGCGATCGGGGTGGGGGTGCGCGTGTCGCAGGCCCAGCAGGAACACCGTTCCCCCGGCGTACTCGACTCGATCCAGCGGCAGCTCGCCGATCGGCTCGTGTTCTCGACGATCCGCGAACGCTTCGGCGGCAGGCTCCGGTTCTTCATCTCCGGCTCCGCCGCGCTCAACACCGACGTCGCGCAGTGGTTCGACGCCGTCGGCATCCCCGTCCTCGAAGGTTACGGACTCACCGAGACGTCCGCGGCGTCGGTCGTCAACCGTCCGTACGCCAATCGGATCGGGACGGTCGGCTGGCCGACACCCGGCACCGAGATCCGGATCGCCGAGGACGGTGAGGTGCTCATCAAGGGTCCGGGCGTGATGACCGGCTACCACAATCGGCCCGAGGCGACCGCCGAAGCACTCGAATCGGACGGCTGGTTCCACACCGGCGACATCGGCGACGTCGACGCCGACGGCTTCCTGCGGATCACCGACCGCAAGAAGGACATGTTCAAGACGTCACAGGGCAAATACGTGGCGCCCGCGTCGATCGCGTCGATGTTCAAGGGGATCTCCCCGCAGTCCGCCGAGATCATCGTGCACGGCGAAGGCAAACCGTATTGCGTCGCGTTGGTCGCGCTGGACGCCGAGTCCACCACCGACTGGGCGCAGCACAACGGACTGGGCGGCCTGTCGTTCGCCGAGATCACCCGGCACGAACGCACCCACGACCTGATCTCGCGGCACATCGACGAACTCAACCTCCAGCTGAACCGCTGGGAGCAGATCAAGAAGTTCACGATCCTCGACCGCGAGTTGACGGTGGAACAGGGTGATCTGACGCCGAGCATGAAACTGCGACGCAAGGTGGTGGTGGACACCTTCGCCGACAGCATCGGCCGCCTCTACGAGTGAGGCCCTATTCTGAGGGCATGAGCAGCACGACGCCCGGCCCGGTCGAGAGAGTGTCCTACTTCTTCGGCCGGAGCCTGCCCGTCGAGATGCGCGACTGGGTTCGCGACGACATTCTCGGTCCGGGCGCGTCGCGCCGCTACCTCGTGCGGTGGATCACGCCGATCATCCCGTTCCTGATGCTGTTCCTGCTCATCCCCGGACCCGTGTGGATTCCACTGGCGATGATGCTGCTCCTGCTGCTGCCGCTGATCTATTTCGCGGTCGCACTCATGCCGATCTGGCAGCGTCACCGCCTCGAGCAGCACGGGATCGATCCCACCTTGCTGGGGGCGAAGGCGCGGGTCCGCGCCGAACGCGAGCGCCTCGACTACGAGCGCCGCTTCGGACGCGCCGTGTGACGCGGACACAGTCGTCCGGGCCGCGTCTGGCGACGCTCCTCGGACCGGCGTTCGTCGCCGCCGTCGCCTACGTCGACCCCGGCAACGTCGCCGCGAATCTCACCGCCGGAGCCCGGTACGGCTATCTGCTGCTGTGGGTGCTGGTGGTCGCCAACACGATGGCGATCCTCGTGCAGTACCTGTCGGCGAAACTCGGAGTCGTCACCGGCCGGTCGCTGCCGGAACTGCTCGGCGACCGGATGCGCACCCCGACGCGACGCGCATTCTGGGTGCAGGCGGAGGTCATGGCGATCGCCACGGACGTCGCCGAGGTCATCGGCGGTGCGCTCGCCCTGCACCTGCTGTTCGGACTGCCACTGTTCCTGGGTGGTCTCATCACCGGTGTCGTGTCGATGCTGATCCTGTCGGTGCACAACCGGCGCGGTCAACGCACATTCGAGTTCGTGGTGGTGTCGATGCTGGCGATCATCACCGTCGGATTCCTGTGCGGATTGTTGTTCACCGACATCGCCGCGGGCGACGCCGCCGCCGGGCTCGTGCCACGGTTCGCCGGGGCCGACACCGTCCTGCTCGCCGCATCCATGCTCGGTGCGACGGTGATGCCGCACGCGATCTACCTGCATTCGGCGCTCGCCCGCGGCAGGCACGGTCGGGTGCCGCCCGGCCCGCATCTGGACCGGGTGATGCGGGCGACGCGCTGGGACGTCGCCGGTGGGCTCGCGGTCGCCGGCAGCGTCAACATCGGGATGCTGCTGCTCGCCGCGTCCGCGCTGCGCGACACCCCGGGGACCGACACCATCGAGGGCGCACACGCCGCGATCGCGGGTGCGCTCGGCCCGACCGTGGCCGGTGTGTTCGCCGTGGGGTTGCTCGCGTCCGGGTTGGCGTCGACCGCGGTCGGGTCGGCCGCGGGCGCGGAGATCATGGCGGGACTGCTGCACGTGCGGGTCCGCCCGTTCGTGCGTCGCGTGGTGGTGATGATCCCGGCGCTGATCCTGCTCGCCGTCGGAGTGGAACCGACGTTCGCGCTGGTGCTCAGTCAGGTGGTGCTGAGCATGTGCATCCCGTTCGCGATCGTGCCGCTGGTGCGGCTGACGTCCGATTCCGCGGTGATGGGCGCCCAACGCAACGCCACGGTGATCACGGTCGCGGCGTGGTCGACGGCCGCGCTCATCGTCGCCCTCAACATCGCCTTGGTGTGGTTGACGGTCACCGGGGCGGGCTGACTCAGGACAGCACCTCGATCAGCGTCGTCTCGGAATCGCCGGTCATGTACCGCTCGACACTGTCCAGGTGTCGGCGCCAGAATGTCTCGGCCGCGCCGGGTTCCCCGGATCGCAGCAGCTGTACGAGCTTGCGGTTGGCGCGCAGCGCGACGGCAGCACCCGGTCGCTCGGCCTCGGTGCGGGTGGACAGGAACAGCGCGTTGTGCGCCTCCATGATGTCGAGCAGCATGCTCGCGAGGATCGCCAGGGTCTCGTTGCCGCCGAGTTCCATGATCACCCGTGCCACCTCGGTGGTGTACGACGCGAAGGCACGCGGATCGTCGAACAATGCCTCGCCGCTCTCGACGACCTCGTGGAGCCGGTCGACGCGGCCGTCGGGGTCGGCGGCGATCGACCCCACCGCCGCGACCTCGAGTTCGGTGCGGGCCCGATACACGTCGGCCAGCGCGACCCCCCGGTACTGCAGGAGCAGTCCCGTGTACCGGGCGGCGGTCGACCCGTCCGGTGCCTGCACCCGGGCACCACCGCGCGCACCGCGCAGCACGGTGATGACCCCTTCGGATTCGAGGATGCGGAAGGCCTCGCGCAGCGTCGGCCGCGACACCCCGAAGTGATCCATGAGCGCTGCCTCGTTGGGCAGCGGCTCGCCCGCTTCGAGCTCTCCCGTGATGATCTGACGACGCAGACTGGCGGCGATCAGTTCGCCGGCCTTGGGCACCCGAACGGTCGTCGAGCGGGCGTCGAGAGGCATGTCACCGTCCTGTATCGGTTCGATTCGAAATAAGGATACAAAGAATCTACCCGTTTCCGATTCGGACATTCACCCGGTCGACGGCACGGGTGGTGCTCGTCACCGCAGGTGAAAGAGCGGCCCGCCACGGCTTATCCTCTGCATCATGACCGACGCCATCGAATTCACCGCGACCGCCGACCTCGCCGACGAGATCGGACCCGACATCCGCAGCTGCGACACCCAGTTCATCCAGTTCGGTGGGCGCACCGAATTCGTCGGCCCGATCACCACCATCCGCTGCTTCCAGGACAACCTGCTGGTCAAGCAGACGCTGTCGGAGCCCGGCAACGGCGGTGTGCTCGTCGTCGACGGCGACGCAAGCATCCACACCGCGCTCGTCGGCGACATCATCGCCGGTCGCGGCGTCGACAACGGCTGGTCCGGTGTGATCGTCAACGGCGCCGTCCGCGACTCCGCGATCCTGCGCACCCTCGACATCGGCGTCAAAGCGCTGGGCACCAACCCGCGCAAGAGCACCCAGACCGGGTCGGGTGAGAAGAACGTGCCCGTCGAGATCGGCGGGGTGACGTTCAACCCGGGCGAGATCGTCTACAGCGATCATGACGGCGTGGTAGTCCGCGCGGCAGACTGACCGTTCACGCGTCGCGGGCCACCCGCGCGCTCACTCCACCGATCTCGACGACATCACCGGTGTGCAACTGCCTGCCTCTGCGCACCTCGATCTCACCGTTGACCGAGACGAGACCGTCGGCGATCACCTCTTTGGCCTCGGCGCCGGATTCGATCAGGCTCGCCAGTTTCAGGAACTGGCCGAGCCTGATCGTGTCGTCACGGATGGGAACTTCGAACGCATCGGCCATGTTCGCCATTGTCACCCATCCCCCTCCACGCACACTGGACGGGTGAGTACCACCGAAGTCGTCTGGTTCCGCCGCGATCTGCGGCTGAGCGATCTGCCCACCCTGTCGAGCGCCGCCGACGCCGACCATGTGGTCGCGCTGTTCGTGCTCGACGACACGTTCGCTGCCACCGGGCCCCGCCACACTTTTCTGCTGCGCTGTCTGCGCGCTCTCGACGACGACCTCGGCGGGCGGTTGCTGGTCGCCCACGGCGACCCCGCCACCGTGGTACCGAAGATCGCCCGCGAGTTCGATGCGGGTGCCGTGCACATCAGTGCCGATCACGCGCCGTACGGGTCGCGCCGCGACCGAGCGGTCGAGACCGCGCTCGGTGAGGTGCCGCTGGTCCGGACCGGCTCGCCCTACGCCGTCTCACCCGGTCGCGTCCTCAAGAACGACGGCACACCGTATCGGGTGTTCACCCCGTTCCGGCGCGCCTGGCTCGACCACGGGTGGCGGTCCCCCGCGACCACCGACGTCTCCACCGTGTCGTGGCTGGATCCGGACGGGACGGACCTGCGCGTCGACATCCCGGACGACGACACCGACATCATGCTGCCCCCGGCCGGTGAGCAGGCTGCACTGCGTCGCTGGCGGGAGTTCCGCGACGACGAGCTCGAAAGATACGACACCGACCGCGACCGGCCCGATCTCGACGGCACGAGCCGACTGTCCGCCGCCCTCAAATTCGGGTGCCTGCACCCGCGCACCCTGCTCCACGATCTGCGCGGCCGTTCGGACCCCGGCGCCGTGACCTTCCGCAGCGAACTGTGCTGGCGCGACTTCTACGCCGACGTCCTCCACCACCGCCCCGACACCGCATACCGCAACTACAACCCCCGGTTCGAGAGCATCCGCTACGACACAGGACCGGACGCCGAGCGTGCCTTCGCCACGTGGCAGCAGGGCCGCACCGGATTCCCGATCGTCGACGCAGGAATGCGGCAACTACTCGCCGAAGGCTGGATGCACAATCGGCTCCGGATGATCGTCGCGTCGTTCCTCACCAAGGATCTGCACCTGCCGTGGTGGTGGGGCGCGAAGCACTTCATGACACACCTCGTGGACGGCGATCTCGCATCCAACCAGCACGGATGGCAGTGGACGGCCGGCTGCGGCACCGATGCCGCACCCTATTTCCGCGTCTTCAACCCGACCTCACAGGGCGAGAAGTTCGATCCGAAGGGTGACTACGTGCGCCGCTGGGTACCCGAGTTGGGCGACATCACGGGTAAAAGTGTCCATCGGCTGCCGGACGGCCCTCCGCCCGGATATCCCGAGCCGATGGTCGATCATGCCCACGAACGACAGGTGGCGTTGGCACGATACGGAGAGATCTCCGCCCGAGACTGAACCATCCGCCGAGCGACCGGCTCCGAATGGAACACAGGCGGAACACGATCCACGGAGGCACGATGGGAATCGAGTACAGCAGCGTCGTCGACGCGACCCGCAACGACGTCTTCGGCTGGCACTCCCGGCGCGGCGCGATCCATCGCCTGCTGCCGCCGTGGCAGCCGATGAACGTCGTCTCCGAGGCCGGATCCCTCGCGGACGGACGTGCCGTCCTCGGGCTACCCGGGGGCTTGCGCTGGGTAGCGGACCACCAACGCGATGCCTACGATCCGCCGGCTCGCTTCGTCGACGAACTCGGCCGCAAGGGGGTGATGTCGCTACCGGCGGGGCTTGTCGGCTCGTGGCGCCACGAACACCGATTCGAGGAAGTCGACGGCCACCGCACCCGTGTGACCGATCGCGTCGACACCCCGATCCCGGAACGTCTGCTGCTGCAGACCTTCCGCTACCGGCACCGTCAGCTCGCCGAAGACCTCGCAAGCCACCGCTGGGCGCGCGAGCAGGGAGTGCGGCCCGCCACCGTCGCGGTGTCCGGCACGAGCGGGCTCGTCGGCACTGCACTGACCGCGTTCCTGAGTACCGGCGGCTACCGCGTGATCCACCTGGTGCGGCGAACGGCGCGCGGCGACGACGAGCGACGTTGGGATCCCGAGTCGCCTGCCGCCGACCTGTTCGAGGGCGTCGACGCCGTCGTCCACCTCGCAGGCGCGTCGATCGCCGGACGGTTCACCGACTCCCACAAGGCCGCGATACGCGAGAGCCGCATCGAACCGACGAGGCGGCTCGCCGAGCGCGCGGCCAGTACCGCGAACGGGCCGGCAACGTTCGTGTGTGCATCGGCGATCGGTCTGTACGGCTACAACCGAGGGGACGAACCACTCGACGAGCACTCCTCGGGTGGAGGAGGTTTCCTCACCGATGTGGTGACCGACTGGGAGGCTGCCACCGCACCCGCCGCCGACGCAGGACTGCGCGTGGTCAATGTGCGTACCGGGGTGGTGCAGACCCCGCGCGGCGGCACTCTGCAGCTGATGCGGCCCCTGTTCACCGCGGGTCTCGGTGGGCGCCTCGGCAGCGGAAGGCAGTGGTTGTCGTGGATCGATCTCGACGACCTGCTCGACGTCTACCATCGCGCGCTCTACGACCCGGCGTTGTCGGGCCCTGTCAATGCTGTTGCGCCGGAACCGGTCCGAAACGAGGAATACACGCGAGTTCTGGCGGATGTATTGCACCGTCCGGCGTTGGTGCCCGTTCCGGGCTTCGGTCCGAAGTTGCTGCTCGGTGAGCAAGGTGCCCGCGAGTTGGCGACCGCCGACCAGTACGTCGTACCCCGGCGCCTGCTCGACGCCGGGCACACATTCCGCCGAGCCTCCCTCGAGGACTGCCTGCGCCACCAGCTCGGCCACCTGCTGGCGGCGTCATGACCGAAACAGGTCGCGCCGAGTCGCCCGGGCAGTCGCTGCGCATCCTCGTGACGGGGGCTACCGGGTACATCGGCGGCCGGCTCGCACCTCGCCTGGTCGCAGCGGGACACCGGGTGCGGGTTCTCGCGCGCAATCCAGACAAACTCCGCGACGTGCCGTGGGCCGGCGATGTGGAGGTGGTGCGCGGCGACCTCGGCGATCCCGAATCGCTCGAGCGGGCATGCCGGGACATCGACGTCGTCTACTATCTGGTGCATTCGATGGGTGGTCGCGGCGAATTCCTCGACGCAGAACGTCGCGCTGCCGAACACGTCGCCTCCGCCGCGCGCAGTGCAGATGTCGGGAGGATCGTCTATCTCGGTGGCCTGCACCCGAAGTCCGCGGAGTTGTCGACGCACCTGAGGTCGCGAGCACAGGTCGGCCGGATCCTGCTCGAGTCCGGGGTGCCCACGTTGGTGCTTCAGGCGGGCGTGGTGATCGGTTCGGGTTCGGCATCATTCGAGATGATCCGGCATCTGAGCAATCGCCTGCCCGTCATGACGACACCCCGATGGGTGAACAACCGGATCCAGCCGATCGCGATCCGGGACGTGCTCCACTATCTGGTTGCCGCAGCGACCGCCCCGCTGCCGCGCAGCCGCACCTACGACATCGGCGGACCCGATGTGCTGCGGTACGGCGAGATGATGCAGGTCTACGCAGACGTGGCGGGATTGCACCGTCGCAGGATCCTGGTGCTTCCGGTTCTCACACCGAAACTGGCCGGCCTGTGGATCGGCCTGGTCACTCCGATCCCGCCGTCCCTGGGCCGCACCCTGATCGAATCGCTGGGAAACGATGCGGTGATGGACGATCACGATGTCGACGAAGTGATCGCGCCGCCACGCGGCGGGCTCACCGGGTATCGCGACGCCGTCGCATTGGCGTTGGGGCGTATCGAACGCGGCGAAGTGGAAACCACGTGGGCGAGCGCGTCGCCTGTCGGTGCACCCGCAGACCCCCTGCCGTCGGACCCGGAGTGGGCCGGAGAGGTCGTCTATACCGATGAGCGCAGCCTCGACTGCGAGATCGACGCGAACGCGGTGTGGGATGTCGTCGAAGGAATCGGCGGCGAGAACGGTTGGTATTCGTTTCCGTTGGCGTGGACGATTCGCGGCTGGCTCGACCGCTTCGCGGGTGGAGTGGGACTCAACCGCGGACGGCGGAACCCTCACACCCTGCACACCGGTGATGCACTCGATTTCTGGCGGGTCGAGCGCATCGACCGACCGAAGTTGCTGCGGCTGCGAGCAGAAATGCTTGCGCCGGGCGGCGCATGGCTCGAATGGCGCGTCGAGCCTCTCGGTCCCGACAGCACCCGCCTGTACCAGCGTGCGATCTTCTTTCCCAAAGGGATTGCCGGCCGCCTGTATTGGTATTCGCTCCTTCCGTTTCACGGCATCATCTTCTCCGGCATGCTCGAGAACATTGCCGGAACAGCGCGGAAAGACCGGTGACGCTGTGCGCCACCGGTCTTTCCGCATCGCTCACACGGTGCAGAGCGGCTTGATCTCCTGAAGCCCTTCCGTCGTAGGAGAGGTGAGCATCAGGCACGAGTTGTAGCCTTCGCTCTCCACGACT